>Ga0210400_10000753_pt1 | contig 34344 bp, 50 predicted proteins | sample IncBWH26MmetaG_FD_155456 | JGI IMG/M metagenome (GOLD analysis project Ga0210400, IMG submission 155456) | Forest soil microbial communities from Barre Woods Harvard Forest LTER site, Petersham, Massachusetts, United States - Inc-BW-H-26-M | ecosystem: Environmental > Terrestrial > Soil >... | reverse complement strand
GTTGTCCGAAAGGACGGACGGCGCTATGTCGTATGGCATGGTTGAGAACCTACCACGGGCATGCGCTTGTGCTCCACAGCGTCCGTTCATTCGCCCGCTCCCTGGTAGCGCCCGCGTTTTTGCTCGCCACGGACGTCCGTAGAGCGTCCTAGAGGCATCCTGTGAATCGTTGACGCGACACAACATATTGTGTCGAGCGTCACGCCATGACGATCGCCCAACGCCGCACATGAATGATATCAATGGCTTAGCGAGCGATTTCCCATAATGGCCCTTACGCGCATGTCGTCATGGCGTAGAGCGAACGCTCGTTCGTTGTGTGTTGGAATGGCTGATGGGACGGTGCGCGCTGCGGGTGGGGCGGCACCCCATCACCCGCCCCAAAAGAATCCGCGCACGAGTCGCGACATTACGCCGCAGTCATTACTCCCGCTGACGATCGTTCGTCCGCTCGTACGATTCCGCTTGCGTTGTAGCCACGTATGGGCTACACAGTAGCGATTTTCACGGAGAGTGTAGGTCGTGCGTGGGACAGATGAGGCCACAGACATTGAAAATACGGGTGACGGACCTGGAGCGGCGGGCGTTCCAGGCGGAGGCGGACCTGACGGGTCTGAGCTTATCGGCGTGGGTGAGGATGGTTCTGCGGACGAAAGCTCTGGGCGGCACGTCTACATCATCGGCTCCCGCCGAGAGGGTCCGTTAAAGATAGGCATATCAACCAATGACACGATTGTGCGCTCACGCCTGTAAACGTGCGTTGTCTCGTTATCAGGTACGCCTGACGGACGGCGATCTCGCCCGATTACACGAGATGTGTCGTGTTGGTCAACCGTTAGCGGATCGTCGCGGGACGGAGTTACACAAGGTCGTTTTGTTTGGGAGTCCCATGTACGCCATTTACCATCGTGGGTTTGGCCGCATTATGACGTTTCTTCCGCCCTATCGGAGTGACGGAGGAGTAGAGCATGGCTGACCTCGCGCAATGTAAGCGGTGTAGCGGAACTGGAAATGTTCACTGCGAGCGTATGTACCATGGGGAGCGTAGCGACTTTTGGAGCGAGCAATGCCCGGATTGTCAAGGAACCGGCAAATCTAAGCCTGCACCGACCATGCCTGACACCCCGACACCGGCAGAGCTGGCGCGCTGGCTGAACGAGAAAGCGGCGGACCAACGCGAGATGGCCACTCGTACTACGCATCCCGAACCGTACCTGCGGGATTCCGCGAAGTTCATTCAATGCGCCGCCGCCATCACCCAGGCCACAGGGAACCATAAAGAATTGCTCGACGCCGTGCGGAACGCTGGCTTTGATGCGTTCGAAGATCCTGTTTCTGGAATTGTGCGCGTCAAAAATATCAGCACCGAGAAAGCCGAGCAAGAGCGGGACGCGAGCGATGCGTTTATATATAAAACGCTCATTGATCCGTACTCGCGGATGGAGGGCGTAGACTTGGAGCGGGCGAGAGACTCGGCAATCGAGCGCCACAAGCGCTCCTGCCAGCCTCCTTCCTAAGCGACTCACATGAACATTAAGCGTTTCACGGAATACTTTGGCAAACGCGAGCCGCTCATTGACGTGGCTCGACGTTTAGGCATTCCGTACAACGTTCTTTGCTTTCGTCTCTTTCGTTTGGGGTGGACGGAGGCGGCGTCATTCTGTACGCCCGTAGCGAAGCGCGACGGACGTTCGTACGCCCCAAAGGGGCAGTGTGTGTATTGCGATGAGCGGAGAACGGCGAAGGCGTCGTCCATGAGAGGCGGACGCAAGCGTAAGGCGTTACGTGAGAAGCGGGAGGGCGTCACGACATGAGCGAACGTTTCAACGGAGACCACGTATGGACGGAGGAAGAGGAGCGTAAGCTTGCGAAGTTGTGGGCCAGTGGGTTGTCGGCAGCGAAGATCGGCACGACGATGCACCTGACGAAGAATCAGGTGATCGGCAAGGCTCGCCGAATCGGGCTTCCGCCCCGCCCGAAATGTGTTTATGGTGATGGACCCGGAATGAGACAGCGCGCCGTTCAATCGCGACGGCGCTCGTTTACGAAAGGAGTTTAGGTGCGGTGAGGTCGGTCATGTCAGGGAGCGGTACGGCGTGACGCGGTGAGGCGTGGTTAGGAGCGGTCAGGCACGGTGGGGTAAGTTCCGGCCCGGTCGGGTCAGGAGGGGTTAGGTATGGTGTGGCTTTTTCTTTATTAGCGAAAGGAGAACGTAAATGCCAAAGAAAATGAAAAAACATTCGGTCAAGCCTCCGAAGCAGGGGCGTCGTTGACGCCGAAGGTCACGAAAACGCAGCGTCGGTATGACTTGAAGGGACCGCATTCGTGACGATCGACGCTGAGACCCGTAGGTGGGCGGTCGTTCAGGCGATGGAGTTTCACTACCGCAACAACGGCTCACTTGATGATGTTATGGCAACGGCGCAACGTTTCTGTGATTTCATCGTGGGCGTTGGTAGTTCGCCCGGCTCGTTCACGCCAGCTTCGTTTGGCGCCACGCCAGCGGACAGCAGCGGGGCTGGACACCAATGAAACTAAGCGAGTGTACGTTCGTGCAATCCGCTGATTATGGCGGATCGGACGCATACAAGGGTGGCGGAACGCAAGCGGAGCGCCGAGCGTTTTGGGCGCTCTTTTGGGAGCGTCAGGCGATCATCAGCGAGATGCACGTTCGTCGCAATGCGATTGCGGACCTATATGCCGCCAACCCTCTTCTGAAAGTCCTAATGCAGAACGCCGATCCGCACGCCACGGATCACGCCGCTGGCATGCGTCCCATGTCGGGAACGTACACGACGGAGCGTACGACACGAACGTGGCCTGCCGGCTCGTTCCCGAGAAAGGCCATGCGTTGAGGACGGAGCGAATCTCCGCTCTAGGAGACGCGCCCGTCGTCAGGGCGTGTGGGCGATGGTGGACGAATGAGGATTTGGCGAATCTCAGGGAGATGTGGAACAGTCCCAGGTGGTTTGGGAAACAGATCGCCGAACGATACGGAGTGAAGGTGGAGTCTCTTCGCTCCATCAAGGCGCGCAAGAAGTTGGGACTAGGCTGCCGCCCGCCGCTCATGGGTAGAAGGTTTCAGCTTGATATCCCCAAACACTGTCACCCGTTCGTCCGTTTCATATTCCGACGCATGAACTCCGATAATGTGACTTTCCGCCAGTTAGGTAAGAGGTCAGGGGTTGAGGCGTCAACCATTCACCACTGGGATAAGATGAACCCTCGAATACACAACATCGAGGCCGTCTTGAATGCGTTAGGGTATTGTCTGAAGATCGTTCCGTTGGAGGACGAGAAAGAGGATGCCGCATGACGCTCTCGACGATCGACGTAGCCGTTCTCTGCGGCGCTCGCACACGTAACGAAACGCCGCGCGTTCTCACGTTGATCAACGGGCGTCCGTACATTGAGTGGCTCATCTCCAGACTGAAGATATACGGTGTACGTCGTATCGTCATGTGCGCTGGATACCTCTCGGAGAAGATACTTGCGTGGCAGATGGATCGCCCTGCCGATGGGATTGAGATTGTCGTGTCGGTTGAGCCGAAACAGGATGGAGCGTTGGGCGCTCTCTTCCATGCGCGAGACAAGCTGAAGAGCGATAACGTCCTTATTGTAAATGACGACACGTTATGCAACGCTGATCTCCGTGAGTTCGTGAAGTTCCATGGTGAACGTATGGGCGTTAGTGTACTCTACGCCCGTAAGTTAGGGAACCCGAAGTATCAGAATGCGTGCCACTATCTCATGTCGTTTGCTTATCTTGATAGCCTCTTGAAGAGAAATCGACGCGGTTCTCTGGCGGAAGCGACGCGGGAGCGTATGGTGCTGAACTGCGGCGTGTTCTATGATATAGAATCGGACGACGACGCGGAAGCGTTCTTGGAGAGCATGTTGGAGGCGGCATGAAGAAGAAGCCAAAAGTCACCGCGTATCTGGAGAAGTCCAGAACAACGATCGACAACGCCACTGGCAATGTGCTCACGGAGCGCGCTGGCGTGCTGAAGGGGTTCGGCAAGGGGTTTCAGGACTACCTCAAGTGGTCTATCGTCCAGGTAGACATTGAGACGAACACAGGTCAGTTCCCCGACACGCACGTTCATGCTGGCAAGTGGGCGGTACAGATTCTCCTCTCGCCGTGTGACACTCAAGAGCAGGCGAATGTCTTGGCCGACAAACTAACGCCCATCGTACGTAACGCGCTAGGGCATAGCGTTCCGACGCCTCTCCCCATGAAGCGCCAATGAGAGCCGTTACGCCCATAGGCGTTGTTGCCAAGCCTGCGATTTCTGAGGAAATCCAACAGGACATCGTTAAGGAACTGAAAGAAGCTTTGCTCAAGGCGGAGGCTGGCAGCATATCGGCTGTCATGGTTGTGACTCGTAATCTTGACGAAACGTGGTCATCGAAACGAAGTGGTTGTATGAACTTCCCCGACGCTATGGGGCGTTTGCATATAGCAATTCATGCGTGGATCAACGACTATCTCAGGGAAGAGAAGTGATGAGTTGGCGCCACGAATGCCCGAAATGCGGCTATAAAGAACCGCCACGCACATACGTTAGAAAACGCAAGCCATTCGATAAAAAGCTGGCTATACATCTGTACGATGTCGGGAAACTGTCCTGCCGACAAATCGCCGCCAAAATGGGGGTCACATACACCAACGCCCATCTGCACCTCAACCAGATGGGCGTTAAGTTGCGCCCCCGCGGCGGATCGCGGAAGCAACCATTACGTCGGAATGAACATGGGCGTTTCGTGCGCCAAGAGGGGGCGGTCAATGATAAAGCCTGAGAAGATCATCGCCATCTTGGAGCGCAACGTAGCGCTGATGAAAGCGCTTAACGATCAAACGATAAGCGGCTTCGCCGTGATTGTATCGCCGGAAGGCGAGCCCATAGAGTTCGTAACGCTCGGTACGCAGAGCGATCAGAAGTCGTTCTTCAAATACTTGACCGACAAAATATCGGGGTCGGTCGAGGCGAGCGGCTACGGTGGCGTACGGACGGGAATGCGATGAGCGACGAAGAGGTAATCCAATTCCCCGTGTCGTCGATTCGACAGATCGCCCCAACGCTCGTTGTCGATTGGGACTTGGACTACCGACATTCGTTACGTGATCGTGCATGGGCTCTCGCCCCGTACGTGTGGATGTCGTCTAGCCGCCGCCACGTATGGATTGGAGCGCGGCGAACCGTGAGCCGAAGATGGAGGACGCTCGCGCCCGTTGCTTGGCGTGCTGTGAGTTGATCGTACGTCTTATTGACGTAACGTTGTCGCCCATTGGCAGCCACAGCCACGACTTTCCGTTGACGCGATGAGCCGCAGACTGAGAGCCTTAAGCAATTAGTGGCGGGATGGAACGCTAAGCGAACGGCGGTCTTCAAGGAGGCTTTCAACGACTTCTTGAAGCATGTGTGGATCGATTCCAAGGAGACGGGCGAGTCGCGCCTCGTTCTCTACGACGCTCAGAAGCGGTTTCTCCGCGGCGTCTTTGAAGGTCTAGAGAACGACATCCACGATTTCACGATCCTTAAAGCAAGACAATTAGGAATTTCTACAGTATGCCGTGTGTTGATTGTCTTTTGGGCGTTCATGCACCGTGGCCTTCGTGTAGCTTTGGTCTACGACACGGAGTCGAATAAAGAGGACGCTCGTAAGGAAATCGAACTTCTCCTCGCGCGTCTTCCTGACAGCCACCGCATTCCAACCTCCGGTCACAACCGCAACCAACTCGATCTGGAGAACGGGTCGCGTATTTCGTACTTCGTTGCTGGCATCAAGAAGTCCAAAGGGTCAGGCGGCCTCGGCCGCTCCCGCGGCATCAACTGCTCTGCCAATACGGAATGTTCGTCGTGGGCTGACATCGAGGGGTTGCGCTCTTACCAACGCTCGCTCGCTCAGCAATACCCCGATCGGCTTTTCATTTGGGAAAGCACGGCGCGCGGCTTCAATATTTTCTACGATCTGTGGGAGGAGGCTAAGGCTGACGACCTGACGAAGAAGGCGATCTTCATCGGGTGGTGGGCGAAGGAGATTTACGCTATCGAGAAAGGAACGCCGTTATTCGAGCGCTACGGAACGGCGGAGGTAACGGAGGATGAGCAGAAGAAGATCGACGAGGTGTACCGTCTCTACGGGCACAGCGTCAGTATAGAACAGTTGGCGTGGTATCGCCACGAATACGATCCGAACAAAGAAGCTGATGGGCGAGAGCACGCGGGGCAAGACATCCTGACTCAGGAGTTGCCGTGGACGGAGAGCGACGCCTTTCTTCTTTCTGGCTCGCAGTTCTTCCCCGCCGACAAGCTGACGGAGGCACGCAAGAAGGCGTCTCCACTCAAAGTAAACGGCTTCAACTATTTTATGACGCAGGAGTTCACCGCCACCATCATTGAGCCAGCGCGTCACTCTCGACATGCGTGGCTCAAGATTTGGGATGAACCAGATCCCCAGGGCGTCTACGTCATTGGTTGCGATCCAGCGTACGGTTCATCTGAGGATTCGTTCAATAGCGTCGCTCAAGTCCTTCGCTGCTACGCTGATGGAGTCGAACAGGTGGCGGAGTTCTGTTCTGTGGAACCTGACACAAGCCAGTTCGCATGGGCGATCACGCATCTATGTGGAGCGTACGCCAACTGTCGCTTCCTCCTCGAATTGAACGGCCCCGGTCATGCCGTGTGGAACGAGATCAAGTCGCTGAAGAATCTCATCGGCATGGGGTATCTCCGAGAGGCGGCGGAAGAGAAGAACCTCACGTCGATCTTCCGTAACGTCCGTGAGTACGTATGGTCGAAAGAGGACTCGCTTAACAAGAACCCATCGGCGTTCCATTGGGAGACGACGACGAAGCGCAAGGTGCAAATCTTCGAGCGCCTGAAGGCACTCTTCAACACAGGTCAGGTAATAATCAAGTCTACGGAGTGCCTTAGAGAGATGCAGAAAGTCGTCCGTGATGGTGATTCGATTAAAGGGGAGGGATCGTCCAAATACGACCGAGTAATGGCGCTTGCGCTTGCTGTGCGCGCATGGGAGGATGGAGAAAGGAGAGCGCTCACTTCTCAAGGGCGAACGAAAGAGATAGAAGCGAAGCGCAAGGAGTTCACTATATACGACCTGAACAAGATATGGCAAGAGGGCGTGATTGGGGACTTCTTTAATCGATCGAGAAACGATAGAATACGTGCGACACGTTTAGCCAAACGCCAAGGGCGATGGAATTGGTGAGACTGCGAGCATAGCATTTATTGCCAGTAACACGCACGTACCGATGCTGCGAATGTGCTCATGAGTTCAGTTTTCTTCATCTGAACCGCGAGGAGCCCGCTCCAGATTATTGCCCTGGCTGTGGGGCTTACATGGGCGAGCCGCTCATCATGCCGCCGCTCGTTTCCATCGGCACACATAAGGGCAAGGCGGTTGATCTGACGTATCGCCAGCTAGAGCGCTCAGGCGAGATACGCGCCGAAATGACGGGCGACCCGTCCATGAAAATCACGAACCTCAAGGACAACCTCCGTGAGGGCGACGTTGCCGCCATGGCGCCACAGCCGTCCAAAGACTACCAACAGCAAGTTCAGCAACTATCACATGCCATGGGCCAATCCGAGGTAAGCCATTGGCAGCCTCAGATGGGCATATCAACGCCTGAGGCGCTCGCCTACGCGAAGAGTGGCCCCGAGAGGCATTCGACCGGCGCCAACGTTTTAAGCGCCATACAGCAGGCTAATGGCGCCCCGCCCCCTATACGGGCGGGAGGTAAGTGGGGCTGATAATGCGCGTCCCTCGCGACATGAAGACGCTCGCCCCATGGGCGATGGACATTATCGAAAAGTGTCGTTCGTCGGCGTCCGCGAGAGCGGCGTTGGCACGGACGTACCGTACGTGGCGCTTCTCGGGATCGCCTGATGGTTCAATGGCGATCCTCAACCGACTCGGACACCATATTGACCGCTTGGCGTCCTACCTCTTCTCGCCGAACGACCTCCGATTTCACATGGATTTCACGCACAATTACGAAAAGAACATTCTGGATCAGGCGGAAGTCGCGGCGAGAGTGTTAACGAGAGAGTTTGAGCGTCGGGATATCGACATGGCGTTTGGTGAGGGGGTGGATCTCGCCCTCACCTACGGGTGCTGTATCCTGAAGGTCATCAACACTCACGACGGCATCACCTGTAAGCTCGTCATGCCCTGGCAATTCGGGGTGTATCGGGAGGGCAAGACCGATCTCAACGAACAGGAGGCGATGGTTGAGACGAATCTAGTCACCCCACACGATATGTGGAGGCGCATCAGCCACCTTCCCGACGCCGAGAAGCTCTTCAAGAAAGCGGTTTCGTACGCCAAGAAGCGCAGTGGGGGTGAAGAGACGGAGAATTTCTTCCATCAGGTACTTCTCGCCGGCTCTCCGCCCATCGTTCAGACCGATCCGCCATTCACCACACAACCCGGAGGACTTGCTCAAGTCCAAGCGAACCCCATGGGCGCCATCATGGCGCCTGAAGTGGCGCAAGACCTCATCTGCGTTCATGAACTGTGGGTTCGTGATGATGAAACGGAGGATTGGACGACGATTCAGATAGCGGAACCTGATATTGTAATCGCTCCGCGTTTTAAAGCCAAGAATATGTTCGTCCCCGAAGAGATTCCATACGGAGTCGTGCGTCCGAACGGCATGAGCGGGTACTTCTTTGGACGCTCTGAGTTGTCGGACATGCTGAAACTCCAGCATCTACTCAGAGACAGACTCGAAGACATCAAGCGCCTTATGTCCCTTCAGTACGACCGTCTCCTTGCGTTCTCTGGTGGAAGTGGAATCACGGACGAAGCGTACGATCAGTTCAGAACGGCGGGGTATATCAACTTGGAGTCGGGTGCCAAGGTTGAGGACTTAACCCCGGAGCTTCCGAAAGAAGCGTTCCAAGATATCCACGAAATCCTGAAGATGATCGATGAGGTCTCAGGGTTTCAGAACATCCTCTCAGGCCAAGGAGAGCCTGGGGTCAGGGCGGGAAACCACGCCGAGACGCTTCTGAAGACGGCGAGTCCGCGACTCAGGGACCGAGCGTTGCTCGTTGAGCGTCAGTGCGCCGATCTAGCGCACAAGGTCGTTGAGGCGTTACGAGCGAAGGACGACACGGAATACTGGACGAAGGACGGCAAGGGGTTCCTTCTGGCTCAGATACCAGAGGATTACCGCGTCCTTGTTGACAGCCATTCGTCGTCCCCGATCTACGAAGAGGACCACAAGCAGATTGCGGAGTTCCTCGCCAAGCTGGGCGTAATCGACGGTGAGTCGCTGTTGGATCTCCTCTCCGTTCCCATGAGAGACATCTTGAAGGTCCGCTACGCCGATATGCAGAAGAAGAAGGCGGAGCAACAGGAGAAGATGAAGGAGGAGATCATCCAGCATCCCGAGATCGCCAAGGCGCTCATGGGCGGTGGAAAGAAGAAATGAGTTTCGTTCAGGGAAAGACCGCCGATGCGGGAAGCGTGTCTAGTACCACACTTAAATTCACCAATCCTGTAGCCGCTGGTAATTGTCTAGTTACCATAGTTAGATACGGAAGTTCCACGGATAATTTTACGTCGATTGCCGACGACACGAATGCTGGTAATTGGGCGGCGCCGGTAGTCAATCAAAACGATTCTCTAGGTGGTGATAGGCTATATGTCGCTGTGCGACCGAACACACTTTCGGGAACGCCGACTGTAACCGTGACTTTTTCTGCATCGTCAACAGTCAGGTGGATGATCGCTGAATATAGTTTAATTGTCAGCGCCTCTGCCGTAGATGTCTCTCCATCCACTGACCAAGGCGCGGCGGCGTTGATGGCCACCCAAGCCGCCACTACGACAATTGCAAATGACATATTGCTTGGCGTCATTCAGACGGGTAACAGCGGCGCAAACCTGACCGTTACTGACGACGCGGCGTTCACAAATCGGCTTTCAGTAATTACCAGCGGCGGAAATAACAATGTCCTCGATCTTTCTGACCGAGCCGTAACCACTGCAACCACTTACTCTGCCACATGGACGCTAAGCCTCGCGGACTTTACGGCGACGGCAATCGTTGCCTTGAAGACCACGGGGAGTACCACAAAACCATATCCGCCCTTCCAGTTAGGAGTCGGGTGATATGTCGAGCCAAGGCGTCTCTACGCAAGCGGTCGTCATGTCGTACAACACGACAACGGGTGCGTACGTCGTCGGAGACACCGCCAACATTACGTTGAGGCTCATCAAGGATGGAACGGTAGCGGCGCCGACGAATAGCATTGTGGAGCCGAGCGGCGCCGGTCTCAGGGGCGCTTACGTCCTCGCCCTCACATCCGCAGAGACGCAATTCAATACGGTCTGGATTGGCGGCAACAGCAGTTCAGCGAACACCATCATTGTTCCGATCACGCTTACGTTCACATCGTTCAATCAACTTGGCGTCAACGTCGTGACGATCGGCGGTTCTACTCCCGCCACACTAATTGGCGGACTCATTCAGACACAGGTAAGCGGTACGCCATCAGTTACGGTCACGGGAACAGTGACGGTCGGAACAAACAACGATAAGACGGGGTATAGCCTCACGTCGGGCGAAGAGACGGCCATTGCAAACGCCGTTTGGGACAATGTGAGCGGCATTGAGACGAACGTTACGCCACGTCAGGCGTTGCGCTATACGGCGGCGGCGAGCGCGGGCGTAACGGTGGGAGCGTTGACGAGTACGTTCACTATATCGGCGATCAGCGCGGCGGGGACGACGCGGCTAACGGCTAGCTGCGATAGTTCGGGGAACCGCACCGCAGTAGTGCTGAGTTAACCGATGTTTGCGGCGAGTTTTTGGCCAAACTCATTCTGGCAGCGAAAATTCTGGCCGAAGACCGGACTCGTTCCGACTCCAGCGCATTCGAAGCCGTATTGGGGCAATTTTTGGTCGAAAAGCTACTTTCAAGTCCAATATTGGCCCGGTTCCGGCGCTCTCCCCGCCCCGTTCGTTCCACCGCCACCGCCTCCCGTCACCGCTCCACCACCACCATTCACTGTACCGGACATCTTTCAACCACCCCTTACGTACGATTGGGTGCGTTCAGTTTTACGATCGTCAACGCTACGGTTCGTGAGTTACAATGCCCGTTCACAGGTCATGACGCTATCGTACGTTGGGGGCGGATCGGATACGTTCGTTGGAGTCGGCGGTGACGTAGCGGAGTCGCTGACGGCGGCATCATCGCCCGATTCGTTCGTTGGAACGTACGTCTACGGGAAGTTTGGGAGGCAGTGATTGCGCATAGAGGGGATGGTTGCGCATAGGTTGCGCATAGAGTGGGAGTGAAGATATGGAGAAAACGGATCGCATCCTCATAACGGGTGGAAGAGGGATGGTGGGGAAGCATCTCCTCAACCATCTCACGGAGGCGGGATACACAGACGTTTGCATATCGAACGTCGATCTCATGTCACCGTACTACACGAAAGCGGCGTTCGCTCAAATCAAGCCGACGTACGTCTTCCACATGGCGGCGTACGTTCGTGGCATCGCCGGTAACATGAAGGCTCAGTCGTACTCGTTCGTCCGAAACACAACCATAAATATGAACGTCATTGACGCCTGTCGAGAAGTGTCCGTTCGTAAGATCGTCGCCATGGGTACTGTGGCGATGTATCCCGACAAGAAGAGCGAGCACTATAGCGAGTCCGATCTATGGGAAGGCCAGCCGCATTCATCGGAGTACGGATACGGAAATGCCAAGCGCCACATGCTTGCTCAGCTTGAATGCTATAAGAACGACTACGGCATCAGCTACGCCTGCGCCATCAGCACGAACCTATACGGTGCCCACGATCGTTTCGACATTGAGCATGGACACGTCATTCCGTCACTCGTACGGAAGTTCTACGAAGCGAAACGTGATGGAACGCCCGTGAGCATATGGGGTGATGGCTCGGCTACGAGGGACTTCCTCTACGTGAAGGACGCTGTACGCGGTCTCGTAATGATGATGGAGAGCGGCGAGGGGGCGATTAACCTCTCGACGGGCGACTCTTATACGATCCGCCAAGCGGCGGAAACTCTAGGCATCCATTCAAAGCATGATGTCGTTGAGTGGGATACGTCGAAACCCGTAGGGCAGAAGCATCGCCAATACGACATGGCGAGACTACGTGCGCTCGGTTTCATGCCAGAGTACAGCCTTGCCAGGGGGTTGAAAGAGACTTACGATTGGTACTCGGACAATAGTGAATGTGCCCGTAAGTAGGTCCATATTTCATGCCAGAAGACTCGTGGGGACAATCGCGTGGTAACGAGCGTATGAAAGCGAGCGGCAATCGCCGCCGCACGATCCCAATCACGCATGAGATCGGATACTTTGTCCTCGGCCTCCTCTTTCGTCTCGTATGTCACGTAATCGCGATCTTCCACGGCGTATTTACTAAGCGCGCATCCACGAAGCTCAAGGAGACAGGCCCCCGCCAGTCCGGTCTCTATGGCGCGGGTCTTCAGCGTACGGGTGTACGGCCCCTTACCGTCGTGCCCTCCAGCGCTGAGAGCGCAATCGAGGACGATACGACACCGCTTCAAAAAGTCCGCAAATCGAGGATATGAATTGTACCACTCCTCGCGAGGTTTAATAATCAAACCGCTCTTTCGTACCAAATGCTCAGACACATCTTTTCGTAAGCCATACGGGAACCCACCACAAGTTCCTAGCGCGATGTCTCGCTGTAGAGGTTCGGCGTACGGTCGCGGGTCAACCGGATGAAATAGCACAAGATCCACAGGCCCCATGTTGCACCCGTCGCACGCCACCGTTACATCAAAGCATTGTTTCTCTTTGTACGTATTGAGCAGCCGTTCAAATCCGATATCCCCGGCATCAAAGCAGAGATGCACTGTTGGTGCGGTGTCTCGCAGACGCCGGAATGTTGATGGTTCGGCTACGAACGGTCCATCGGCCTGACTGACGTACAAAATCACATCCGGCTTAACCCGGTCAGCGAAGTCAAGCATGCCCCGATCGACGGGGAGTCCGATGCGGTCATATCGGCATATATGCACATCATGATCATTCAGGCAATCAATCGAGCCAATGATCCAGTACGTCAACATATCCGAAGGTGAAAGCCAAAGCACTTTCATAGAAGGAGCGTCCTTCTCGCGTGCTTTGCTATGTTCTCCGAAGCCCATAGTGGGCGAAGATTAGTCAAAGCCCAAGCGCGCCTGAAGTCAGGGTCTTCAGGTGTTGAAAAGTTGAAGGAAGAAAGCGGTACTATGTGATCTATGTGCCACTCTCCCATGTTTTCCCAACACATGCCTTTAGTGAATTGTTTCTCTAAATGAACCTTGAGCATCTCTTTACTATATCCTACCAATTCCTCCCATCGCCGACCACCCTTTCCTCCCCTCAGTAATTTGTGCATCTGCACTCTGACTCTGTTGCTGACCTTGACTTCTGGACGTGTCATTCTTTTCCGAGAATATGCAAGTGCTTGTTGCTTGTATTTGTCGGGGTTAATTTCTCGGCGCTTCCTGATGAGTTCCTGTGTCCTATGGAGATTGTCGCGCTGATATTTAAGCCTTGCCTCGCGGTTTTTTTGGTAATATTTAGCCATGTGATGGCGCAGACATTCAATGCAAGCTCCGGTATCTACTCTTCGCGGAGAGGTGTGACCGCGACAGCATGGCTTGTCGGGTGTTACGTATTGCTTTAGACCAAGGAGGTAGGCCCTCTCTTTAGCTTCGTTCTTTCTCATTTGCCGACCGCCTCGAAAATACGCTGCCAAAAGATGGCTGGCGAATGGTTCTCCCGCACCTTCCGTTGCAGGCGCTGTGCGATGGCTTCCATCCTAGGCACGTCCGCCAATAACTCACGCGACAACTCCGCCGCTTCCTCCCGCGTACGGTACACGACGTAATCACGCCCCGCTTCAAACCAAAACTGCGCGGCGGAGCTTTCGTGTTCCAATAGGCACGTTCCCGCTAATCCTGCCTCCAACACACGCCCCTTGCACTGACGAGAATTATCGGAACCTGAAATTGGGACATTCACCGTCAACTGGCATTCCATCATGTAGCGAGCGAAACGCCCGTACGAACCGTAGGTTTCATCTCGTGGCATTATCTTCAGGCCGGCGTGATCGACGAGATACCCGATGATCTCCCATCGGGATGGCGAAGCACACCCGCCCGCGAATCCGAATTGGATGATACGTTGAGCAAGCGGCTTCAGCGGCATGGGGTAGAACTCGTGCGCGATGGGTGTGAGTAGGTCGAGTGAGCGTTCCGGCTTAGGCCACGATGGATTCCCATCAAAATTCACCATTACGTCAAAGCAACGCTCGTCTTTGAACGTCTCAAGATATGGCCACCACGGCGGATCGCTAAGGTCTCCAGACAAGAGAACGAGCGGGGCGATAGAACGTAACGCCCGTAGCGTTGATGGCTGGGGCATTCTAGCGCCATCGGCGATCCCATCGAAGAGCATAAGATCGGGACGTTCTTTTGCAGCGATGTCAAGCATGGCGCGATCGGGTGGAATCGGAAGGAGTCCTGGCGGGTGAGATACCTTATCGTAGTAGTAGAAAAATTTGGCATTAGGCAGCGACCTATGCCACGGGGTAGCGGTACAAAGTGAGAAAGCCCACCATAGGACGCTCATCTCGGAGGGTCTGGAAATGGCATCCAATGTTTGGCTTCCGCTTTGGAAAACGAGCCGCAATCTATGCTTAAGTATGGCGGCAATGTCTTTTCTATGGCGGCCAATCTTTCGTCACGAGTTGAGCCGATGATCGACGGCTGGGAATACCAAGCTACGAACACGCCAGAGAATTTATTCTTCGCTGGACCAATTGAACATTCCCCCGTGGCAAAGACCAAAAATCTACGACCATCCGTTGGTGCCGTGTCGATCGGTTGCCATTCGCTCATTTCATCACCGCTCCTAGGACTTTCGACCAAAACACGCACGGATGATGATCGCGCACGACACGTTCGTTCAACGCTCGCGCCGTTTCCTCGGCGATCCGTGGATGGTTGGAAAGCCATTCGGCGATATCCGCGCAGCCGTCAATCGTGTTATATTCGAAAAATTCGTTGCGAGGAGAAAACCACGCTCGCGTCGCTTCGTTCTCCCACTCCAACAGACACGCTCCCGCGAAGCCCGTTTCCAACACTCGCCCCTTAACGTGACGATGCAATCCGGTTCCCGTGAATGGGACGTTCACGCTCACTCGACAATGGGAGAGGAAGTCCGCATATCCTTGGTAGGTCTCCGGGTTTACGTCGCGCTGCTTGAAGGCAAACCCTGGCACACGCTGCATACGCTGAACGATGACCGACCGCATATGACCGCCGTTGTTTCCTCCGTAACCGATGGCGTATGGACGTTCGGTGTACGCAACCCCGGTATGGGGGAACTTGCTTACGTCAACGGGCGTTAGTAACGTCATGGCGTTGGAGATTTTGGGGAGCAAAGTTTCTGAGCCATCCGGCTCTCTGGCCGTGACTCCTACATCAGGCCAGTCTTTGCCCCCAGGCCAATAGTGGGAGCCGTCGATATTCACGGTGAGAGAGAACGTTCCGCGTCGCTCAAACTCCTTGAGTTGAGGCCACCAGGGGAAGTCCGCTCCGTCGCAGAGGAAGTGGATGAGCGGGGCGATGGAGTTGAGTTCTCCAAGCGTCTCATTGAGCGGTACGTAATCTTCCTGCCAAGCGGAAATGTAAACGATGGCGTCAGGCTTGCCGATCTTCGCTTCCATGAGCATTTGATCGTCCATGGCGCAACGCTCGCGGGGAATGTGCGCTTGGCGGTTCTGTAGCGCCTTGAGAAAGTCGGGGTTCTGTTGGATCGCCATGCCCGCTTGTTCGTGCCATTTCCTATCGTATGGAAGGGGGCTGACGTTATAAAGATCGAGGCATTGGAGAGAGCCGATGAAGGCCGCTGTATTTGAGGTACTAGTTGTCAGGACTAAAATATTGGGCTTGTTCATTCGTAGAACCTCGGGTCATGGGGCGTAAGCGCGGTGATGTCTTGTGGACGATGGTTCCATGACGGATTGCCGTCGATCGACACCATCGTTGAGAACACGTCGTTTCGTATGAAGTCGTCAAGGAACGTCGTCCACGTCCTGTCGGACGCATCGTGGCACATGAAGACGGTCGGGGCGTACGTACGCAGGCGTCGGAGTGTTGCGGTCGTAACCATGAGGCAACCGCCGTTCTCGCCCGTATAGATGATGATGTCGGGACGGTGATGATCGGCGGCGTCGAGAGCGCCGCGGTCAACGGGGCCGTTGTGCCCCATCCAATGGACGATGACTTCGTGCGTGCCGAGCGACATGAGGCCGCTGATGACCGATTCGGTGTGGATGTTTTTCGGCGCCACCCACAAGATCCTCAACGAAAGAGTTCCTCAAAGAACCCGTTATCCCTCATCCACCTTGCCAAGCCACCGTGGCTATGACCGCGTATCATGGTGACGGGATTGATCCCCAACCGCTCCGCCATCCATAGGTCCAACTCCGCTCCCTCACCATCGCTTACGAAAATCTTGACGTTCGTAACGTGCCCATCCATGGAGAACAGTGGCTTCAGGTCGAGACTTTTGTCCGACTTTATGCGATGATGCCACTTAGGTTCTAGCTCCGCCTCCGCTGCCGCCCCAATCGCCGTTAATGGAGAGATCGCCACGATTTCGTCGGCGGGCGCCATCGCACCGTACATCAACGCTCCGTACGCCCCGAACGAAACGCCCGTCGTCATTACCTTGTCGTAAGTTTGGCGCAGGTCGTAGATGTATTTAGCTACTGCCCAACTATCTCCTATGCCTTCAATGCCCTGTGTGTACCAACGATCGGGCGTATCGCGCATGAGAACGTACGAACATCCGAGCGTTGCGAGGTAGTTGCCGAACTCGTAATCGGGAACGTCCGGTATGATCGAACGCCCTCCATCGGAGGCGAACGCAACGACGCATAGCGGCGTGTCGAAGAGGTGTTCTTCGTAGTTCATTGGGTCTTTAGGACTTTCTTGGCCGCTTGTAGCCATCCCCAACGCAGGACATATGGAAGTTCATCGAAGCTTTCTCGCCTTGTTGGCCTGCCGTCGCTGGTGGTGCATGGTTTGCCCTTGCGGTTATCCTCAAGGAGCCTGATAGCCATTTCTTTGACTGGCTCGCTCATGCGTTCCAATCCACGACCATCGCCGTGCTCTCAACGTGACGGTCGAGCGGACGCGGGATCGCGAGCTTGCTCGCCGGCACTGGGCGTAGCTGATCGAACTTGTATGAGTGTGGCTCTTTTGACACGCACCACCGCGCCCATGCCAATAGGCGCTCATGCGACTGGGGTTTCGGCCCATGGTGGAGCCCGCTGGCGGCGGCCAAGAACATCGTTCCAGCCGGCCCAAACACCCTCGCCACGGGCTCTTTCGCCGTGGGCGCCCTATTCTGTCCGTCGTTGAATCTGTGTGATTGCGTGGCGAAGTGGTGTGGGCCATCTTCGTCTTCGAGAACGTCCGTTCCGTACATGAACAGCGCCACGAACTTACGGTCGTCCCTGTCACGGTGCCACACCTGAATGTGTGGGTTGTCCTCTGACGATCCCGGTCGCGTCCAGAAGGCGTTGCAGGAGTACATCCGAGGGAACTCCCCGAGGTAGAACCCCGCGATGTCCGTAAGCGCCAGCGCCCATTCAAAGAAATAGGGCGCCGTGACGACCGACTCCATCTCGTAGCAGCACGTCTCAAGCGAGCGCCCCTCTTCAAACGAACGTGGCTTACGATCGCCATGGACGATGACGTGCCCTGGGTAAACGGGACGTGCCTTCAAGTGATCGACGAACGCGGCGACGTGTTGTTCTTCCATGCGCCACGGAAGTTCAGCGATACCGTGCCAATAGAGAGACTTGATGGCGTCGGGGAACCACGATTGAAGTTGTTCTATGGAGATCATCTTACCTCTTAGCGCCTAGATGAGACATCCATTGGTAAATGTCTGAACGATTGTAGTAAACGCGGCCCTCAATTCGGATGAATGGCGGTCCCCTTCGTTGATTCCTCCAACGTACTAAAGTTCTCGCGCCGTGACCTATTGCTTCGGCGCATTCTTTCGTCGTCCACAATTCATTTAACAGGGACATTCCACTTGGCGTTGGCGTCGTTTGGCTAACGATGGCGCATTTGAACTGATTGTGCAAGAGGAATCACTACCCGTAGTGTGTGAATTACTGCGGCGTTGGTGACGTTCCGCCAACAGAGGCTCCCTGGTGATGTTCTCTCGGGGAGCCGTTTCGAGGAGAGAGCATCATGGCACGTCGCCACAAGCGTCGCCGGAAGTAGTTAATGCAAAGCCCTGCCCCTGGCGCGGCGTCGCCGACTCCCCCTGTAGGTTCTCAAAGCCCCCCCGGCACTCCCCCGGCAGGCGGGGCCGGTGGCATGACCATGCCGACGATGAACAAGGGCTTACAGGCGGCGGCGCTCGCCCAGGTGCAGTGGGCGGTACGCCTTCTTGAGAAATCGCTGCCCCTGATCGGCTCGGGTACGGAGCCGGGCAAAGACATCATGAAGGCGATCACCGCTCTGACCAAGCACGTTCCGCCCGGCTCCACGTCCCCTGGAGTCGAGCAATCGTCGTTGCAGCAAATGATGATGCAACAGAAGCAGGAGCAACCCGAGATCGCCCGCCTACGCGCGATGGGCGGTGGTGGCTCTCCCGGTGGCGGTGGCGCCCCACAACCCGCGCCGCCCGCAGCGGCATAACGGAGTACACGCATGGCGAAGGCAGACATCTTCCAAGAGGGACGCAAGTCCATCCCCGAGAGCGATCCGAAAGTTGAGCGTATCGACTTCCACAAGGAAGACATCGGCGCTCGCAAGTCGCACATTAGCGGCGCGCATCGCAAAAACAGCTATGCGATTGTCCATATCGGTAAGTAATGGCGAACGCACCGCAAGATCGTTCCAATACGAACGCCATCTTCCAACACAAGATGGCCTCGCATGAGTGCGACGATCGCGACATTCACCAGAAGTATCTTGCGAAGGGACCATGGAGCGGGCGCGGTCCGCGCCCCCGTGACCCTGCGTACGACATCGATCATGTGAGGAAGTAATGGCGCTTATCGAAGTTGAAGATGGCGAATATCGGAGGCTGAAAGCGGAGCGGGATTCGTTCGCTCCCTCCAAGGCGCTTCTCGACAAGCTCGGCAGCAACCCCAAGACACGGGGCCGCGTACTTGAGCTTATGAAGGAAGCCAATCCCGATCTCGTCATCCCCGAGATCGACGCTGCCAAGCCCTTCCTCGATAAGCTCAACAGCACGCAGAAAGAGCTTGATGACCTGAAGAAGCAACTCGCCGACGATGCGAAGGCGAGCGACGAGCGCAAACGCAACGCCGAGGTGGATGGACGGATCGAAAGCGGTCGCGCCCTCCTTCGGAAGCTCGGCTACAACGACGACGGAATCAAGGGCGTCGAGAAGGTGATGCAAGAGCGGGGTCTCGCTGACTACGAAGCGGCCGAGGCGTTCTTCGAGCGTGAGAACAAGAGCGACAACGCAGCGCCGTTCGTCCCTGGCGACTATGGGCGTGGCTCCGCCCTCTTCAGCCCACCCGAAGGCAATCCTTGGATTGCCGCACTGAGGCCGCGCCCTGCCGCTGGCGCTCAGAAGGCGATCAACGACGTTACGAACAGCGAGATCAACAAATTCTACGCCGAGATTCGTCCGAACCGCCGCGCGAGGGTGTGATGTACGGGCGCCGTAAGGGATCGAGGAGAAAGTAAATGGCTGTACTCGGCGGAACTGGTGTTGTACCTGGAGCATCTACGGCGTCCTTCGCGGAGCTTAACGCGCTGACTCGTCGCGCATTCGTTCCCAAGGTCACATGCCAACTCTATTTCAGTACGCCAACGCTGATGCTCTTGATGGGCAACGCCCAACGCTCTGCTGGCGGTCTCAACCAGATCACGTTCCCCGTTCAGGGCGCGTCCATGGTTCAGGGCGCATGGACGGGTTACTCGGGCTCGTTCAACAAGCCGCAGGTCATCCCCGGCGTTCAGAACGCGGCGTTCAACACCGCGTACTTCACCGTTCCAGTTCCGTTGGTGCTTGGTGAGGCGTTGCTTCAGTCCACGGAAGCCGTCGTTCCGATCCTCGACGTTCGCATGAACGATGTGTACGCCGTGACCATGCAGCAATTGGGATCGGCGACGTTCACGAACAACACGAACAACCCTCTCATGCCGTCGTCGTTCATTGACGGGTTTGACAACGGAACGACCGTCGCGACGTACGGCGGTATCAACCGCAACGTGGCGTCGAACTCCTTCTGGCAGGGGCAGGTTTACACGAACGCCACAGCGTTCTCAACGCGCCAATCGGCAGCGCAGTTCTTGATCCAGATTACGGACCTTGCCGGTGGTGAAGCGCCTGATTACGTCGTCATGTCGCCGAGCGATTTCGCGACGTTGAACAGCAACTTCATCGCCACGAACAGCGGTAACACGCCGATTGAGACGGTGTTCGTCGATCCTGGCAAGGAGTACAGCATGGACACGCCGATCCGTTCGGCGTTCCCGAACATCATCATCGCTGGCATTCCGATCTTCATGGATCACTTCTGCCCAAAGGGCAGCGTCTTCGCGGTTAACTCGAAGTACACAAGTTGGTACATTTCTGAAGATGCTCCGTTCGCTTTCAGCGGCTTCTATAGCGCAATTCCACTGATGCAGATCGCCCAGGTGGGCGTGATGATTCTCGGCATGCAGCTTGTGACGAGCAAGCCGTTGGCTAACGCCGTAATCAACGGTATCACGACGGGAGCTTTCTAATGGCCACCATCATCGGCGCAGTTGGCGTCAACCTCCCGGTTCCGCAGGCGCTCTTTCCGATCATCGCGGGTGGGTTCCTCCCCGACCTGATTGGCACGAACCGCGTTTCGCTCTCGGCCGGTGAGGACTTCACGCTCCCTGCCGGCCGGTTCCTCGTTTCGCCCGGCATCGTTTCGCAGATTCAGGTCTTCGACCCGGTTACGACGACATGGTTCCCGTATACCACGCAGATGGTGAACGAGGCGGTTACGGTTGAGAGCGACGGCCAGAACTACCGTGTCATCAATCCCACTGGTTTCCCGATTGGCGCCGTCGTTACGAACTCGGGCACGGGTTACACCGCCGCGCCGACCGTTACGGTGGCGGGCGGTCAGGGCTCGACGTGGATTGCGCTCACTGGCGGCGCTCTTTCGACGATCGTTCCCGCCGCCGCGGGGTCGGGTTCGGGCTACACCGTCCCGCCGATCCTGAATATCGCCGTTCCTCCCGCTCCTGGCGTCCCCGCCACGGCGACTTGCACGATCTCGGGTGGAACGATTACGACGATTACGATCGTCAACCCTGGCGCCGGCTATACGGCGGTTCCCGCAGTGTATGTCATCCCGCAGGCGAGCGACACGAACTTCAACAGCTTGACGAGCACGGTTGCGACGAAGAACGCCGTTCTCACCGCGTCCCTGTCCTTCGCTGGTAACGTCACGGCGATCTTGATGACGAACGAAGGAACGCAGCCTCAGAACGTCGCTCCCGCGCTCACCATCGCGGCGGCCACGGGCTTTGCCGGCTCGGGCGCCTTGGCCACGGCGATCCTCGCGCAGAGCATCCAGAACATCACGGTTACGACTCCTGGATCGGGCTTTAGTGGCGCTATTGGCATCTCGACGTTTGGCGGCTCGCTCTTCTCGCAGACCTCGGGCACGGGCGTAACGTTGCTAGCGAATAACATCGTTCAGTCCGGTCTATTGATCCCGCGTCAGGCGCAGATTGCCGGCACGATTGGTTCGGGTTCGGGCGTCGCCATCCTTGGCAATAACGTCACGGGCACGGTTGGAAGTGCCATCATCGATCCTGGCTTCTTCACGGCGGCGCCCACGGCGTTTGTTCTCCCCGGTCCTCTGCAAAGCTCGGGCACGGGCATGGGCGTCGTGGTGAACCCGACGTTGGCGCTCACGATGGGCGGCATCACGGATACGGTCTACGTCCAGCCGCTCTAATCCCAATGGGAGGCGGCAATCGCGCTCAACGCTTACCTAGTTGCGCTCCAAAATCTGTTGGGGACGGGCAGTGGGGGCGCATTATACCCCACTGCTACGCTCACGACATACATCAACACGGCGAGGTCACAGATTGCCGCGGAGGGTCAGTGCGTCCGGGTACTTCCGCCCATCAATGGCTCCATAAATTCAATTACCGTCACGGTTTCGGGTACGGGCTATACCTCCGCGCCTACGGTAACGATTACTCCTCCCGACAGTCTCTCGGGGCTTGCAAATAATCCTGGTGGGCTACAGGCAACGGCCTCGGCGAACCTCACGGGAACGACGGTCACGTCGATCACGATCCAAAACGCCGGCGCCGGATACTTCCAACCGACCGTAACGATCACGTCGGGCGCCGGCACGGGCGCCAAGGCGATTGCGAACGTCAGCGGCATAAACGTCACGACGCTTCAGCAGGAAGTGTATCCGTTCTCCGCCGTCAATCCCATGGTGGCGACCAGCGGATCGGGCATCTCGTCGATCATGAGCGTCAATTCGATCTCGCTCATCTTCGCGACGTTCCGTTACACGACGATACGTCTGTCGTTCTCTCGCTACCAAGCGTATGTGCGTAACTACACGGCGGGATACCTGGATGTCCCCGTCGTGTTCACGCAATTCGGACAGGGAGCGAGCGGATCGGTCTACCTGTATCCGCTGCCGAATCAGCAGTACCAGATGGAGTGGGACTGCATGTGCCTTCCTAATGCGTTGGCGGTGGATACCGACACTGAAGCCCTGCCATATCCTTGGACTGATTGTGTCCCGTTTTTGGCGGCGTACTACGCCTTCAGCGGAAAGCAGCGGTTCACGGACGCTGATCGTATGTGGCAAGAGTTTGAGAAGTTCATGAAGCGTGCAAGACAGGTAAGTAATCCCCGTGGGACAACGAATTTCTATGGTCGAGCGTGATGGGCGACCTTCAGAACGTGGCGGCGCCACCGAAAGTTCTCGGTCTACCCGAGAACATGAACCCGCTCGTCTTTCATGGGTTCACCGGACTCAACACTAAGGCCAGCCGTCCGGCGATCACCGACACGGAGACCTCTTGGTGTTTCAATTGGATGCCGCTCGGCCCCGACAACATCCGTACATTATACGACGTTGGGGCTCCCATCTTCACCGCCAACTCTGGTGCGTCCGTGTCGGCGTTTTACTTCGGCAACATTGCCGACAAGCCGATTTGCGTTTCATTCAACAACAATGGCAGCATTACACAGATCAATACATCTACCAAAGTTACCACCTCCATGGCGGGGGCAGGTACGATTGCCAATCCCACCAATCAGATTGGCATGTCTCAGTGGGGGTCTCAATTCATTCTCATATGCGCCCCACAGACTAACGGATATTTCATATGGGATGGCACGGTTTTCTACCAATCAGGCACCATTGGTCCGTTCGTCACGATAACGAACGGAGGTAACGGCTACACGTCATCTCCGACGATAACGGCATTTGGCGGACAGGGATCGGGACCGACGTTCACTTCCACCGTTACATCGGGAGGGCAGGTTTCGTCGATCACCGTCACGGGTGCGGGGACGGGGTTCGACTCGTCCGACATCGTGGCGCTTGCGTTCACTGGCGGCGGAATCGGAACGGCGGCGACCGCCGTGGCTACGGCTGTGTTGAACAGCACCAACGGTGTGGGAGCGATCGCGGTCGTAACGGGTGGATCGGGATATACTGGTGCGGTTAAGGTCCAGCTTCTTGGCGGCGGGGGTATTGGAGCGACGGCAACCGCGGTAGCGGCTTCCACTGGTGGGGCAATCTCGTCGGTTACGACCGTTACGCCTGGACAACTCTACCAAGACCCTCCCACGGTTTACATCACCGATGTCAACAACCCCGTTGCCCAAGCGACGGTGGCGATCATGCCGTTTGGCATCCAAGGAACGGCGATTGAGACGTTTCAGTCGCGCGTTTGGATAGCAAACGGCTCAGCACCATCGACTCCGCCTCCGAAGTCACTCGTTGTGTTCTCTGCGCCTGGGTCTCCTACGGATTTCAGCGTTATCGACGCGGCGGGAACGTTCGTTTCGACGGATTCGTTTCTGAGAGTCGGATATCACGCGCTCAAACAGTCTAACGGGTTCCTTTATCTCGTTGGTGACTCGTCGATAAACTATATCTCAGGCATTCAGGTGTCGGCGGGTATCACGACGTTCTCGAATCTGAACGTTGACCCGCAGATCGGCTCTCCGTGGCCTAATAGTGCTCAAGTATACTCTCGTTCCATCGTCATGGCGAATACGTTCGGCATTCACGCGCTCTATGGAGGGGCGGTGCAGAAAGTTTCGTCGCCCCTTGACGGCATATATACGACTGTTCCTGCCGTTGGCAATCCACCCACTATTGCCGGCATCGTACCAAGCGCTGCCGTGACGATCATCTTCGGTATTCACGTTTACGCCCTGCTCTTACCCATTATCGATCCATTCACTCAGAAACAAGCCAACCAACTCATGTGTTGGGACGGATCGAAGTGGTTCACCGCCCAACCGAGCACGACGCTCACGCAGATTGCGAGTCAGGAGATCAATTCCTCACTCACGGCGTACGGAACGGACGGACATTCGATCTATCCGCTATTCCAAACGCCATCCAATGCGATCAACAAGGTTCTTCAGTCGAAGCTGTGGGACACACCTACGTACATGCTGACGAAGAACTCAATGACGCTCTTTGGATTATTCAAGTCCAACGACAACAACCAATCGACGTTCACCGTCACCATAGATACGGAGAACAATTCTTCTTCTCCTATAACGCTAACGAACGTGTTTGGAGCGACATGGACGGCAACGGGTGGCGTTGTGGCGAATTGGACGGCTACGGGAGGACTCCCGGTGACATGGCAGGCGACGGGAACGGGCGCGCTCGCGCCGACGACGATCAACGCTTCTGGCGTAATCATGGGATTGGGCGTGCAGACAACTGCTACGGACGTAACGCTCATCTCCATGACACTATTGGCTCAACAGACAGCAACGAATTGGTAGCGGAGATGGAATCGTGTTATAATATCGGCATGAGCAAGGCAAACATCGCCATCGGCGGCACTAATAACTGCGCAGAGTGCGGATCACCATTTGTGCCGCGTCGAGACGGACTGTTTTGTAGCGATCGGTGCATGAAACGAGCGCATTATATGCGGATTCGCTCAACGCCGCACTTCATGGCTAAACAATTGGCTCTTAAGGTAAGACCAAAGGCGCAGGTTTGTGTGGGATGCAGGGCAACATTTTATCGCCGTAGCAATGCGAAATATTGCAGCGATAAATGTTTGAAACGATCTTACCACGCAAGAAGGATGCAAGACCCACAGTTTGTGGAAAAGAAACGGCGTTTTTCCAAGACTTATAATGCCAATCATCCCGATAGAGTCCATGCTGCCGTCACAAGACGGTTCTTTGATACGCCGTTCTATGGAATGATTTTGAGTGCTAAGGGTCGAGCTAAGGCCAATGGCCTTGCGTTCGATCTCACTATTGAGTGGGCAAAGGAACGATGGACAGGAAATTGTGAAATGACGGGTATTCCATTCCTCCTTCTTCCGCCAGAGAGAGGCCGAAGGAGCGGTCCATCAATGTTTTCAGCCAGTATCGATCGGGTTGATAACAGCAAGGGTTACACCAAAGACAACTGCCACTTCCTTCTTTTTGGTCTGAACCGAGCTAAAAGTGATGGCTCCATAGAAGACCTATACATGCTCATGGAGGCGGCTGTGAAAAACAGGCCGAACAAATAATGGCGATTCGTCACACGCCCTATGCGGGCATCACAAATCCCCAAATGAGTTTTTTGGACGATTCGATCGCCGACCTTGGGGCGCAGGGTATCGTGCCTTGTACGGCATCTGGAACGAACGTCATCACGCTCAGCCCACTGGCGAACACGACGCTAATTTCAGCGTATGCGAACCTCATCCAATTCAGCTTCGTTGCTGTTAATTCATCCACTGGCAATGTCACTCTTCAGGTTGGATCGCTGGCGGCGTTGAACGTCTACTTCGCTGATGGAGTGACACAGGTAGGGAACGGGTCGATCGTCGCGGCGCGTCAATATGTCGTAATGTTCAACTCGGCGCTCAATTCTAGCGTCGGAGGATGGGTGATCATCGGGGGGCCGAATTACCCTGTTGGTCAGATACCGGGGACAGCGACGAACGACAGTGCCAATACTGGAAACGTCGGTGAGTATTTGTCTTCTATAGTCGTTCAGGGATCGGCAATCGCGCTTACCAACGTAAGCGCGGCGAACATAACATCTATTTCTTTGACATCTGGAGATTGGGATGTTTGGGCTAGCCCATATTTCACGGGTAACGCAGCGACAGTGCTAAATGCCGTGGTAGCCAGCATCAACAATGTATCAAACACACTGAATCAAGTGCCTCCGTTTTCTACGTCATTCCCCTTCAACAGTTTCACAGGGTTCGCCAATGCCAATCCAATGGCTATCGCTCCTCTAGGTCCGGTACGATTTTCAGTGACCGCTAGTAGCAGTCAAGTGTTTTTGGTGGTACAGTCATCCTTCACCACTAACACCGCGAGCGGGTTTGGTGCAATGCAAGCTCGTAGGGCTCGATAGGAAAAGGGAATGTTTTCAACATGGTGAAGATTATACCATCAGTTTTGGCTATGATGTTGGTGTTTTGTAGCAACGTCATGGCTCAGCGCACTTTTCTCACCTCTCCGACGATCTTTTATAAGGCCGCATCAGGAGGTAGCGACAACGGTTCCTGCTCGCAGTCCGCGCCGTGTGCCACATTCACTCATATATGGCAGACGCTTCGGCAAAATTACGATTTGTCTAACGGTACCCCGATCATGATCGAATACGTTGGGTCTCCACACACAGATCAGATGGTGTGCTCCGGCCAGTTGTTGGGTCAGGTAAACGCTCGACAGGTCGAGGTAATCGGCCAACCTATGGCGACTGGTTCAACGGCCTCGCCTGGGACCATCGCCAATGCAATTGTCATTGCGACGGGTAGTGACGCCGTAGACGCGACAAATTGCATGATGACGCTAGGTGGTTTGGCGCTTGAGAACGCCGGGAATTGCTGTGGGCAGGGCGACCTTACATCCGGTCAAGGCGGTGAAATAGACCTCATCGGCAACATCAGCTTTCTGTCTCCGCAGTCGGCGCCCGCTGGATCAGGCATCTTGCCGATGAATCATGTGACGGCGGGTCTTGGTCTGGTGATATTCCAGCCGCCCGGCCTCGCCGATCCTTTTGGGATCACCGGGAGCGGCTATTACGAGTTCCACGGCTATGCTCAATGCGTGATGCTGGCAGGCGAGATGGGCGGCGAGATCCTGTGGAACGGCAACGGCGAAAATAACCTCTGGAGCATCCTCGTCGAGACGGGGTGGTCACTGGGCTTTGAGTGCGCTCAGAATAATGCCATCGTCCAAGCAGCAATTCCATTCAGCAACTTCAGCATGCCGTTCTTTCAAGGCCCCAAGTTCTTCATCAGGACGGGAGGCCAGATCGACACGTTCCACCCCGGAAACACCAGCCTTAACCCTCCGTGGATACCGGGGACATCTCCAGGCAGTTTTGTAGCTGTGCAATCGGCCAACTGACATGAACGACGGTATTTGGCTCCTCCCGACACGCGGTCGTCCCGACAATCTCAAACGCTTCCTCCGTTCCGCCCGTGAGATCGGGACATCCACCCCCGGTCTCATCATCCTAAACAAGAGCGACACGTCCGATTACGACTCCATTGCTCAGCATCTCCTAGATGGATGGTCGTTCTTACGTGTAGACGCGACGACGTACGGAGAGTCCATCCGCGCCGTGTGGTCGCGTATCAAGGACATGAAGTGGGTTGGCCTGCTCGCCGACGATCACGTTCCATGTACGCCTAATTGGGACACGCAACTCATAGGATCGTTGCGTGGATGGAACTTCGTGTCATCGAACGATGGTTGGCAGGCTCCCAATCGTATGCACGGGGCTGTGTGCTTCTCGGGCGACTTGTTGAGAGCGGTTGGATACCTGTTTCCCGACCGTCTACGCCATATCTTCCACGACGATCTCTTTGAAACGCTCGGCAGAGAGACGGGGTGTTGGGAAGTACGCATGGACGTGATGGTGAAACACCTTCACGAAGCTCTCCAGGGCGTCATCGGCCCGACGATGGACAAGAACAGCCTCTTGTGGCAGCACGACGAGGCGCGTTTCAAGGAGTGGGTGGCGTACGAAAAGGACGATTGTGTAAAGAAGGTACGCGCTCTTCAGGAGAAGAGCGGCGTTAGGCTCCTAAAACCGGACTTCAGCGGTGTACGCCTGATGATTGCGTCGCCAGCGCATGATGGTCGCTATGAGTCATCGTATATGGTGGGGCTGTTCCAAACGATGAAAATGTTGGAGCAACAAGGGGTGCATTGTGAATTGGCTGAAGAGCGCCACACGGCAGACGTGTGTTTAGCTCGTGCTAAACTATTCTCTGCTTTCTATCGTTCCAAGTGCACACACTGCCTTTGGGTAGACACCGATATGGGATTCGGTCCACAGGAAGTCGTGCGCCTCTTTGCAGCGAAGAAAGATTTTGTCGCTGGAGCGGGGCCTAAGAAGAGGCTGCCTTTGAGTTTCGCGGCTAATTGGGCTAACGACGCTGGCGATCCGCTGCCACTTGTTTACGACGTAGAATCAGGAACGATGGAGGTGAGCGAGATCGGCTTTGCGTTCGCTCTCATAACGAGAGTCTGTGCTGACAAGATGGTGAAAGCATATCCTGAATTGACGTATGTTGGGATCACGGGAGAGGAAGAGTGGGCTTTATTTAATCCGATCGTCCATCACAGAAGGTACGCAAGTGAAGACTTCAGCTTCTGCTACCGATGGCGATCGATAGGCGGAAAATTGTTCATGGCTCCAGAAATCGAGTTGAGTCACACCGGATCGTTTACCTTTCGTGGCTCATTTGCTAAAGATGGTGGTCCTAAACAAGTCGTTCAGGAGGCCGCCGATTAATCATGCCAGGAGCAAAAGGAACTGTTGAGGAGAGATTTTGGCGATACGTCTCGCCGGAACCGAATAGTGGCTGCTGGTTGTGGACGAGCACCATCAGCACCGATGGATACGGAAGACTAACGGTCGATAGCCGACCTAAATTGGCACACCGAATCTCTTACGTCATACACAAGGGAGAGATTCCCGAAGGATTGGAACTTGACCATCTCTGTCGTGTGCGGTGCTGTGTGAATCCCGATCATCTAGAGCCAGTCACGCGGCGTGAGAACCTGCGTCGTGGTGAGACTATCGTTAGAAAGCACATAGAGGCCACTCACTGCCCTCAAGGTCACGAATACAATTTCGAGAATACGTACATTGAAAAGAAGGGATGGCGTAAGTGCCGTGAGTGCAATCGCATATCAACCAACAAACGCCGAGGCGTTACAACGCCTAAACCGCGCATAACCAAACGTCGTAAGGCGCTTCTCATGGAAGCGCTCCTCTCGTCATGATCGATCTCGTCATCATCAATCCTTCCGCCGCCCATGGCGTGTACGGAACTGACATCGCCGACAATCTCATTGCAATTGAGCCCCCTCTTTGGTGCCGTCTCATCGCCGGTTACGTTCGTGATCGCGGGTACTCCGTCCGCATCATAGATGCGGAGGCGCTCCACCTTTCGCCCGAACGTATCGCTTCAGTCGTTGATACATACGCTCCGCGTCTCGTTTGTATAGCATCGTATGGGCATCAACCAAGCGCATCGACACAGCAGATGGTAGGCGCTGGCGCCTCGGCGAAAGCCATCAAAGCACGTTCGGACGTTCCGATCATCATGGTTGGTGGTCACGTTGCGGCGTTACCAGAGCGTACGTTGCGTGAAGAGGCGATCGATTACGCATGTAACGGAGAGGGACCGGCGACAATCGTTGGATTGTTGGAAGAAAAGCCGTTGCCGTCGATTCCGGGGCTCGTTTGGGGCATCTACAACGTAAATCCGTCCGCCCCGCTCCTTGACGTTAACGAACTCCACGGCAACGCATGGGATTTGCTCCCCATGGAGCGCTACCGCGCGCACAATTGGCAGTGTTTCGGTGATTTATCGAAGCGCCAACCGTACGCCAGCATCTATACGTCACTCGGATGCCCCTACAAGTGCTCGTTCTGTTGCATTAATGCTCCGTTCCAATCCAATCGCTATCGCATGCGTTCGCCCACGGACGTAGTAGACGAAATCGGCATGCTCTATAGCCAATACGGCGTGAAGACGTTCAAGATCGTTGATGAGATGTTCGTTTTGAACGAGCGTCACTATACGGCGATCTGCAACGAGCTAATCGAGAGCGGATTCGGCGATGAACTGAACATATGGGCGTACGCTCGCGTCGATACGGTGAAACCACATACGCTGGCGATGTTTAAGAAGGCAGGCATACGTTGGTTGGCGTTGGGGATAGAGAGCGGGAGCAAACATGTTCGGGATGGGACTGAGAAAGCTCTTAGGACTGAGGATATTGTTGGTGTGGTTCGGTCGATCCAATCTGCCGGCATCAACGTCATCGGAAATTATATCTTTGGCCTCCCGGATGACGATATGTCCTCTATGCAGGCAACCCTTGACCTCGCACTCGAATGCAACACAGAGTTCGCCAACTTCTATTCAGCCATGGCCTACCCCGGAAGCAAGCTCTACGACGATGCACTGAAGGGCGGCGCCGTTCTCCCCGCCACATGGTCGGGCTACAGCCAGCACAATGCCGACACTCGCCCGCTCGACACTGAGCACGTAGACGCGGCGACCGTTCTTCGCTTCCGCGACGATGCGTTCGTGACGTACTTCACCGATCCATCGTATCTTAGCATGATTGAACGTAAGTTCGGAGCGGAAACGCTCGCTCACGTACGCGACATGACGAAATTCCGATTGAAGCGCAAACTTCTGGAGACAGCGGATGCCTGAACACCTTTCCATGTCTGACGGACAGGACCTTGTTCTCGGTAGAGACCGTTCAAATGACGTGCATATCGGACGTAACGCGCGACGTTACTTACCGACGATCTCTGATCTTGTGGATCGCCTCACCATCGTTCAATTGAAGGCCATCTTCATTCCAGAACATCGTGAAGAGTACATCGCTGAACGTGCTCTAATAGAGCACGACATTGACGTGATCCTGGCGGAGTTGTTCGCGCGTGGTCAGCGGGTGACGGCGAGCGACATTCATGCGATAGCGATGATCATGCTCACGAACAGGTTCATATGGGAGAACGAATCGAAAGCTCGGGCGGGAGGCGATGAGCAGGACAAGCTCCTAAAGCTGACGCATAGCGTCAATGGTCAAAGGAACGCGGCCAAAAACCAGCTTGCGCGTCTTGATGGAGGGAGGAAGGACTTCAAAATCGACTGCTTCGCCGAGTCGCTTGTGGCCGATCATGGGAATTGGAACGTTTTCTCATGATCGCCGATCTACTCAACCGCCCCAAGGACATGACGCAACTTTCGTCCTTTTCGTTTCCAAACGCTAATCATCACGATCTCGTCGTGGCCGTCCTGCGTGCCCAGGGCAATGCCAATGTCAATCGCTACATCCTTGATCCAATCTCCGAAGCCGACATGAATAATTTCCTCATTCGGCACCAACAAAGCCATAACGAGATCAACGGCGTTCTCGGCGTTGCGGGGAACGACCTGTCGAGTCTCAACGTCAAAGACGTTAATAACTTCGAGTCATGGTTGCAGCTTCATTTTCAGGAACACTTTCAATGGCAGAGGCTAACAAACGTCCCATAACGCCGCTCGTATGGCGCATAACTGACAGCGACCTAGACACGATCTGTCCGTGGTTGCTTCCTGCTTTGCAGAAGCGGTGGCCGCGCCTCCATACGGACGGCATCAGCTATTGGTTCAAGTCCGCCATTGGTGACAGGCGGACGCTCTTCATACGTACAGCGAACGTCGTTGGCATGTGGCATTCGGCGAGCGATATCCTTGAGCCGGAGCCGATCATCGTCGAGAAGTTCGTTCGTTCGAGCGACAACGCCACGATGGAGGAGCAGGTATTACTCTACAAGTACGTGAAGGAATGGTCGCAGCAAATCCGAGCGAGAGAGTGTATATTTGGCTTGGACACGGACGTTGGCATGAGCACGAACGTTCAGCCGGCGTTGCAATCGTTCAAGACGCCGTGCCGAAAGAAGACGATCTACGTTCTTTCGTTTGAGGAGGCGTAACGTGGAACTCGACACCCGCCAAGCGAACGATGTGGCAGTGTTCTATCACGCTACAGGGCAATTGCCACCGGGCATCTCCCTTAGCGATCCGTCAGTCATGGAGGCGATGAACCGAGTACGTGGGCCGAAGGGGTCTGGAGTTAATCTTAACCCCGCTGGTGGCCTTGATCCTTGGATAAGGAACGATGTTTTGACTGGATTCGGTCAATCTACCAACCGAATCGATCCGGTCAGCGACATCATCATTCCCGCGGCTACCGCCGTTATCGGGGTGGCGACTGGGGGAAACTCTCTTTTCGGCGAAGCGGGTTTGGCGGCTGGCACAGCGGCCGGGCACGATCTTGGCGGAGCCCAGGGAGCGCAGATCGGTGGAATAACTGGTGGATTGGTGGGCGGAGCGGCTGGAGGCTCTCTGTCGGGTGTGGGGGCCGGCGCAACAACCAGCGACACCTTCGCTACGGAGGCCGGTAATGCTTCGGTTGGTGGCGCCTCTGGTTTAGAGGCTGGCGGAACGATCGGCCTTACCGGACCCGTTGAGGGTGGAGCGGCCGGCGCAGCGAGCGGCACCTCTACGGGATTCAATCCCACTACGGGCATCAGCGGAACGGGCGCCGCCCCGGCCACAAGTGGCGGGAGCGGTCCAGGCGCCTCGCTCGGCACCGATCCGTCAACGTCACAGACAATTGGCGGCGGTGCTACTGGAACAGCGACTACGCCCGGCGCTCCAGCGCTCGGTACAGGCGCGCAGGCGCCCATTGGAGGCGCTCCGCCCCTTTCTCAGATAGCGCAGGGCGCCCAGGATCTTTCCTCTGCCGCTCACCTTGCGGCTTCCGTCGATTCGCTAGTCAATCCAGCGCAACCGAGGTCCATGGCAGGAACGGGACCATCACTTACGGCAGGAACAACGCCTTCCGTTGAGCCTCCGATAGGGGGCGCTCAGCCAGCATCACAGATCGCGGCCTCTCAACCAGCCACAACGCCCGCCGCGGTGCCTACAGGGGCGTTTCAGAGCGCTTCGGATGACTTTCAAAGGAGCCAGGACAACGCGATTCGCGCTCAGTTCGCCAATTCAGGCATTTCTGGCTCTCCCATGGAGCAAAGAGCCATACAACAGGCGGATCAACAGGCAGCGCAACGCTCAACAGCGGTCCAAGAGGCCATGGCGTCGGCGGGAATCTCGGATCAGGGTGTGTTTTCGGCCCTTATGAGCAGCGGATTGCCTCCAGAGCAGTTTCAGAACGTCATCAGGCAATTGAAGGCGAGAGGCATCGTTTAATGCACCTGAATGGGCAGTTCTTCCCGATTCGTCGAGTAACGGTAGAGGATACGGCATGGCTGCATAAGGTGGGGGAGAAATGCTACCAAGACGGTACTTACGATGTCGAGACGGCGGAGGAGTGGATTAAAGTACTCATGAATAGCCCAAACCACCTTCTCTTACGGGGCGATAGAGCTTGGATAGTAGCATGGGTACAGTCCGCGCCCTATAGGCCATCGTTCAAGACGGGTCACTTTCTCATCGTGGCTTCGTTAGGTAATGCCATAAAGGAACTACGGACGATGACGGCCATTGTGATAGAATGGTCGAAGGAGATGGGCGCTTCGAGGGTGTATTGGGCCGCTATCAACGGGACGGACTTTGGCCCCATTGCCGAACCGTTTGGCGCTCTACCCGTTTCGCCTTCGTATATGCTGGAGTTAACATGAGCGATCAATCGGGCGATGTCGGCGGCGCCACGTCGTTTAACTCGCCGACCGGAGTCGCCGATCCATCGTCGTTCTCGTTCTCCCCTCCGGCCACGTCAGCGGGACCGACGTTCGGCGCCCCGCCATCGGCTATGGCGGCAGGAGGCGGCGCTGTCTCTGCACCATCGTTCTCCGCTCCATCCGCATCACCAGCCGGATTCGATCCTCAGACATCAGATATTGGCGGTCTTCGTGGGGGAGTCGGTTCTGACCCAATGGGGGCTCCCATGGCAGCGCCCTCTACCATGGGCGGGGGCTCTGGTGGCGGGGATGTCAGTGGGGGTGGTATGGGAGGGGGGT
>Ga0210400_10000751_pt1 | contig 34370 bp, 60 predicted proteins | sample IncBWH26MmetaG_FD_155456 | JGI IMG/M metagenome (GOLD analysis project Ga0210400, IMG submission 155456) | Forest soil microbial communities from Barre Woods Harvard Forest LTER site, Petersham, Massachusetts, United States - Inc-BW-H-26-M | ecosystem: Environmental > Terrestrial > Soil >... | reverse complement strand
TCCATTCCAATCGAGCTTCGTCGCCACTACTAGGGCATTCATGATTTCTCCTTCACGCGGTCATCGCTTTCGGCGGCAGCAACGTTTGATAGATCTGCATCCTCAAAAGCCCGTTGGGGATGTATTGTGGGTCGGCGGTGGGCGAGTGCGGCCGGCCACTATTCCAGCAGTCGAGCAGCTCCGAGAAATCTTTTCCCAGGTCGAGCTGGTAGCGCTCGGCAAATTGCGACAGCATGCGCAGCGACGTCCGCAGGCCGTACACAGGATTCTGCAGGTCGGCGAAGGAAACTCCGAACACGATGGCTTCGTAGCCCATCACCTGGGTAAGACCCCAAGAAGTCGCAAGACCGTCAACGAACTGCAGCGCGTTGGAGATTCGGCCCACGAGTCCACTGGCTGAAAGCGGCGGCTGCGTACCGACAGCAAGGGCGATGTGATTGAACAAGTCATCACGGCCGATGCTTCCGTAAGCCGCCTTGCGTCCCTGGAGAACCTCCCAGAGAGCAGCAAGCACTCCGTGTTCGAATCGTTTAGCATCGGCATTCCCGCCCGTTTCGTTGGCCACTAGTGCCGCGAGAAACGCTTCCGGAATCGCCGCATTCTTGCGAGCGTCCGCGATCGTGGCTCCCCATTTGTCACGGATCCGCGTCATCAGTTCAATCTCGGCCGAGGGATGCGCAGTGGACGTCGTATTCATTGTTGTGACTCGTGATCGGCGGCCGGCGACTCGTGAAACCGCAAAACGTTTTGAAGTGCAGTCGCAGTCGATTGCAAGTTACGGATTTCCACGTTCAGTTCATCCCTCTCCCGAATCTTGTCTTCAATGATTTCCTGAATCTCATGAAGCGCCTCTTTGAGAGTATCGTGGCCCACGAATCACGTCTCCTGCAGGACCAAACCGATACCGAAAATAATTCCTACGACCAGCGCTACCGTGCCCCAGGAGAATTTCCCCGGGGCCGCCGGACCTCCCGGCGGAAGCATTAGAGACGATGTCCCTCCACCAGGCAGTGCCAATGCCCCAGCGTTGGCCGTCACCACGGAGTACTGCGTCGAAACATTACCCAGGATCGTAGAGACGTAGCTGCGGACGCTCGCCGGCGCGCTCGCGAGCCACGCGGGAATTGTCCCTTGCGGTCCGGTGAAGGAAAAATCCGAACCATACGCCGCGATCGCGCTGGAAACGTTCTCCGGGCCCCAGTTGTAAGCCGCGAGCGCGGCCGCGGGATCCCCGAATCGCGCGAGCAGCTGGCGCAGGTAGGTGACGCCGCCCTGAATGTTCTGCTGCGGGTCCCAAGGATCGACGCCCAGTTGTTCGGCCGTCTTCGGCATGAGCTGCATCACGCCGATCGCGCCCTTCCCCGACACGGCGTTCGGATTCATTCCCGATTCAACTTGGGCGACCTCGAGCACCAGTGCGGGATCCAGGCCCTGGCGCTGCGCTTCGGCGATGATCATTTGCGGGATCGTGGGCATTCAATTTTTCTCAATTGCTCGTGATCAGATAATCCCAGCACGTGGCTCCTGTCGTGGAAGCGATCGCCACGGTGAAACTCACGTTATTTACATGTGTGGATCGAACTGGCTCCGAAGCTATGGATGGAACTGCGCACGTCGGTGCTGATGGCAACCCGCTATTATCAGTCCGGGGGAATAGGAAATAATGGCTGGTATTCGTTGTCGGGCAGGTCGTGTTGACCGTATAGGTAGTTGTGGTCGTCGGAATGACAAACGCTCCTGCGCACGCCGATCCGCATGCCGCGGGGGAAACACTATTGGCGGCACAATCCGTTGCAGTCTGATAATTCACCGCGTTAACGGTGTCGCCGAATTGAACTAGGCCCGTACCTGTCTTGATAGCCCAATGCGTGCTGTCTTGCGTTTGAGGGTTGATGAAAAGTCCGTAATTCAGTGCCCCGCCATTCATGGTGTTGACGTATAAGCCGCCAACGCTGCCTGGAGGAGTACCGCCTGTGATAGTCGGGCCATAGGCACGAAAAGAGAACCCAGAGCCTACAGCCCCGCTTCCACTTACCGAGACTTGACCGGCTACTCCAGCCAAATCCGATACGCCGCCTGTGCTTGTGTTATAGCCGGTAAAGATGCCCCCTAAAACCTGGCCAAGTGTGCCGGAGGGGTGTGAACTCAGCCCCGCGCTATCCACGCCGGCAATCGGAGCGTTGCCGACGCCCGAGTACAAATTCGTCAAAGTGTTGGCACGAAAAAATCCGCCAATGATGTGGTTGTTTATGCTGTCGACGCCATTGTCGGCTTGAACGATTCCAACGACACCCTCATCTTGCGCAGTCGTTGCTGTGTTGTGGTGAATACTCTGCAACGCCCAAGTACCAACAGGCAGAGGGGTGCTTCCGCTTAGACCGCCAATGGGATCTCCGATCAGCAGTTTTTTGTTGGCGGTAAGCCAGGTAAAATTCGGATCCCCGGCAATCGTGTTGGCCGCAGAGCCGAATGCGACCTGCGTATTGGCAATGCTTCCACTGAATATTCCGACGATCCGGGAAAGCGCGGGCGCCAAGCCGCTCAGCTGGGTGCTGATATTCACGCTCGCGCCGCTGATCAGCGTGCCGGTAGAAATAAACGAAAAGCCTTGCGGACCGGTGCCGGCGGGAGGAGCGATGCCCGATGTGTTCACCGTAAATTGCCACTGCGTGCCTGCAGGGGAGAGCACGGCATTGCTTGCCAGGTTCATGGAAAACGTGCCGTTGACATCCGCGGTGGCGCGCGTGAACCCGGAGACTTGCTGGCCATTGATTGTTGGCGTGATCCCCGTGGGGATGAGCTGCGCCTGGATCGTAGCGAACGACCAGGGCAAGGAATTGGGATCCGTGATCGTCGCGGTTACCGTGGTCAGGTTCTGCGCGAATACAGGAACCGAGAGAGACCCAAGGACGATCAGGAAGCAGAGAAATCTCTTTGAGAGGCACATCATATCTCATGCCCCCGGATTCAGGATCTTCCACTGCAAGCAAGCTGGATTCGTCACGGGTGCAGTGGGTACGGTGATTACATAGCTAGTTCCCGGCGTGATGGCACTCACAAACGGGAGGCCGATATTTGTCGCCGTGTTGCAGGTGACGCTTAAGGCAGTTCCTAGCGTGGCGTTTTCGGTGATCGAGAATTTGCTGTTAGCCGTGACTGCCGTCGTGGTGACAGTGACCGTTGTTGCCGCTGCTGCTATCGTTACCGAGCCTTCCTGCGCGGAGCCACAAGTACCTCCTGCACTTGTACACTGTGCGTCACTGATTCCGGTTACTTTATTTCCATATAAGTCAAAGATTAGCCCGCCGCCACTTGTATCGAAAGCTTTCTGTCCTCCTGCCGCTGTCACAATTGATTCGGATACTGTAACCGTGTTTCCGGTCCCTGAAAGGATCACGCTCCTTCCGGTTTGACCAATAAGCGTGTCTCCGATTAACGTGCATCTGGACCCACTAGCCTGGCACCACACGTCTTCAAAGGCTGCGGGTACGAAATGATCGTTGACGGATGTCCAGTTTGTCGCACTTACGACTTTAACCCCGCGCCAAGTAGCAGCAGCGCCATTCGAGCCGAACGATACATGTGACGTTGCCGTTGGGGTGGTTATGTTCAAGGCAGCGTTTCCGCTTGCACGATTTGAGAATAACCCGCCAATAATATGGACTGGAAAGCCTACAACTGATCCCTGTGTTTGTGATTCTCCCGCATCTGTGCAGTGCAGGTTGTAAGACCATTGATAATTATCCAGCACCATACAATTCCAGCCAGCAACGCCAGCTCCCCAGTCGTGAACGTACAGATTACGCGCATTCGCTTGACTCACGAAAAACGCCTCTGCGCCACCACCGATGCCCTGAAACACCGGAGTCCGCCCATCCGTCGTCGTAACGGCGCCTCCATCAATCTCAATGTCACTAAGCGCGAAGTATGGGTCGATGCTGGAATTGGCAAACGAGATTTGACCTCCCGGAACAAAAGCAAAGTCCGGTGTCGGGAATAGCGTACTTCGCTGGGTACTTCCTTGGAGACACACTCCAACTTGAACGCCCGGTTTATTTACGGCAGCTTCCCAAACGAAGCCACCTGTTGGCAATATCCCGCAAGTTGCTTTAGGATTCGTGGTATTGGCGATGGCGCTCGCCCAGGCCTGAAATTGAGTGTTCTGTCCTCCAGTGCCCCACTCCACCTTCAATCCAGTACACGGATTTGATGTGTTGCAATTTGATGACTGGGAAAGCACAACGACAGTATCCGAGGTAATTGAGGAAATCGTTCCCATGAACGCAAGGCGTCCGATGTTGCCACCAACCGGCTCTGCCCCCCAAATTCTTTGTCCAACTTTTGCGTTGGTCTGCCAATGTGCGGTTGCGGAAGTTAAATTGAATGAGCCGTTCGCTATGCTTCCGTCGATAACCGTTGCGGCATCCCAAGTCATATTGTAAGGAGGAGCCAGGGGTGAAATCCCTTGGGGGCCGAAAGCGCTGACGATTCGTGAAAGGGCTGGCGCCGCGCCACTCAACTGCGCGCTGATGTTCACGCTCGCGCCGCTGATCAGTGTTCCCGTGGAGATAAACGAAAACCCTTGCGGACCCGTGCCGGCGGGGGGTGTGATGCCCGAAGTGTTCACCGTGAACTGCCACTGCGTGCCGGCGGGCGAGAGCACCGCATTACTGGCCAGGTTCATGCTGAAGGTACCGTTGACGTCCGCGCTCGCCCGCGTAAATCCGGCAACTCCCTGGCCATTGATCGTTGGAGTGATGCCCGTAGGGATAAGCTGTGCCTGGATCGTGGCGAACGAGTACGGCAGGCCGTTGGGGTCTGTGATTGTCGCGGTGACGGTGGTGAGGTTCTGAGCAAAGGCAGGGGCGGAGAGGAAGCAAAGGACTATGAGGAAGCCAAGGATTCGCGCTACTCTCGGTCGACCGGACATTCAGGGGACTCCTGACGAAAAATTCCTTAGAACTGGCTCGCCTGGACGTCGAGCGTGCCTGTGTTTGCCGCGCCGCACGCGCCTAGCGTCACTGTCATGGAATTCGCGAGCGTTGAGCTCAAGGGCGGATTCCACTGATACTTAAAGCTCGTCGCCCCTACTTCCGTGCCGGCCGTGCTCCAGATCGTTGTGGCTCCATCCTTGACGGAAAGCGATGCCGTGCCTGCGGAGCACCGCGCGGAAACGGAATACAAATGCACTCGATCCGTGGCGATCCCCGCAAAAGCTTGCAGCAGCAACGCAATCGGGGTATTCGCAGCCGAGGTCGTCTCTGAATTCAACGTGTTGACGGGCTGCACCCCCGCGGACAGCAATCCGTTGGGCAGGGATGGAGACATAAAAAGATAGTAGGCATTGAAAGTGAGCGCGGACGCTCCGCCAGACGTGTAGGTGACCCCGATCGTGGAAGCTGGAATCGCGTTCACCGGGATCCAAGTCGTAGAGGCTTGTTGAGCGGTCGGAATACTGAGCAAGACGCTTTGGTTAGCGCCAGCACCAAGATTCAGCTGCAGGGAAAGCGTGCTGCCGCCAGGCAGGGATCCCGCGGCGCTTGTCTGCAGGACGATGTATCCCAGGGTCGACCCGAAAGGCGTGACGATATTGTTCGTCGTCGAATGGTTCGCGTTTGCCGTCTGATTGTAAAAAATCGGGCGGCGGCTGGTCTGCGTAGGGTTCAACACCCCCAAGGGAGGACATGCATTCCCTGACGTGCCGGAATACGATGCCGTCAACGTCGGCGTCCCGGATGCGATCGTAAAGAGCACCAGGTTCGCACGCACGATGGGATAGAAACCGCACGCGTAGACTTCGCCTTGGCTCATATCCGTCGCATCGTCAGAAATGGGAACGAACGTCACCCCGTCAATGCTGCCTTCGAGCCGAATGTCGAGGGCCGTCAAATTGTTACCGCCGCATCCATTGCACGTGTAGGTAAGGAAATGGACGTTCAGGCCGAGATTGTTGATCCCGCAAGGATTCCCAGCCGTCGCAACGCAGGTGGGACTTCCGGAATTTGGCGTAACCGCTGCAGTCGCCTGCGAGGAAAACACAGTGATACTGAAACTCCGCAAACCGACGTTGCCGATATCCTGGGCGCGTGTGGGACGAGCGGAACAGCCAAGGAGGAATGCGCCAGATAGCAAAATATATAAATATTTTTTCACTGTTCGAACTCTCCTACATGGTTGTCAGGTTCGGATCTTCGTACTCCATCGGGTAGTACCAGCCCATGAAACGGCCGCCGGATAGTTGGCCAGCGAGCACGACGCTCACGTTGGTTATCGACAACGTGACGATTTGATTTTCGAATACGCGGAAGCCGCATGGATGCCGCGTCGGGTTAGAGGGAGACCCGAGGCTTCCAGGAATGAGGTCGTAGCCGTCCACGGGAGCGCCGTCACGCGCGATTTGCCAGGTCACCGCGCCAGTGCCCTCGGTCCATCCGCCGCCGACGAAACTGTTTCCGATGTTGGTAATGATCCCGTTGTTTCCCGTCGGGATCTGAATCTGGATGATGTTCGCCGTGGCGCCGATCGCCGGGACATTGATGTAGACCGGCCCGGTTTCGATCGGCTGGAATTCAGCCGGCGGATAAATCCACGGCGGCAGCTTGTAGCCGACGGCAGAAAGTCCGTCTAGTCCCGGCGCGAGTGGCGAGCTGGAGGAGCTCATATCCCTCTTCCTCCCTGGATCCCGTACATTCCGAACTGGATTTGATTGGGGTTCGGCTCGAGATTCACGACGGTGATCAACACCTTCGCATTTGTTTCCTTGAAGGCGTACGGCGCCGCCTGGCGCGATCCAATCGTCGCGCCCTGGAAGAGTGGGGAACTGCCGTTTCCGGAAAGCGTTTGCATATTCACCGGGCGATCGGTGAGGCGCTGCCGGCGGTCGACGTCGTAGACATTCACGCGAAATCCGCCCTTGGCATTCACCGAGGCGCTGCCGAAATACGTGAGCAGGCGGAAACTTTCCGGCATCGGAATGCGCACGCGGCCTGTTTTGAGAGAGCCTAGCGTGTTGAATTCGCAGTACACCCACACGGGAGACCCGCCAGCCATCGGAATGATCGTGCCGTCGCCCAGGAGGTATTGATCCTTCTGGTTATTCGATGGAGATCCGGTCCGGGCGAACGGATTGATCAGCGTGTTGACCAGGCGCGGCAGCGTCAGCGGCCGCAGCGCGGCGGCACCGGCGCCGATTCCCAGCCACGCGAGAAAATCTCTGCGATCAGAGTCCATCGTTACTCCTGGTTGACCGGTGGGACCGTGGGCCGTGAAAATCACGGAATCACGGTTCGCGGGTCACACTTCTACTGGCTCACTTGCAGCAGCGCAAAGCCGTGGTACACGAGCTGCACGGTGTTTTGCGCGCCGCTCGAATCGGTGAATGCGTGCTGGTAGGCGCGCGTTGCCGGCATGACGTAAGGCACGGCAATCGGAAACGCACCGTTCGACGCCACGAGGCCGGCCAGGTTGTCGATGAACACGCCGTTGAACACGGTGGAGCTCGACTGCTGCGACCCGGAATAAACCATCTGTCGCTGCGTGGCCGATTCGGTGATCAGCACCTTCATCCGGGAATCGGTGCGAAACGCCGCCAGAAACCACCATTCGAAATCGGCATCCTGCGGAATCGTGAGCACGCTGGGAAACTGATTCGTGTTGAGCGGTACTACCGCATCCACGACCAGAACCCGGGGAATTTTTACGATGCCGCGAGCCGTAGCTGCGGCACTTGGTGAAGTTGCCATTGCGATTCACCTTTTCTACCCCATCGAAGGGGCGGCTTTTTCGATTCTCATCCGGTCCGGACTCTCCAATTTGAGAGCCCGGAGCTAGTTAAACAACCGCGACGAGCGTGATGCCCTCGAGGTAGACCCACGCGATGATGCCCACGCTGACGTAGCCGGGAACCGTCGTGGTGCTGTTCTGTGTGGTGTAAACCGTCGCGGCGGTCAGCGTCGGATCGCACTGCACCGAGAACGGCTGTTGCTGCTCGAGCAGCACGCCGGTGATGGGCGTGATTGGCGGATATCCCGGAATGTCCGGAACGCCGTCGGTGATCGGAGCAACGTTTTGCGCGGAGGGCCAGCCATTGGCCGCGCTGAACTGCGCTTGCGGCGCGGTGAAGGTGGCTCCGCCCGAGGCAAACGCTCCGCCGCCCGCGGGCAACTTCTGCCCGTGGCCGATCCAGAACTGTTTCCCCAGGGTGGCAAATGTGACCACGTACTGTCCCGCCAGGGCGTTGACGTCCTGGATGGACATGTCGGGGCGTCCCACGAGCGAAATATTCTTCACCAGGAGTTTCTTCGGCGCGTCGAGCGAGCCGCTGGAAAGAAGGTTCGTGTGGTAAAACGTCTTCCGGATGGCCGCGCCGGCGCCTGCGCCGGTGTACTGCTGTCCAAACGGCACCGTGAAGAGGTTTTCCTGGATGGCCGCCGAGTTGACCGCCACGTTGAAAAAATCGTACAGGGGTTGAACGCGAGCATCTAACTGACCTTGTACGATATTCTTCAAGCGCATGCGGCCGTGCGGCCGGCCAATCTCATGCTCCGACATCGTGCGCAACGCAATCCGCGTTCTCATTTCGGAGAAGTGACGGCGTGGCGCAAATTTCTGTTTTCTTTCTGCTAACAATGAAATCACCCCCTTCGAGTGATTTGCTCTACGTGACAACGGTTGTTGTCACGCCACGCCGTTCAAGTCCCCGGTAAGGGGAGCTTGAACGGGAAAAAATGCCTAGCCGAAACGGCCCGACGAGAATCGCGTCGGAGCTCCCCCGCGCGGGCCGGGTCCGCTCATGCCCCTGGCGGGAGCGGGAGCGAGCACGGGCTGCGGATAGGGAGAAGCCGCGACGCGGCCGTAGGGATCGGAGTTGGTGGGCACGGCAAAATAACTTTGCCAGTACGCACCGAGGGTGAACGCGGGATCGCCGGAAAGGCCCTGGATCTTTGCGCCCAGGTTATCCGAAACGATGCGCATCACCATGCCGACTCCGCCACCGATGAAAAGTTCATGCCCGAGATTTCCGGGAATCAGCAGCTTCATCAGGAAAGCAGTGCCGGCGTTGAGCAGATAGCCCATCCAGCCGGTGTTTTGCGCCGGAAGGACCATCGCGGGGAGCGCGCGTGCGACAACGCCTCCGCCCGTAATCGTGAGGATGCTCATTACCTCGCCGGTTCCCACGCCCAGCGGATTGCGTCGCCGATAGTGGTGCTTGTGGTGTCTGTGTGACATCTTCGAAATCACCCCCCTCCCGTTGTAAGGATTCCAAATTCGAATTGTGGCCATTAAAAAATTCTCCCGACGGCGAACAGCGCGACGCCTGCAGCCGCAAGCCACACCCACGCGGGTGTTGTCGGTGCGGTAGTTCCGGGCTTCGGAAGAACTAGAACGCTCCCGCTCGTAACCGCAGGGGCCGGCGAGGGGCCGGATCCGGTAGATCCAGCGCCAGGCTGCGCCGGCGGGCCTGCGGAACTCGTGACAGGCATCACTGGCCCGGTGGTTGCGGTTTGCTGCAAAGCCCATTCGCACGAACCGATAGGAGCGTTGATCCAAATCCCGGACGGTCGATTTGATCCGCAGGTCGGGACAAATCCCGGGGGATATCCACCTGGTGGTATTGCGAGACCTGGTTGACCATCGGCCGATCGAACAAGCCCGGTCGTGGGTATAGGCTGTCCACCGGAAGAAACGACGACAGGTGCAGGAGCGGGCGCTGGAGCCGTTGCTTGTGCTGCGGCCAGATCTGCGTAGAGAGATTTCCGATAAATAGCGACGGCCTTGACCTGCACCAGCAGCTCACAATTCGCGTTGCAGGGGTTGTGTTTCACCGCGGGCGCGACGAATGCCGAGACTTTGGAAACCAGTGCATCCATCGCGGCGGCTGCATCGGCGGGCCGCAGCTGGCCGCTGCGCACCGCCTGGTCGATCAGGTTGAACGCATTATTGGCCGCGGCGATCGCCGCACACCCGAGCTGTTGCTCCTGCCGCACCGCGGCGCGGTGGTGATTCAGAATTGTGCTGATAATACCGACGACAACAGCAGCTCCCGCAATGATAGCGCCTGCAACGGGCACCGAAATCATGGGCAGTAGGGCTGGATTGGCTGCCAGAATTCCCACACCCGCGGAGGTCGTGCCGAGTGCGAGGCCGCTAACGGTTTGAAATAAATTCACGTTCGGGGCGGGCATGCTGGCGCAGTTGGGAGACCAGGCCTGCGCATCGATCTGCCCCGTCGAAAGCAGCTGAGGGACTCCCGTTTGCGCGTACGCCCATCCGCCGGGACTGAAGTCGGCTCCGGTTTCTCCCGACGACGCTTGCTTCCAGGCGTCGGATGGAGAGATCGCGCCGAAGATGGCGTAGCCGGCCAGGTTACGCTGCGCTTGATCGAGTTGGTATTCGCCCAGCATTTTCTTTCAGTAGTTCCGATCGTCCTCGTTTCACGATCTCCCGAAAAATCTTTCGTTCCCGTCGACGCCGCGCCGGCGTCATACGAATTCGTTTCGTCATGCCACTAGTCGAAAGTTAAAAGTCCACCCACAAGAAAACCCATCTTGTTCGCCGGGCTGTACAAAAACGCCGGCTTGGTGCCGTTCGCGGGATTGGTGCGTCCGCGCAGGATGGGCATCGAGGCCATCACCACGATGGCGATTTGCTCCACCGGCTGCAGCACCAGGTAGCGCGTGCCGTCGCGGCCGTAAATCTGCCCGCTCGCGTAGTAGTCCATGTCCTGGCGAATCATTGGCACGGGCGGATCGGTGGGCGACATGCGCCGGTAGCGCGGATCCGCAATCTTGGGCGGATGCTCGACACCTCGAGGAAAAAGGAAAACCTCGGTGCGGCTCGTGTGTCCGTCCGACATGTGCGCGAGGTACGGAAAACAGTTCTGGTTCCAGTCGAGCGTGAGCCCCATCATTTTGGTGATAGGTGAGATTTTCTCCCGCACGGCATCCTGGAAATACGCGCTGTCGTCGGAGATCCCCAGCTGGATCCGCATCACGTGGCCCACGGGTGTCCAGTGGCGATTGCGCACGGCCGTAACTTGCTGGCCAATCTGGTCGGCCAGGTTCAACGGCGCGACGCGCCTGACGGCTGGTGCTGCGCTACTCATCGAGGAATCTCCAAACCGGTTAGTTTTCTCTCCGGACCTACCGGCGGCAACGAATGTGAAAGCTGGCTTCCCATAGTCAATCGGCAGCGATCGCCCGGTTTCGAAACATCACAGCCCGCGAACTTGCATTGCCGGCAGAATTTGCTGTGGCAGAACACCCCGCAACAGCTGCAGGTATGAGCGGATTTGGTTTTTCTCTTAGTCACGAATCCACGCTCCCTCGATCCGATACGTCGCACGATCGAGCAGCAGGCGTTTCATCTTCCGGTCGTAATGAATCTTCGGGCACGTGCCGCCGTCTTCGCCGAACTTGTGATCCCAGCGGGCATCCTCGCCGCGGGCAGATATTGGAACTTCCGGGCCCCACTTCACCATGCCGTAACTGATCACGCGGCATTCGCCGAGCTCGACGCGGTTACTTTCGCTCGAGGTAAAGATGCGCACGTCGGAATCGCTCAGGTGCTGTGAGCCGCCAACGATGTACAGCTGCCGGCCGTCCGGATCGCAAATCAGCCGCAGCTTCCCCGGAAACGAAACGCCCTGCACCACGGCCGTCTCTCCGGAGGACGTCGGCTTCACGGCGACTTCGATAAACTCGCCGCAATCGGTGTAGTCGCCCACAGGGACGTGCGGCTCGTCGCGAACGATGTAACGCTCGCTAGACTCGCCGGAAAAACCTTCGCGTAGATTTCGCGCAGCTGCAGCTTCCGCGCCGTCTACCGATCCGAGTGCCGCGGATCCGGGAGGATTCGGCAGCCGATTCTTCAGGCGTTGCGCTTCGGCAACCATCCGCCGCGCCTTTTCGACATCCGCTTCCGTCTGGATTTGTTTCTTTCCCAGGCCGAGGCGTCCGAACGCAAGTTTTTCGGTACGAGTCAGGCGATCGTAAGCGCTCGATCGCGAGCCGCGGGCCACGGATCGCGGCGGGTTACCTCCCATGAGGATTAGCTCGGCGGGATTTGTCCGCGCCACGGGGCAGGGATTTTCCCCGCGGGGATGCAGCACGCCGACGACGATTCCCGAGCCTTTCTGCCGCGGTCCGGGAGGGAACGCGACGCGCACCTGGTGCGTCCCGGCACGCACGGTGCGCACCTTATATCCGGCAGGAACGGCTCTGAGTTCCTGGTGAACGAATCGAGCTGTGGATCCGTAGGGCATTTAGGCTTTGTCGAGATCGTCTTTCTCTTCCTCGTCGTCTTCCACTTCGGGCGGGTTGTGCGGCCGCGGCACTCCCTCGGGATGATTGCTGCCGAGATCGCCCACAAACCCGTGCTCTCCGACTTCGCCGATATCGGCCGGTTCTTCCTTGGGTTTTGGTTTTCGATCGAACATCCCTACTCCTTTTTCTTAACGAAGGGATCTGATTGCTGCGGGTTCAAATCCCGTACTCGCCGCCAAATTCATTGCGCAACTCCAAATGCCAGATGATTGACAGGTAACGGTCCAAAAGGGGATACTTCCGCGTCCCTGAAATCACTCTCTGGAGGCCGGCAGCCATGGGAGATCTCGCCCCGATCGATTGGATTTTTCTGCTTTTGTTTTTCGGTGGCGTTCCCCTTGCGCTGTTGATTCTCTGCCTGACGTGCCTCTACCAGATGAGGGACGATCTCCGGATTATGCGAAAGCTGATGGCGGCCTACATGGAGCACAACGTCGCCGCGCACGTCGCCCAGGACCGACTTGCGTCCGCCGTTCAAGAGGCCAATCGAATTCCGAAGTAGTTTCATAGTTTTTTGATCAGCGGCGGACCGATCACCACTACGCCTAGCAGCAACGCGAGCCATCCCCAATTCGACTGAAGCCATGAGGTGAAATCCGTCGTTCCAAAACCGGAGGGCAACGATTGCCCCGGACCGGCAACTAAGGATAGGGACGAGCCGGTAATGGTCGCGCCGACAATTCCTCGTAACAGATCGTTGAGCGTGTTTTTTATGTCGTCTACTTTGGCGTGCCCGATGTTGTCTCGAACCGTCAGTTGAATCCCGAAAGAGGTATAGCCATCGGCCGTCGATTTTCCGGCGAGCTGAGACAAGTTGTACGGCGCCATCGCGGATCCCATTTGAGCGATTACCGAATTCACTGGGAGAAGAAGTGGTGCAAGGGAGACGAGTGGCTGAGTGTATGTCGCCGTATAAACAAAAGTGCTTCCCGCGGGAGATTCGGCCGGCCCTGGCGTAGTCGGAGGAATGACGGGATTGATTCCTCCTGACGAACTTTGTCCCGCCTTTAACTGTGTGAGAATCGTCGTGGGATCCGTCACACCATTAAGCAAGTCGGTAAGCTGCTGGTCCGTGGCACCAGCCTGTTGGAGACCGTTCACCAGGCTCGCATTCCATCCGGTAGCTATCAGTGCGCTCGCGGTGCCGGCAGCGTCCCCAAGCGTGACAACTTCCCCGCAGATTCCCGACAAAGCACCCAGACGTCGGATCCCCATACGCGTACCTTCAAACGTCGGCATCGTCGCGTAGCTCATCGTGACCCCACGTGATGCCCTATGCCGCCAGCGATAATCAGCAGAAGAACCCCTGCGCCGGCGAGCGTGACAAATCCGCCATTCGACAGCGCAGGGAAGATTGAACTCGGTGCGGACATCCACTGCGCGAAAGTAGAGCCTGCTGGCGCGCCGGCGCCGCCCAGCAGGGCATTGGCTTGGGCGCGATACTGCGCGGCGAGTGCAGGATTGGTCGCTTGCAGAGCGTTCGCTTGCGCTTGCAGAGATTGTGCCTGGGCCACCATCGATTGCTGCTGCGCTGGCTGGGGCGCGATCGCGGGCGGCGCGGCCGGCGTGCCCAGCGGATTAACGGTTTTTATGATCGACGACGCAAGATTCGAAAACGCGGTGATCACCGAAGGCAGCGAAGATCCCGGTTGTGCTACCGGACTCGTGATGCTGCCGCCGCTGGAAACTATTGCCGGAAATGCCGGAACTGATCCGGGGTCGTACGGAACAATGGGCGGCGCGATCGGCGCCGTCATGTCCCAGAAACTCAATGGCAGCGGTAGCGCAGAAAAGGAAATGCTGCCGGGATCGTAGGGCGTGAGCGGCAAAGGATCGAGCGGCACATCTCCGACGGAACCGAAATTCCCCATCGCGCCGCTCGAAACGATCCATGGCTTTCCCTGCGTGGCCGCGCGCGAGGAATCGAAATACGCCTTCCAGTTCACATCCCCGGAGAATCCGTGCATCACGCCGCCGGACACCGCGCCGCTGTTTTTTCCCAGCGCGGTCCACGTGGAGGCCTCGCCATTGAGCCCCGGACTGAAAACTGGCGTTGGTCGGTAGAGGTAGCTCATGTGATCACGATTCCTTCACTTGGGGGTTGCGATCAGTGAGTGGTGATTCGCTGGCCGATTTGCGGCGCGTTCTTCGCGCATGCGCCTTCGAGCGATAGCCAACGCCATTCCGCGTCTCGCCTTGCGTGGCTCCGGACCGTATCGCTGATTGATTTCGGCAAAACATTTTGCTCGGAGCCTCGCGCGATACTGCTGCCGGGAGTCTTCGGAATGCGACGAAGCATTTGCATTCCGTCTCCACCGCGCGAGAATGATGTCGAACATTTTCATTGAAGTGTGCTGTCTTCTCGTTTTTTCCAGCCGATTCCTGACGACATGTATCTCCGTAAAGAAAAGATTTGCTTCCCCGCACACTTCTGTCCGTTCATTTCGCGGAGAGCTTCGTAATCGCGCAGCGCTTGCATGGCGTCCAGCGATCGCTCGACGTCGGCCTGCATCGCATCTGCTTCCGCGGTCTGCATCATCGGCGTCTCGCACCTCCGCCACCTATTAGCATGGCGAAAACTACTGCGAAGCCGCCGGCGAGCAGCGCATTCGGCACGTTGTAGGAAAAAATCGGAGTGCTGCCGCTCAGCCAGGCGGCCACCTGGTCGGCAAAGGGCGCGGATCCCGGAGAAATATTTACCGTGCTGGTCGCGGGGCTTTGCGTGATTCCCGGCTGCGTCGCCAACGGCGCGGGGCTGGCCGTGCCGCCTCCACTGGTGACCAGGATTCCCGACTGCGGCGGAAGCGGCGGCACTGTGACTTGCGGCGTGGGCGTCGATTGCGACGAAACGCTTGGCGCGCTCAAGTTGTACGGAGTTCCGGTATTGATCCAGCGACCCTGCGACGCGGAATAAATCCACTGCGAGCCGTCACTGTTGATGAACGGGGCGTTCGTGGAATATCCCGCGGGAACGGGAGTGCCGGCATTCGGCGCTGGCCCGCCAGGCGGCAGACAAAGCGCGTTGGGCGGGCAATTTGCGACCGGAGGGCCCAGATAGCGCACACGGACATTCGAAGTCCGGTCGGAAATCACGGCGCCGAGATTCACTGGAGTCATCGCGGCCTTTGGCGCAGGCTCAGCGGGCCCGCGGTAATCGGTGTAGAGATACCCGCTCAGCGTGACGCTGTTAGAAAAATCGCGTACGCCACTATCATTCCGCGTTGGGAAATAGACGCGCATCTAGCGGCGCCTCCCGGCCAATCCGTACGACACAAAGCCCAGCGCGATAATTCCTAGAATCCACGGCGTCGCGCCGCCGCTGAGCGTGGCGATCAAGCCGCCTCCGCTGGGATAGCCGGCATTCGGCGCAACGCCTCCCGGCGAATAAAACGTCTGGTAACCGGCGTACGGAGAGTTTGGCGATTGATAACTGAAGGGCTGCGTGGGCTGGCCCTTTGCGGCGCTCACGATTTGCGCGATGCCGGACTCGACCGTCGCCGCGGCGGTCAAGTCCGCGGGAAGGTCGCCCATTTCTCCCAGCGCCACGTAGCCGTTGAGCGAGCTGCAGCGGCATCCGTTCAAATCCTGGTACGCGCGATCGGTGAGCGACCAGACGCGTTTGCGGAAGAATCGTGCCGGCGCGGAGCCGTAAAAACTTCCCGGGCGCGCAATGTCCATGGGCACCCACACTCCCGGAGCGACGCCCGCTTCCGGATAAATGTGCGAGAACTCATCCGGCGAGGAAGGATCCGCGGCAATGGTCACGAGACGCGAGGGAATTCCGATGGTGCCGAGAAGGGAAGCGATGAGCACGCTCGCGTCGTCGCAATCCCCGGCAAAATTCCACAGCAGCGTGCGCACCGGGCGCAGTGTTTCTTTCGGCCCGAACGGCCCGACGGGATCCTCCACGTAGAACCAGCGGTTGGCGAGCGCCGTGTAAATCGCGGCCGCTTTCTGATCGCGGCTGAACTGGTCGGGAACGCCACGGACAATTTCGATGGCCGTCACATTGACTTGCGGATCTTTTACAGCGTCGTCGACGAGCTGGCGGATGACATTGATTGTCTGCGTGACGCCCTGGTCGCCACTCGCGAGCGGCGTGGCCATCGTTCCGCTGAATCCGCGCAGATCAGGAAGCATGAGCGCTCCGCGCGTGCGGATCGAAAAGGCGGGCTGCCGGCCACGGTTTTCCCTCGGCGTTTTCACGCCGAACGCGCTTCGAGGCCGGCAGAGAAATGTAGCGCACGAACGCCACGGTGCGCTTCTAGGGGTTTCCCTGTATATAGCCTCTGTGGTACACGGCGTGCCACACGGGTGCACCATAGGTGTCACACGCCTGTGCACCCTTGACCACAGACCCCGTATCGCATACGCTACACGCGAGTTTTCTCCGCTGCGAGCCACTTTCCCCGGCAGCCGGCGGCATCCTGGTCAATTCTGGAGAGTCGAATGACCGTCAAGCCTGCTACGGGGGAAGTTTTAGTCGAAGAACGCCGCACGCGAGTCGAACCTGCAACAAATTCCAAAAGTATTTCCAACGAACCGCGCCTGAACATTTGGGATTTCGTCGACTCGGTGGATCCCGGTTATCTCAACCGCTGCGAATTCACCATTTATCGTGGACGCGCCGCGCAAAAGGCGGAGGAGAAAACGTGGATTGGAAAGTTTGCCGAGAAAATCACCCCGGAGATCATTCAGAAACGTTGGGGCGGCGGAGACTATAACGTCTGGTTCAAGATTCCCGTGGGCGAAAGCGATAAGCTGCAGCTCCGGGACAACATCGACCTGAAAATCGAAGGCGCACCGAAGGCTTTCAGCGAGCAGGGAAGCTCGAACTCGATTACGCCGAGCGGAGAGATCGGGCAGATCCTCGCCATGATGCGCGAGGACCGGCAAATGTTCATGGCTGCGATCCGCGAGCTGAGCGGCGCGGGCTCCTCTCAGAAGGCTGTCGAACAAGCACTCCAATTAAACGGCCAGGTATTCAGCGCGGCCATGCCCGCGGTGGTAAAGACACTAGAAGGTGTCAACGGTACGACGCACTCAAATGGCGGATCGAACGGCATGGACGACCTGACAAAGCAGTTTCTTCAGGCCGCGATCACCAAGATGCTGAATCCCGCGGATCCTATCGAGGCGTTTTCAAAAATGGCGGGAGCGATGTCAACGCTCGGCTTCAAAATGGGCGGCAATCCCAGCGGAGGCCTGGCCGTCGAGCTCGCGCGTGGCCTGATGGGCGCGCTGCCGCAGTTGGCCGCCCACGTGGGCGGAATCATGGATCAGTACCGCCGCGCCGAGGAGGCCAAGCTGCAAACGGCCGCGCTCATCCGCGGGCAGACCGCAATCACCGTGCAGCCCAATCCAGTCGTGACTCCCGCGCCGACGCCGCAGACCAACGTCATCGAAATGCCTGCGTCGGCTGTGCAAGAAACTTCTGCAGGAATATCTCCGGAGCAAACCATGCAAGCCGAACAGGTTTTGCAATTCATCGAAACGAAAATTGTGGAGCTGCTGCTGAACCTGGACCTCACTCCGGAGGAAGCGGCCAACGACGCCATCACGTTTATGGACGTCACATCAAAGGGCCTGGTCGACCAGGTGCTGGCCAACGGGGACGGTGGCTTGCGTTGGGTGTTCGCGAACCGGCCGATCCTGAAGCAAGTTCCCCCAGGCCCGCGCCTGGACGCCTTCATCGCCGAGTTCGTGAAGAACGGCCGCAAAGTGGCCGTGCCTATCCCGATGGAGCCCGATCCGAAGATTCCGCCGGCGTGATAGAATCCGTTACCGGTGATCCGTGAACCCTAGATTTTTAATCCCGGTGGCGACGGTGTTTCTAGTAGGCGGCTTTTTCGCCGGTTACTACGACTGTAAAAATGCGAATCGTCATCGATCTACCCAAAGTCAACTCCTCCCCTTTAAGACAATTGTCACCGGCACCACTGGGTATCCATTCGGTCGAGTGTATGCGAGGCTCAACTTTCCCGCTGATCCGAATATAGGGGCATTTGGCGTTGCGACTGTCACGAGTTATAACGCACAGCAATGTTTGGCGGCAGATCTCGTGAAAGTGCCGTGCGAGATGCCCATTTCGACTGTAGTCGGTCCTGAGCGGCTTGACGAAAACGGATCGTTCACAATGCCTTTGTATGCTAATTCGGAAATAAAACCTCGTGGCTCAGTTTGGATTTTTACGATAGCGAGCTGTCCAGAATACTCTCGTGAGGCCTGCACGGCCGCTGAATCGTCCACGGTGGTCAACGGTGCGATTCAAGACATCACTTCGAACCTGGGAGCTGTGGCGCCGGCCCATCCGAAGATTCCGCCTGCTTGATAGAATCCGTGGCCAGTGACCGGTGACCGATGCAACGAAACCAACTTACTAAGAATAGGGTCGTCGACGTCACAACGACCGATATAAACATCGGTGTCGATGAGGGCCACGCACGCTGTGATATTTGCGGGATTGTCAGCAATCCATCCTTCCTCGTACAATTCGAAGAGACTCGAGGCGACTCACGGGATTACATTGGCAGGTTTCTTTGCGTAACGCATCTAAGGCAACTACGTGAAGATATCTGCGCTGTGTTGGGAGAGGCGTTAGAAATACCTCCCCGGCCCGAGCGATCCACACGTCAGTAGAAGTAGAAGTCACGAATAATTCCACTTTCCACAACCTTTCCACACGCCCTGTGCCCTACTGGTATCCTTATAATTCTTATAACATTGACTCCTTCCCGCAGCCGTTCTAGTGTGCGCCCCGGCTAGTTTCCTGGCCGCCCCCACAAGGGTCTGTTGGGAAAGAGGGGACCGGGCCCCAGTTCTGCCGGACTTGAGTCCGGTTCCTTCTTTTCCGGCAATGGATCAAGTCCGGCACAATGTCCACACGTCCCGTCCAATCTCTCGAATCATTGCCCCATAACTACAATGCAGAGCGCTGCATCCTGGGCGCGATCCTGGTGACGAATTCGTACATCGAAACCGTGGCACACGACCTGACCGCGCTGGATTTCTATATTCCCGATCATCAAACGGTGTTTCGCGCCATGGCCGCGATGCACGAGGATCAGCAGCCCATGGATCCTCTCACGCTCGGTGAGTTCCTCGGGGCGAAGCGTTGCACAACTCTAGGCGGCGTGAGCACGGTCGCTTACCTTGCCAGCTTGCAGGATGGCGTCCCGTCGGTCGTGAACATCGCGCAGTACATCGCCATCGTCAAAGAGAAAGCGTACCGCCGCAGCATCATCCATCTGGGTAACTCCATGCAGAAAGCTGCCATGGAGCCCGAGACAGACGTCGCGCATTTGGAAAAGTTGATTCGCGAGGGACAGTCTCCATCGACCAATGGAAACGGCAAGGGACACGTCGATTTTAAGGATTTCTCGCTGGTGGATTTTATGGCCGCCAAATTCCCCCCGAAAGAGCACTTGATCCAGGCAATTACTCCGCGGAATGGCCGGTCGATGCTCATTGCCCTACCGCATCGCTTGAAAAGCTGGTTCACGACGGGATTGGCGCTAGCTTCCACCAGGCCCAGCGTTGCGTTTGGGCATTTGAACATCGAAAAGCCTGTGCGAACGTATCTCGCGCAGCTGGAGGACTGGCCAGGGGAGCTGCAGGCGCGCATCTCGTCTTTGCTGGTGAAGCAGCAGTTTTCCGGTTGCGATCCACAGAACCTTCGCATTCTCCCTCGCTGCGATCTCGATCTCACGAAGGATACCCACTTCGCGTTTTTCACCGAGCGCCTGAAAGAGTTCAAGCCGGATCACGTCATCCTGGATGTGCTCCGGAAATTTTTCAGCGGAGACGTCAACTCGCCGAAAGAGACCGCGGCGTTCTTGCGCCGACTGGACCAGCTGCAAACGATCACCGAGTGCGCGCTCACGCTCGTGCATCACGAAAACCGGAAAAAGGAAGAGCTCATGCTGGCCGCGGCGGGAAGCTACAACTGGGCCGGCTGGGCCGAAGTGATGATTCATTTTTCACGCAAGACGGAAGCGAAAACTGAGAACGGCCCCATCACCGCCGTCGAAATTGAAGTTGACAGCAAAGCCGGGCCGCCCGTTGAGCCTATGCGTCTCGTCTTGGATACCAGCCTGCAGTATCCCTTGCGTATGGAAGCGCTCGAAGACGGCACGGGGTTCCGTGACGCCATGAAACAATTGGCGCCCGAGGGATGGACCGTAGACAACCTGGCCAACGTCCTCGAGGTTCACCGCAAGAGCGCCTGGAAGCGCATCGAGAGCTGGGAAAAATCCGGCAAGATTGAAAAGATTAAGTCCGGAAAGCGCGGCCGCGGCGGTGGGCTCGCTATCTGGCATTCCCTCGATCCTCTCGATAGTCTCTGACGTAGAGGAGGTAAAAATGAAGATCGGAAGGGCAGTTTTTGGTTGTATCTGCTCGATATTATTAATTGAAATGGGGGTTTGGTTGGGAGCGCAAGAGCTTCATCAAGCGCAGAACAAAGATCAAGACAAGCTGTTCGTCACTCCGCCTGAAGGAAATAATGTGACGACGATGTCGGCAATTACGATCCACAGGATAATGCCGATAATGCTAGGAGGCGATCGGATCCTTGAAGTGGATGACACGGATTCTAAGGTGATGGTGCGTGTGGATCTGGATGGAAAGGTGAGTTATGGAGAAGGGTATAAGCCGGATGATGGGGCGCGGGCTTTCTGGGAAACCATGGCGAAGTATTATCCGGTTGTGTCTAATTGTCCTGATGCGAAGGTAGGATTTCAGGGTGGTGTGTCAGGCACGGCGTCTGGCGGAGGGACAGGTGTCAGTGTCGTAGCTAACGGAGGCGGACCTGGTTCGAAGACGACCGGATTAGAGGGAACCACCAAGGACAAATACGACGATTCTTATTTCACACCGGAGGCACAGTGCCGTTCGGGTTTCACGAAGACGGCGTGGAAGAATCCTGGGTATCCTTACTACATTCAATGCGTTCGTCTGAAGCCTGCGAAATAAGTCATCGGCAACATCTGAAACCCGCCGCCGCACGGAGACCAGACCCCATATGCCGCTTTATGTTGGCGATCCAGTCGAAGTGGTAGCAACCAAGCAGCGCGGAACAATCGACTTCATTTGTATGACTGGGACAAAGCGGAACCCAAAGCCCTACTATTGGCGTGTCATTTTCATGGAAGGTACAGTGATGAAGACTCAGATTTTTAAGAATGAATGGGAGCTTCGCCCAGTCCCGCGCTTGCAATGAACTCCCGTAAGTCACGCAGCTTTTTCCCTTGTCGTCAGCTGAATATAGTCGCGTAGTGTAAAACCTACATCCGATACAGATAGTGACACTTTTTGTCCATAGTCCCGCCCCTCGCGCGCGCGTAGGGGATTAAAGCGACTAATGCGACTATATCGGAAAATAAGTAGTTTGTTTGACTTACACATGGCAATTAGTCGCATTAGTCGCATTAGTCCTCTCCAGAGACGACCGTAGGGGCGGTTTTATTCCAAAATATGGAGACTTTTAGTGGGATGTAACTAAAAGTGACAAGTCGAAAATGAGTCTCTGGAGAGAGAGAGTAGGACTAATTCTTCTTCTTCTTCTTCTCGAACCCTCGAAACACTTACAACAATAAAAACTATTGACAAGAGTTGTGCACTCTTATAATCTCAGCCCATGACCGATAAGGTATATACAAGCTACCTAAACATAATCAGTAGTGGTATTGTCGCACCGGTAATATCTTTCCCTTGCCTCCGGATCGGAAGCGTCCCCTTCTATCCTAACAGTTTCCACGCGCAGAAAAAGTCGTGGGGTATTAGAGATCGGCGAATAAGCGAGATCTCTCCCAGGGGAGCTACGCTCATGAATGATTTACCACTTGAATTTCTATTGGTGTGCTCAGGGACGTCCCTACAGGATTTCGAACTCAGCCGCTTGAACCGCATGGCGAATATTCGAAAGCAACTGCACGTGATTCAAGACGAGCTGCGCCAGGTGGAAGCGGAAGCAATCCTGGCGCGGTGGCTGATCGAGCACCGCGAGGAATTGCTGGCGGCGGGACGGGAACGGGCTAGCCAGCATTTGTTTAAGTTTGCGGGCGCGCCGCCCCAGCCGGCTTCCTCCTCTGCGCGCCCAGAGAGAAAGGCGTTGGGAGCATGATCACACAACAGAAACAGCGCGTACGCACGCGCCACACAGAAAACGGTTCCAAGCCAAAAGAACCAAAGGAAAGGCTGCGGCCGACAAGCTTTGCCGCGTTGCCCGAGGAAATCGAGCGGTGGACGCAGGCCGCGAAAGCGCTGGATCGATCGTACGCCTGGTACATCCGGAGCCGCCTGTTGGAGTTGGACAAGCGCGACGAAGAACTTGCCGCACGCGCGGCCGAGCCCGCCGACGGTAAAACGGCATGAGCTTCGAAGGGCGACAATGGCTGCAGCGGATCGAAATGCGCCTGGCGCGCGCTTACGGCAACGCACTGGGAAAATGCGGTAGCGATTCCCTGGAGGCTCCTGAATTGCTTCAAGCGTGGCGCTTGGTTCATACGTTGCGGACGACATGCAAGCACTGCGCGGTTAAGAAGCTCCTCGATGACGAAGCTCGGAAGGTGACGAACCTATGAAGTTGCTCTCGTTTGCGGTGGCCGCTCAATGATCGCCATCTGGTTCGTGTTCGTCGCGATGATTGCCGGCGCGTGGGTTTACGTGTTCCGCCTAGACCTCGGCGATCGCTGGAACGATTGGCGCCTGGATCGAGAATTCCGCAAGCGCCACCGGGAGAAATCGCGATGAGCGGTGAGAAAACCTGCTCGGGTTGCCGCGAGTCTCTGCCGGCCACTAAGGAGTTCTTCTGGAGGGATCGTTACGAGCGGTGTCGACTCCGGAAGCGCTGCAAGGCGTGCTGCCAGGAGACGCCCTGCATGGTACGTCGTCGGATCCGAAGAAGAGGAAGGAGAAGATGATGACTGAAGCTGAAAAGATGATGGCTGAGCAGCTTATCAAAGAACACTCCGATCAGCGCGCGGTGAGCGATCGATCAAAGTGGACACATTCGATTTGCCAGAAGTGCTGGGATGAAATGAATCCCGGAAGGGTCGCGATCAAGGCGACCGGAGCGGATCTGGAGAAGTGCTGCTTCTGCGGCATGCTTCATGACAGCTGTATTTACGTCCGCCGGGATCCCGCGGCCGTCGCATGCAATGGCGTTCACGATTCACCGGACACCGGTCACGAATCGCCGGTCACGGGTTACCAGTCATGATCCAAGTCTGCGCCTGGTGCGAAAAGAAGCTCCGCGATTTTGGCGGAGAGAGTGGCGAGGGCGAGGCCTCCAGCTTGCGCGTGCGCGGTAAAGGAGATGTCTCCGATGGAATCTGTGCTAACTGCCGCAAAAAACATTTTCCGGAAACTCTTCGATCAGTCCAGGAGCAACGCGAAGTCCTGGCTGCTACGGCTCCTGCGAAGCGCCATTTGGAAAGCTGACGAGTGGATCCACGCACAGGAGTTGAAGATGCGTGAGGATCGAGCGAAGCCAGAGTCCCTGGCAGCCGTCGACCCCGCCAACAGCGCCGCGCGGGAGGGTGTTCATAAAGCCCGCGCGGCGCGTCCCCGCCCACCGCGGATGAAATATGTAGCTGGACAGTTCGTTAGAAACGGAGCCTAGCCCATGCTGAATTACTACATCGAATTGGCATCCTTTGCGACGCACTGGTACCTGTTCGTAATCGGTTTCAGCTACGTCCGGTATCTGCGGCCCGCGCGAGAGACGGTAGTGCTGACTCTATTCAATGCGCCTTTCGCAGGAGTGCGCCAGTGACGGTTCAGGAAGCAATCCGGATGAGTGACTGCGACATGGCGGAGCGCCGCAGTTCGCGTACAACAAATCGTCCCATCGCAATGTTTCTAGGGCAGGGGAAAGTGAGAATCATCAAGAGCTTCACGGATCCGACTGTCGTCCGGAAACTGCGCCCTGCGGATCTGAATGCTAAGGATTGGGTTCCCCTGTATCGCAAGGATCTCGGCGGGGTGCGTCAGTGAGGGCGACGAAGAGCCGAACCAGCGCTGAGGGAATGGCTGCAATTGAGCGCGCGAAACGAATAGCGGAGACATCGAAGCAGAGCGCGATCGTTCGATTGTACGCAATTGCCATGGTGTTTTATAGACATCCGGTCGGAGAGCGTGCCTGCAAGGAATTGCACGTACTGATGGGAGAGGAAACCACGAGCGCATTGTTTTTTCTTACCGGATACGCAGATGGAGGCAGTGGTCGCGACTGGGATTCACTTGCCGCATTTCCTGATCATCACGAGTCACCAGTCACGAGTCACTGATCACGATGAACATTCCCCTCGGCTACGAAATCGGCAGCGGCAAGCGGGTCGCGATCCCCGTGAACCATACGGTGGTCCTCGGCCAGACGCAGCTCAGCGGGAAGACGACGACTTTGGAAGCCATGATCACGCGCTCCGGGGTGCGCGCCGTCGGATTTATCACCAAGCCGGGAGAGAAGTCGTTTCGCCTGGAAAGGCCTATCCCGCCGTTTTTCAGCGAGGCCACGACCGCCGATTACTGGAAGTACATCGTCGCGATCGTAGAAAACCTGATGTCGGTAAAGCTGGGGTGGCAGGAGCGCGGCTGGATCGTGAAGCTCTGCCAGGACTACAAGGACAAGACGAAGGCCAAGGCCTACTCCTGGAAGCGCCCCGAAACGCTGAAGGACCTGCTGAAGAACGCCAAAACGGCGCTGCCGTATCTGCGCGGCACCGCGGAAATGATCTGTATGCAGCTGGAGGAATATCTTTCGAGCGTGGTGCGCGAAATCGGCCACACGGAATTCTCCTCCCGGTTGGAGCTCTCCACCGGGATCAACGTGATGGACGTCACCGAAATGTCCGATGGGCTGAAGGCGCTGGTGATTCGCTCGGTAATCGAGTGGGTGCACAAACACGGCCGCAAAACCGTCGTCATTATCCCCGAAGCCTGGAAATTCATTCCCGAGGGGCGCAGCACCCCGGTAAAGCTGGCGCTCGAGGGGCTGATCCGCGAGGGCGCCGGCGTGGGCAATTTCGTGTGGATGGATTCCCAGGACCTGCGCGGCGTGGACAAGAAACTCTTGCGCAGTGTGATTGTGTGGCTGTTTGGCGTCCAGCGCCAGAAAAACGAAGTGGCCAACACGCTGGCCAACATCCCGGACCATCCTAAGCCTTCGGCCACGGAAATCATGCAGCTGGGCAAAGGCGAATTCTACGTCTGCTACGAAACCACGCTGGTGCGGACGTACGTGCAGCCCGCCGGCATGGAGGATGCGCATGCCCAGGCGATCGCCCGGGGAGACGAGTCGCCCGATTCCTGGCGGCAGATTTCCAAGGCGCTCGACGATCAAGTGCCGGATCATCCCCAAATGTTGCAAATTCTGGATCAGGAGCCGGCCGATGACCATATTCGACAAGAGGAAAACGTTACAGAACCGGGTAGAGAACCGGACTCTGGAGATCGACCCGATGATCGAGGAAGCGAAGGAATTGCGTCTGCTAATCGATCGGAGAGTGGTACGCCAGTCGGACGGGAACCTGATCAAGGACGAGATGCCGCTTCTGGTCTTGGCGTATCGCGTGTTGACGAAGCTGGAGAAATTGCTCGATCGCGAGCTGGCGAAGGAGCATTAGCCACAGAAGAGGACGAACCTATGCTGAAAACGAGCGCACCGAACCCGACGCCGATCACCGAGCGTTTTCGCGAATATTTGAAACTACACGCAGTGCCCAACGACTTGCGGGACAACCTTGTCCAGCTGCTCGCCGAGTTCGAGCGCCTGGTCGAGTCACACGACGCTATGGCGCACCGCCTCAAAGCATGGACCGGGGAAGTCCTTTCGCAAGTCACGGATCACGAGTCACGAGTCACGGAACAGCTTTCCCCTTCCGATGGTGTCTCAGCGCCAGCGGCAGGGAAAAACCGGGTAGGCGAGCCTTCCTCTCCCGCCCGGACCGTCGACGGGGCGGCGGATGGGCATGGAGCGTTGGGATCCGCCGCCTCGTTCAATAAAGAAAAAATGTACATCCTTGGCGAGAGCACGATGATGGACATCTACGATTACGTACGCGCGCGCGCCGAGAAGGATCCCGGGATCCTCGAGATCCTCACGCGCCGACCCGAGATGCGCGTTACCGTCGAGCGGCAAACCCTCGAGGTCAATGGCGACACCCTCCGCGGTGCGCTGGCCGTGCTGATCTCCAAAAAATTCTTCGACGCGCCCCAAAACGGCAACACCGCGTTCAACGAATTGAAGCGCCTCGGGCGCGCTGTAGCCAAGCCGAATGTCTACCGCGAGCTCGATAAGCTGGCCGAACTCGGCTTCGTCACCAAGGAAGAGACCGGTTACCAGGCCGTCCCCGGAATGAAAGTTTTCATTGTGGAAGACAGGGTATCGAAGGCGAGCGCGCGATGAAATATTCCGTAGAAGTCACGATACAGTTAGAAATCGAAGCGAATGCTCCGGATATAGCTGTAAGTGCTGCGCTCAATGTGGCGACTTCGGGGAATATTCAGGGCGGCTCAAGCGAGTTAACTCATCCGCAGTTTGGCCTTCAAAAAGCGAAATACGATAAACCAAAGATCGTGAAAATCACGTGCGAGGCGGCGCGGTGAAAAAAGAGAACTCCCAACTCCAGATATTCGAAACCAACAAGGACGAGCAGCCCTCTGCGCTCAAAAGCTGGGCGCTCGTGGAATTGTTTGGACATCAGCGCGTCGTCGGTTTGGTGACCGTCGATCCGCCGGAGTTCCCCGGAATGATTCGCGTCGACGTGCCGGATTTGCTGAAGAACGGCGAAGTTAAACGTCCAGGCTTCACGAGGTACATCGGCAGGTCCGCTTTGTATGGCGTCACGCCGATCGACGAAGCGACGGTACGAAATATGTTGCCGCACGTCGACGGCCGCCCAGCGCGCCCGATGGAGCTAGGAGAGGATCGCTACTGATGAGCTCTTACATTCTCGAAGAATGCGACATGTGCGAGGCCACTTCAAAGCGGGAGCTGAATGTTCCATACGCTACGGACGCAAATGAGTGGGGATATCTGAGCCTTCTCGGGAAAACAGCGAAGCTCTGTCCTATCTGCTCGATCGCCGTCGAATCAGCGATCAGGGACAGGGCTTTCGAAATCAGGCTGCATTTAAACAATTCCCAAAGCAAGGTGAAGCCGAACGGCATTCGCTGGGGCGGAAGGACATAACCAATGGCCGACGAATCACAAGTCACGAATCACGAGTCACCAGCCACGGAAGCCGTCGTCATGCCGAAGTGCCCGCACTGCGGCGAAGACGTTCCCGGGCTCAACGTCTCCACGATCATTTTGCCCACGCCGCAAAATCCGACCGGAGACATGACGTTCCTCGTGCCGTGCTGCCCGCTGTGCAACAAGATCATCACGGCGCAGTACGTGGGCTACACGCCGCGCCAGGCCGGCGTGGCCACGCCGCCATCGAATTTGTGGAAACCGCATTAAGAACGTGGGTGGCTTGCGCTGACAAAGGAAGTGTGACCTGTGAAGAGATTTCTATTTGTCATTTGGGCTCTGGGTTCCATTGCGTGGCTATTCAGTGGAGGCGTTTGGATTCTGGAACACGAAGGACGTGGTCCCGCACGCTCAATTACTTTCATCGTCGGGACCGTATGGACAGGATCCTTTTTCTATTGGTTTATGAATCATCATCAATCACGGAGGAAGAAATGACGGATCAAACGCAAGGCACGGCGAGCGGGCCAGTGGTGAGCAAAATGCCGCACACCTGGGAAGAGGCGCTGAAGATGTGGGATGCCGGAGAGCCGGTTCCCGTGTTCCAGGTGGAAAGCGAAGGAGCGACGCAAGCGCAGCTCTGGGGCACGGCGTTTCAAGCGCTGCGGGATCCGAATGTCACAATCGACGGGATCACGCACCGCGAGGCCGACGTCGTGGACAGCATCGTCCAGGTTGCCAAGCTGGTGCCCTGGCCGCAAATGATTTCGCGTCACGTCCATGCGAACAGTCCGGCGCTGATGATCCAGAAACCGAAAGAGTGACTCGCGAGCCGTGGCCAGTGAACCAAATCTCGTCCAGGCTCCTCAGCCAATCGAATGCATCGGCTGTGGCTGCACCGATGACCATGCCTGCCTCGGTGGCTGCGCCTGGGTTGCCGTGGACGCCGAAGAGTGCATTGGGCTCTGTTCGAACTGCGCCGTAAAGCCGCTCGATCAGCTGATTCTCGGAGGGCTTTTCCCGTGAGAAAAAACGTGATTGGTAATCGATGATTGGTGGCCCCGTGAAAATAAATGACCAAAATCTTGTGCTTGAAAGATTGCGCCACAACCTGACAGCTGCGGCAGGGACGTTTCCGCTGGATTTTTACGAGGATGAAAAAGGAAACATAGTATTCCCGATCGAAGATACGTCATTTTCAATTGCTCGGCTTGTCTCTGGTCAATGCCGCTACGGCATCACCCTGTCTGAGAACGACAATAACGACGAGATTATCCGCAAAGTGAGTCGCGGCATTCGATCACTCAGAAATCAATTGGCCACCGCCGATCTTCACGGGGGGTCACGGGACACTGATCACGGGTCACTGCAAGAGGGCGACATAGAGGAGACAAAAAAATGACGCGACGTGAATGGCTCGCAAAAAATCCGCCGCCGCAGCCGGCGGGGCCGCTGCTCGATCGAGCGGCCGAGCTCGAGCAGCAAGGCAAGGCCGCGGAGGCCTCCACGATGCGGCTGCAAGCACAGGCGGCGACGGGGAAGTGCGCGGTGCATCCCGCGCTGCCGCTGCATCGACACAAGAATCGGCCCGAGGATCTCTTCGTCTGCGAGCAGGGTCCGCACTTCCTGTTCTGGACGCAGGTGAGCGGCCGCGCGCAGTTCGTGCCCCTCGTAAAGCTCGAGCTACCGGACCTCGATGGCGAGATGAAGTGAGCCATGGAACTGAGTCTGAATCCGACGTTGATGCTGGAGGTTCGCTGGTCGACCGGCTCCTGCGGCAATGCGGGATGCAAGTATCACGAATGCGTTTGCGCGCTCTGCGCTCAGCCGATCGGCATTGCGGAAGATGACCCGCGGCGCGCGGATCACGACGAAAATTGTGTTGGGTGCTCGCTCTGTGAGGATGACGTCCCGATGATGCTGTTCCGCGGCGAAGGGAAAGACTGCCGCCAAGCGGCGTTTCACATCGCGTGTTTCAGGCGGCTGCTGGAAAAGAGTGCGGAGGAAAAATGAAAATCTTCGGCTGGGCTGTTTTGATCATGTTCGCGCTTTTCGTTCTATCGATTACCGGATCGCTGCTCGGATGGTTTGGTAGAGCGCAGCAAGTCGTCGAGCAGCAAGTCGATCCGTTCGTCCTGCAGCAAAAATACGAATGGTTCAAGGACGCCGCCGCGCAGCTTGACGCTAAAAAAGCCGACATCTCCGTGTACGACAGCCGTTTCAAGGCTATCGGCGGAAAGATCGGCGAGTGCCCTGCAGGCGGAGATCGCGTGGCTCGCGAGCATTGGAAAGAATGGCCGGACGGAACCTGGTCGCATAGGTTTGGCAAGAAAACCGCTGGCCGACTGCTCGACGGCCACAAGTGGAAAGAATTTCCGGCCTCACGGGTCACGGATCACGAGTCACCAGTCACGAGCCACGAGGGCCGCCCATGAATCAAGTTCCGTGGGATGCCTACTCGGAGAAATGGACTCGCCGGATTGTGGCGTTCGATTGGTGCGTAACTTGGCTGTCGATTCTCTTGCTCCTGGTTCTGGTGTTCGAGAAAAAGTTTCTGGCCGCGGCGCTTGCCTTGGTGCCTATCGTCCTCTTCGGGATTGATTTGCTCTACCAGCAGGACAAGCTGAAAGCCATGCTGGTAAACAAGCCGCGGTCGACCGTCGGGTTGACAGAGTGGGTCGAGCTACGCCCCTGGCAGACGGAGATCTGCTGCGCCTGCGGCCGCCTGGTGGATATCTCCGGGGCCAGCTGGTTTCCGAACTCAGTCGATCGCGGCGGCGGCCGCTTCGCCATGTCGTGCAAGTGCGGGATCGGATACTTCAAGTTGAAACCGGTGACACGTGATCGGTGACTGGTGAGCTGTGACGGCGATTCTTAAGACGCTGCCTACATTCTTCGCTCGCGGGCGGGTCGACGAATTTCTGTCCGCGAAGTTTTCTAGCTTTTTCTTCACGCTCGGCCGCGGCAAGCCGCAGCGTCCGGATCCGGTGAGTGAACTCTATTTCACACATCAGGGGAGGATCCTGGGGCATTTCGAAATCGAGCAGATCGTCCAGAACAAAGGACAGCTCCCACTGCTGACGACGCTCGACGGAAGGCCTTCGGCATGGCAGATCAAGCCGGATCGCTGGGTAGCTGTCTGCCGGCCGCCGTTCCATCGCCTCGAGGAGAAAGTGTTTCATATGGGATTCCGCGGTTGGCGGTATTTCAACCTGGAAACTTACGCCGGGACGCTCGAATCAAAGGTGAGACTGTGACGCGCAAAAAGCGTGAAATGGAAACGGCAGCTCGGAGTGTGCACATCGCCGCCGACACCATCATCATGCTCACCGAGGAGAGGCAGGGGCTTCGGGACGCGCTGCGCGACCTGCTGGCGTATTGGAACCACAAAGACGATCACGGCTGGACCGCCGCAGACGTTAAGCGCCTCGAGGAAATCCGGAACTTAGTGAGCCGTTGACCCGGAGATGGACGCCAAATATCGAATTCCCGAAAAATTCCAGCATGGTGTCAGGGCACGGTATACGGCCGGGTGCCGCTGTTCGGCTTGTAGAGAAGCGAACCGCACCTACGCGCGCGCTCGCGTGGCTGCTCAACGGAGACTTCAACGGGACCGTGAGTGCCAGCGCGGCGCGTAAACACTTGCACGAACTCTCGAAGGCCGGTGTCGGCCGACGATCGGTTGAGAGAATTACGGGAATCTCGAGCGTTGTTTTATGTGCCATCAAATCCGGAGCGAAAACCCGCATACGTGCGCGTACGGAAAAACTCATTCTGTCTGTCACGGAAATGTATTCACGCGGACCGGTTCCTGGAGATCTCGGATATTGCGAGCCATGCTGGAAGGGGAAAAAGCACCTGTGCTTCGCGTCATCCAAGGTGGACGGGATTGCGAAGTGTGATGGATGCGCAAAAGGAATGCACTGCAACTGGCATTTGGGCAGCGGCTACCGCGGCAATGGCAGCAAGGGCCGGCCGGCCGATCTGCCCAGCGTCGCAAAGCTCGCACGCAAGCATCCGCACGGTCACAAGATGCGTTGGCTGGGCGGATGCAGGTGCTGGAAGTGCCGGCGGGGAAACAGGAAATATGAAGACGAGATACGTTCGCGGCGCGAACTGTTCGGTCCGAACGATCTGGTCTCGACCGACAAGGTTAAGAACCACCTTCACTGGCTGCAGGGTTTTGGAATCGGCTGTCAAACAGTGTCGAGAGTCACAGGTGTAGGCAAAACCGGACTCTCGGAGATTCTGTGGTACGGAAAGAAGCTGATGCGCCGGCGCGCAGCGAGCGCGGTTCTCTCTGTCACGCCATCCCTGGAAACCTACCCGAAGTGCAAGATGATTCCCGCGTCGGAGACTTTGGCCAAACTCCGGCAGCTGATCGAGTGGGGAATCCCGCGTGTGTTTATTAACCGTGATGGCCTGAGCAACATAAGCGCTGAGCTGCAAATTCTATCGCTCAAAGGAAATTCTCCGGTCGTGACCGTCAGGACCGCTCTCGCAGTTCGTGACTATTTTTCGAGGGTCGAGAAAATGCGGGAGATCTGGTTCAGTCTGGGACGAGCAATTCCGCCGGAACACTACGTTTACTGGAAGAGAAACCGTCACGGGATGACCGTACGGTCGTTTGAGCTTCTCCAATTTCCTGTGACATACGACTACGCGAATCTGTACTCGAAGGAATTGAAGGACGCGATCAGAGCGAAAAATCAGCTCATCAAGGCACTGAGGCATAGGAGGATCAATGGCCGGAAACAAGATGTCGGACCTGCGCGACCATCTATTCGAGACGCTGCAAGCGCTGAAGGATGAAAAAATGGATCTGGACCGCGCAAAAGCGGTCGGGAATATTGCACAGACCATCATCAACTCGGCCAAGGTCGAGGTCGATTACCTGAAGACGGTGGGCCCCACGGGTTCGCCAAGCCAGTTCTTCCCAGCAGCGGCACCTGCGGCGCCCGGCATTGACAAGTGGGAATGGAAAGCCGCCGGCTTTGCCGAAAGACGCGAAATGTCGAGACTGCGCGGAAGAACGAAGGGAAGTGCTGGCCACGCGCGCCCTTCCCGGAGGAACGCCACTTTGCGATCCTCACTGGCGAAAGCGCGCCGGCATGGTGCCCGCCACCAATCCGTGAGTAGCGCAAAAACCCCTGTGCATTTTTGCCGTGGCGGGGATTTCCGGGCGGGAGTCGAACGGGAAGCCTATCCGGACAAGTCGTGCTCGCTAAAGGGCAGGGAATGCGTTCCGGGGTTCACTTCTTTGCTAGCCAGGCCTTGATGAGCTCGAAAACAACGGCGCCGGCGGCGGAAAGCACCAGGGTCATCAGCCAGATCTTCACGTTCTGCAGGATGCGGCCGTTCTCGAGCGCGCGGATCTTGTCGTGCGCCGCCTTGAGGTCCTTGGCCAGTTTCTCTGCTTCCCGCTCGTTCCGGTCCTCGATCTTGGCTCGCGCGGCCGACGCCTGGTCCGCCTGGCGCAGCAGCTCGGCCCGCAGGTCCTCGATCGAGTGCAGGACGTAGAGCCGCTCCTCATTCCAAGGGTGACCCGCGATTGGTGACTCGTGACTGGTGTCAGCACACATCGTGCTATTTTGCGCCCGGCACGGGCCAGGTGGGCCGCGCCGCGGCGATGTCTCGCAGCGCCTTCAGTTCGTTGACGACCTCGAGCGCTTCCTTATACGACCCGCTGTGCTTTTCGAGCGTCTTCAGCACTGCGGAGAGAACTTCGATCCGCACGTACGGCCCCATCAGCTCGAGGAAATCGGATTCGGTGGGCGCGTCGGGATAGTCGGTTTGGTGTTCAAGTTTCCGGCCATCGTTGATTTGGCTGTCTTTCAGCTCGACGACTTTTCTGGCAATCACCGCCAGGCGTCCCTCGGGAGTGTTCCTCTTCTCGATTGATATCGTCATGGGGACCCAGGGACTCCCGAGAGAGAGATGAATCGTTATTCGCCGAAAGAGTTCAGGATCATAGCGAAATCCGACGTCAAGTTCTTGCAGCGCTGAGCAAACTCTTCCGGCGTCACGATCAGCTTGTTATGTCCCGGCAGATTCTCCTGTGCCCAGAGCAGGACGCCCTTTTGCACGAGCGGCGCCGCGGCCGTCAGTTTCAGTGAACCCGTTTTCGCTCCATCGATCGACGGATACATCGCTTCCGCCATGGAGATAAATCCCGCGAACGTGTTCAGGTCGCCTGCGACCGTCTTCACTTCCTGCCCGAGTTTTCCGGGGATAACTGACAGCAGGGAACTGATGAATGGAAAACCCATGAGTTTCGTGACGTCCGCCGATGCGCTGGCGAGAAATATCCCGATCTTTTTCAGTACGCTCATTCCGATGTTCCTCCTTTAAGTTTTCGGGCGCGATGAAAGAAACTGCCCGAGTTCCTCCATCTCTCGATTCTCCGCGATCCGCAGCGCCAGAAACGTTTTGTTGCGGGATGCAGCTTTGCCTATCCCCTCGTTTTCACGCGCCCGAAAGTTTGTCATCAGCCGGCTGGGGTTTCTCCTCCGGCACGGGATGCATCTGCAGGTATTTCGCCAGGCTGACAATCCCCGAAAACAGGAAAGAGCTGCCGATCAGCGCCAGCAGGCGCCCACCCACCAGGTCATGCCCCGGATCCAGAATCGACGCTCCGAAGCCCGCGCCCACGGCACCGGCGCCGCCGCTGATCAGCGCGCCAAAAAGTCCGCGGATCCATCCATTCCAATCGAGCTTCGTCGCCACTACTAGGGCATTCATGATTTCTCCTTCACGCGGTCATCGCTTTCGGCGGCAGCAACGTTTGATAGATCTGCATCCTCAAAAGCCCGTTGGGGATGTATTGCGGGTCGGCGGTGGGCGAGTGCGGC
>Ga0210400_10000750_pt1 | contig 34426 bp, 36 predicted proteins | sample IncBWH26MmetaG_FD_155456 | JGI IMG/M metagenome (GOLD analysis project Ga0210400, IMG submission 155456) | Forest soil microbial communities from Barre Woods Harvard Forest LTER site, Petersham, Massachusetts, United States - Inc-BW-H-26-M | ecosystem: Environmental > Terrestrial > Soil >... | reverse complement strand
ACGGCTTCCGAGATCGGCTCCGACAGCGGTCCGGAATTGCCGATGCAGGTGGTGCAGCCGTAGCCCACCAGGTTGAAGCCGAGCGCGTCGAGGCCCTTGGTCAGACCGGCGGCCTTCAGATAGTCGGTGACCACCTGCGAACCGGGGGCCAGGGAGGTCTTCACCCAGGGCTTCACCTTCAGGCCCAGCTCGACGGCCTTCTTGGCCACCAGGCCCGCGGCGATCAGGACGCTGGGGTTGGAGGTGTTGGTGCAGGAGGTGATGGCGGCGATCACCACGTCGCCGTGGCCGACGTCGAAGTTGGCGCCTTCCACCTTCACGCGGGTGGCCATGTCGTCATGCTTGCCGAAGTCGCCGGCCAGGGCGGCCTTGAACTCGACGGCGGCGTTGGTCAGCACCACCCGGTCCTGCGGCCGCTTCGGCCCCGCCAGCGACGGCAGGACGCTGCCCAGGTCGAGCTCGAGCGTGTCGGTGAACACCGGATCCGGGTCGCTCGGCTCGCGCCAGATGCCCTGCTCCTTGGCGTAGGCCTCCACCAGCGCCACGCGCTGGGCGTCGCGGCCGGTGGCGGTCAGGTAGTCGATGGTCGAGCGCGTCACCGGGAAGAAGCCGCAGGTCGCGCCATATTCGGGGGCCATGTTGGCGATGGTCGCCTGATCCTCGATGGTCATCCTGGCGAGGCCCGGGCCGTAGAATTCCACGAACTTGCCGACCACGCCCTTCTTGCGCAGCATCTGGGTGACGGTCAGCACCAGGTCGGTGGCCGTCGCGCCCTCGGGCATGGCGCCTTCCAGCTTGAAGCCGATCACCTCGGGGATCAGCATCGGGATCGGCTGGCCCAGCATGGCGGCTTCCGCCTCGATGCCGCCCACGCCCCAGCCCAGCACCGACAGGCCGTTGACCATGGTGGTGTGGCTGTCGGTGCCGACCACGGTGTCCGGGTAGGCCACCGCATGGCCGGCGTCCTCGTTCACCCAGACGGTCTGGGCGAGGTACTCAAGGTTCACCTGATGGCAGATCCCGGTGCCGGGCGGAACGACGCGGAAATTGTTGAAGGCCGAGGAGCCCCAGCGCAGGAAGCGGTAGCGCTCCATGTTGCGCTCGTACTCGCGCTCGACGTTCTCGCCGAAGGCCTTGGCGGTGCCGAAGTAGTCGACCATCACCGAGTGGTCGATCACCAGGTCCACCGGGTTCAGCGGATTGATCTTCTCGGGGTTGGCGCCCAGATGGGTCATCGCATCGCGCATGGCGGCCAGGTCGACCACCGCCGGAACGCCGGTGAAGTCCTGCATCAGCACACGGGCTGGGCGGAAGCTGATCTCGTGTTCGACGCTGCCCTTGTTGTCGACCCAGGCGGCCAGCGCCTGCAGGTCGTCGCGGCCCACGGAATCGCCGTCTTCGTTGCGCAGCAGGTTCTCGAGCAGCACCTTCATGGAGATCGGCAGGCGCGAGACGCCTGAAAGTCCGGCTTCCTCGGCGGCGCGAAGGCTGTAGTAAGCGTAGGTCTTGTCGCCCACCACGAGTTCGCGGCGGGTTTTCAGGCTGTCGACTGACGCCATTTGGGGAGATCCTCTCTCTGTTCCCGGCCGCATCACGCCCACCCCGGAGATCGCGCGCTTCGATGAGCGGACACACAGCGTCCGAACCCGCGCGGCGAGGGCCCCCCGAGGCGACGGCGGCCGCGGGCTTCATAGACCTGAGTGTGCTGTGCGTCCATGCGCCGCCACGGTCGAGCTTGCTCGCCCCATGATCGCGGCCCTGGACCTGCGCGGCATCGCCGTGCGTCGCGGCGGCCGCAGCCTGTTTTCCGGCCTGTCGCTGAGCCTGGCCGCGGGCGAGGCCTGCGCGCTCACCGGCGCCAACGGAGCAGGAAAGACCAGCCTGTTGCGCGCCGTGGCGGGCCTGGTCCCGCTGGAGGACGGCGAGATCGGCTTCGGCGCGGTCGAGGCCGGCGAGGCGCGGGGCGGCGGCCTGCACCTGATCGGCCATCAGGATGGGCTGAAGCCCGCGCGCACGACCCGCGAGGAACTCCATTTCTGGAGTGTCTGGAGCGGCGGCGACGCGGCCTCGGCCCTGGCGGCGGCGCAGGCGCTGGACCTCACCGGCCTCCTCGACCTGGAGGTCCGGCGGCTCTCGGCGGGCCAGCGGCGGCGGCTGGCCCTGGCGCGGCTGGTGGCCGCGCCGCGCAGCCTGTGGCTGCTCGACGAGCCCCTGAGCCCCCTGGACGCCGCCTGGCGGGCCCGGTTCGGGACCATGATGCAGACCCATCTGGCCGGCGGCGGCCTGATCCTGGCGGCGGTGCATGATCCCCTGCCGATCCCGGCCCGCGCCCTGGAGATCGGCGCATGAGCCGGCGTCGCGCAGCATTTCCTCTCCCCCCGCGAAGCGGAGAGGGAGAGGGTGGGGAGAGGGCGGCGCAGCCGCTCCTTCGCTTCAAGGGTTGGGCGAGGGCCCTCGGCCAACCGCTCGTGCGGATCTCGACGCCGGCGCCGCCCTCTCCCAGCCTCTCCCTCTCTCGCTTTGCTTGGGGGAGAGGAGCGCTATGAGCCGGCTGGGCGCGCTGCTGGCCCGCGAGACGGCCCTGGCCTGGGGCCGCGGCGGCGGGCCGCTGGTCAGCGTGGGCTTCTACGCCGGCGTCGCCACCCTGCTGCCCCTGGCCATCGGGCCGGAGCCGGCGCGCCTGGCGGCCATCGCGCCGGGAGCGGCCTGGGTGGGCCTGGCCCTGGCCAGCCTGCTCTCCCTCGATCGCCTGTTCGAGCGGGACTACGAGGACGGCGCCCTGGATCACCTGGTGCTGTCGCCGACGCCGCTGGAGCTCACCTGCGCGGTCAAGTGCTTCGCCCAGTGGCTGGCCGCCGGAGCGCCCCTGGCGCTCGCCGCGCCGGTCGCCGCCATCGCGCTCGGCGCCCCGCTCAGCCTGGCGCCCCTGGTCTTCGCCTGCGCCCTGATCGGCGGCCTGGCCTTCGCCTTCACCGGCGGAATCGGCGCGGCGCTCAGCCTCGGCGCGCGGCGCGGCGGCCTCCTGACCGCAGTGATCGTCCTGCCGCTGTTCGTGCCGCCGGTGATCTTCGGCGGCGGCGCGCTGGCGAGCTTCCTCGCGGGCCTGCCCTGGACATCGGGCCTCATCCTGCTGGGCGCCTATGCCGCGGCGTTCGTGGCGCTCGGCCCGCTGTTCATGGCCGCGGCCTGCCGCAACGCGCTCTCCTGAGCGGTTCAGGCCCCGGCCACATTACCAAAGCTTCGTTTCGCATGCCGCCGTTTCGCCAACTTCTGTGACAAGGTTCAAGCTCGACCTTTGACCAGGAGTTCGCCGATGACCCCTCCCCTGAAAGCCTGTCTCGCCGGGGCGGCGTTCGCCCTCACAGCGGCCGCCAGCGCCGCCGCCTTCGCGCAGCCGCCCGCCCCGCCCGCGCCGGACGCCGGCGACCATCACCAGATGCGCGAAGAACGCCACGTGGTGATCCGCCATGACGGCGGCGGCGATGAGCACATGGTCGCCATGATGCGCCATGGCCACGAGGACCAGGCCGAGCACCTGCGCACCATGCTGCAGCTGAAGCCCAGCCAGGAGGCCGCGCTCACCGCCTATCTGGCCGCCGTCAAGCCGGAGCATCATCACGAGGCCATCGTCGAGATGTCCGACCACCACGACTGCGCCAAGACCACCACCCAGCGCCTGGCCGAGATGGACACCCACCTCACCGAGCAGACGGCCCAGGCCCACGCCCGCATCGAGGCGACGCGGAAGTTCTACAACCAGCTCGAACCCTCGCAGAAGAAGGTGTTCGACGAGATGCCCATGCTGATGATGGGTCCGATGGGCCCGATGATGCACGGCGGCATGCGGGTGATGGTGAACATGGATGGCCACGGCGACATGCGCTTCATGGACCACATGCCGCCGGTCCCGCCGACGCCGCCGGTCCCGCCCGCGCCACCGCGCCTTGACGACTGACCCCTGCGCGCGCCGGGCCTCGTCTTGCGACGAATAGGCATGCGGTCTAAGCCCGGCGAGTGTGGCCGATCTGAAGTTCCCGCGCCGTAGGGAATTTCAGCGCGGCAAGCCACACGCGAAACAGAGGCCTGCCGGTGTCCTTATCGCTTCCGAAGTTCGAACGGGGTTGCAGCTTGCGCTGTCGAACTTCGCAAACGGGACGTTAGATGATCCCGGCGCCCGCCTTCCTGACCAATCCCGAGCGGTTCATGGCCTTCTCGCGGTGGGCCGCCCCGATGTTCGGGGCGCTCGCCCTGGTGCTCGGCGCCGTGGGCCTGTGGCTGGGCTGGAGCGCGCCGCCGGACTACCAGCAGAGCTTCACCGTGCGGATCCTGTTCATCCATATCCCCACAGCCTGGATGAGCGAGTTCGTCTACGCCTGCCTGGCAGTCGCCAGCCTGCTGTCGCTGGTCTGGCGCCAGGTCCTGGCCGACGCCGCCGCCCAGGCCGCCGCCCCCCTGGGCGCCGGCTTCACCCTGCTGACGCTCGCCACCGGCGCGCTCTGGGGGCGCCCGGAGTGGGGAACCTGGTGGGTGTGGGACGCACGGCTGACCTCCGAGCTGATCCTGTTCCTGATCTACCTGGGCTACATGGCGCTCCGCGCCTCGATGGACGACGAGGCCAAGGCCGCGCGCGCCGCGGCGATCCTGGGCCTGGTGGGCGCCCTGATCCTGCCGGTCATCCACTACAGCGTCTATTGGTGGAACACCCTGCACCAGGGAGCCTCGGTGTTCCGCTCCGGCGGCTCGGCGCTCGCGCCGGTGTTCTTCTGGCCGGTGATCCTGATCGTGCTGGCCTACACCTCGGCCTTCGGGTCGCTCTGGCTGGTGCGGATTCGCGGCGAGGTCTGGCGCCGGCGCGCCGAGGTCGCGGCCCTGCGCGCGGCGAGGGGCTAGGCCATGATCCATCTCGAGACCGGCAAATACGCCTTCTATATCTGGACCGCTTACGGCCTGACGGCGGCGGTGTTCGCCGCGATGATCGTGACCGCCCTGGGCCACGCCCGCCGCTGGAAGGCGCGCTACGAAGACCTGGCCCGCAAGTGAGCCGCCCGCGATGAGCCGATGGATCGCCGCCCTGCCCCTCGTCGTGCTGGCCCTGCTGGCGGTGCTGTTCGCGGGCTACGCCCTGCATCGCAACCCCCAGGTCGTGCCCGAGGCCCTGGTGGGCAAGCAGGTCCCCGACGTCAGCCTGCCCAGCCTGGACGACGGGACCGCCAAGAGCATCCGGGAGGCGGCGCGCGAGGGCCCGGTGCTGGTCAACTTCTTCGCCTCCTGGTGCGGCCCCTGCGAGATCGAGCACCCGGTGCTGATGCAACTGCGCGCCAGCCACGTCCGCATCGTCGGCGTGGCCTACAAGGACGCGCCGACCAACACCCAGGCCTTCCTCTCGCGCCTCGGCGACCCGTTCGTCGAGCGCCTGGTGGACCGCGACGGCCGCGCCGGCATCGAGTTCGGCGTCTCCGGCGTGCCGGAAACCTACCTCGTGGCGCCGGACGGCAAGGTGCTGGCCAAGTACACCAACCTCAATGAACGCGACGCCCGGGCCCTGACCGCGCGGATGTTAACCGGGCGTTGATCGACGGCGCGCCAGATTGGGCGGGCGTTAACCATAAAGCCGAGCCCTCGCCCCGTGACGCCGATCCGCCCCAACGCCTTCCCGGTCCAGCCCGGCCCGACCTCCCCAGCCGGCGCTGCGGCGGACGCCGCGCGGGCCGCGGCGCAGAAGGCCTTCTTCGACGCCGCCATGGGCCGCGCCGCCGCGCCGACGGCGGCGACCGCGCCAAAGGCCCCGGCTTTCGCCGCTCCCACGGCCCCGGTCCAGCGGGCCGAATTGCGCCCCGCGGCGGTTCCGGCCGAGCCGCCTGCCAAGCTTCTACGGCCGGGCTCGCTCCTCGACATTCGTGTGTGACGCGCCGGAGCGCTACCTTAAGGCCTTAAAACTAATTAACTTTTTGAATCGGGAACGCCATCCGGATATTCGTGTTAAGCCGGCATGGAAACCCGCGAGCAGCGCATCTACGAAGAGGCCGCCGCCCTCTGGAGAGAGGTCTTCGGCGAGCCGCCGCCGCTCCGCACGGACGGCGCCGCCCTGCTTGAAATCATCACCCGCTGCGTCGGCCCGCCGCCCTATGAGCGGCTGCACTCGCCGCACCTGAGGCCCTCCACGATCGCCGGACCCGCGCAGCCCACGGACCCGCGCCTCAGCTAGCCAGGGCCTTCTTCTTGGCCTTCTTGCCCTTGTGGGCCTTGCCCGGCTTCGCCGGCTTGTCCGCCTTGGCCTTCGGCTTGGCCTTTGCCGTGGCGGGGTCGGCCGACTTGGACAGGTCGCGCAGCAGGCCGAGGAAGGTCGCGCGCCGTCCGCCGCCGGAAATCAGTTTCAGCAGCCGCGCGTCCGCCGACGCCATCTTCGGCCGCGCCTCGGTGAGGGCCTCGCGGCCGGCCTCGGTCAGGCGCACCGCATTGGCCCGGGCGTCGACGTTGGACCGTTCGCGCTCCAGGAGGCCCTTGCCGATCATCCGCCGCGCCATGTCCGCCAGCGTCGAGCGATCGATGCCGGTGATCCGCACAAGGTCGGCCTGGGTCGCGCCCTCGCGTTCGTCGGCGGCGGCCAGGACGGCGAACTGACGCTGGGTGATGCCGGCCTCGCCGAACTCCTCGACATAGATGTCCAGCGCGCGCTGCAGGGCCCTGTGAAGGAGGTGGCTAGGCGACTGTTCCAGGGCGGCTATGCCGCCCTTGGCCCCTGACTTGCCCTTGGCCATCGGTGGTCCCCCCGTGCGGCTTGTCAGCGTCACTAGAGTAGGATTGCGTCGTTTTGATTACAGACGCTCCGTGGGCGGCGCAGGCGTCATTGTAGACCTCCGAAGCCGCATTGTCCGCCCACCTTTGTCCCGGGCGGCCGGGGCCGGGTTTCTGGAGCGCGTCAGGGTGAAGTGGAAACCGGTTCACCCGTCCGACGCGCTCTAAATCTTTGAAAATAGACCCTTCCCGGTTCAGGTGATTCCACCTGAACCGGGAAGGGGCCTAAGGCGCGTCCGCCGGGGGCTTGGCCTCTTCGGCGTCCTCGTCCGGCATGTGCTTCATCATCAGGGGCGCCTGGCTCATGGCGAACAGGAAGATCAGGATCGGCACCCCGGGGAACTTGAAGAAGCCCCAGAAGACCGTGCTCTGGGTGCGCCACACGACCTCGTTGGCCAGCGCCAGGGCGAAGAACATCAGGGCGTAGCGCAGGGTGAGCGTACGGACCACCGGGTCCGGCAGGTGGAAGGCGTCGCCCATCAGGACCTTCAGCGGGTTCTTGCCGCGCAGGGCGCCGGTGATCAGGAACAGGCCGAAGGCGGTGTAGAGGATGGTCGGCTTGACCTTGATGAACCGCTCGTCGTGGAAGAACAGGGTCAGCCCGCCGAAGATCAGCCCCAGGACGGCCGTGACCAGGGGCATGGGCGCCACGCGGCGCTCGAACACCAGGCCTATCGCCAGCGCCAGGATCGAGCCGCCGACGATCGCCCAGCTTGCGGTCACCGCGCTCTTGGTGACCACCAGGGTGATCAGGAAGACCACCAGGCCCGCATAGTCGACGAAGTAGTGCACCCACTTCGGCGCACGGCGCACGGCTTTGGAAGACGCCTCGCCGCTCATCGGCCGGTCTCCCCGAGGCCCACCAGGGAGCGGGCGAAGGCCCGGGCGTCGAACGGCTGGAGGTCATCGATCCCTTCGCCGACGCCCACCAGCTTGATCGGGCTGTCCGAGGCCTGGGCGACGGGCACCAGCACCCCGCCGCGGGCGGTGCCGTCGAGCTTGGTCATGACGATGCCGCTGACCCCGATCTGGTTGCCGAAGATGTTCTCCTGGGCCAGCGCATTGCGGCCGACGGTGGCGTCCAGCACCAGCAGCGTTTCGTGCGGGGCCTCCGGATCGACCTTCTTCACTACGCGGATGATCTTGAGCAGCTCGTCCATCAGTCCCTGCTTGTTCTGCAAACGCCCGGCGGTGTCGATCAGCACCACGTCGTAGTTCTGCGCCCGGGCGCGCTCGACCGCGTCGAAAGCCAGGCCGGCGGCGTCGGAGTTCATCGGCCGCGACATGAAGTCGGCGCCGGCGCGCTCGGCCCAGACCTTGAGCTGCTCCACCGCCGCGGCGCGGAAGGTGTCGCCGGCCACCACCAGCACCTTGGCGCCCCTGCCCGTCAGGTCGGCGGCGATCTTGCCCAGCGTGGTCGTCTTGCCCGAGCCGTTCACCCCGATGAACAGCACGACGTAGGGCCGGGGCCCCGAGAGCGCGTCGAAGGTACCCTCGCGGCCGGACAGTTCCTCGCCGATGGCGGCGGCGAGCGCCTCCTTGATCTCGGCCTCGTCCACATCCTTGCCGAACTTCTCGTCGGAGAAACGCTGGGCGATGCGCGCGGCGGAGTGCGGGCCGAGGTCGGCCTCGATCAGCATCTCCTCCAGTTCGTCGAGCTTGGCCTGGTCGAGGGGCTCCTTGGCGACGAAGACCTGGGTGATCTGCTCGCCGATCTGTTTCGACGAGCGCGTCAGGCCTTCGGTCAGTCGCGCGAACCAGCCGCGTTTGGGTTCGGTCATGCCCCGGCTTCTAGAGCGCATCCAGCCAAAGTGGAAACCGGTTTGGCGTCCGGATGGGCTCCAGACCCCTAAATGCCGGCCTGTCCGGAAGACAAGCCTTGGCGGCAGGCTTGCACGGCGTCACGCGCCCTTCCAGGGTGCCCGGCCATGGATCGACTCACGGCCACGCTTGCGGTGCTCGACTATGCGGCGGTCGCGGTGTTCGGCGCGACCGGCGCGCTGGCGGCCGCGCGGCGCAAGCACGACATCGTCACCTTCGGCTTCTTCGCGGCCATCACCGGGGTCGGCGGCGGCACGCTGCGCGACCTCCTGATCGGGGCGCCTGTGTTCTGGGTCGGCCGACCCGCCTACGTCATCGTCTGCCTGGGCGCGGCGGCGGCGGTGTGGGTCGTCGGGCCCCGCCGGTTCCGCGGCCAGACCCTGACCTGGCTCGACGCCGTGGGGATGGCCGCCTATGCGGTGGTGGGGGCCTTGAAAGCGACCTCGCTGGGCGTCCCACCGTTCTCCGCCGTGGTCATGGGCGTGCTGACCGCAACCTTCGGCGGGGTGATCCGCGACGTCCTGGCCCACGAGCCCTCGGTGCTGCTGCAGCGCGAGCTCTACGTCACCCCGGCCCTGGCCGGCGCGGCGACCTTCGTCATCCTGGGCCTAGTGGGGACGCCTGCGACGCCGGCCGGGATCGCCGGCTTCGTCGCCGCGCTGTCGCTCCGCGCCGGCGCGATCCTGTGGAAGTGGTCGCTGCCGGGCTATGGCGGGCCGAACCCGGACGCCGAAGGCTAAACCGCGGACTGCGGCTTAAATCTCATGGTCAGATGCGAGCTTTGGGGCGGCAATCTTCGCAGGCGCTCGCCCGAAGGGCGCGGGGCCTACTCAGCCGCTTCCAGCACCATCGTCTTCGCCAGCGCCCGCTTGCCGTCGTGGCCCGTCACTTTCAGCGCCACGATGCTCCCCACCTCGGCCTCGCCGTGGAAGGCGATCTCGGTGAAGTCCTCGGCGCGGGCCACGCCGCCTTCCCCGGTATCGGGGCGCTCGACCAGGCCCATCAGCGTGCGGCCCGCCTGCCGTTGCAGATGCCGCGCCAGCGCCGCCTCGCCGGCCGCCCGCAGACGGGCGGCGCGGGCCTTGACCTCCGCACCCGCCACCGCCGGCATCCGCGCGGCGGGCGTGCCCGGACGGGGGCTGTAGGGGAAAACGTGCAGGAAGCTCAGCCCCGCCTCTTCCACCAGCGACAGGGTGTTCTCGAACATAGACTCGGTCTCGGTGGGGAAGCCCGCGATCAGGTCGGCGCCGAAGGCGGTGTCCGGCCGGACGGCCCGCACGGCGGCCACCAGCTTCAGCGCGTCGGCCCGGCTGTGGCGGCGCTTCATCCGCTTGAGGATCATGTCGTCGCCGGCCTGCAGCGACAGGTGCAGATAGGGCATCAGCCTGGGCTCGGTCGCGAGGCACGCCATCAGGTCCGGATCGATCTCGGCGGCGTCGATGGACGACAGCCGCAGGCGCGGCAGTTCGGGGATCAGCTTCAGGATCCGCGCCACCAGTTGGCCGAGCGTCGGCGCGCCGGGCAGGTCGGCGCCCCAACTGGTCACGTCGACGCCGGTCAGCACCACCTCGCGGTAGCCCTGGGCGGCCAGGCGCTTCACCTGCGCCACCACCTCGCCCGCCGCCGCCGAGCGCGAGTTCCCGCGGCCGTAGGGGATGATGCAGAAGGTGCAGCGGTGGTCGCAGCCGTTCTGAACCTCCACATAGGCCCGCGCACGGTCCTTCAGCCCCCCTATGCCTTCAAGGGGGATCAAATGGCCGGCGGTCTCGCGCACGCTCATGATGTCGTTGACCCGCACGCGGCCGAGTTCCGGCTGCGGCAGGTAGGCGCCGGCCGCGGACTTCTCGGCATTGCCCAGGACGAGGTCCACCTCGGGCATGGCGGCGAAGGCGGCGGGATCGATCTGGGCCGCGCAGCCGGTGACGATCAGCCTCGCGCCCGGCCGCTCGCGGCGGGCCTTGCGGATCGCCTGGCGGGCCTGGCGCACCGCCTCTCCGGTCACCGCGCAGGTGTTGAAGACGATGGCGTCGCTGAGGCCGTCGGCCGCCGCCTGCTTGCGGATGATCTCGCTCTCGTAGGCGTTCAGCCGGCAGCCGAAGGTCACGACGTCCACGTTTTCGCTCATGGCAGTTCGCCCGCGAAGTCGACGGCGGCCGGGCCGGTCATGATCACGTGGTCGTCGTCGCGCCACTCGATCAGCAGTTCGCCGCCGTCCAGCACGAGCACGGCCGTGCGGTCCGTCAGGTCACGGCGCGCCGCGGCGACCAGGGCCGCGCAGGCGCCGGTGCCGCAGGCCTGGGTGAGGCCCGCGCCCCGCTCCCAGACCGTCAGCCGGATGCGGCCGCGGTCGAGGACCTGGGCGAAGCCGACGTTCACGGCTTCCGGGAACAGCGGGTGATGCTCGACCATCGGGCCGGCCGCCTTCACCGGCGCGGAGTCGATGTCGGCCACGAAGAACACCACGTGCGGATTGCCCATGGAGACACAGCCCGGCGCGGTCGCCAGGACGGGGTCGGGGTAGAGCGTCACGTCCAGGGCGCGGGTGTCCTGCTCGCGGGCCAGCGGGATGTCGCGCCAGTCGAGGCCCGGCTTGCCCATGTCGACGCTGACCAGCCGCTCGCCGGCGCGTTGGGCGTAGAGCTTGCCGGCCTTGGTCTCGATGACGGCCTGGTCCTGGCCGGAGGCCTGCATCAGGAGCCAGCCCACGCAGCGCGTGCCGTTGCCGCAGGCGGCGACCTCCTCGCCGTCGGAGTTCCAGAAGCGCACGCGGGCGTCGACGCCGTCGCCGGGCGCCGGCGGCTCGAGCACGATGAGCTGGTCGCAGCCGACGCCGCTCGTCCGGTCGGCGATGGCGCGCACCTGCTCGGCCGTCGGCTGGAACGGCGTACTGCGGGCCTCGACCACGACGAAGTCGTTGCCGAGCCCGTTCATCTTCAGGAACGGACGGCTCATGGGGGCGGACATATAGGCGAAGACGGCCCCCAACGCACGAGAGGCGAGACAGGGCCGTTCCGGCGCAGCTAGAAAAGCGGGCATGAAAGCCCTGCTCGCGGCGCTCGCCGCCCTCGCGTCCGCCGCTCCGCTGGCCCTCCCCGTCCAAGCCCAGACGTCGCCCCCGGCCCCCGCGGCCGCCACGGCGGACGATCCCTTCCAGTGGCTGGAGGACATCGAGGCCCCGCGGTCCATGGCCTGGGTCGAGGGCCAGAACGCCAAGTCGGCCAGGCGCCTGGAGGGCGACCCGCGCTACGAGACCTTCCGCCAGCAGGCGCTGAAGATCTTCACCGCCCAGGACCGCATCCCGACGCCGCGCTTCCGGGCCGGCGGGGTGGACAACTTCTGGCAGGACGCCACGCACATTCACGGGGTCTGGCGCCACACGAGCCTGGCCTCCTACAGGGCCGCCAGCCCGCAGTGGCAGACCCTGCTGGACCTCGACGCCCTGTCGAAGGCCGAGGGCAAGAACTGGATCTGGAAGGGCGCCGACTGCCTGCGGCCCGCCCAGACGCTATGCCTCGTCCACCTCTCCAACGGCGGCAGCGACGCGGTGGAGGACCGCGAGTTCGACACCGCGACCGGCAGGTTCGTGGACGGCGGCTTCGTCTTCGCCAACGCCAAGCAGAACATCCGCTGGATCGACCGCGACACCCTGATCGTCGCGCGGCCCTGGACGCCCGACGAGGTGACCAAGTCCGGCTACGCCTACGTCGTGAAGATCGTCAAACGCGGCGCCGAACCGCGCGAGGTGTTCCGCGGGGCCAAGACCGACGTGCAGGCCGGCCCGGTGGTGCTGGAGGGCGAGCACGGCGCCGACGCCGTACTGATCAACCACGGCCTGACCTTCTACGAGCGCGAGTTCTCGCTGCTGGGGGACAAGGGCCTGACGCCGATCCCCCTGCCGAGGAAGGTGGAGTTCGACACCTATGTCGACGGCCAGGCGGTGTTCACGATCAAGCAGGCCTGGAAGACCTTCGCCGCCGGCGACGTGGTCAGCTACGACCTCGCCGACCTGAAGCGCGACGCCGCGACCGCCAAGGCCCAACTGGTCTTCCATCCCGGCCCGCACGACGCGGTCGACCGCGTGTCCTCGTCGAAGGACCGGCTGGCCATCGTCCTGCTGGAGGACGTGAAGGGCGCGGTCGACGTCTACGACCACAAGGCGGGCGTCTGGCTGGCCAAGCGGGTGAAGCTGCCAGCCAACGCCAACATCAACCTGGTCAGCGCGTCCGACGACGACAACCAGATGTTCTTCACCGCCGAGGGCTTCCTCGATCCCACCTCCCTGTGGCTCGCCGACGCCGACAGCGCCGTGGCCGCCAAGGTCAAGCAGCTCCCGCCGCAGTTCGACGCCTCGAAGGACGTGGTCGACCAGCACTGGGCGGTCTCCACCGACGGGACCAGGATTCCCTACTTCGTCGTCCGCCCGAAGGGGATGAAGCTCGACGGCTCGACCCCGACCCAGATGTTCGGCTACGGCGGCTTCGAGCTTTCCGAGCCGCCGGCCTACATCCCCCAGATGGGCAAGCTGTGGCTGGAGCGCGGCGGCGCCTACGTCATCGCCAATATCCGCGGCGGCGGCGAGTTCGGCCCGGCCTGGCACGAGGCGGTGCTGCGCGAGAAGCGGCAACTGGCCTTCGACGACTTCGCCTCGGTGGCCCGCGACCTGGAGGCGCGCAAGATCACCTCGCCGCGGCGCCTGGGCATCTACGCCCGCTCGAACGGCGGCATCCTGACGACCGTGTCGATGACCCAGCATCCGGAGCTGTTCAACGCCATCGTCATCGAGAGCCCGCTGATCGACATGCTGCGCTACAACCACCTGTCGGCCGGCGCGTCCTGGGTGGCGGAGTACGGCGACCCGGACGTCCCCGCCGACCGCGCCTTCATCGCCAGATATTCGGGCTATCAGAACCTCATGCCCGGCGTGAAGTACCCGGAACCCTACATCACCACCAACACGCGGGACGACCGGGTGCACCCGGGACATCCGCGCAAGTTCGCCGCCAAGATGGAAGCCATGGGCCTGCCCTACCTCTACTACGAGCAGACCTTCGGCGGGCACGCCAACGACGCCGATCCGCAACTCAACGCCACCCGCTGGGCCCGGCACTATGTGTACCTGTCCCAGAAGCTGATGGACTGACGTCCGGAGACGTAACCAGTCCGCTCAACCGCGCGAATTGCGGAGCATGACGCTCCCCATTCGCCGCCTCGCAGACCTTGCCTTCGCCGTTCCCGCGCCTCCGGGTTGGTGGGCGATTCCGATGCGCCTGATCGTCGGCTACGGCTTCATGGAGCACGGCGTCTCCAAGCTGATGCACGGGCCTGAGCACTTCGTGGCCATGCTTGGCGCGATCGGCGTTCCCGCGCCGGAGTTCATGGCCTGGCTGACGATCATCGTGGAGCTTGCCGGAGGATTGGCTGTGCTGCTTGGCGCGGCCGTTCCCTTGGCGAGCGTGCCGATGGCGGCCGTGCTGCTGGTCGCCATCTTCACCGTGCATCTTCCCAACGGCTTCAGCTCCATCAAGCTGCAGTCCGTCACCGCGACCGGCGCGCATTTCGGCCAGCCGGGCTACGAGACCGATCTCCTGTATCTCGCCGGGCTCGCCGCCCTCGTGCTTGGCGGATCGGGACCCCTGGCGCTCGATCGCGCGGGGCGACGGACCTTAGGCCGTTAGACCTTCTCGATTGCCGAGGCGGCTTGGTCGATCAGGGCGATGACCCGGTCGATCTCGTCCTGGGCGATCGGACGCCTGGCGAGACGCTGCATCAGGGCGGTGTGCAGGTTGGCCATGGCGCGCGCGATCCGGGGCCGGGTAGAGTCGGCCCCTTCGGCGGCCTGAGCCATGCGCCCGAAGACAGCGTCGACGCCGGCCTGGTTTTCCGCCAGGGCCGCGCGGCCCTCGTCGGTGGCCTCATAGAGCTTGCGGCCAGCCTCGCTGTCGACTGGGCGGATGAAGCCCTCGTCTTCCAGCAGCGAGAGCGTCGGATAGATCACGCCGGGGCTCGGCCGGTAGGCGCCGCCTGTACGGTCTTCCAGTTCCTTGATCAGTTCGTAGCCGTGGCGCGGCTGCTCGGCGATCAGGGCCAGGACCACGAAGCGCAGGTCGCCGTGCTCCAGGAACCGGCCGACCCGGCCGCCGCGGTGGCGCCCGTGGTGTCCGGGACCGCCCATGTGGCCGCCCCAGGGATGGCGGCCGCGGTGTTCGTCCCGGCCGCCGAAAAAGTGATGGTGTCTGTGCATATCGAAGCCCCCTCCTTTTCAGGGGCGCTATCGATATATCTAAACCGCATCGGAATTGCAACTGCATTTAGATATGTCGGAATAGATCTATTCTCGAAGCACCTCGGCGAGCAGGCGGCCCTCGGCGGCGCGGTTGGAGCCGGCGCGCCAGGCGACGACGATCTCGCGGCTGGCGTGGCCCGGCGCGATGGGGCGCACGGCGATGCTGGCCGGATCGGTGAGGCCGGCGTCGATCGCCATGGCCGGCAGGAAGGTCACGCCGAGGCCGGAGGAGACCATCTGCACCAGCGTCGGCAGGGAGGTGGCGGCGAAGGCTTCCTCGCCGGACGCCACCTTGGGCGGCTTCAGCCCGCAGGCGGCCATGGCGTGGTCGCGCAGGCAGTGGCCGTCTTCCAGGAGGATGATGTCCTCGCGTTCCAGGTCGTCGGGGTCCGCCGACTTCAGCCGGGCCAGGGGATGGCCGGCCGGCATGGCGGCCAGCAGCTCGTCGTCGGAGACGTGCGCCCAGTTGAGCCCGTGCATGTCGAAGGGCAGGGCGATCAGGGCGGCGTCGAGCTGGCCGGCCTTCAGCGCCGCGATCAGCCGCTGGGTCAGGTCCTCCCGCAGGAACAGGCGCAACTTGGGGAACCGCGCCCGCAACAGGGGCAGGGCGCGCGGCAGCAGGAACGGCGCGACCGTCGGGATCACGCCCAGGCGGAAGCGGCCGTTGAGCGGCTGGCCGGCGTTCTTGGCCGACTCCACCAGCTCCTCGGCCTCGTTGAGGATCACCGTCGCCCGTCGCAGCGCCTCCTCGCCCACCGCGGTGAGGATCACGCCCGAGCGTGCGCGGTCGACCACCGCCGCGCCCAGCGTCCGCTCCAGCTCCTGAATGCCGGACGACAGCGTCGGCTGGGTGACATGGGCCGCCTCGGCGGCGCGGCCGAAGCTGCCCTGTTCGGCGAGAAGCTTCAGGTACTGCAGTTGGCGAAGGGTCGGGAGCATGGCCTGAACATAGGCCCGCTCTTTCGAAATCCAAGAAACAATCGACCGCGCCAAATGGCGCGGTCGAAGCTTGGGGTCAGGCCGCCGCCAGGGCCGGGGCGACCGGCTCCTGGCGGATCAGGTGGTCGAAGGCCGACAGGGCCGCCTTCGAGCCTTCGCCCATGGCGATGACGATCTGCTTGTAGGGCGTCGTCGTGGCGTCGCCGGCGGCGAAGACCCCGGGAACCGAGGTCAGGCCGCGGTAGTCCACCTCGATCTCGCCGCGCGGCGTGAGGCCCACCGCATCCTTCAGCCATTCGGTGTTGGGGACCAGGCCGATCTGGACGAACACGCCTTCCAGGTCGACGTCGTGCTCGGCGCCGCTGTTGCGGTCCTTGTAGTGCAGGCCGGTGACCTTGGCGCCGTCGCCGCGCACCTCGGTGGTGAGCGCCGAGGTGACCACCCGGACATTGGGCAGGCTTCCCAGCCTGCGCTGGAGCACGGCGTCGGCGCGAAGCTCGCTGTCGAACTCGATCAGGGTGACGTGGGCCACGATGCCGGCGAGGTCGATGGCCGCCTCGACGCCGGAGTTGCCGCCGCCGATCACCGCCACCCGCTTGCCCTTGTAGAGCGGCCCGTCGCAGTGCGGGCAATAGGCCACGCCCCTGTTGCGGTAGCGATCCTCGCCGGGGACGTTCATCTGCCGCCACCGCGCGCCCGGGGCCAGCACGACGGTGCGGGACTTGAGGCTCGCGCCGTTCTCCAACTCGACCTCGATCAGGCCGCCCGGCCGCGACGCCGGGACGAGCTTCACCGCCCGCTGGAGGTTCATCACGTCGACTTCGTAATCCTTGACGTGCCGCTCCAGGCCCGCGGCCAATTCCGGCCCCTCGGTGTGGGAGATGGAGATGAAGTTCTCGATCGCCATGGTGTCGAGCACCTGGCCGCCGAAGCGCTCCGCCGCCAGGCCGGTGCGGATGCCCTTGCGTGCGGCGTAGATCGCCGCCGCCGCCCCGGCCGGGCCGCCGCCGACCACCAGGACGTCGAAGGCGTCCTTGGCCTTGATCTTCTCGGCGGCCCGCGCCCCGGCGCCGGCGTCGAGCTTGGCGAGGATCTCGTCCAGCGTCATGCGGCCCTGGGCGAAGGGCTGGCCGTTCAGGAACACCGCCGGCACGGCCATCACCTGGCGCGCTTCGACCTCGGCCTGGAAAAGGGCGCCGTCGACGGCGACGTGGGAGATTCGCGGATTGAGCGCGCTCATGGTGTTCAACGCCTGCACCACGTCGGGGCAGTTCTGGCAGGTCTGCGAGAAGTAGGTCTCGAACCGGTAGTCGCCGTCCAGGGCGCGGATCCGCTCGATGGCGTCGGCCTCGATCCTCGGGGGATGGCCGCCCACGTGCAGCAGGGCCAGCACCAGCGAGGTGAACTCGTGGCCGAGGGGCAGGCCCGCGAACCGCACCTCGGCGTCGCCGGCCGCGCGCGTGACGGCGAAGGAGGGCGTGCGGGTGTCGTCGTCGCGGCGGGCCAGGCTGACCTTGTCGGACACCGAAATCACGTCCTCGAGCAGTTCCAGCATCTCGCGGGACTTCGGGCCCTCGTCCAGCGAGGCGACCAGCTCGATCGGCTGGCGCAGGTTTTCGAGATAGGCCTTCAACTGGCCCTTCAGGGTGGCGTCCAACATCGCGGTGTTCCTCAAGAAGGCGGGGGCCGGAGGGGAGTCCGGGAGCGGCGCCGTCCCGGTTCGAAAACCTGAGACGGCGCCCGGTCGGTTAGATCTTGCCGACGAGCTGCAGCGACGGCTTCAGGGTGGCTTCGCCTTCTTCCCACTTGGCGGGGCAGACCTCGCCCGGGTGCGCGGCGACATACTGCGCGGCCTTGATCTTGCGCAGCAGTTCGCTCGCGTCGCGGCCGATGCCGCCGGCGGTGATTTCGACGATCTGGATCTTGCCGTCCGGGTCGATGACGAAGGTGCCGCGGTCGGCCAGGCCGTCCGCCTCGATCATCACCTCGAAGTTGCGGCTGATCACGCCGGTCGGGTCGCCGACCATCGTGTACTGGATCTTGCCGACCGCCTCGGAGGTGTCGTGCCAGGCCTTGTGCGCGAAATGGGTGTCCGTGGAGACCGAGTAGATCTCGACGCCCAGGCTCTGGAATTGCGAATAGCTGTCGGCGAGGTCCTCCAGCTCCGTCGGGCAGACGAAGGTGAAATCCGCCGGGTAGAAGAACACGACCGACCACTTGCCCTTCAGGTCGGCGTCGCTGACGGAGATGAACTTGCCGCCCTTGAACGCCTGGGCGCTGAAGGGTTTGATGGTGGTATTGATCAAGGACATGGATGGCTCCTGTTGAATTCGGAGCCGCTAGATGCCGCGCCCAGGTCGATAGCGCCAATCGATTAAATTATCCGTTTGTATCGACGCCGCCTATGGAGCTAGGCGCCCTCGAAACGGAGCGGCGCGCCCCAGAAGGCCTCCACCAGGCCGGACTGGGCGCCCGGCCGCCCGGTGGTCAGGAACCGGCGGACGCCGCCGGTCCCCGGCGCGAATTCGGGATGCCGCTCGAGGTAGAGCGCCAAGGCATCGGCGGTGGCCTGCGGCTGGTGGATCAGCGGCGTGCCCGGCGGCAGGGCCGCGCGGAACAGGTCGCCGACGATCTCCGTAGTGGGTGCAGCCAGGATCGCCCGGTCCGGCGGGCGGCCGATGCGCGTGGCGATCGCCTTCACGTGCCCCTCGACCGCGGCGGCGAGCGCCACGCGCGGCGCGCCCTGCTCGATCAGGCCGGCCAGCTCCGGGCAGGGCTGGGAGAAGACGGCCACGTCCTGCCGGCGCTTGTCGATCTCGATCTCGTAGACGCGGCTGTTGGCGGTGGCCGGGGTCGAGAACACCGCCAGGATGTCGAGCTTTTCGACCTTCTCGCCGCGCCGCTCGGCCTCGTGCTCCCAGGGAAGCCCGGTGGCGGCCTCGATGGTCGGCACGATGATCCCCAGCACATTGACCGGCCGGCCCAGGTCGCGCCGGTAGCCCGGCAGCCAGGTCTGCTGCAGGCGCCGCAGCGCGATGCCCGAGGCGGTGTTGCAGGCCAGGACCACCAGGCTGCAGCCCAGCGCGAACAGCCGCTCGCAGCCGGCGCGCGTCAGGTCGACGATCTCCTCGCCGGGCCGGCCGCCATAGGGCGTGTTGGCCTGGTCGGCCAGATAGACGAAGTCGGCCTCGGCGAAGCGTTCCACCAGCCGATGGTGGACGCTCAAGCCCCCCACGCCGGAATCGAATACGCCGATGGCCATGGACCGGTGTTAGAGCGCGTCAGGGCGAAGTGGAAGTCCCGTCCGACGCGCCTAAGCGCTTGAAGCTCAACCCTTCTCAGCCGGCCGATCGTCCGATCACGTTTTCTGTTTCAAAGTTGACACCCATTTGGGCCCGACCCATATGCCGCCCGAACCGCCATGCTTAACGGCCGGACCCCCGGCGTCGGCGCTCGTCGCCCGCCGCCGCCCCTCCGCGCCGCCCTTCTCTCCGGACCTGAACAGACCATGCCCGCCCTCCCCGCCATGAACCTCGAGGCGACGCCGAACGTCGCCTTGGAAGTCGACGTCCAGACCGCGCTCGCCCTGTCGCGCGCCACCACCCGCGCCGTTATCGCCATCTCGCCCAAGGCCCACCGCGCCATGATGGACGCGCTCGGCGTCGAAGCCGCCGTGCAGGAAGCGCAGGGCGGACCGGTCGCCGAACTGGTCGCCACCCTGATCAAGGGCCACCTCGACCAGCTCAAGTGAGCCGCGCCGGGCGCTCCGCCGCGCCCCTCGGCTAGAGACACGCTTCCGCTCCGCCCACCCCAAGGCTAGGCTTTCGCCAGGCAACGGCTGGGGGAGCGGACGGTGGGCGCGCTGGACATGCTGGATCGTCGGCGCCTGTTGCTGGGCTCAGCCGGCGCAGGGCTCCTTGGCCTCGGAGGCTGCGCCACGATGGCGCCGGCCGCCCCTGCGGCCGCCGCGCCGAACGGCGTCCCCTTCGCCGAGCGCCGGCCGCCGATCCTGCCGGTGCACGCGAGCATGAACCGGCTGTTCGACATCACCGTCTGCCTGCGCCCGTTCCGCGCCCAGGGGCCGCGTCTCGACACCGAGCAGGTGGGCGACACGCTCGTGGTGCACAACTACGGCCACGGCGGTTCGGGCTGGTCGCTGTCCTGGGGGTCTGGGACCGTCGCGGTGCGCAAGGCCATGGCCAACAGCCCGAAGGAGATCGCCGTGGTCGGCTGCGGGGCGATCGGGCTTTCCTCCGCCATCCTGGCGCTGGAGGCGGGCGCCAAGGTGACCATCTACGCCAAGGACCTGTTGCCCGACGCCCGCTCGGCGCGCGCCACGGGAAGCTGGACGCCGGACAGCCGCATCGCGCTCACCGACAAGGCGGGGCCGCAGTTCCCGGTCCTCTGGGAGGAGATGGCCCGCACCTCCTTCAAGCGCTTCCGCCGCTACCTCGGCCTGGCGGACAGCCCGGTGGAGTGGACAGACCGCTACTACTGCTCGGACCCGGGAACGAGCTTCATCGAGCCCGGGCCGCGCGGCGGCCTCGACTTCGCGTCCTACGGCGAGCGGATCCGCGACCTCACGGGCCACGCCGAGCCCGTGCCCCCCGGCGCGACGCCCTTCCCGACCGCCCGGGTGCTCCGCGCCTCGTCGATGCAGTTCAACGTCGCAGACTACGGCCACACCCTGATGGCCGACTTCCTGGCCATGGGCGGCCGCCTGGAACGCCGCGAGTTCCACGCCCTGGGCGACCTCGCGGGCCTGAAGGAGAAGGTTGTGATCAACTGTCCGGGCTACGGCGCCCGCGCGCTCTGCCGCGACGAGAGCATCACCCCGGTGCGCGGCCAGATCGCCTGGCTGATCCCGCAGCCGGAGGTGAACTACGGAGTGATCTACAAGAGCGTCAGCATGCTCTCCCGCCGCGACGGCATCGTCGTCCAGGCGCTGTGGGGCGGCGACATGTTCGGCTATGGCGACGACCACGAGGTGATCGACCGGGCCGAGGCCGAGAAGGCGGTGGCGACGCTCGCCGAGCTCTACGGGCGGATGAAGGGCTAGGGTCAGACTCAGGTTCGCGTTCGCGAATTCGATGTCCCGGGAGCCACCAAATCACCGCTCATCCCCGCGAAAGCGGGGACCCAGGCGTTTTTGTTGCTGAGTGCGGATCGTCCATGCCCGTTCGTGCTTCTACAAACACGGAAAAAACCTAGGTCCCCGCTTTCGCGGGGATGAGCGGTAGTGAGTCCGGACTCCGCCGCCCGGTTCAGTCGAACAGCGAGGGTTGCGGCGCCCCGGCGGCCACGGCCTTGCCGCGCGCGGGCTTGGGCGGCGCCGGCTCCAGCACCCTGGCGCCCTCGATGGCCAGGAGCTTGACCTTGGTGTTCACCCCGCCGCGCGCCGAGAAGCCGCCCAGCTTGCCGCCCGCAGCGGTCACCCGGTGGCAGGGCACCACGATCGGCCAGGGGTTCTTGCCCAGGGCCGCGCCCACGTCGCGGGCCAAGAGCTTGTCGCCCAGCATCACCGCGATCTCGCCGTAGGTCAGGGTCTCGCCCGGCGGGATGGCGCGGGCGATCTCGTAGACGCGGGCGTTGAACTCCGGGACGCGCTCGATCTCGATCGGCACGTCGAGCAGGGCGTTGGGTTCGCCGGCCAGCAGCTCGCGGATCCCGGCGATGGCGGCTTCGGCCATCGGCGTCGGCGGCGCTTCGACGGCGTCGGGGTAGCGGCGCAGGAAGCTGCGGCGCGCGTTCTCCCGGTCGGCCTCGGGCAGGTAGACCCCGACAAGGCCGCGCTCGCCCCAGGCCAGGCCCGCGTGGCCGATGGGCGTTTCGAAGAGGGTGTAGCTGATCATGGGGGGAATATAGGCCCGTTCGCCGAACCCCGCTGGCGGCTTTCGGACATCAATCGCACACCGCGACGCGCCCCTCTCCCTCGCGAAGCGAAGGGAGAGGCTGGGAGAGGGCGGCGCTGGCTCCGGGGCATCCACGGCGTTGAACCGAGGGCCCTCGGGCCAATGCTAGGGAACATGCGCCGCCCAGCCGCCCTCACCCAGCCTCTCCCACAGCGCTGCGCGCCTGGGAGAGGAGCATGCCCGGCGAACTCCGGCTTAAATCCCATGGCGGCCATTCTGCCTGCCGGTCCAGGCGTCTCAAGGCGCGGCCTTAAGGCCGCCCGCGGCGCGGCGCGCCGAAGAGCGCGGCCTTGACACGCCTGGACCGGCAGGCTCGCATCTGACCATGAGGTCTAAGGGCGGGGTGGCATCTGACGATGCGTGCAAGAACCAAGTGGATCATTTTGGGCGTTCTAGTGGTCGTGGCAGCGCTGGTGGCCCTGCCCATCTCGCACATCACCATCAAGCTGGACCTCCCGCCGAACTCCAGCACAGGAGCCAGCCAACCGCAGCCGCTCCCTTCGGGATGGACGTTCTGGGTCGTTGCCTGGGTGACTTGCGCCGCGATTGGCTTCATCACGATCTGCGTCTTTGTATTCCGCCTCATGCGACGTCTCTTCAGTCGGCACCCCCTTCCTTGACCCACCGCCCCTCTTAGGCGCATAAGCGCGCCCTTCCGGCGCCAACCTCGGTCAGCGCCCTCTACCGCCACGACACCCAGGCCTTATCTGGGACGAGGGCGGCGAGGCCCCCCGTCCACGCAATCGTGCACGGGGGTCGACTGCGTTTGGGCTTTAGGAGCGATGCTTGTTTGACGCACTGACAGATCGGCTCTCCAGCGTCTTTGACCGCCTGAGCGGCAAGGGCGTGCTGTCGGAGAAGGACGTGGACGAGGCCCTGCGCGAGGTGCGCGTGGCCCTGCTCGAGGCCGACGTGGCCCTGCCCGTCGTCCGCGACTTCATCGCCAAGGCCAAGGAAGCCGCCACCGGCGAGGCGGTGATCCGCTCGGTGCGGCCCGCCGACCAGGTGGTGAAGATCACCTACGACGGCCTAGTGGAGATGCTGGGCGGCGAGGAAGAGGCGCAAGGCCTCAACCTGTCGCTGAACCCGCCGACCGTGATCATGATGGCCGGCCTGCAGGGTTCGGGCAAGACCACCACCGCCGGCAAGCTGGCGCTGAAACTGGCCAAGGACCGCAAGCGCGTCCTGCTGGCTTCGCTGGACACCCGCCGTCCGGCCGCCATGGAGCAGCTCGCGACCCTGGCCACCCTGGCGGGCGTCGACAGCCTGCCGATCGTCGCCGGCCAGGCCGCGCCGGACATCGCGCGGCGCGCGCTGCAGTCGGCCAAGCTGCAGGGCTTCGACGTCGTCATCCTCGACACCGCCGGGCGCACCACGCTCGACGAGGCGATGATGAGCGAGGCGGCCGAGATCGCGAAGATCGCCAATCCCTCGGAGACCCTGCTGGTCGCCGACGCGCTGACCGGCCAGGACGCGGTGCGCACCGCCAAGGCCTTCCACGAACGCCTGCCGCTCACCGGCCTGGTGCTGACCCGCGCCGACGGCGACGGGCGCGGCGGCGCGGCGCTGTCCATGCGCGCGGTCACCGGCCTGCCGATCAAGTTCCTCGGCGTCTCCGAGAAGATCGACGGCCTGGAGGTGTTCGACGCCGCCCGCGTGGCCGGCCGGATCCTGGGCCAGGGCGACGTGGTGGCCCTGGTCGAGAAGGCCAGCCAGGAGCTCGACGTCGCCAAGGCCGAGGCCATGGCCAAGCGGCTCGCCAAGGGCCAGTTCGACCTCGACATGATGGCCGAGCAGCTTCAGCAGATGAAGCGCATGGGCGGCATGGAAGGCCTGATGGGCATGCTGCCCGGCGTCCAGAAGATCAAGAAGCAGATCGCCGAGGCCAACATCAACGACCGGATGATCGACCGCCAGGGCGCGATCATCTCCTCCATGACCAAGCTGGAGCGCAAGAAGCCGGACATTCTTGCGGCGTCGCGAAAGCGTCGGATCGCGGCCGGCGCCGGCGTCGACGTGGCCGAGGTCAACCGGCTCTTAAAACAGCACCGCCAGATGGCCGACGCCTTCAAGATGATGAGCAAAGGCGGCGGCAAGGGCTTCGCCCAGATGGCCCAGATGCTGGGCGGCGGCGCGGGCGGCGGCATGGACCGCCTCAAGGCCATGGGCGGCGGCAAGATGGCCATGCCCTCGGAAAAAGAGATCGAAGAGATGGCGGCCAAGCTGCAAGGCGAAGGCGGCTTCAAACTCCCCGGCCTGGGCGGCGGCCTGCCGCCGGGCTTCAACCCATTCAAGAAATAACCAGGGACCACGAACAATGCTGAAGATCCGTCTCGCCCGTGGCGGCGCCAAGAAGCGCCCCTACTATTCGATCGTCGTCGCCGACAGCCACTCGCCCCGCGACGGCCGCTTCATCGAGAAGGTGGGCTCCTACAACCCGCTGCTGAAGAAGGACGACCCGAACCGCGTCGTCCTGAACGTCGAGCGCATCGCCGAGTGGATGGGCAAGGGCGCCCAGCCCACCGACCGCGTGGCCCGCGAGCTCTCCAAGCAGGGCCTGGCCAAGTGGGAAGCCGGCAACAACCCGAACAAGGGCCAGCCGGGGACCAAGGCCAAGGAACGCGCCGAGGAAAAGGCCCAGCGCGAGGCCGCCCACGCCGCCGCCCTGGAAGAAGCCAAGAACAATCCGCCGCCCGCCCCCGAGCCGGAGCCGGTCGTGGAAGAAGCCCCCGCCGCCGAGGCCGCGCCCGCGGAAGACGCTCCGGTCGCCGAAGCCGCACCGGAAGCCCCGGCCGCTGAAGCCGCGCCCGCTGAAGAAGCTCCGGCTGCTGAAGTGGCTCCGGCCGCTGAAGCCCCGGCCGAACCGACCGAAGGCTGAGCTAACGCCAGGTCCCTTCTCCCCTTGTGGGAGAAGGTGGCCCGCGCAGGCGGGCCGGATGAGGGGTCTCGCTGGCCTCTCCGAACAGCCGATAGGACTTCGCAGCGGATGACGACGCGCGACCCCTCATCCGTCGGGCCTTCGCCCGACACCTTCTCCCACAAGGGGAGAAGGGCGCGATGAGCGCAGACCTCATCCTCGTCGGCCGGGTGGCCGGCGCCTTTGGCGTCAAGGGCGAGGTGCGCATCGCCAGCTTCACGGCCGAGCCGCTGGCGCTGGTGGACTACCGGACGCTGCTGCGTGAGGACGGCTCGCCCGGACTCACGCTGTCGGGCGGCCGCGTCGCCAAGGGCGGCGTGGTGGCGCGCGCCCGGGAAGTGGCGACGCGCGAGGAGGCCGAGGCGCTGCGCGGCCTCAACCTCTACATCCCCCGCGCCGTCCTGCCCGAACCCGACGAGGACGAGTTCTACGTCGCCGACCTGGTCGGGATGGAGGTCCGCAGCCTCGAGGGCGACGTGCTGGGCCGGGTCCGGTCGGTGCGCGACTTCGGCGCCGGCGACCTCCTGGAAGTCGCCCGCGCCGCCGGCGAAAGCTGGTGGCTGCCCTTCACCCGCGAGGCCGTGCCCGAGGTGCGCATGGCGGACGGGTTTCTCGTCGCGGTCCGCGCCGACGAGGTGGAGTAGGTTGCTCCCCTTCGGGGGAGCTGTCAGCGAAGCTGACTGAGGGGGTCCTCCTAGGTTTGAGCGGAAGCCCCCTCCGGCGCTTCGCGCCACCTCCCCCGAAAGGGGAGGAACTTTGACGCCTACGCCTTCGCCTTCCTCATCCGCATCAGGCCCTCCTGGGCCACCGAGGCCACCAGGGTCCCGTCCGAGGCGAAGATCGAGCCGCGGATGAAGCCCCGGCCGCCCGACGCGCTGGGCGAATCCTGGGCGTAGAGGTGCCAGTCGTTGAAGTTGATCGGCCGGTGGAACCACATGGCGTGGTCGAGGCTGGCCGACTGGAACCCCGGCGTCTGCCAGTGGACCTTGTGCGGCCGCATCGCGGTCGAGAGCAGGTTCATGTCCGAGGCGTAGGCCAGGATCACCTGGTGCATGTGCTGGTCGGCGCCGATCGGTTCGCGGGCGCGCATCCAGCTCTGGCTCTCCGGGTCCTTGGCCTCGCCGCCCTGGAAGTAGCTGCGCGCATCCACCGAGCGCATCTCGATAGGCCGCGGGCGCGACAGCCAGCGCTTGGCCTCCTCCGGCGCGTCCTTCATCGCCGCCTTCTGCATCTCCGCCTCGTCGGGCAGGTCGGCCCAGGGCGTGGCGGCGGGCATCGGCGCCTGGTGCTCGTAGCCCTCCTCGTGGGCCATGAACGAGGCGGCGAGGTTGAAGATCTGCTGGCCGTGCTGGATGGCGATCACCCGCCGGGTGGTGAAGCTGCCGCCGTCGCGGCTGCGGTCCACTTCGAAGACGATCGGCACGGTCGGGTCGCCCGGGCGGATGAAATAGCAGTGCAGCGAGTGGCAGATGCGGTCTTCCACCGTCTCATAGGCCGCCAGCAGCGACTGGCCGATCACCTGGCCGCCGAAGATGCGGCCGGGCGAATTGTCCGCGGTGGTCCCGCGGAAGAGGTTCACTTCGATGCGCTCGAGCTTGAGCGTCTCGGCCAGGTTCTCGGTTTTCATGAGGCGCCGCTTACGCCGCGCGCCGGGCGCGGGCAAGGTCGCGCTCAGAAGTAGTCGGCCAGCGTCAGGCTGCGGCGCGCCCCGCCGGCCAGGGTGAGGATCACCGTCCGCCCCGGCGCGCCATAGATCCACATGCAGGCCTCGCCCGCCGCATAGTCGGGCGGGATCGGCGCCCCGTCGAGGGCGGTGATCAGCTCGCCCACCTTCCACCCGCCCAGCGCGGCCGGGCTGCCGGCGGCGACGTGGTCGACGACCAGGGCGGCGCCCGGCCCCTGCGGCGTCAGGGACAGGCCCGTGCGGTTCTTGCGGAACGGCCGGGACGTCGCGTCCGGATAGGGCGTCATCCAGATGCGGTCGCCGCCGAAGTCGATGGTCAGGCGGAACCGGCTGAGGAGCTGCAGGCCGACGTTGGCCGGGACGCGGCTGGTCAGGCCCGGGGTCACCACCGTGGGGACGCCATCGAAGGCGAGGCCGCCCAGCCGCACACGGTCGAGGCTGGCCTGGACGCTCTCGCGCGGCCCGTCGGCGCCGACGGCGAGCTCGGTCGAGAGCCTGCGGCCGGCCAGCAGATGGTTCACCTCGGCGAAGTCGCGGTCGAGCAGCAGCCCCCCGGCGTTGCCCAGGTCGAGGATCGCCTCGGTCGGCGCCCCCGCCACCACGATGAACAGGCTGCGCAGGTCGGCCGAGGGGCGCAGCGACAGGGGCGCGTCGCCCGGCGGGATGAACTCGGTGCGGGGGATAAGGCTGATCCGGCGGTCCTGGAAGTCGATGTCGACCACCGCCTGGTCGAAGACGTCGCGGCCCAGCAGCACCTGCACCGGCCGCTGGACGACCCGGGCCACGGCGCTGAGGTCCATCACCACCACGCGGCGGTCCGTCATGGTCAGGCCGCCCGCCTCCAGGTTCACCCTGGCCTCGCGCACGCCGGCCACGCCGCCGGCCACGCCATGCGCCTCGATCCCGCCGCCGAGCGCGACGCCCAGCGTCCTGGCGAAGGCCGCGTCCAGCACAGTGGCCCCGGCGCCGGAGTCCAGCCAGGCCTCCGCCGGGCGGCCGTCGACGGCGATCGGCAACAGGATCTGGCGGTCGTGGACGAACAGGAAGTCCAGGCGCGCCGCCGGCCCGGCCCAGGCCGCCCGCCCGGCCGGGAGAAGGCCCAGGCCGGCGAAAAGCGCGAGGAGTCGACGCCGCAGCATGGCCTTGAGGCTACACGCCGGCCTTGACGGGCGCACGCCCCGCGGGGCCTTAACCGCGGGCCATGTCCTTCGACGCCACCGTCCTGACCATGTTCCCAGAGGCTTTTCCGGGCCCGCTGGGCGTCTCGCTGATCGGCACAGCCTGGCGCGAGGCCGGCCTGTGGTCATTGGAAACAGTGGACATTCGGGCCTTTTCCACAGATAAGCGCGGCTTCCTCGACGACACCCCCGCGGGTGGCGGCCCTGGACAGGTGATGCGGGCGGACGTGATCGCCTCTGCGCTGGACAGCGTGGAGCGTCGCGAACGTCCGCTTTTGTACATGAGCGCCCGAGGTCGGCCCCTGACCCAGGCGCGGGTGCGCAAGTGGGCCGACGGCCCGGGACTGATCGTCCTGTGCGGTCGGTTCGAGGGGGTGGATCAGCGGGTCATAGAGGCGCGCGGGTTCGAGGAGATCGCCGTGGGCGATGCGGTCCTGGCCGGTGGCGAGGCCGCCGCGCTGGTGGCGATCGAGGCGTGCGTGCGGCTGGTCCCGGGTGTGTTGGGCCAGGCGCAGAGTTTGAGTGAAGAAAGCTTCGAGGACGGGCTCCTCGAGCATCCGCAGTATACGAGGCCGCGGACGTTCGAAGGGCGCGATATCCCCGAGGTCCTGCTGGGCGGGAACCACGGCGAGGTTCGCAAGTGGCGCCAGGCGCAGCGGGAGCAGACCACGCGGGAGCGGCGGCCGGACTTGTGGGCGCAGCGATCCGCCAATCAACAGGCAAAGGGCGATTAAGCCCGGAAGGACCAAGACCATGAACGTGATCGAGACCCTCGAGAAGGAAGAGGCCGACCGCCTCCTCGCAACCCGCAAGATCCCCGAGTTCCAGCCCGGCGACACCGTGCGCGTGAACGTGAAGATCAAGGAAGGCGAGCGCGAGCGCGTCCAGGCCTATGAGGGCGTCTGCATCGCCCGCGGCGGCCAGGGCATCAACGAGAGCTTCACCGTGCGCAAGATCAGCTTCGGCGAAGGCGTCGAGCGGCTGTTCCCGGTGATGAGCCCGATGATCGAGTCCATCGAGGTCAAGCGCCGTGGCGTGGTGCGCCGCGCCAAGCTCTATTACCTGCGCGACCGCCGCGGGAAGTCGGCCCGCATCGCCGAGCGCTCCATGGCGCGCGCCACGGAAGAGGCCCCGGAAACCTCGGAAGCCTAAGCGCTACGACGACCCAGCGAATTCAGGCGGCGGCCGCAGCGATGCGGCCGCCGTTTTCGCTTTGAGTGGCCGCGAAACGCCCCGACTAGCGTGGCAGCACGCCCTTTTCCCCCTTTGGGGCCGAGGTCTTCGACACGAGGCTCCGCCATGCTGTCTCAACGACATTGTGGGCGAGACAAAAAAAGATCGCGCTCCCGATCAGGGTCGATAGTGCGATTCCAAAATCGCCGGAAAAGAGCCTAAGGACGGAAGCGATGAGGCCGCCGCAGGCGGCGAGAAACAGCACACACTGGATTCGCCAGATCAAATCCGCGCTAGGCGCCAGCGGCGATGACGTCCCTGACCCATCCGTGACAACCGGTGGCCCACCCTCTTGAGCAGGATACCAGAGCGCTTCGCAGAACCGGGGGTTGTTTGCCAACTCTTGCGCAAATCGCTCGACGAGCGCCGCATAGATAGCTGGTCGCCTTGAAAAGGGCGTTCCGCCCTTGAGTTCGTACAGTCGAAGTACGAACAGCGGATAAAGCGCCATAAATCGGCAAAGGTAGTGGTGATCTTTGTAGATCAGTTCGAAGGTCCATCGATCGTCCTGAGCGTCTGTGACCGATACCGACGCGCCAAGCTTGGCGAAGATGCCCTGGATAATCTGCCCAGCCTCGCGGCTTTCGACGATCCACCGCGGGTCGTCAGGACCATCGCCCAAAGGGGCCGACCGCAAGAACACCGCCCAAGGCCTGATCCTCACGGTCTGCTCCAGTCGTCCAGATAGCTGCTCGCAACCGCGCCTCCCAGCACGCCACCACCGACCGTCACTTTCAGTGGAAGTGATGCGCCGTACCACATTCGAAGAGCCGGACTGAGCTTCTGCAGACCTGCATGCGCACCGTTCCAGCCACCGCCGCCATACTCATCCGATATCTTTCCGCCGAAATACTGCGGGTCCGACTGAATGTGCCGGGCGAACATCTCACCCTTGGTAATCCCGTCGGGGCGCAATCGGAACAGCTCACTGTCGCGAAGAACGTTTGGTAACGGCAACTGCCTAAGCGGCGCAAGAAGCGGCACTCTCAATTCCCTTGCGGATATTGCGGCAGGCCGTCGTCGATCCGTACCCAGTCGAGTTTCTTGCTGACCCAGATGTGCGATCGGGGGGTGAGCGCCGTCGGATCGTCCAGGGTCGTCACCGACACCGCGATCCAGGGGCCGTCCTGCGGCTCGGCGAAGACCGGCGTCCCGCAGCGGGCGCAGGACAGCCGATGCAGCCGATGGGACGAGGCCCAGCGGGTCGTCTCGCCTGAGCGTTCCACATCGGCGTCATGGAACAGGGCGCGGGCGAAATAGGGCCCGCCCGTCGCCCGCTGGCAGTTCCGGCAATGGCAGAAGCGCAGGTTGATCGGCTCGGCCGACGCCCGCCAGCGCACCTGGCCGCACAGGCAGCCGCCCTCGTAGGGCGCCGTCACGCCTCCCGGCTCTCCCGCACATAGGCGGTCGTGCCCTCGACCAGGTGGTCGAACATCAGCCGCATGCGCCGGCTGCCGCGCAGGTTCTCGTGCATCACCACATAGACCGGCAGGACGAAGATGGTGAAGTCGGGCAGGACGCGGACCAGGCCGAGCCGGCGGGCCAGCCCGTCCTGGCAGACCCCGATGCCGAAGCCCGAGCGGGTGGCGGCCAGTTGGGCCAGGTCGCTGTCCGACCGGAAGGTGAAGATCTCGCGGCTGACCGGCATGTTGATCCCCGGCAGGTCGCGGATGCCGCGCGCCGGGCTGTCGAAGCCGATCATGGCGTGGTTCTCGAAGTCCTCGAGGATCTCCGGCGCGCCGTGGCGTTCCAGGTAGTCGGCGGTGGCGTAGAAGCCCAGCGACACGTCACCCACCTTCTTGGCCACCAGGGTGCTCTGGCTGGGCGGGGTCATCCGCACGGCGATGTCGGCCTCGCGGCGCGACAGGTCGTCGTTGATGTTGGACAGCATCAGCTCGATCACCACCCCGGGGTGCTGCTCGCGGAAGCTGGTGAGCATGGGCGGCAGCACCTCGGCGCCGACAATCTCGCTGGCGGTGATGCGGATCGAGCCGGAGAGCGAGTTGGCCGCGCCCGAGGCGTCGCGCACGGCTGCGGACGCCGCGGCCGACATGTCGTGCAGGTGGGGCTTGAGCTCCAGCGCCAGGTCCGTGGGCTGCAGGCCGCGCGGGCTGCGCAGGAAGAGCGGCGAGCCCAGGCGCTGTTCGAGGGTCTCGATATGGCGGCCCAAGGTCGGCTGGGTCAGGCCCCGAAGCCGCGCCGCCGCCGACAGGGTGCCGGACTCCAGCACCGCGTGCAGGCTTTGGAACAGGTCCCAGTCGTTCGGCCCAGGCATGCGCGAATGAATAGCTGATCCAGAGGATTCGGCAATTCTGTTGGAGGTAGGGATGGCGCATCTCTCGTTCAAGGAACGCGGAGATATGAGATGACCCTCAGGAACGAAGCAAAGCTGGCCCTGGTGATCGGCGCGACCGGCGGCGTCGGCGGGGCGGTCGCCGAGCGGCTGCTGACCGCGGGCTGGCGCGTGAGCGCCCTCAACCGCGACCCACAGACGGCAGAGCGCACCCGCGGCCGCCTCGGCCTTCAGTGGGTGAAAGGCGACGCCATGGTCGAGGCCGACGTGGTCGCCGCGGCGGAAGGCGCCAGCCTGGTGGTCCATGGCGCCAATCCGCCCGCCTACAGGAACTGGGCCGGGTTGCAGGCCCCCATGCTGAACGCCAGCATCGCCGCGGCCAGGTCTGTGGGCGCGCGGCTGGTCTTTCCGGGCACGGTCTATAACTACGGCCCCGACGCCTTCCCCGACCTGACCGAGGCCTCGCCACAGCATCCCCGCACCCGCAAGGGCGCGATCCGGGTGCAGATGGAGGCGGCCCTGGCGCGAGCGTCGAGGGAGGACGGCCTGAAGGTGCTGATCGTCCGCTGCGGCGACTTCTTCGGCCCGAAGCCCGGCAACAACTGGCTGTCCCAGGGCCTGATCAAACCCGGCAAGCCGATCGCCGCGGTGACCTATCCCGGGCCGCCGTCGATCGCGCACGGCTGGGCCTATCTGCCCGACGTGGCGGAGACCATGGTGCGGCTGGCCGAGGACGGCGCCGGTCTCGCGGACTTCGAGGTCTTCCACATGCGTGGCCAGGCCCTGACCGGCGACGAACTCGTGGCCGCCCTGGAAACCGTCGCCGGCCGCAAGCTGCCGGTGAGCCGGCTGCCCTGGCTGGCGGTCCGCGCCGTCGCGCCGTTCAACGAGACGATGCGCGAGATGCTGGAGATGCGATACCTCTGGGAGACGCCGGTCCTGCTGGACAACGCCAAGCTGGTCGCCCGACTGGGCGCCGAGCCGCACACCCCGATCGTCGACGCCCTGCGCGCGGCGCTCGAAGGCCTGGGCGCCCTGCCGCAGCGGCCGCAGGCCCTGGCGGCCTGACGCCCTGCCTCCCCCATCGCGGCGGCGACGGCGGAGGGAGAGGCAAGAAATTGCGCCGGTCGCCCGCAGAATGCGGCGCCGCAGCACTAGACGTGCGCGGGGGTGCGGACCTACATGCGCCCCATGCCCGCCAAGACCCTCTACGACAAGATCTGGGACGCCCACGTCGTCACGCAACAGGACGGCGAGGCGATCCTCTACATCGACCTGCACCTGATCCACGAGGTGACCACGCCGCAGGCCTTCGCCGGCCTCCGGCTCGCCAAGCGCCCGGTGCGCCGCCCGGACCGCACCCTCGCGGTGGCCGACCACAACGTGCCCACCGAGGGCCAGGCGCTCGGCGTGGCCGCCGTCGCCGACGAGGAGGCGCGCCTGCAGCTCCAGACCCTGGAGCGCAACGTCAAGGACTACGGCATCGAATTCTTCCCGATGGGCGATGTCCGGAACGGCATCGTCCATGTGGTCGGCCCGGAGCAGGGGCGCACCCAGCCCGGCATGACCATCGTCTGCGGCGACAGCCACACCTCGACCCACGGCGCCTTCGGGGCGCTGGCCCACGGCATCGGCACCTCGGAGGTCGAGCACGTGCTGGCCACCCAGACCCTGCGCCAGGCCAAGGCGAAGAACTTCCGGGTCAACATCGAGGGCGAGCCGATCCCCGGCGTCGGCGCCAAGGACTTCGCCCTCGCGGTGATCGGCGAGATCGGCACCGCCGGCGGCACGGGCTACGTCATCGAATACGCGGGCTCCGCGGTGCGGGCGCTCTCGATGGAAGGACGCATGACGCTCTGCAACCTGACTATCGAGGCCGGCGCCCGGGCGGGCCTGGTGGCCCCCGACGAGACGACCTTCGACTACCTCAAGGGCCGGTCCGCCGCGCCCAAGGGCGGCGCCTGGGAGATGGCGCTGAATTACTGGAAGGGGTTCTCCACCGATCCCGACGCCCGGTTCGACCGGGAGATCACCCTCGACGCCGCGAAGATCGCGCCCCTGGTCACCTGGGGCACCAGCCCCGAGGACGTGATCGCGGTGACCGACAGGGTGCCGGCGCCGGAGGACTTCGCCAGCCCCGACAAGCGCGCCTCCGCCGTGCGCGCGCTGGAATACATGGGGCTGGAGGCCGGCCAGCCGATCCGTGACGCCAGGGTCGACGTGGTGTTCATCGGCTCCTGCACCAACAGCCGCATCGAGGACCTGCGCGCCGCCGCCAAGATCGTGGAGGGCCGCAAGGTCGCCGGTCACGTGCGCGCCATGGTCGTCCCGGGCTCGGGCCTGGTCCGCGCCCAGGCCGAGGACGAGGGCCTCGACGAGGTCTTCCTGTCGGCCGGCTTCGAGTGGCGCGAGCCGGGCTGTTCCATGTGCCTGGCCATGAATCCGGACAAAGTCCCGCCCGGCCAGCGCTGCGCGTCAACCTCCAACCGCAACTTCGAGGGCCGGCAAGGCCGCGCCGGGCGCACCCACCTGATGAGCCCGGTGATGGCCGCCGCCGCCGCCATCGCCGGCCACATCGCCGATGTCAGGGACTATCTGTGAGCGCCCTCTCGTGATCATCGGCCTGGACCACGTCGCCATCGCGGTCCGCGACTTCGACGCCGCGGTGGACGGCTATCGCCGCCTGCTGGGGCGCGAGCCCGACTTCGCGCCCAGGGACGGGGCGAACCGGGCGTGGTTCCGGTTTCCCAACATGGCGCTGGAGGTGATCGCGCCCAACGGCGAGGGCGCCGCCGGGGATCGAATCCGGGCCCGTATCGAGGCGGCCGGCGAGGGGATCTGGCTGGCGGCCTTCGCCGTCGAAGACGTGGCCGCGGCTTCGCGACTGATGGGCCGTCGCGGCCTTGAGGTCGAGCCGGCCGGTGCGCTCGCACGGGTGCAGGCGGCCGGCCTCTCCTTCGTTCTGGCGACTGCACACGGCGTCGCCTCATCGGCGGCCACCGGCGACGAATCGGCCGCGGTCACAGCCCTCGACCACATCGTCATCCACACCCCCAACCCCGACCGCGCGCTCGGCCTCTACGGCGCGAGGTTCGGCCTGGACCTGCGACTGGACCGCACCAATGAACAGTGGAGCGCGCGGCAACTGTTCTTCCGCTGCGGCGGCGCGGTCTTCGAGGTCGGCGCCAGTCTGAAGGCGCCGGTCACCCCCGAGAGCCTGGATGCCCCCGACCGCTTCGGCGGCCTCGCCTGGCGTGTCGCCGACCCCGACGCCGCCCAGGCCCGGATCGCCGCCGCCGGCTTCGACGTCTCCGAGGTCCGCGCCGGCCGCAAGCCCGGCACCAAGGTCTTCACCGTGCGCGACGCGCCGG
>Ga0210400_10000749_pt1 | contig 34430 bp, 46 predicted proteins | sample IncBWH26MmetaG_FD_155456 | JGI IMG/M metagenome (GOLD analysis project Ga0210400, IMG submission 155456) | Forest soil microbial communities from Barre Woods Harvard Forest LTER site, Petersham, Massachusetts, United States - Inc-BW-H-26-M | ecosystem: Environmental > Terrestrial > Soil >... | reverse complement strand
CTCGACCTGCGACCAGACCTGCGACCCGATCTGCGACCCGACCTGCGACTCGAACTGCGACCAGACCTGCGACTCGACCTGCGACTCGACCTGTGACCAGACCTGCGACTCGACCTGCGACTCTGCCTTAAAAATTTCCGACAGCATCGCAACCGCAATCGCCCCGCCCAATGTCGCAGCATACGGAGATCCCATCCGCAGGATCACCATCGGGCGCTTCAGGTTGCACATGGCGTAAGCGCGCAATGCTGCCTCGGTCGCGCGGTCGAAGTCGGCCGGCTCCGTGCTCAAGCCGATCTCGATCCATTTGCGAGTCCATTCGCCGAAGCGCGCGGCCTGCGCCGGCGTGATTTTGGTAATCTTCTTTGGCATGGTCAGTCCTGCACTTTGCGCATCAGGCTTTCGTCGTATTCCATCTGCACCGGGATCTCGTACAGTCCGGGCGGCAACGCGACCGATTCGTGCTCCTCGTGCAAAAGTGTCACCGGCTCGCTCACGTCCAAGAAGCGATCGCCGTTCGGCGCCACGTACAGGCGCGCGCGTGCAATAGCCGCTTCGGCGATTTCGGCCGCAGCTTCCGGGCCGATGACGTGATCCTCGATGCGATGATGGTGGCCGGTCGCTTCGCCCAGGGCGAGCACGATCTTGCGCGACTGGCCTTGAGCCAAGACGCAGCCGTCTGGCAGGTGAGACACGGGGACGAGCAAGACATCTCCTTGACGTACGATCTGCATAATTTTCCTTTGTAGGTTGGCCGCTATCTGCGGCAGTCGAAATCCGAATAGTCTAAGCCGCGGTTCATCTCCCGCTGCAGCCGCACCTCTGCCCGCTCGCGCTCAATGCGCTCATGCTCCGGCCAGCACTTCGCGGCCAGTTCGAAGATGATGCCGAAGACGCAATCCTCGATCGACTGCGGATTGTCCATCACCACGTCGTTGTCGAAGTAGACGAGCGCGGCGCCATCGTCGGCCAGGGCTTCGACTTCGACGGCGACCATCGCGCCCCACTTCGGATCGGGCGTGGCCGGAGCCAAGCGGATACGGTAGCGGTGCGACTCGTGGGTGAGGACGCAGCCGTCGGTGATGAGTGTGATATGCGGTTCACCATGGTCGTGGCAAAGGCCCTGCTTGCCGGCACATTGATGCGAAGGTTTGTTCATACACGTTGCCCTGTTTTCTCGATTGCGGCGACAACTTGAGAGACTATGCCAGCATCATCTGCCCTACCGTCGAGGCATGGCAAGCACGACTTGAGTGCAGCCAATAGCTCCGGGGCGGCGGCGATCAATCGAGCATTGGCTTCGCACCGAAGCCGCGCCACGATCGCGTCACCACCGCCAATGCCACCCTTCACCTTGACGATGGTGAAATGATCCGTGATTCTGGCGCCAGAACTTAGGGCTTCGGAATCGCGCCGAACTTCCCACGGTCCCGGAGTGTAAGTGGTGCTCATCCTCACCGCCCCAGCAGCGCCCAGCGGATGAACTCGGTGCCGTGCCCAAGGCTGCGCAGGTAGTGGATCGCGCGAGTGCAGCCATTACGCAGGCTGGTCATCATGCTACGGGCGAGGGTGACGATTTGGGCTAGGGTCATGGCGGCTTCTCCTGTGTGCTTGTTCGATACCTTCAATGTCGGCATTCTGTTCCATCTCTTTACATCCGTCAAGAGAAATATTTGACTTCTGTAAAATCATCAGCTAAGATCATCCCATGAATGCGCAAACAGCCCGTAAACGCAGAGACCGGGAGATGGCTAGGCTAAGACGACTGGGCCTTCGCGATGTGGATATCGCTGTCCGCACCGGGGTGACTCGTGCCAGAGTGGGGCAGATTCTGGGGCCGCGCCGAGTTGCATCGGAGAAAAAGCTCTGATATTCTATGCGCGCCGAAATTGTCACTCGGTGTGAATCACCAGAAGAGCCCGGAAGGGCGGCAAGCAGTCGAGATGCTTCTGGTGTCATCTCGAGTGCGCTAAGGGTGACTCCTTGGCAGGCCGCTCTCCCGGGCTTTGCATTTCCGGTCGCACTCCGGGCGTTACCAAGGGCTAGCCGGCCGCGCGGAAGAATAGGCTACCGAGCTGTTGTGGTTCGGCGGTTGGGGTGGTGCCTCTCGGGAAAGGGGTGCGCTGCGTGGCCGAAGGGGGTCCGACTAAAGATCGGATCACACGCGGTATGAAACACCGAAGACTCTTCCTGTCCCCAATGGGGGTAGGGGGAGTATTTTCCGAAGCTATGGGGGAAAGCTACCCATGAGGCATTGCAATTGGGTTCCTCCGCAGCTATGAATAACAACCGCGGTACCAGACTTGATCTAACCGATCTACCAGAGGATTGGGCTGACTTCTGCCTGAAGCTAAGGCCAGATCTAAAGCCCTACGAGCTGTGGGAAGAGTTCAGGGATTACTGGATATCAGTTCCAGGACAGCGCGGCCTAAAGCTCGACTGGTACGCGACCTGGCGCAATCGGGTGCGAGCGGTTCCGGTTAAGCAGACATTGCAGGATCAGAAGCCGCGGCCGAGATCGAGCTGGAAGCCATTGCCGCCGCGCAATCCGGATTCGCCGGCGTATCGTGAGTTCTGCGAGTGGAGCCGCAAGTTCAGGGAGCGCGCGGCCTGCGAGCATCCTGATGCTGTGGATAACTTCGTGCGCGCCGGTGCTTTGTCCGAAGCAGATCGGGAATGGATCGAAGAGAGGATAGCGATACAAGAGGAAGGCAATGCGCTACGCGAACCGGAGAGATGAAAACGAGCCCGGCATCGTGGAGGCTCTGCATAAGGTGGGCGCGCAGGTGTTTCATCTGAACGACGAAATAGCGGATCTGGCGGTTAGGTTCAGGAATCAATGGTTTCTGATCGAAGTGAAAGGAGAAAGAGGAAAATTGACGTTTCGGCAATCTACAGCCAGGTCGGTGGTCGGTAACGATGCCCTGCCGGTCGTGAAGACAATCGACGAGGCATTGAAAGTCCTTGGCCAGCGGGCACCTCTCGCGCGGCAGCGCACGCCGTAAGGCGACATGGCGTTAGCGGTCCGGTGCCCGCTCGTTAGGTTTGACTCACATGGCAGGACAAGCTAGGATAATCTCATGGACCGGTTCCACCAGCTCGCCCCGAAACTGTGGCGCCATACGAAGAACCTCACGGGCGACCCCGTATTCGACGAATCCATTGCGCGCTGCACAAACCAGGACATGCGGGCCAAGCTATGGCAGCACATAGGAGGAATGGGTGAGAGCTACGGGTCCAAAACCGGCTACCGAGGGTATTCTGGATATGCGGGCGATGACTGATCCTGAGGACGATGACGACGAGGACGCTGGCCCATCGCCAGCTCCATGGGAATGGGACGGATCCGCGGACGAGGAAGGATGGGTAGGATAAATGCCCAAAGGAACCAGAGTCGCGCGCTGCGTCGAGCACGTCAAGTCAAAGGGGGGCAACGTTAACCCGTATGCCGTGTGCCAGAAATCCACGGGACAGTCGGACTCCACCGGCAAGCCGCTGCATAGCAGCAAAGACAAGAAGAAAAAATCCTGATATATCAGGGACATGAATCTAAGCAAATGGCAGAACGAGGGGCCCCCCCAGGTAATCAAAACCCACTCAAGGCAAGGATATGGGATACAGCACTTGCCTTGACGATGGAAAAGCGCGGCATAACCCGACTGGAGGCTATGTCGTCAGTACAGGAGGCAATGCTAAGCAAGGCTCAGTCTGGAGACATGCCAGCCATCAAGGAATGGCTTGAGCGTGAATCTGGCAAGGTCGCCCAGGCGATGGTCATAGAAGGTGGCGATGAGCCAGTCCGCATACACCTTACATCCAGTCAGGCCCTACAAGCTAAGATACGAGGACTTGTTGCCGTTCCCGGAGTTGTTCAAGGCTTGGGAGAGTCTGGAGAAGGAGCCGAACGGGGCGAGGGAGCTGGCGAAGTCTGACCGCTTCTACCTGCTCGTAAACGTCTTTCGACGGCACGACATGCTACACCCCTGGCTGTACGCCAGGTGCCGCGAGGTGGAGAACTTCCCGGACGGCTACTTGGATCTGTGGGCGCGCGAGCACTACAAGTCAACGATCATCACCTACGCTGGCGGGATCCAGGAGATTCTTAAGAATCCTGAGATAACGATAGGGATCTTCAGTCACACCTCTCCGATCGCCAAGGGATTCCTGCGCCAGATCAAGCGGGAACTAGAGACCAACGAGGTCCTGAAGCAGCTCTTCCCTGACATCCTGTACGAGAACCCGTGGAAAGATGCGCCCAACTGGAGCTTAGACTCTGGCATCACCGTAAAAAGGCGCTCCAACAGCAAGGAATCGACCGTGGAGGCCCACGGCTTGGTGGATGGTCAGCCGGTATCGAAGCACTTCGCGCTGCGCGTATACGACGATGTAGTGGTTCCTGCGAGCGTTTCCACGCCGGAGCAGGTCCAGAAGACCACCGAAGCGTGGGAGCTGTCCGATAATCTGGGGACGGTGGACGGCCGGAGCTGGCACATCGGAACGCGGTATTCGTTCGACGACACCTACGAGCAGATCATCAAGCGAGGAGCCTGCCGGCCAAGAATCTATCCCGCAACGCACGACGGAACGATCACGGGTCGCCCGGTGCTGTTCCCGCCCGATGTATGGCAGCAGAAGGTGCGCGACCAGGGAGAGGCGACGATCGCCTGCCAGATGCTTCAGAATCCGCTGTCTGGCACGCACCGCATGTTCGACGTGAAGGACCTGAAAATCTATGAGATTCGCCCTCAGACTCTCCAAGTTTACATTATGGTTGACCCAGCCCGCAGCCAGAAGAAGGGATCGGATAACACGGCTATTGCGGTCATTGGCATCGATTATGCTGGAAATAAATATCTTCTGGACGGCTACCGCCACAAGATGGACCTCACAGAGCGCTGGGTCAGGACCCGCGACATGTGGAAATGGTGGAGCTCGACCAGCGGAGTGCAGGGATGCAATGTAGGGTACGAGTCGTACGGAGCGCAGGCCGACCTGGACTACTTCCATGAGCGTCAGAGAATCGAACGAATCCCATTCCTTATCGAAGAACTGGCCTGGCCCAGAGACGGTGAAGGCAGCAAGGTGGACCGGGTGCAGCGCCTGACGCCGGATGTACGGAACGGCCGCTTTTACATCCCCTACAACACCGACGGCGAGAACCTTACCCGCGCCCAGCGCGAAATGCTTGAGTCCGGCCAGGACTACCGCATTGCAAGAAAAATAATCCACAAGGGAGTGCGCGAGGCGGGCAAAATGGAGGCGTACGATCTGACCGAAGACTTCAAGATGGAGATGGCCTATTTCCCGTTCGCTGGCAAGAAGGATCTTATCGATGCGGTCAGCCGCATCTTCGACATGGAGCCCGTCATGCCGGGCGTTGGCAGCAATCAGTACGCGGAGCCGGTTTACACATGATTCAGAACTTCGAACAAGGGGATCTGGTCACACTGAAAGCTCTTGGCGATTCATCTAGACCAGTGAAATACCGAGTCCATTACCCAGTAGGCTCCCCTCAGATCATCGAGGCCGATTCGTACAAGCTGGAGAACGGCTGGCACAAGTTCGAATGCTACGAAGTCAACCGCATGGAGCCGTACTGGCGCCATTTTTCTGATGACGTCACCGTGGAGAAGATCGAGTGGCCGTACCCATTACTCTCGGAAAATCTGTAACGACGCGCCAGTTCAGCCTGATGGCCATGGTCATCGAGGCTTGGGGAGAGCAGTGGACTGAGCGCGATATCGCTTATGAGTTCAGCTCCGCGTATACCAAGCAGAGCACGGACACGACCAATCGGGGCTTCTACAACGGGGGGGCGCACTGATGGGCATGTGGGACTACCTGACTCCATTCCAGATCGTCTACGAGGCTTCCAAGTACAGCTCGCTGGAAACGGGCTTCCCGTCGAAGTACTACGCGCTGCTGCTGCATCCGATCTGGGGGAAGAACCCGTGAGCGATGCCCAGTTCATCATTCAGGACATAACGTCCACCGAAGACATCCAGATGATGCAGAAGGCCAAGATGGTGGGCGAGATCCTGAACGAGCACTACCCGTCCCATCTGTGGTTGGTGTGCTGGCAGGGCGGCGCGCTCGTGGTAAAGAACTTGGCGCTCGGCAGCCACTACGGCTTTATCATGCGCGATGATCCTGACTACGGCGTTCTGGCGCACAATGCCATGATTGCCGGCGGGGAGCTGCTGGAGCGTGCCCGCATGAAGCGCGGCAAGTGGGACGGTGAGATGCCTACGCATCTGGACGGAGCGGACCCTAGGATATGGAAGCCAATACATTGAATCCAGATCCATGACAGAAGATCCGTTCCGGGTACCGGATCCAGAGTACGAGACTCAGACTATTCCTGAGCCTGACAGGTTTGCAGGCTATCGGGCTTTGGATCCACAGGAATATTCCATCTGGATGCAATGGATAGAGGACGCTAATAGCTGATGGGCTGGGAGATAGACAAACAGCAGCAGCCTCTATCGATAGAGGACCCGCGCCGGCATCGCAAACCTGAGATAGACACTGAGACCTACCAGGGAGAGATGGGTGCCGATCGCGTATTCGGCGATATCCCGGTTGCTGCCGATGAGCCGGTGCCCGGCGTAGAGGGTGGAGACCAGGACGAGCAGGCAGAGGATCAAACATACGACTGGATGCGCGTGGCCAAGGAGTCGTGGCGCTCGAGCACCAGCTTTTTCGACACCAACTACCGCAAGCGCATCGAGGACGGGATCAGTGCCTTCAATTCGAAGCACTCGCAGGACAGCAAATATAATACTCAGGCTTACCAGAAGAGAAGCAATATTTATCGCCCTAAGCTGCGTTCCATCGAGCGTAAGAACGAAGCTGCAGCGGCAGCTGCCTTCTTCTCTAATGTGGATGTGGTCGATATCCAGGCTCAAAACCAACAAGACAAAATTGAGCTCGCTTCGGCGGCTATTAACAAGGAGTTGGTCCAGTATCGCCTGGAGCGGTCCATCAAGTGGTTCCAGGTTCTGCTGGGCGGCCTGCAGGATGCGCAGAAGACCGGGTGCGTGGTGTCACGCGTGTACTGGCAGTTCGAGCAGGACCACCGCGGCAATATCAAGAAGGACAAGCCCACTGTCGAGCTGATACCTCTGGAGAACTTCCGGTGGGACCCGGCGGCCAATTGGCTAGATCCCATCGGCGAGTCGCCCTACCTGATTCATCTCATCCCTATGTACGTCTGCGACGTCAAGACCAAAATGCAGACGCCCGATGCCAAGACCGGCGCTCCAGAGTGGCGCCAGTACGGCGACAACGTCATCAAGATGGCTCAGGACAGCATGCCGGATACGACGCGGGCCATCCGGGAGCGCATGACAGAGGACGCCTATTCGGCCCAGCGGGCGGTGCAGGACTACTCGATCGTCTGGATTCAGCGCCACATTCACCGCCGGCGCGGCGTGGACTGGGAGTTCTATACGCTGTCGGACCAGGTACTACTGACGACGCCTCAGCCGCTGGAGGTCAGTACTTGGCACGGGCAGCGTGATTACGTGCTCGGCAACTGCATCCTGGAAACGCACACCAGCATTCCGCCGTCGCTCGCCGAGCTGGGCAAGCAGCTCTTCGACGAGATCAACGAAGTCACCAACCAGAGGATGGACAATGTTAAGTTTGTCCTTAACAAAAAATGGATCGTGCGTCGCAACCGTAACGTGGACACCGCCGGACTCACGCGCAACGTTCCGGGAGGTGTGGTTACAGCAGACGATCCTGAGGGCGACATTAGAGAGCTTACCTGGCCTGATGTCACGGGATCTAGCTTCCAGGAACAGGATCGACTTAGTGCTGAGGCTGACGAACTTCTCGGAAACTTCAACGCCGTCAACCTGCCTAGAACTGGACAGCTAGCCGATACCGTACACGGCGCCCAGATGCTAACGGCGCCCAGCTCCATGATGACCGAGTACCTGCTTCGCACGTTCGTCGAGACGTTCGTGCTGCCGGTCATGAAGCTACTTATAAAACTGGAACAGCACTACGAGACCGATGACAAGATACTGGCCCTGGCGGGGCAGAAGGCCCAGATATACCAGCGGTACGGCATAAACCACATCACCGACAACCTGCTGAACCAGGACTTGACCATCCGTGTCAGCGTCGGCATGGGCGCCACCGATCCGGCCAGCAAGCTTCAGAAGTTCGTCATCGGTATCACCGCGTTCATAAACCTTCTGAAGAATGCACCGCCGGGCCTGTTCAACGTCCAAGAGATTTCCAAGGAGATATTCGGGCACCTCGGCTATCAGGATGGCTCTCGCTTCATGACGCAGGACAATCCTGCTGTTGCGGACCTGCAGATGAAGCTGAACCAGGCCCTGCAGTTCATCCAGAAGCTGGGCAAGGAGATACAGGACCGCACGCAGGACAACCAGACCAAGGTCGAAGTGGCAAAGATCAGCGCCGGCTCGCGCGAACATGTTGCGGCCATTGCTCACCCGGGTGGGATAGATCCGATGCACACGCATCTACTGAAGGCGCACGAGATCGCCTTGAAGCACGAGATGGATCTTAAGAAACTGGATGCGGAGCTCCGCAAGTTCGTTCTGGAGCAGATAGCAAAAGTCAAAGCGGCCAGAGCCCAGGCTGAATTGGCGACGAGGAAGCAGGACTTCGCGGAGAAACACCCGAAAGAGAAACAAAATGGATGAGTCCGAACAGCGCAATATCCTGATGGAGACCGCGATTCTCGGTAAACAGGCCGAAATGTTCCTGAATTCCGATGTCGGCAAGTACTTGCTTGCCCGTGCGGACGAAAAGAGTAGGATATGTTACGAATTGCTTAAGAAAGTAGCTCCCTGGCGTCAGAAACGCATTCGTGACCTTCAGAACGAGATATGGAAATGCGAGAGTTTCCGGTCCTGGCTGATCGAGGCGGTTAACGAGGGCCAGTTTGCTTCAGAGGAGATGCTGGAAAGATGAGTGACGAAGGAAGACAGCGGCTCGACGAGCTCGAATCCGTCAAGGGCGACATCAATTCGACCAACAACCAGCGCCAGATGAACGCGCGCGAGCGCATCGCCCGCAATGCCGAGTTCCTGGCTGCCAAGGAAGCGGCGGATCAAGGGCTGGAATTCTCTCCAGACGATGGCCCCGCTGATGACGACCTATCCGGCGGAGTGTCTGACTCATACGCTGTCACTGACGAGACGCTAAAGAGCGATTTAGCACAGCAACCAAGGCAGCGGGCGGAGCCCGAGAAGCCCCGCACCTACAAGATCAAGGTTAACGGACAGGAGGTAGACCTGTCCGAAGCAGAACTTATCGAACGCGCCCAGAAAGTGGAGGCGGCCGATAGGTACCTGGCAGAGAAGAAACGGGAAGCCGATCTTCTGCTGGCAGAAACCCGCCTGAAGCTCGAGCAGCCATCCGTTACGACGGACGTTGCACCAGAGGTATCCGATGAGGACCTGGAACTGGTAAGAGCACTGCAGGTTGGTGACGAGTACACCGCCGCTAAGGCACTTAGAGCGCGTCTGGCACGTCAGACGACCACGCAGCCGGCTATCTCCATGGACGCCGTTGCTGCAAAGGTCAAGGACGATCTAGAGCACGCCAATGCCACAAAGTGGTTTGCTCAGGAATACAAGGATGTCGTTACCGATCCAAAGCTCATGATGATCGCCAATCAACTAGACGCGGACTTCCGGAAGATGGATGCGGCAGAGAAGAAACTGACTCCATACATGGACCGCTATCGGGCTATTGGGGAAGAAGTCAGGAAGTGGAAAGGCACGAATCCTGAGGCAGCCGAAAAGCTGCAACGCAAGAAAGAGACCCTCAAGACTATCCCGCAGGCTTCCATGAAGTCCGGATCAGTCGTTGAGGACGATGATCAAATGTCAGAAGAGGAATACCACCAGAAGGCTATCCAGGAAACAGCCAGACGGAGGTATCAGACTCATCTAGGAGGTTAACTAGTGGCTGGTCAGGTTGATATAAAACCTGTTGCCATAATTATGGCAGTAGGTTACGCTGCATGTTTACCGAGAGGTGAATATGCGCCTAACCAAGGAAGTCCTAACGAGGTTTGAGAGCTATTACCGTCGTGGAAACGAGAACGAATGTTGGCCGTGGCTTGGTTCGAAGCAATCCAGGGGATATGGATTCTTCGGACTGCGTGCCAGTGGTGTGTCTAGAAAGACTTATTCGGCGCATCGCTTGGCATGGTCCATCGCAAACAGTCGTGACATTCCAAGCGGGAAGATGATATGTCACACCTGCGACAATCCATCTTGTGTGAATCCGAAGCACCTGTATCTGGGTACTGGATTCGACAACAACTCGGATACCGTGGTTCGTGGCAGGGCGAATCGAAAAACGGGAGAGCAATGCTCTTGGGCGAAACTCACGGAGCAGGATGTTCTAGCAATCCTGGAGAGCAAGGAAAAGCAGGTTGTTCTTGCTCGTCGCTACAAAGTCTCTCAGTCTCATATTTCTCACCTGAAATCAGGCAAGAGAAAACTCTGGACTCGCGTAAAAGCCTGACGTTAAAACTGCGTGAATTGCTGGAAACCCCTAACGGATGGTGCCGAGGGCAATCAGCAGCCGAGCCCCGAAAGGGGAAGGTTCAACGACTATCCCGAGAGGGAGTACGGCCCAGTGGCCGGAAGCGCGCAGCACCTAATGGTGAAGATATAGTCTGGTCTGCATGGAAACATGCAGCAGCACTTCGGTGCGGTCCAAGCCTAACGAGCTTAGGGCGAACACAAACGATGGGCAGTCTCCACCCTTGGAGGCTTTCTTTACTCGCGGCAACTGAGCAATGTTCTGAGAATGAACGTTCAACCATTGGTGAAATTCCGACAATTCGCGGACGTTCGGGACGCCTCTCAGCAGGGGCGAAAGAAGGGCGATACCTTCACTTGGGATGTCATTTCAGACGTCGCTACGCCCGGAGCAGTGTTGATCGAAACCAACACGATGCCGGAAACAAATCTAACCATTACGCAGGGGACTCTGACGATTACCGAGTACGGAAATTCGATTCCATATTCCGGAAAACTCGACAATCTATCAAAATTCCCTGTAATCGAGATCATTCAGAAAGGGTTGAAGAACGATGCGGTCAAGACGTTCGATAGAGCGGCCTGGACGCAGTTCAATCAGACCCTGCTGCGTGCGGCTCCTACTGGCGGTTCGTCTGCCACGGGCGCTATCACGCTGACGACGAATGGTACTGCGACCATCACGAATAACGACTTCTATAACAACAGTTATGCGAAGTCGATCGTGGACACCATGAAGGAGCGCAACATCCCGGCCTATATCGGGGATGACTATTACGCTCTGGCATGGCCTACGACGCTGCGCACGTTCAAGAACAATTTGGAGACTATCCACCAGTATTCGGATACGGGATTCAAGCTGATCATGAACGGGGAAATCGGGCGCTACGAGAATGTTCGTTATGTAGAGCAGACCAACGTAGCAAAGGGCACCGGCACGGACGGTATCACGACCACTGCATGGACTAACGGCAAGTCGGACTGGATCTTCTTCTTCGGAAACGACACCATTGCGGAAGCCATGGCGATCCCGGAAGAGATGAGAGGAAAGATCCCGACTGACTATGGACGGTCCAAGGGTGTAGCGTGGTACTACCTTGGCGGATTCGGCATTGTCCACACACTAGCCATCAATACACGGGTGGTTAAGTGGGACTCGGCGGCATAGGAGACAGATATGTCACAGCAAACTGTCAAGAATGTTGCCTACGACAATGCGGTATCACTTGCCCGCTTGTTCCTACCTCTTCCTTTGTCTGCTGCCGGCGCTACGGCAACTTGTGCCCAGTATTTCGCTCTGGGTAACGAGACGCTGTATGCCGCGCATGGCATTCAGAGAGTGGCCGGTACTTCCACGTTCACTACTACCGCAACCACGGTTGTAAGTGGCACATCCACGACTGTAGTCAGTACGTATACGGCTGCTACGACGGCGCAGGCGTTCCGGGTTTCAGGAACTACTACGACCACGTTCCAGACGTTTCCTATTGCTGCGGCTAATGGTGCCAATGGTGCAGTGGCTCTGCATAACTTCACTGCATGTGGTACGGCGGCAAGTGGTACGGGTGGTACTAACTTGGTTGCAGGGGACCAGATTTACATGGTCCTGAGTACCGATGCAACTGCTACAGTATTGCCCATGTGGGAGATTGCTGTTACTCCCCTTGCTAACGTAACGGCATAGGAGGAAATATGGCCGTAGATAGCATGCAGAAGAACACCGGTAGAAGGGGATCTTCGAAGCCTTCAGGAAAGGGTGGCGCTGACTTGACATTAGAAGTAGTCAAGAACCGCGTCAAGACTCCTGATGGCCAGATGATCCCTACCGGGAAGTCCGAGGCAACGGATGCCGGGTTCCTGAATAAGGACACCGTGTATTCGAATACCAAGGTCTTCGAAAGGTATGGGCACGGCGGTCAACCCCAGTCGGGGAAGATCGAGGGCATGCATTCCTATATGCCCAATCAGGCACTGGATGTACCGGGCTTTGACGCCAATGGGGGATGCTTCCACAAATGGGGCACTCCTTATGGCGAAGCGGCCTATTTCAACCAGTTGCCTCCGGGTCCGGATATCAACGACCAGGCGTATGCACTCATTCACGACATGCCGCTCGAGGTTTACCACGGCGGGGTGACGTATGAGTCGGATACTCCGTGGCCTGTACGAGATATCCCTGAGTGATGAAAGAGGAAACGGCGGGCTAATAACCCGCCTTTCCGCATAGTATGGCGCATACAAGAGGAAAGGCATTGCACGAGACTCATCCGCATGGAGTCAGCGGAGGAGTTGGATCAAGACATACAGAACCGCATCCTCATGCAAAAGGTGGATACGTACACAAACACCGTATGCATTCAGGTGGTGGTCCGATTACTAGTACCAAGAAGGGGAAGAAGGCTCCGGAATGAGCACCTATAAGAAGCATCCAAAGAACACCGCGGTTCATCCGACGCACGCATCAGGACATCCGGAAGGTTCGTATCACCGCGATCCTCATCCGAGCGGGAAGGGCAAGAAGGTACATAACCACCGGATGCATTCCGGGCGGGGTGAGATTACCGATTACGTTAAGAAGGAGCGCTAGACATGGCTAAGCAAAGTTTGCAGGACAAGTTCCAAATTACGGTTCCGTTCAATCCTAACGATGATGATGAGAATCGTGACTGGGTATGGCCCACTAACAAGACTCTGAAGCCCAGAGCGATTCACGGCGGTTATGCGGACGGGAATATTTCTGAATTTGCGTTAGGCCCGAAAGGATCACAGCATGAGCCTATGAAAGACCAGCTGCCGTATGTGAATATGGCTGTAGCTGGCAATGATGGTCCTACTTGGACCGATATGCAGGAGTGGGTATGGAGCGAACATGGTGGAGCTCCGCTGGTTACTGCGTCGGACTCCGATGTGACCAATTCTGTGATGCAGCCTAAGCACTTACGAGACGGGTTCACGTTGCATGACATGGGGAATACTGACGATCAATATACAGGTGAGGGCGTCGATCAGTTCTACGGTGATGCCACGGGGGAGGACGATGCGGGGAATCGTTACTCGGGCTTCGTAGAGCGTAACAACTACTTAGATAGAGAATAAATGGCCACGATCACCCCTGCCAACCCTAATGCTCCGATGGCGGTAGTCCACTATTATGTGGACGAGTCTGGAGTGGCGCAGCAGGTATCAGCAGAGACGCCATATCCAGTCCAGCCCTCTGCGGCCTATGGCACTCTAAGCACTGCTGGCACTACCACGGTAGATGCATCGCCAGGCGTGTTCTATGGATTGAATGTGCTGACGGCCGGAGCTGCTTCCACCATCCAGGTCCTGGACGGCACTACGGCCCTCACCGGTACTCTGACCAACCAGGCTGCCGGAGCCGTAGCAACCGGGTTGCCTTCCGGCATAGGAGTGCGCTACCTCACTTCTCTGGTGGTCATTACAGCCGGCACGGGCGTATCCACGACCGCTGTTTATAGCGCATGACCAAGCTGGGAAGCATCTGCAGCAAGGGAACGCTCGACAACATGGCGAGCATCGCGCGCGAATGCCCCGCCGGCTGCTTTGTCGAGGTCGGAGTCTACGAAGGAGGATCAGCCCAGGTTCTGTATGAGATAGCAGTAGAGCAAGGCCGAGAGATATTCCTGTACGACACTTTCAAGGGGATTCCGTATTCAGACCCGGTAGATTCCCACAAGGTAGGAGACTTCAAAGGGGGTGATCCAGAGTACATCAGCCTCATACTACCTAAGGCTATGGTCGTACAGGGAATATTCCCGTCCAGTGCAGTCAGGATGCCGCCCGTGGCGTTCGTTCACCTGGATGTGGATCAGTACAGGAGCTACAAGGAGGCGATCGAGTACTTGGAACCGATGATGGTTCCAGGAGGGGTGATGTGGTTCGATGATTACGATTGCACGCCTGGCGCGACTGTGGCGCTCAATGAGCGGTACGGCAAGGAAGCCCTCTCACGGTTCAAGGATGACAAATACTTCAAGAGGTTCTAACGGTATGCACACCTTCAACAGCAAGGCTCCGCACGGAGTGATCTACGGACACCCCGTCGCCCGCTTCGAGCAGAACGGCATCTACTACGACGGGTCAGGACGGGAAGTGGTTCCGGAGCGCATGAACGAGATAGAGGAGGTCGCTCAGATCGAGCAGGCTGCGGCAGAGGAAAAGCGCCTGAAGGAGCTGGCGGAAGCCATGCCTTCATTGAAGAGGCGCGGTCGCCCTCCAGGATCAAAGAACAAGTCCAAGCAGAAAGCAGCCTGAGGGTGGCATGTGGATGAACGGCGCGAAGTCAGACTCAACGACGAGCAGTTCGAAGCGATCGCGAAAAGGGCAGCCGATATCGCTCGCCAGGAATTCTATGCGGCAGTCGGGAAAACTGTCGTTGGAGTCGTTCTACGTTACGGTGGGACGGGCCTTGGTGCGATTGCTCTCTATGAAGCCGTTAAAATAGGGCTGAAGACGTGATGGGGAACGAACTGGAGAAATACAGGAAGTTGTTTCAGTAGATCACAAAACCATCAATAATATAAGGAGAGGGATCAACTGGTCCCATGTAAAGTAAAATGGTTTGGAGAATTGAAGACCCTCAAGGAGATGAATCCTCAAAGATCAAATGGGAGCTTGTTCCCTATACCAGAGGACGAGTACTGGACGTCGGCTGCGGCAACCACAAGCCTTTTGCGCACTTCATCGGAGTCGATAACAACAAGGACGCGCATTTGTTCGGGATCCTGTGCAAGCCGGATCTGTGCATGGATGCGGAGAATCTGGAGCTTGTAGCAGATAATTCAATGGATGCGGTCTACTCGGCTCATACGCTAGAGCACGTAGAAGACCCGCTGGCAGTGCTTAAGCACTGGTGGAGCAAGATCAAGGTAGGTGGCTATCTGATCCTGTACTTGCCTCACAAGGATCTATACCCGAATATTGGAGAGAAGGGAGCCAATCCGGATCACAAGCATGATTTCGTGCCGTCCGTCATCGTCAACCACATGCGCAAGGTAGGATCGTGGGACATGCTGCGGGATGAGGTAAGGGGAGAAGGTCGGGAGTACTCGTTCTTTCAGGTCTACCAGAAGCTGTCCAGCAGTCAGAAGCAGAAGTTCTCATGGAACAAGCCGCGTCCGGAGAAGAAAGCCGGGGTAGTGCGCTATGGTGCCTATGGTGATTTATTGCAGGCTTCCAGCATATTCAAAGGGCTAAAGGATGAGGGATACCACGTTACTCTTCATACTTCTCCTCCTGGCAGCGATGTTATTGCCAGCGATCCCCACATTGATGAGATTGTTCTCCAAGACAAAGACCAAGTCCCGAACCTAGAGCTCGGGGCTTTCTGGGACAGTCTTAAGCCAAAGTACGACAAGTTCGTAAACCTGTCGGAGTCCTGCGAGGGTGCATTGCTGGCCCTTCCTGGTCGTACCCCTTACGGGTGGTCGCCGGCTGCGAGACATGCACTGTGCAATCTTAACTACCTGGAAGTCCAGCATGCCATTGCAGGAGTCCCGCACAAGCCGCAGGTGATGTTTTATCCGACCAACGAGGAGAAGGAATGGGCCAGGAAGCAAAGAGAGAGCATGGGCCGCTACGTGATCCTATGGGCCTTGGCTGGATCTGGTGTCCAAAAGACATGGCCCTATGTGGATGCGGTGGTTGCCAATTTGATGCTCAGTTACAAAGACGTGGATGTGATCTTCACGGGGGATCAGTTCTGCCAGATTCTGGAACGGGGTTGGGAGAAGGAGCCAAGGGTTCACCGGATGTCTGCGAGGATCAGCATGCGGCAAGCACTGACTCTTGCACAGATTAGTGATTGCGTGATAGGTCCTGAGACAGGAATGCTTAATTCAGTCTCGTGCATGGATATGCCTAAGGTCGTTTTCCTGTCTCACTCTACTCACGAGAACCTGACGCGTGACTGGAAGAATGTGTACCCGCTATCAGCTCCAATCGTGGACTGCATCGGGAGGGGGAAAAATGAGGCTCCGGCCTGCCATACATTAATTTACGGCTGGCAGCATTGCACCAAGGCAGAAGGAGAAGCTGCCGGAACTGCAATGTGCCAGTCTCTTATTACACCGGAAGCCGTGTGTCAGGTGCTGCACAAGGTGATCGACGAAAGCAATCCGAGGATCGTACTGGCGGCATAGATCATGGCTACCAGCGGATCCTACAGCTTCAGCGTCAACAGCACTCAGATCGTCACCGATGCGATGCTGAACATAGGCAAGCTCGGAGAGGCTGAGGTTCCTACCGCTCAGGAATACGTAGATTGCCTGCTGAAACTCAATATGCTGGCCAAGCAGTGGATGGCCAAACAGGACTTCGCTCCCGGCTTGAAGATGTGGAAGAGGAGACATGGCGATCTCATGCTCAGTACTTCCCGCTTTTCCTACAATCTTGGTCCTGCTGGTGATAATTGGGCTGTGTCTGTTGCTGCTGCTAATGGACCTGGCATTGCTTCTCTTCAGTCTCAGCTCACGGCGAACGCGGCAGCGAACGCCACGACTCTGACGGTCGGGACCGCGCTGATTACGAATTTCATGGCAGGAGACTTCGTTGTCGTTCAACTCAATACTGGGGACATTTTCTCGACTACTGTCAGCACTGTTAGCCTGAATGCTGGTACTTTTACTATCCCTGCCACTGGCCTTCCTTCTGCTGCTGCTTCTGGCAACTACGTATTTAACTACACCACCAAGGGACAGAGGCCAGAGGTAATAGAGGCTGTGGTGCTGCGAGACAACAGCGGGTCGGATGTGCCAATGCGCCTGTGGACGCTTCAGGATTACGAATATCAAGCCTCAAAGCAGCAGCCGCAGAACACTTCCGACCCGTCGGCGATCTACTACGAGAGCCAGCTTAACTCCGGCGTTCTGTACCTGGATTGCGTAGGCGCTCAGGACACCAGCAAGCGACTGCATATCGACTTCTTCGAGCCGGTGCAGGACTTCGTGAACACGACCGACAGCCCGGACTATCCGCAGCGGTGGTATCTGGCGCTGTCGTGGGGACTCACAAAGCAGATCGGGCCGATGTTCAATTTGCCGTTCACGAAAGACATGGAAGATAACTTAAGGGATGCGCTAGCGATCGCGCGGGAGCTTGATTCGGACAATACGAATATCTTCTTTCAGCCAGGGGTAGATTGAAGCAGATTCAACTGTTCGGCTCAGGCGTCAGCAGCAAGTCCTTGATCGTCACCGATCAGAGGCGGGTGAACTGCTACTACGAAAAGCGAGACGATGGCGAGAAAGGAAAGATAGCGGTATTCGGCACCCCAAATTACAACCTGTTCGCCAATCTGCCATCGATCGTGCGCGGGTGGTGGGTCTTCAAGAACAACATCGTTGCCGTGGCGGGGTCGGGCGCCTACACCATCAGCGCTCTAGGAGTAGTGACCAGCATCGGGACACTACAGACCTCCGCCGGCCTGGTGAGCATGGTGGACAACGGGGTGCTCCTTTTCATCGTGGACGGCACCAAGTGCTATGGGTGGGACGGGACTACGTTCACCAGCCCCATCACTGACGCGAACATTCCTAACGGTGCAACGACGGTCGCATACAACGATACGTTCTTCATCTGCGAAACGCCGTCGGTCAATGGACAGTATGCGGTGTCCCCGTCGTTCTACACGGTTGGGACCGCATGGAATGCGCTGGCGATCGGCAATGCGTCGAGCAATCCCGATCCACTACTGGCAGTCGATACCGATCATGGGTTCCTGATCCCGTGGGGCTCATCGAGCATCGAGTTCCATCAGGACGTTGGCACCTCCCCGCTCCCGTATACGCCCATCGTTTCGGCGACTCAGCAGGTAGGTCTGGCGGCCAAGTTCTCCCGGGCCAAGTTCGACAACACGATGGCCTTCCTAGGCACCAACCTGCAGGGCGGGTACTCCGTCTATAAGCTGTTCGGGTTCCAGCCGTTTGTCATATCTAGCCGGGACATCGATGCTTATTTGGTTAACTTCTCCACGGTTTCCGATGCTACCGCGATCAGCTACATGTGGGACGGGCACGCTTTTTACCTGCTGACATTCCCAAGCGCTGGCCGGTCATTCCTGTACGACGGCACCACGAACGTATGGAGCGAGCAGCAGTCAGGGACGGGGCTCATCGGTCGATATGTCGGCAACCTGGCGATCGTCTTCAATGGACAGGTCTACATATCCGACTACAGTAACGGCAACATCTACCAGCTGTCGGACCAGGTGTTCACGGACAACGGGAACGCTTGCATGCGCCTGATCCAGACCCGCCACATTCACGACGGGGGCAACATGATGGCCATCGACGAGGTGTTCCTGGACCTGGAAACTGGCGTCGGCCTGCAATCTGGCCAGGGATCTAACCCTCAGATCATGGTCAGCGTCAGCAAGGACGGCGGCAGGACGTTCGGAAACGAGCGCCTGATGTCCATAGGCATGGTGGGTCAGTACAAAGGCCCCAGGGCCACCCTGAGGCGTTTCGGGGCAGCTCGAGACTTCGTATTCCGTTTCAGGATGACCGATCCTGTCAAGTTCGCGGTGACTTATGGCGCTGCGGTGCAACGAGGGCTTGGCAAGTGAACCCGCCGTTCAACGAAGACCTGGTGGACGACAAGAAACGAGTATCGCGCGGCTGGATTTCCTGGATGCTAGCGGTTGCCGGCGGAGGAAAGATCACTCAGCCGGCGGTCGGGGCGAGCCCAGCCACCTACCGCAATACCACTATTTTCCGGCAGCAGGCGATTCTCACGGTCAATGCCCTGTCCTCGCTCCAAATCAGCCGCGACAATATTAATTTCTACACGCTCTCCACTATACTAGGGACTCCAGTAACCCTGTTTCCGCAGGATTATCTGAAGATTTCCTATGCCGGTGCCGCGCCCACCCTTACGGTGATACCGATATGACAGAAACGGAACCGACTGACATCCATCATCACTTCGGGGGCGGCGTCTATATCAAGCAGAGCCTGATCCCGGCTGGCCATGTGCTAGTGCAGCATAAGCATAAGTACGAGCACATGACGATCCTCGCGAGCGGACGCGCCGTCGTGGATGGCGTGGAGCTATGCGGTCCCAAGGTATTCGTGATCCCGCCGGAGAAAAACCACGGTGCCAGGACGATTACCGATTGCCTGTGGTTCTGCGTCCATGCCACAGAGGTTAGGGACCCGAGCGTCATGGAGCAGATACTGGTGATCCCTCAGAGCAAGGACGAAATACTTGAACTAGCGGGGAAGGTGTGAAGATCCAGATCAGCGCCGAGCGCTGGGCCAAGTTCTGGCCCGACTGTCTCGCCCTGATGTGCGAGCACGACGAGGAATTGCACGAGCATGACGAGCGCGAGCCGTTCGCTCCGGACGATGCCATGTTCGAGGTGATCGACAAGGCCGGCGCTTCCTTGCTGATGGCCGCTAGGTACGAAGGCCGAATGATCGGGTACTGCATCTTCAATATATCGACCAGCCTGAGAACCAAGGGACTGGTATGCGCGGAGCAGAGCCTGTGGTTTGTCACCAAGTCGTATCGGGGCAGCACAGCCGGGATACGACTGTTCGATCGGGCGCTGGATGAATTAAGGCGTCGCGGAGTACAGAAGGTCTACCCGCACCACTGGTTGGCCTCTAACTCTCCCCGGGCGGAGGCGTTTTTCATACGCCGAGGAGCAACCGAGCTGGAGCGCGTCTACTCGCTCTGGATCTGACGATGGCCTGCGTATCCATTCCTGTTGCCGCGATCGTCTCAGCTGGGGCCGGTGTCGCCAGCAGCGCTATCAGTTCCGGAGCCGCCAGCAGCGCGGCCAATACCCAGGCCCAGGGCGCCACCAATGCGGCCCAGATCGCCTCCAATGCCCAGCTGCAGGGTCTGCAGTACGTTCAGGGCCAGGAGCAGCCGTACAACACTGCGGGCCAACTGGCACTGAATCAGTACGAAAGCCTTCTAGGGCTGGGCGGTACAGGAGGTCCGTCCGCCGGCGCCGTCCCCACCAGTGGCATATCAGCCCGCCCCGGCCAGGGAGTTCCTGCAGGTAGTCCTGCCGCAACCGGAGGAAAGGGAATTACACCGGCAGGGACTGGTGGATTCGATATCAGCAAGCTCCCTGGCTATCAGTTCGAGCTGCAGCAGGGACAGCAAGCTTTGCAGAACAGCGCCGCGTCTCGTGGACAAGCTCTGTCCGGGAATACTATCCAGGGAGAAGTGGAGTTCGGTCAGGGTCTTGCTACCACGCAGTTTCAGCAGTACATGCAGGAGCTGGCCGGCCTTACCGGTATTGGACAGGCGGCGGCCAGCAGTACTGCAGCGGCCGGCGGGAATCTGATACCTGGCGCCGGCGCAAGTCTTGCAGGAGGCGTGAACGCTGCGGCCAATGCCAACGCTGCCGGCCAGGTGGGCGTTGCCAACGCGGTAACCGGAGGGCTTACCGGAGTTCTGAATAATCCACTGTTACAGCAGTCCCTGAGTTCGTATTTCAACCAGGCGCCTAATTACGACGCCACGGCTACCTTGCCGGCATCCGCGTTCGGCCAATGATATGGCGTTCATCCCGCAAGTAGACACATCGATTCCCCTGAGTGTTACGGACCCTCTGACGCAGCAGGCGAGAGGTTTCGAGCTCGGGCAGGCCCAGTTAGCCGCCCAGCGCGATACTCAGTCGTACGAGCAGCAGCAGGCATCCCAGAAGGCTCTTAAACAGGCTTTCCAGACGGCAGACACGTCCACTCCTGAAGGTCAGGCAGACCTGATCCGAAGGGTGGGACAGATCGATCCCAAGACAGCCCTTGGCCTGAAAGCTCAGTTCCAGGCACATCAGAAAACCGGCATGGAAATCGGCGAGATAGCGGCCAGGACCGAGAAGGAGAAAGCGGCTACCGAGAAAAGCCAGTCCGATATCTCTGCTGGTAAGCGCGAGGCCATGGCAAGCTTCCTGGGGGACGTGAACCAGGAAATGTCCAATATCGCTCAGATCATCCCGGACAAGACGCTGCTACCGGGAACGCCCACCTACAAGGAAAGGATGGCCAAGGCCAACCAGATGGTGGATCAGTGGTCTTCGATCATGAAGACCAAGTACAACGATCCGGACATACAGGGGATCATCCAGAAAATAGACTCGCACGACTGGCAGACTCCCGACGAGTTCAGGAACCACCTTTCCAAGTTCCAGAAGCTTCAGGCTCAGGCCAAGCAGCAAGCGCCCCTGTCCAATGTAGGACGCGTCAATGCAGACATCGCCAGCGGCGCGGTTACGCCCGAGCAGGGGAAAGCTCTCATATCAAGGGAGACCGCACCTACTGCCACGCAGATCAACATTGGAGACCAGTCGCAACTGAAGTCCGATGATCTGGAGTTCATGGCCAAGCAGTATCTGGCCGGGGATACCAGTGTCATGCAGAACCTTGGACGAGGGGTACAGGGATCCAGGAACATTGTTGCGCTGCGCAAGGAGATAAGGAAACAGGCCGAGGCCAGCGGGGAATCTCCAGAACAGGTAGCTACCCGCATTGCCGAGTTCGGAGGCCTGAAAGCAGAGGAACGAGCGACCGGTACTAGAGCTGCCCAGCTTGGCATCGCCGGCAATGCCGCCTTCAACATGGCCGGCATGGTGACGGACGCCTCCGCCAAGGTGAGCCGTACCAGGTTCATGCCGGTCAACAAGGCGCTGCTGGCCTACGAGAAGAACACGGGCGATCCTGATGTGGTGGCGTATGGAGCAGCTCTGACTTCGTTCATCAACGCTTATGGACGAGCGATCAATCCGACTGGAACGGCGACCGTTGCCGACAAGGACCACGCCCGCGAGATGCTATCCACCGCACAGAGCCACGATCAGATCGTGTCGGTTATCAATCAGCTCAAGAAGGAGATCGAGGCGGAGAAGAAAGCTATCGGTCAGACCAAGCAGGATATCCGCGATCGGACGGGTTCTCCTGAGGGAGGGGCGGCCAAGAAGCTAACCTACGATCCAGCGACCGGTACGTTCAAATGACCCAGACCGTAACCGTTCCCGGAGTGGGAGACCTGGATTTCCCGGATGACATGAGCCAGCAGGATATGGCCAATGCCATCAAGCATAACTTTCCGCAGATACACCAACAGAAACAGGAGAATCCCAAAGAGGTACCCGGAGACTTGAAGTCATTCGACCTGAGAACTCCTGCAGAGCGCGTATCAGGCGGACAGGCAGTGGACTATCTGGCCAGCCACGGTATGGCCAAGGTAGCCCCTGCGGTTGGGGCTGGCATCGATGTTTTGAAAGAAGTGCCGGCCCTGACGGTTGGTGGTGGCGCGGGCGGAGCTGCCGGCGGAGCGCTCGGATCGTTGATCGGGGGGAAGTCCGCCAGGCTCCTGATGCAAAGCGCTCTGAAGCCACTGAAGGAAGCCCGGGAGAGCGGCAAGGCTGCCAAGGCGATCGATACTCTGCTGGAAGAAGGGATCAGCGTCAGCGAAGGCGGGGTGCAGAAGCTCCGAGGTCTTATAGATGACCTGAACACCGAGATAAAGCAGAAGATTTCGAGCTCCACATTGTCGGTCAGCAAGAAGAAGGTTGCCGACACGCTCGACCAGCTCACGCAGAAGCTAAAGAATCAGGTAAATCCCCAGGGCGACCTGAAGGCGATCCGGCAGGCGTGGAACGAGTTCATGCACCATCCGTCTTTCGGCTCCAGGGCCACTATTCCGGTTCAGGAGGCGCAGAAGCTAAAGCAAGGCACCTACAAGACGCTCGGGGAGAAGTCGTACGGCGAGGAAAAGACCGCTTCTATAGAGGCACAGAAGCAGCTCGCCAGGGGACTTAAGGAACAGATAGAGAAGGCGCATCCGGAAATCGGCCCGCTCAATGCAGAGGAAGCAAAGCTCCTGAATGCGCTGGACCTGACCGAGCAGAGAGTGCTGGCAGAGATGAACAAGAACCCGGGCGGACTCACCTGGCTGGTTCACAATCCCAAGGCGGCCGTTGCCTTCATGGCGGACAAGAGCGGGCCCTTCAAGTCATTGATGGCGCGCCTGCTTAATCGGGCTGGGCAGCCCACAGGAAAGGCCCTGGGGGCCGCTGCCGGGATAGGAGCGGTAGAGGGCCAGAAGGCTCTGAGTGCGCCTCCTGATCGTTGATCCTATGGGGACCGGCCTTGCTCTTGGATGGCGGGCCGCGCAGCAAGGTCACAAGGTCAAATGGTTCGTGACCAACAAGCCTACAGACGATCCGACTATCGGCATGGGATTCCCCATCACAAAGGTCGAGAACTGGCGCAATCACGTCTCGTGGGCAGAACTGATCTTTACGACCGACAACAGCAAGTTCATTCCAAGCCTGGAGGCAATGAAGAAACAGGGAGCGCCCTACTTCGGTCCTTCCGTGGAGTCCGCAAACCTCGAAATCAAGCGCGGCGAGGGGATGAAGTTTCTAAAGCGCCACGGAATCGAAACCCCGCCGTTCCAGACCTTCAAGAGCCTTCAGGAGGCCGAGCAGCACGTATGGAAGAATGGAAGGCGATGGGTCTTCAAGACTCTGGGGGACAACGAGGACAAGAGCCTGTCCTATTGCTCCAAGTCTCCAGCCGACATGATCGCCCGCCTGCAGCGCTGGCAGAAGCTCGGCATGAACCCAAAGGGAGAGGTCATGCTGCAGGAGTTCATACCAGGCGTGGAGGTCGGCGTATCGCGCTGGATGGGCTCCAACGGATGGGTGTCGGACCCAAACATCAATTTCGAGCAGAAAAAGCTGATGTCCGGAAACTACGGCCCCAACACGGGAGAGATGGGCACCGTCATGTTCTACGTCAAGCAGGATAAGCTGGACGAAGATGTTCTGAAACCTCTAGAGCGCGTTCTGATGCAGATGGGGCACCTGGGCGACATCGACCTTAACTGCATCGTAGATGAGAAGGGAAAGGCGTGGCCGCTGGAGTTCACGGCGCGGCCTGGCTGGCCAGCGTTCAACATGATGCTAGAGGCGCACCAGGGCGATCCTGTCCAGTGGATGCTGGATGCCGTTAAAGGCGAGCGCACGCTTACCGTCTCCTATGACGTCGGGGTGTGCATCTGCCTGTGTCAGCCGGATTTCCCGTATTGCAAGTCTCCCAAGGAGCAGAAGGCCGGAATCCCGATCTACCTGAAGTCCACCAAGCATCTGCAGCCGCAGGAGGTGAGGATCGAGAAATTGCCAGTCATGGAGGGCGAGAAGACCACCGAGAAGCCGATCTGGGCGACCGCAGGGGAGTACGTCGGGGTAGTCACGGCGATGGGCCCCACGGTCTCTGTAGCACGCCAGAGGGCATACAAGACAGTGGATGAGATACAGGTCCCCGACATGATCGTGCGGGACGATATCGGAGAGAGCCTTAAGAAGAATCTTCCCGAGCTGCAGAAGCACGGGTACGTGAAGGATGTTCGCTGGCAATGACCGTCAAGCTCTGCCCCCTCTTCAACGGACAGACGATGTTCACGCCTGCCGGCAATGTGCTGTCCGGCGGACTGATCCAGACCTACCTTGCTGGCACGACGTCACCTGCGGCCACCTACACAGACTCGACCGGACTGACGGCCAACCTGAACCCAATTGTCCTGACGTCGGCTGGGACCCTGCCAGCTCAGATATGGATGCCGACCGGGGAGGCTCTTAAATTCGTCCTTCAGACTGCTACAGGGGTAACGCTTCAGACCGAAGACAATATTAGTGGCATCAATGACACGACATCCTCTCCCACAAGCGAGTGGTTGGCACAGTCCGCTCCCACGTTCATCAGCGGGACCTCGTTCAGCGTTGCCGGAAATCAGACCTCTACGTTTCAGGTTGGCCGCAGGGTTCAGGCTCAGATCAATTCCGGCTTCATATACGCAACGATCAAGACGAGCGCCTTCACAACTCTTACGACTGTCACCCTAACCAATGACAGCGGAGCTCTAGACAATACTTTGTCGGCTGTTGCGGTTGGTCTTCTCGGTGAGACCAATCCGAGCGTTCCAGCGATCATCCCTTACGACGCGGTAGGTTTCCATGCCCATCTTGGCGCTAACCAGACGAGCGGGACCATAATCGTTTTTGATACGGTAGACAGTCAGGCCGGCGGCACGAACTACAGCAATTCGACCGGATTGTTCACGGCCCCTTTCACCGGATGGTATGCGTTCTCTACTTCCATCAATGTTACCAATAGTGGTTCCGCTGCAACGGTTGGTGTATTTCTTATAACGACATCATCGCAGAATTCTCTTGGAGCGGACGCGTCCGTTCCTACCGTTACTTCTACCGCGTGCTCCTGTTCTGTCGTTTGTCTTATGACTGCCGGGGATACCTGTAAAGTCGTTACAACTTTTACGAACACAGCGACTTTGTTTACTGGGGCGGCCAACACAACTCAGTTTTCAGGATTCATGCTGAGAAGGACGGCATAGATGACGGCAGTAGTACTATCCCCGGTTGGTATCGGAACGCAGTGGCTCAACTCTTCCGGCTTGGTGCTGTCTGGCGGCAAGATCAACACGTATATCGCTGGGACGACGACACCGATCCCTACCTATACCGATGCGACCGGGAGCGTACTGAATGCCAACCCGATTATTCTAGATAGCACTGGTAGGTACTCCAATGAGATATGGTGGGCTGTCGGCTCCCACGTAAAACTGGTTATCACAGACAGTTTTGGAGTAATCCAGTTCAATCTAGACAACCTAACGGGGTTGAATGACATATCGGCTATCAGTTTCCCTATCAACAGATCCACGTTTACGGCGACCGCCGGCCAGACCGTATTCACCATCCCGAGCTACGCACCAGGAACCAATGCTCTCTCCGTATATGTCAATGGAGCGCACAAGGCATCGGGCACGGAATACACGGAAACCAGCACAACAACTATCACGTTCGCGTTCCAGGTACTGGTTGGGTCCGATGTAGATATCTACTACAGTGTTCCTAATAGCCTCGGGTCTCTTTCCGCTACCAATGTTGGCTACACCCCTCCCGGCACCGGGACGGTGGCGACGACGGTAGCATCTAAGTTCGGACAATTTTTGACTAGTGTCAAAGATTTCGGGGCGGTCGGAAACGGAATTGCAGACGACACAGCAGCGATTCAACTTGCGATCAATTATGCACAGGGTGGCGTGACAGGTTTGTGGTTCCCGGCTGGTACTTATCTAGTTTCCAGCACACTTACCATCACCGGATCTCTATCAATATTCGGAGCAGCAAGGTATGCGTGTTATATCACGTGGACTAGCCCAACCTTGAATGTCATAAATTTCAACAGCGATACGGCATTCACTGTCGAAAACATGTTCTTTCTTGGGCCGTCCACACCGACCGCGGGCAGCGTAATTACTCTTACAGGCCCCACTGGAAGCGGAAATTTATTATCATTCATTAGAGACTGCGATTTCCAAAATAGTTGGATAGCTTTTAATACTGGATCTGCTGCCCAATGGTCGATAAGTGGATGCTTTTTCGGAAACTATCAAAGCATAGGAGTTCAGATTCAGGATACGTTGAATCCGGATGCTGGAGATAGCGAAATATCAGATTGCCAGTTCTTCAATGCACTAATGACCATAGGGACAGGAATTCTTCAACTCTCCAGCGGAGGGTTGAGATTGATAAGTAATAAGTTCAATGGTGGAGTGATTGCTTATCAACTCCAATTACCCTCTAGCGGAGCACTTACCAGCGACTTGTTAATCATAGGAAATAGTTTCGAGGACGGATTCACCGGAGAATTGCTTTTCACTAGACCATTTGGAGGAGCCGAGAATTTTACAAACGTCATTATAACTGGGAATCAGTTCTCTCCGATATCTCCATTTTCAACTGCTTGGACGGCTATCAACACGGATAACAACATCCCGCTATTCAAGATCACTATAAGTGGGAATCAGATCAATCTACCGATTTCCACTGGTAATCCAACGTTCACCGGAATCAACCTTGGAAGCAATGTTAATAGTTTCGTCATCGACGGAAATGAGATATACGCTAATGCCGGAAGCGGATCCCCTGTCAATTATGGGATCACAATCGCAGCCGCCGTTACTGGTGGACTGATAGGAGTCAACCGATTTGACGGATCTCCGTGGACATTGAAGATCGGAAATAATGCAGGGGCGGCCGTGCAGGTTATTCCCAATTCGGTGGTAAAGGGAACAACTGGAACATTCAATACTAACACTGTATTTGGAAATATCTTTAGCGGTAGTATAGCAATAACATTCGCCACCGCCTTCGATTCGGCACCGATTGTTACATGCAGCCCAGAGGGACTTTCGGCTGCTATTTCAGCTTTTCCAAGTGGGATAACTTCATCTGGCTTTACGTTGAATGCACTATCTGCTACATCTCAAACAAATCAAACAGCTAAATGGGTCGCACAAGGAATCGTATGAACCTGATCGAGCAACTTAGACGAGACGAAGGCGTGCGCCATGTACCATACCAGGACTCGCGCGGTTTCTGGACATGTGGGGTTGGCAGAAAGCTAACTTCGGATTATCTTGGGCCGGATGGAAATCCTTTGTCAATGGACCCCGTAAGCGACGAACAGGTGAATCAATGGCTACAAGCCGATATCCTGACGGTGCAGAATGGACTGGCGCCGTATCACTGGTACCAGATCCAGGACGAGGTACGGCGCGGTGCCTGCGAGAACATGGCTTTCAATCTTGGCGTGCATGGACTGCTGCACTTTCCGCACTTCATCGCCGCGCTCGACATGAGAGATTGGGAGACGGCGGCCGAGGAAATGGCGGATTCCGAGTGGGCAAAGCAGGTAGGCGATCGAGCCAAGCGCCTAGAACAGCAGATCCTGGCTGGGATATGGGTTTAGTATGAGTCTCTGGCAGCGGCTTGCACTGACATTTATAGACAAAGATGGAAGCATTGCTATTCCAGAAGTGGTTGCGAGCTGTATTGCTTTGGTTGTGTGCGGCCGCGCTATTCGTGATTGCTTTTCTGATGCTGCTTTTCCTTATGTTTCGGTCTGTGCTGCGATTGGCTCTCTCGTATTTGGTCTTGCGGCGGCGGCGAGAGCGAGGGACGGGCTTCTAAAGCCAGAGGAAGAGGAGCATCGATGAATCCATACCTGATACTTGCCCAAGTCGGCATCACGATCGGATTGCTGATCGGATGCTGGTTCTACCGCGGCCACATCGATGCGACCTCCTGCCAGGCAGCCAAAGCTGCCATGCAGCTAGCCGCGCAGACAGAAGCGGCCGCCATCAAATCAGCGGCCGCCAAGGACTATGCCGATGCAGACCTCAAAGCCCAGGGGGTGATCTATGATTATCAAAAACGTGTTATATCTCTTTCTGCTGCTAGCGCTGACGCTCTCAATACTTCTAACCGGCTGCGCAGCGCCATTGCCATCTATGCCACCCAGCCTAACGCCGCAGGATCTAGCCCAACTGTGCAAGCTTCCGGCGTATCCGTATGCCCTGCCGACGAAAGAGTTGGACGACTGGCGGACGTGGCCAGCGTACTGGATGCAGACGGACTCAAAGCTTCTAGGGACGCTGCAAGCTGCGCCGTCAAACTCACGGCCTGCGAAGGCTATGCAACAACCGTGATAAACCAGTTCAGGGTGCAGCCATGATTCATCGATTCCCAAGCGGCAAGATGGTATATTCGCCCGAGTTCAAGCGCCACGCAGTCCAGATCACGATCGACGAGAAGCTAACCCTGGCACAGGCGGCCGATCGCTTCAAGATATCGCCGGCTTCGATGCACCGCTGGCTATCTCATTACCGACTAGGACTTATGCCATGCTGAAACAGATCGCGTTCGTGCTGGCTAACGTCGCGGCTTCGTTCGTCCTATCTGCCCTTCAGGTTCTGCTACTGCCATTGCTGGCGTTCGGGATGCTCGTTTCCAGCCCGTCCACTAGCTGGGCTCTCCTGAAAGCATGGGCAGTGCAATGGGCCGCCCTGACGGCGCCGTTCGTGGTTCCTCTGATTGCTACGCCGTCCGGCTCGAGCTCGGTGCTCTGGAGCCTATATAACACCTCTGACGATATGTCCCCGGATCAGGGGATGCACATCCTGAACGGGGATCCGGTTCCCGGCATGTTCGAGCCGCAGGTAAAGGCCGTCTACGACGCTCTAGGATGGCGCTGGAAGACGTGGTACTGGCTGGCCGGCAGGAACGTAGCCTACGGATTCTCGATGCTGCTGCGGCCTTCCTACGACTTCCATACGGCCACCATCGCGGTTACCGGAAGCCGTATCGACATGACCTGGCGCAATGGTGCGGTGCGACAGTACAACTGGCCGGCACTGACCGGGCCGCGCTTCATGTTCGGCTACAAGCTGCACAATTACCTGAACGGATTCCCTAAGGCCGGCCAGATAGATGTGAGCGGTGTGCCATTCTTCACCGCTCGCCTAAAGTGAAATCCTGATCCCCACCCGGATGTTCTGGACCACGCAGGCTCCCTCTGTTCCGGCCCAGATCCACGCGTGAACGTCCCGGTAGGGTTGCGGCAGTGCGTAGTGCAGCCCGACCTGGCCGGCGGTCGTCAGCATGAAATACTTGTTGACGCTCCCGACCGACGGATGCTTTCCCAGCAGCGGGTTGTATTCATGGTAGTACGCCGGCGCACTGGCCACGGTCCTCGTCTGACCGTAATCGACCAGCGTCAAGCCTAGCGCTAGAAAGAACGGGTCCATAGCTACCCAGTCGGCATTTTTTCGACGCAGACCGCCTTGTATCCAGGCAGATCGATCTGGATCAGTCTGATGGCCTGCCGGCATTCCTGCTCCGATTGAAACTCGGCTGTGCCCACCAGGATGCTGGCGTGCCAGATCAGAAGGACCCAGATCGATTCGCCGATCATTGCAGTGGCTCGTTTCTAAGGAGAACTACGGCGAGCTCGTATGCCGTTAGTGGCCCTGGTTCCACAGCTCTAACCGGAGGCACCACGACCATGTGCTCGGCAAAGGTGAGCATCTTGAAGAATGCTTGCTCAGTCATGACGAGCCCCTTGGTCTCCGCAGTCGCTACATGGCGGCGTAGGAGTCGAGACATAGTGCTGCTGCAAGCCAGCACCCCACACTGGGATGTAGGAAAAGAAGTACGCCCCCTGCTGTATGTTGCAGCCCCGGCCGCTGCACCCCGTGCCGGTCACATACACTAGATACTTTCCCGGCCGGATCACGTTGTTGGTGGACTGATTCAAGGACCACTTGTCGCAACTGGTGATTCGGGTTGCCCCTACCTGGACAACACAGCCATATGAGCCGTGCTGGAAGACAGCAGGGGTGCCATCGGCAAGCTGGGCCGTCCCCGCCACCGGCACCCATTGCTGCAAGGTGCATGGTGAGCCACCACAGAATCCCTGCCCCATCACCGGATTGCCGTTCGCATCGGTGGCTTCGACTGCCGGCACGATCGCAACCGGCGTAGGGCTCTCATCCGGCATGAAGGTGTAGTTCATGCTGGAGCATGCCCTGCCGCAGCTCTGGCCGCCATTGGAGCCGTACAGGGACCACGGCATGTAGGTGATGACCCAGCCGCCGCCTGCCGCCGTCGCATCTGCATCGCTGGTGTAGTAGCCATTCAGGTCAACCTGGATCGCCATGCTGAAATCACCCAGGACGTTCGTGTCAACCTGTGTGCAGGTACCGCTCTGGACCGGACCTTGGTAGATCGTCAGGCGCCCGTAGTTGCCGGCCGTGCTCACCTGCGGTGGGCTGGATGATGGTGTGGGAACAGGAGTGCATTGCGCCCAGCTACAGACGCAAGCGACGAGAAGACAAAGCCCCGCGAGAATGTTTCTCATTTGTTGGAAGACTCCTATTGGCAAAGGTACTTCAAGTGAGCACCGAATGCGGTGCCGTTTTTGATATCCGTGCTGGCGTTCATATTGGCAATACCAGTGCTGACCCATCGCTGTAGATAAGCCGTGGTACCGGAGACTACAAAAACCGGGCTGGCGCTTAAAGATACGGCAAAATTACTTGCGTTCATCAACGGCCCCCCGCCGTCGTAGGTGGCGCTCGCGCAAGGTAGGCCGCTGATCGTAATTGGCCCGGTGCTGCCAGCCGGGATCGTGTTCAACGTCAAGTAGAATTCCGCATCCATCACTTGCGCAGTTTGTTGAAAGTCTCCGTACGTAATCGTATAGTCGGCAGCTGGAACAGAGACCCCATTGAACTGAACAGTCGGAGTCCATTGGCCCGAATTCTGTGCAGTGACGTAGACCGGCGTTAAATCGCTTGCTTGGACGAGCGCACAATTAATTCCATTCCAAGTCCATCCTGTAGAGCATCCACTGAAATTGATGTTATTTGGGCTTCCGATCCCGCCGTAGTTTGCACCCACCCTTGAACCGCAACTACCTGCGTTGTTTTTACTTTTCCACCATCCCTGATAACTCCAAGGACCACCTCCACCTGGCGCACTGACTAGCCGTACTCCTTGCACGCCGGTTGTGGCGCAAGTATCAGGTATGCCAGACTGAACGTTGGATACCTGACTCCAGTAAGCGATGCAAGCAGCTAGCGTCAGGTGATTCCCGCCCGCATTACAATTTACATCGTCCGGACTTACCGTCACCGGATTACTCCCCCAAGGGGGAATTGACTGAAGTTGAGCCCAACACAACCCTGGCACCATCAACACCAACCACAAAAGTTTTCTCAATTCACTCTCCTTCAATCCGGGAACCGCCCGGTGCGGATTGCTATGTGAAGTTCGTATGAAGCCCTGTGCGCTCCTATCATTTTTCTATTGCCGTTTCCGATGGTGAAGCGGCCATAGCCTTTAGCAGAACTTGCTCCCGTCCAAATCCAACAACCATTCTCGGAACGGACAATTTTTTGTAGAAATCTACCCATCATGTCTGGATTTCTTTTTTGGGGCATTAGCACACTTCCAATCCAAGCTCTTGAGATGCAAAGATAGAAACATCTTCCATGTAGTGCGCGAACGCCTTCACCGTCAGGCTCGTGGTCGATACCGGATAGCTGCCACTGGGCCCGTCGATGCGCGGCAGGAAGCGCTGTCGGAATTCCTCGTGCCACACGTCCTTGTCGAACTGCCTGCCATCGACCCAGGCGCTCGCCGCGATGTCGGACAGCAGCGCCCAGTATCGACGGTTCTGCTCCTGCGAGCGCGTTGCGCTGTCGGCGGTCAGATGCACGACCATCGCCTCGTTGCGCCCGGCCATCGCTTGCCAGTTGCCGCGAATCATGGCGATCGCGCGCGCCAGGATCTTCTCATCTCGGATGATGTAGGAAGCGGAAAAGTCGCTCATGCTGCCGCCCTCGTCTTCGCTCTCGCTTTCGCCCTCGCATTCTCCGCCGCCTTCTTCAAGGCATCGCGCGTTTTACTGTTCGGCCCTAGCAATCCCCACAGCGCCGTCTTCTGATCCGAGTCCAAGTTCTGCGCATCGATGTGCATCTGCGCGCCGCTTGGATTGCCATCGATCTCGACCATCTGCACCGCATCAGCGGCCAGCTCGCGCAGCGCATCCATCTGCGCGGCCGGCAGGTTCACGCCACGCAGCGCATTGGGCACTGCAGCCACGCGGACCTCATGCGTCGTGGTATCGGCGTCGTTGTCTCCTTCGGTCGGGATCGAGAACGCCTGCATGCAGGCGTACTTGTAGGCCGCCGACATCGCTTTGTTCGTCGCCTTGTCGCCGCTGTCCATCGCCTCGCCGAAAGTAACGACGGTGTGCTTCGATCCGTCCTCGCTCGCAACGAAGTCGAATTCCATATGCACCGTTACGTAGAACAGCGCGGCGCCCTGCTTGCTCTCGCGCTCGACGCACTCGCGCGTCAGAACGCGTGGCAGGATGCACAGGCCGTGCTTCGCCAGCAGCGGCGACAAGGCGTTGTATACCTCATCGATCCCGCGGAACTTGTAGCGCTGCTGTTCGTTCGTACGGTCTTTGCTGATCCCGGTCTTCGCCAGCTCGCCCTGCACTGCGTTGATCGCTTTGTAGACGCTCATATTCTTCCTGCTCCAAAGTGTCCTGCTGCTGTCGCTCGTCAGTCATCGCCGATTCCCCATTCGATTCGACCCGCTCATCCCTGCGGCGAACGTGCGCGATCATGTCTCGGCAACTGGCGCATACTCCTCCGGCGCCTTGAAAAATAGCTGGGTCGGATCGGACTGCTTGCGCCAGGTCGAAGCCATAGCTGCCAAGCACTGCTTGCCGGCTCGACCGCCGTACGCATCCGGATCGACCGGCAGCACGTAGCGTTTGACTGTGCCGTCCGGCTCCGGGGTGCTATTGAGCACGTCCAGCAGCACAAGGTCGCCGTCTCGGAAAAGCTTCGCGGTGCGCAGGCCGACCAACGGATGCGCATCCGAGCAATGATCGATGAGTTTTAGTTCCGCATCGGTGCAGTAACGATCGTACCCGTAGCGCTCGATCAGCACGCGTCGCACTTCGGCGTTCGATTCCTGCTTGATCGACTCGACCGTGAGCGTTTCCGGATGCTCTATCACGGATGGATCGACTGCGACGCCGTGCCAGTGGTAAAGCGCCCAACCATCTCGGTATGCAATCGACGGGCCGGATTCTGAATGCAGGCGGCCGCGATCGTCTCGGTTAATGATCGCGGGACGATCCGAAAGTGCCAGCACATTCTCGTGCCACCAACACCATCCGACGGATTTGGTCAATGCTTCGTCGATTTCGAACTTCGGCAGAGTATCGCCGTTCCATCCGAGCACATCGCGCAGGAAGGAAACGTACGAGCACCAACCAGACCAGAAAACGCCGCCTCGATAGTTGTAAACGGCTTTTCCGACCTGCGACCAGACCTGCGACACGACCTGTGACCCGACCTGCGACCAGACCTGCGACACGACCTGCGACCCGACCTGCGACTCGAACTGTGACCGGACCCGTGACCAGACCTGCGACCAGAACTGCGAGCGGACCTGCGACT
>Ga0210400_10000746_pt1 | contig 34469 bp, 37 predicted proteins | sample IncBWH26MmetaG_FD_155456 | JGI IMG/M metagenome (GOLD analysis project Ga0210400, IMG submission 155456) | Forest soil microbial communities from Barre Woods Harvard Forest LTER site, Petersham, Massachusetts, United States - Inc-BW-H-26-M | ecosystem: Environmental > Terrestrial > Soil >... | reverse complement strand
CGGCACGCACACGACATCGACCGGGACGCAGACGACATCGACCGGGACGACCGGCACGAACACCGGGACGGGCGGCCAAACCGCGTCGAGCGGAACCGGTACGCATACGACCTCGACCGGTACCGGCACTGGAACCGGCACAGGCACCGGCACCGGCACGCAGACGAGTTCGAGCGGTGCGTTCGACAAGCTGTCGCCGGGCGGTCAGAAGATCGCGACGTCGCTATTCAATTCGCAGAACCCGCCGAGCGGCACGAAGGCGCTGACCTTGGATCAGATCGCCGCCATGAAGAACCACGAAGGATGGGGCCGGGTCTTCAAGGAAATGAAGAGCGACGGGCTGGTGCAGGCCAAGAACCTCGGCCAGGTCGTCAGCGGCCACGCGAAGACGGGCGAGACCTCCACTGCGGGTAGCACGAGCGGCTCGACGCAGTCGACGAACTCAACCCACTCGACGAATTCGGGACGGACGTCAGGCTCCGGTCGCACCTCGACGGGATCATCGACCGGCAGCAGGTCGCCGATCGTCGTGACCAGCGGCAACGGCCGCAGCACGATCGTCGCGAGCGGCGGCGGTCGCGGCGGATTCAGCCGCGGTGGCGGCGGCCGGTTCGCGAGCGCCTCATCGACTCACTTCACGACCGGCGGCGGCGCGCCCAGCGGCGGCGCGGCTGGTGGTGGCGCGGCTGGCGGTGGTGGCCACGGCGGCGGTGCCGGGCACGGCGGCGGCAAAGGGAAATAACCGTCCCTAAGCCCTTCGCCCGCCGCAGCCCACCGGGCGGGCGAGGGGCTCAGAGCCGTCCGCTAACCCAGGCCGGGGCGTACCCGAAAGGACGCCTCGGTCTTTTCTTTGATTTCGCCGAGCGGCACGTCGGGCGCGAGCTCGACCAGCTCCATGCCGCCGCCTTTGCGATCGATCGCGAAGACGCCGAGATCGGTGATCACCATGTCGACGACGCCGGCGCCGGTCAGCGGCAAGGTGCAGCGGCGCAGCAGCTTGGGCTCGTCCTTCGCGGTGTGCTCCATCAGCACGACGACGCGCTTGACCCCCGCCACCAGATCCATCGCCCCGCCCATGCCCTTGACCATGCGGCCGGGGATCATCCAGTTAGCGAGATCGCCGTTCTCGGCCACCTGCATCGCGCCGAGGATCGACAGGTCGATATGGCCGCCGCGGATCATGCCGAAGGATTGCGCGCTGTCGAAATAGCTCGTCGTCGGCAATTCGGTGATGGTCTGCTTGCCGGCGTTGATCAGGTCGGGATCCTCATCGCCCTCGAACGGAAACGGCCCCATGCCGAGCATGCCATTCTCGCTCTGCAGCTGGACGGTGATGCCGGCCGGGATGAAGTTCGAGACAAGGGTCGGGATGCCGATCCCGAGATTGACGTAGAACCCGTCCTTCAATTCGGCGGCGGCGCGCCGCGCCATGTCGTCGCGTGACCAGGGCATATGGTTGCTCCTTCAATCCCCCTAAGTCGTCATTGCGAGCGAAGCGAAGCAATCTCCCGCCGATCGAGCGTAGCCTGATGGGGATTGCTTCGTCGCTTCGCTCCTCGCAATGACGAGATTCTGTAAACCTGTCTCAGCTGCCGCGCTTGCGGACCGTGCGCTGCTCGATGCGCTTTTTGTAGGACGGGTAGTGCACGATGCGCTGCACGAAAATCCCCGGCGTGTGGATCTGGTCGGGGTCGATCTCGCCGGGCTCGACCAGCTCCTCGATCTCGACGACCGTGATCTTGCCGGCGGTCGCCATGACCGGGTTGAAGTTGCGCGCCGTCTTGCGATAGACGAGGTTGCCCTCGCGATCGCCCTTCCAGGCATGGACGAGCGCCAGATCGGCGACGAGGCTCTTTTCCATCACATAGGTTTCGCCGTCGAATTCGCGCAATTCCTTGCCTTCGGCGACCAGCGTGCCAACGCCGGTCTTGGTGAAAAACGCCGGGACGCCGGCGCCGCCGGCGCGGATGCGCTCGGCCAGCGTGCCCTGCGGGTTGAATTCGAGCTCGAGCTCGCCCTTCAGATAGAGATCGGCGAATAGCCGGTTCTCGCCGACATAGGACGAGATCATCTTGCGGATCTGGCGGGTCTCGAGCAGCACCCCGAGGCCGGCGCCGTCGACCCCGGCGTTGTTCGACACGACCGTCAAATCCTTGATGCCGGATTCACGCAGCGCGGCGATCAACTTTTCCGGGATGCCGCACAGGCCGAACCCACCGGCCATGATCATCATCCCGTCATGCAGCAGGCCGGCGAGCGCCGCCGCGGCATCGGGGTAGATCTTGTTCGGCATCGAAGGCTCCTGTCAGACTGGGCCGGTGATAAGGCCCGCGCGGCCCGGCTGTCAATTTGGCCGGCTGGGCGGTTTGGCGACGCCGCCGGGTGGCGGTGCGGATTTCACGCCGAGCTTGTCGCGCGTCGCCGTGTTGACGACGCCATCGACGTTGAGCCCGTTCTGCTTCTGAAACTGAGCCACGGCGGCGGCGGTGGCACCGTCATATGTGCCGGTTTGCGGCGCGGTGATCTTGGCGGAGGCGAGAGCGCGCTGCACCGCGCGCACATCGTCCCCTTTCAGGGCAGGCTGGGCCGGGCGCAATTGCCGTGGCTGGCCCGGCGCCGGCTTGTCGTCGTCGAACCAGCCAGTGACGTCGTTGCCGTTGACCGTGAGCCATTTCTGCGGCGCCGAGGCCAGGCGGAATTTGATGCCGGAATCCGCCGCGGCGGTTCCGATGACCTTAAGAAGGGGCAGGTACTCCGCCCAGGGCAAATCGTCGACCAGCGCCGGCAAGGCATCGATACCGCGCACCACGACATCGGCCTCGGCGCTGTATCCTTTTGGCGAGAGCGGCGATCCCGTGGTCTTCCCGGTCGCCGAGATGCCGACATCCTTTGTCCGCAGCGCCACCTCATGGATCCGAAACACCGGGTTCAGCATCGCCGCCGCGCCGAGCATGCGGGCCGTCATCTGCTGCGAGTCGGCATCGTTCGCAGCGTTGCGCGCCTTGCCGATGGCTTCAAGCAGCGTGCGCAACGGGCCGGTGGCGACATTTTCGAGCCCGAAATCGATCACGACATCCTGCGGCACCTTGCTAGGGTCGAGAATGGCGTTCGCCAGGGTCAGCCCATTCTGGCGCAGCGTGATGCGCCAGGCCGCGGTGTCGCCCGAGAGGCCAGTCAGGGCGCCCCCGATGCTGGTCTTGGCGAGGCCGACCAGCGGCTCGCCGGTCGGGGCGCGGACGGCGACGCCCTCGACGGTCGCCTCGCCCTTGACCAGGCTGAACAGGGCCGGCACGGTCGGCAGCAATTCGAGCAGGGCGTCGACCCGCGCCGCCGGCGGGCGCTCGCCCTGTTGCCGCAGCTCGTCGATCCGGTCGCGCAGCCGGTTCAGCGCCGCGACGTCCGGGCCCGATGAGCTGGCGTCGTAGGCGATGCGATCGATCGCGCCGCCGACCGGCACCTCGGTCAAGAAGAACTCGACCTGCTTCAGCTCGAAATCGATCGGCGTCGACCAGCCGCCGTCAGCCGCGGCGACCAGCTTCGAGGCGAACGACATCGGGCCGAAACTCATCCAATCGCCAGTCGTAGGGTGCTCGAGGCGGGCGCTGGAGAACGACAGCACCGTTTCGCGAAACCGGCTCGATGCCTCCTCGACGACGAGGCTCGCGGTCGCGTCCTTGAGGCTGAGGCTGGTCTTCGTTCCGTCGGCCAGGGTCAATGTCGACTGCGTCGGAAACACGATGTCGAGCTTGGCGGCATTCGCACTGCCGGCCACCGGCGCGCGGTGGATCTCGATGTGGTCGAACACGATTTGCGAGGTCTGCGCCTCGTGGATCGCGAGCCGGGCGTTGCCGATGCTTGCGACCGCGGCTTCGCCCTCATGCCGGAAATCGAGCGCGTCCGAGCCCTCCCAGCTGACCAGCCCCTGCGTCGTCAAGGTGAGCTTGTTGAGAAACTCCTCGATCTCGGATTTGAACTGCTCGTCGGACGTCGCGGCCGACGCCGGGGACGCGATGAGGAGGCAGAGCACGAGGCTTGCGCCGATCGCTGTTCGAGATCGCATTGTTGGGCGCCCCTTCGGTTCGCCGGTGATCGCGTCGTCCCTCACGATAGCCGAAATCCGGGCGAATTCCGGCATGGAACGAACGGGCCGCCGGTCGGTTTCAGCAGTATGGCAGCGGAACGGCTTCTCCCTCTCCCGGGCTCGCCCGAAGCGCGCGAACAGGGCTGCACCTGCCCCGAGCCCAGGCCGGGGCAGGGCGGGCGCGACGATCCGTTCGCTCTCGACCGGAACTGCCCGGTGCACGGGCTGGCCGCGGCCGGCGCTGCCCGCGCCGCCGAAACGGGACCGATCGACACCGAGGGCGATATCGCCGACGCGGCGGCCGAGCCGGAATTGCGCAAGGACTGGCCCCGCGAATAAAGAACGGGGGGCGCGCGTGGGCGAAAAAAGAGGCCGCCAATGGCGGCCTCAAGGCTGAGGGGAGGATGCCCATGCGGGCGAGCGCCCGCGAACGGGCGCATACCGGACACGCTAGACGGCAGATCTGTCGAAAACGTTAACAAGTCTGGCCGTTTGGCGCGCAACGGTCGAGTTCGCTCTGGTGCGGACGCCTCTCCAACAGAAAATCCTTGCATCGCCGCCGGGCTCGGCTTGAAATTGCAGGTGAGGCTGGGGTGCCGTCCGTCCGCGCGGGATTTGCTCGCGCCACCGGCGGCTGAGATCAGACCCACTGAACCTGGCCGGGCATGCCCGGTGGAGGGAGTCCGTCATTAGCGCGTCGCTTGTTGCCCCATCGCACCGTCCGAAGACCATCGTCATCGGCGCCGGAGTCGTCGGTCTCGGCATCGCCTGGCGGCTGGCTCAGGCCGGCTGCCAGGTCACCGTGTACGACCGTGGCGAGGCCGGCCATGGCGCGACCTGGGCCGCCGCCGGCATGCTCGCCGCCGCGGTCGAGACCGAGCCGGGCGAAGAGCCGCTGTTGTCGCTGGCGCTCGAAAGCCAGCGCTTGTGGCCCGATTTTGCCCGCGAGCTGGAAGACGCCGCCGGCATTTCGGTCAATTACCGCGACGAGGGCACGATGGTCGTCGCGCTGAACCGCGACGATACCGCCCAGCTGCGCCACTCCTACGAATTCCAGAAAGGGCTCGGGCTCGACCTGCACTGGCTGTCCGCCGCCGAGGCGCGCAGCCGCGAGCCGCATTTGAAGCCAGGCATCGCCGCCGCGGTGCTGAGCCCGCGCGACCATCAGGTGGAAAACCGGCTGCTCGGCCGGGCGCTGGCGGTTGCCGCGCGCGGCGCCGGGGTCGAGCTGATCGAGCACTGTCCGGTCCGCGAGGTCACGCTAGCCGGCGGGCATGTCTCGGGTGTCGTGACCGAGCGCGGCCGCGACCCGGCCGATGTCGTCGTGCTGGCGGCCGGCGCCTGGTCGCGCGAGATCGCCGGCATCCCGCCGGCCTACCTGCCGCCGGTCCGGCCGATCAAGGGCCAGATGATCGCGTTGCAGATGGACCCGGCGGCGCCGCTGTTGCGGCATGTGCTGTGGCTGCCGCATGGCTATCTGGTGCCGCGGCTCGACGGGCGGCTGGTGATCGGCGCCACCGTCGAGGAGCGCGGCTTCGACACGAGCATGACGGCGGGCGGGCTGTTTGCGCTGATCGAGGGCGCCTGGCGCGCCATCCCGTCGATCGAGGAGCTGCCGATCGCCGAGACCTGGGTCGGCTTCCGGCCGGGTTCGCGCGACGACGCGCCGATGCTCGGGCCGAGCGGCCTCGACCGGCTGATCGTCGCGACCGGTCATCACCGCAACGGCATTCTGCTGACCCCAGTCACCGCCGTCGTGGTCAGCGCCTACATATTGAGCGGGCGGCTGCCCGAAATCGCGCTGCCGTTTTCGCCTGAGCGCTTCGCCCGGGCCGAGAAGGATAGGCCGAGGCTCGCTGCTGTCGGCGGAGAAGCGCGATGATGCGCCTCAGGATCAACGGCACGGAGGCGGAGCTCGCGGCGACGACGATCGCCGAGCTGCTCGCCGAGCAGGGGATCGACCCCAAGGCCCGCTTTCTCGCCGTCGCCGTCAACGGCGCCGTGGTACGCCGCGCCGAATGGCAGGCGGCGGCGCTGACGGCCGGCGACAATGTCGAAATCGTGCGCCCGTTCCAGGGCGGCTGAGTTTTTGTGAGTGGGAAGACGCGCATGACCGATCCGCTGATGATCGCCGGCACCAAGCTCAGCTCGCGGCTCTTTGCCGGGACGGCGGGCTACCCGAACCAGCAGGTTCTGCTCGACTCGCTCGAAGCGAGCGGCGCCGAGCTGGTCACCGTCTCGATCCGGCGGATCAGCCTGGAGGGCTATGCAGAAAGCCTGGTCGATCTGCTCGGCGGGCGCTATCGCCTGCTGCCGAACACCGCCGGATGCGTCACGGCGCGCGACGCGGTCTTGACCGCGGAATTGGCCCGCGAAGCGCTCGATACGAATTGGGTGAAGCTGGAGCTGATCGGCGACCGCGAGCTGCTGTATCCCGATGTCGAGCAATTGGGCCATGCCGCCGACGAGCTGGTGCGCAAGGGGTTCACGGTGCTGCCGTATTGCAACGAGGACCCGGTCAGCTGCCAGAAGCTGGCCGACGTCGGCTGCGCCGCGGTGATGCCGTTGGGGTCGCTGATCGGCTCCGGCATGGGGATTGCGAACCCGGCGGCGATCGAGCTGATCTGCTCGCGCAGTCCGGTGCCGGTTGTGCTCGACGCCGGGATCGGCACCGCCTCGGATGCCGCCTTTGCGATGGAGCTGGGCTGCGACGCGGTGCTCGCCAACACGGCGATCGCCAAGGCCCACGACCCCCGCCGCATGGCAGCGGCAATGCGCGCTGGGGTCGAGGCCGGGCGGCTGGCTCGGCTCGCCGGGCGTATCCCGAAGCGCAATTTCGCCGAGCCGTCGAGCCCGCAGCTCGGCTTGGTGGGATCGTGACCCAGCAGTGGAATCGTTATCCCGGCCTTCGCCCGGATGACGATTCCGGGGGCGAGCGGTCGTTGAAGAAGTAGGGTCGGACCGCGACGACGGGGCGCCCCGCTATTCGAATGAAGCTGCGCGCGAGCCGCGCCGGTAGGCTGCCGAGGAGCCGCGCGTGATCTTCACCCTCCCGCTCTACGACGACAATCCGGTGCGCGAGACGCCGGTCGTCACCTACGTGCTGATCGGGATGTGCATCGGCGCCTTCCTGTGGGAGCTCGGGCATAATGCCGACGTCGTCACCTTCCAATACGGCATGATCCCGGCGGTCGTGTTCGGTTATGCCGAGCTGCCGGCGCGGCTTGCGGCGATCCCGCCCTGGGCGACGATCTTCACCAGCATGTTCCTGCATGGCGGCTGGTTTCATCTCGGCGGCAACATGCTGTTCCTGTGGATCTTCGGCAATAATGTCGAGGATCTGCTGGGGCATGCCCGGTACTTGCTGCTCTATCTGGCATCCGGCGTCGCCGCGGCGCTGATCCAGGCGGCAGCCGACCCGATCTCGAACGTGCCGATGATCGGCGCGAGCGGCGCGATCGCCGGCGTGCTCGGCGCCTACCTGCTGGTCTATCCCTGGGCCAACGTGCACTGCTTTGTCTGGATCGTGATCTTTTTCTGGATCGTCACGGTGCCGGCCTGGATCCTGCTCGGCCTGTGGTTCGCGATGCAGCTGCTGAGCGGGCTGGCGAGCGGACCCTCCGCCCCGGGCGTGGCGTTCTGGGCGCATGTCGGCGGCTTCGTGGGCGGCGTCGTGCTGATGCTTCTGTTGCGGCCGCGCAGCGTGATGCTGTGGCATGCGCAGAAGACCCCGGTCTTCGCCAGCGCGCCGCCAAGCGCGATGAGCGGGGGGCGGCGAATCTTTCACCAGGGCAGCGTCCCGGCGGCGGGACGGCGCTATCCCCGCCCGCCGAGCCCGTGGAACTGAACCTGCCCCGGTCGCCTCAGCGGATCGGCGGCGGGTTGACCCAGCCGGGCAATGCCTGGCGCCCGGTCGCTTCGGGCATCGGCGGCGGGTTCGCCGCGCCGGTGGCGACCTTCGATGCCGAGGATGAAGGGGCCGGAGTCCCCTCGGCGGCGGGCGCCGGAGCCGCCGCAGTGGGCGGCGCGGCTGGGGCTGCGGCGCTATTTGGTGCGGCTGGAGCCTGCTCCGCGAGCGCCGCGAGCAGACGGTCGCTGACCCGCGGGTCGACCGGCAGCTGGCGGCTCAGCTCGAAACGGATGATCGCGTCCCGGGTGCCCGGGCCGAGCGCGCCATCCGCCGGTCCGGCATAGAAGCCGAGCTGTTTTAGCGCCTGTTGCGCCCGCAGCACCGGGTCGGCCGCGTCCACGCCCACAGAGGCGATCGCCTGGGGCATCCGGCGCATCCGGCGCTCATAGGCGACCAGTGCCCGGGTCGTCTTCTCATTCATCACGCCATTGACCGGGCCGGGATCGAAGCCGGCCTGGCGCAGCTCCTCCTGCAATGCCGCGATCGACGGCGGCGCGCCCGCAACCGCCGCCGGATCGCCCTGCGCATGCGCTTCCGCGGCGATTGCCGCAATCAGCCATAAAGCGACCAAAATCCGTGTATACATAGCTACAGCCCCCGAGATCATTCGCCTCGCTCGTTGTTCATATGGTGCCCGCGCCGCCGGGCATCAGCCGGGGAGGGAGACCATGGCCCAGCCGACACCGGGTTGCAGTGTGGCAATAACGTGCGGCGCCGGCGGCCAGCGCGGCTGTGTGGCACTCCCGCAATGAACCGGATCCTGCGCGGCGCCGCCCGCATCGCGTTCCTGATCATCGTCATTGCCGCAGTCGGGATCGGCGGCTTTGTCGGCATTTCCCTGGTCTATTTCGGGCGGGATCTGCCCAACCACCAGCAGCTTGCCGCGTATGTGCCGGCGACCGGCACCAAGGTCTATGCGAGCGACGGCGCCTTCGTGGCCGAATTCGCCAGCGAGCACCGCATCATCGTGCCGATCGGCAAGGTGCCGCGGACGATGATCCAGGCAATTCTCGCCGCCGAAGACCGGGAATTCTACACGCATAACGGGGTCAATCCGGTCGCCGTCTTCCGTGCCGCGGTCGCCGACGTCACCCGTTTTCAACGCGGCCAGCGGCCGCTCGGCGCCTCGACGATCACCCAGCAGGTGGTGCGCCATTTCCTGCTCAGCAACGAAGTGTCGGTATCGCGCAAGGTCAAGGAAGCGCTGCTCGCCTATCGTATTGAGCACGAGCTGAGCAAGGAGAGGATCCTCGAGATCTATCTCAACGAGATCTATCTCGGCGCCGGCGCCTATGGGGTCGCGGCCGCGGCCGACACCTATTTCCAGAAGCCGCTCGACAAGCTGACATTGGCCGAGACGGCGTTCATCGCCGCGTTGCCGAAGGCGCCGAACAACTACAGCCCGCTGCGGCACCACCAGGCGGCGAAGGCGAGGCGAGACTGGGTGCTGGCCGGCATGGCGGAACTCGGCTGGATCACCTCGGAGCAGGCGAAGGCGGCGATAGCGGAGCCGCTCACGGTGCATTTGCGGGAACCCGAGGGCGAACAGACCGGCTATTTCACCGAGGAGGTGCGGCGCGAATTGATCGGCCGGTTTGGCGAAAAGGCGGTTTACGAAGGCGGCTTGGCGGTGCGCACCAGCTACATGCCGGGCTATCAGCAAATGGCCGACAAGGCGTTCCGCAACGGGCTCGTTGAGTACGACCGGCGCCATGGCTGGCGCGGCGCGCTGACGCATTTGCCGAATGGAGCAGCGGCGCAAGCCGCGCTGCCCGGCATCGCCGACCCGCCCGGCAGCAGCGGATGGCAGGTGGCGGCGGTGACCGCGGTCGAGCCCGGCGCCGCCCAAATCGTCCTGAAGAAGGGCGGGCAGGGGCGCATCCCAGTGAACGAATTGCGCTGGGCGCGCAAGACGCTTGACGATCAGCGGCTCGGAGGCGGGGTTGGCCGGGCATCGGACGTGCTGCAGCCGGGCGACATCGTGCTGGTCGAACCGATCACCGCTGCGGCGGCCCCGGCGGTACGGCGGGGCGCTCCGGCGGCACCCGCATCTGCCCAGTACGCGCTGCGGCAGCTCCCCGATGTCAGCGGCGGCGTTGTCGTCATGGACCCGAAGACCGGGCGGGTCTACGCGCTGGTCGGCGGCTGGTCGTTCCAGCAGAGCCAGTTCAACCGCGCCACCCAGGCGAAGCGGCAGCCGGGCTCCGCCTTCAAGCCGTTCGTCTACATCACGGCGCTGGAAAATGGCTTCAGCCCGTCGAGCGTCGTCGAGGACGCGCCGATCTCGATCCCGCAGGGCCCGGGCCAGGCGCCCTGGGAGCCGGTCAATTACGAAGGCAATTTCGTCGGTGAGACGACGCTGAGCGATGCGCTGATCCATTCGCGCAATCTGGTCACCGCACGTCTGGCGGTGACGCTCGGCCTACCGACGCTCGCCAAGACGGTCCAGAATTTCGACGTGATGGACCGGATGCCGCTCTACTATTCGATGTCGCTCGGCGCCGGCGAGACGACGCTGCTACGGCTGACCAGCGCCTACGCGATGATCGACAATGGCGGACATTGGCTGTTGCCGTCGGTGGTCGACGCGGTGCAGGACCGCAATGGCCGGGTCATCTACCAGAAGGGGGTCAAGGACTGCGTCGCCTGCTTTGTCGCGACCGCGCCCGCGAGCGATGCGGCGGCCGACCCGCTTTACAAGGTCTCCGGCGCGCCCGACCCCGGCTCGGTCACGGTGCCGAATGCGCGCTATGTCGAGAACGCGGTGCTGTACAAACCGACCAAGCCCGACCCGCTGATCAGCGCCGACGCCGACGCCGAGATCATCGCGATGATGCAAGGCGTCGTCGAGCGCGGCACCGGCACTGCCGTGGCGGCGGTCGGCAAGCCGCTCGCCGGCAAGACCGGCACGACGAGCGACTGGTTCGACGCCTGGTTTGTCGGCTTCTCGCCCGATCTCGCGGCGGGGGTTTATGTCGGCTTCGACGATCCCCGCACCTTGGGCAACGGCGAGGTCGGCGGCCATGTCGCGGCGCCGATCTTCCGCGATTTCATGATGGCGGCGCTGAAGAACGTGCCGGCCAAGCCCTTCCCGGCACCGCCGAGCGCCGCGGTGGCGGTCAATGTGATCCGTGGCGGGCCCGGATCGGAGGATGTGACGGCGAATGACATCCCCGGCTCGCCTTTCGCCGACCAGCAGGCGATGCTGCGCGACGGCGACGCGCAATCGGGCAACTGGCGGCCGCCGATCGATGACCAGGGGCGCATCGATCAAGGACGCACCGATCAAGGACGCGTCGATCAGGGGCGCGTCGATCAGGGGCGCGTCGATCAGGGACAGAACCCCTATTGGCCACCGGTGCCGCGCGCCTATGGCGCACCGTACCAGGGGGCCTATGGCGCACCGTACCGCGGCGCTTACGGCCAGGGCGCCGACGGCTCGACATACTCGCCCGGTTACCCGGCGCCCTATCGGCCGGATTACAGCTATGCGCCGCCGCGCGATTACAATGCGATGCCAGGCGGCTACCCCGCGCCGCCGGTGCGCGGCTACCCGACGGCGCCGGTGCGGGTAATGCGCCCGGCCGGTGGCACCGGCGGCTTGTATTAGCGGCTCGGTCAGCCGGCCGCGCCGGCGATCTGCTGCAACCGCGACAGCCACCGCAGGACACGCCCGCGGTTGACGCCGAAATCGGAGCGGCCGTAGCGCGCCCGGCTGTAGAGGGCGAGGCTCGATCGCTCCGGCGCGAGAGCGACGAATTCGACCGTGACGAGATCGGGAAAGCGGAACAGCGCCGAGCGCTGTATCCAAACCGAGCGCCGCTGGTCCGGCTCCACCGCGATCTGCACCAGGCGAGGTTCGGCGGCAATCATTTGCGCCCAATACTCGGCGAGCCGGTCGGCCGACACCGCGAAAACCGGGCTCACCGCCGCCTCGCCCACGGTGCTGTAGCCGGCCGGGCAAGCGAGAAAGGCATTCGCCGCCAACGGGCCGCGCAATGCCGCGATCGCGACATCCTCGCCGGGCTGGAGTCGGTTTTCGGCGGCTCGACCCATGTAAAGCCGGAGCCCGACGACAATCACGCCCAGTGCGATAAGGCCTGCCAGGGCCGCAGTAATCAATCCGCGCCTCAAATCGCTGCCTCAGGCAACCCGCCACAGCGGGACCGGGGCATCGTAGCCGCGGATCGGTCGCGCGCCGAGCGGCACCGCGTCGGCCGCGGCGTCGCCGAGGTCGCGCCACACCGCCTCCGACACCAGCAGCTGCGAATTGAACTCCTTGTTCATTGCCTCGATCCGCGACGCCAGATTGACGGTGTCGCCGATCACGGTGAATTCCTTGCGGCTGGCCGAGCCGATCGTGCCGGTGACGACGTCGCCGACATGGATGCCGATGCCGAGCCGGAACGGCCAGTCATGGCCTGCATTGTTGCGCTCGGCGGCGGCCAGCATCTCGCGGCCGGCCGCGACGGCGCTGCGGGCGGCGTGCGGGTCTGGCAGAGGGGCGCCGAACAGCGCCAGAAACCCGTCGCCGAGAAACTTGTTGACGATGCCGCCATGGCGATCGACCACATCGACGAGAACCGCAAAGGCGGCATCGAGCCGCGCCACCACCGCAGCCGGATGGCGTTTGCTGGCCGCCTCGGTGAACCCCCGGATATCGACGAACATGACCGCGACACGGCGGGTCTCGTTGAGGCTTTCGGCGCTGGCGCCGAGCAGGCGTTCCACCACTTGCGGCGAAACATGTTGGCCGAACAGATTGGTCACGCGTTCGCGGGCGGCAATCGCCGCCAGCGTGCTGCTGAGCTGACGGCGCAACCGCACCGCGACCCAACCGGCAAGAACGCCTCCGATCAGCAAAATCGCGCAGCGGACCAGATTGTAGCCGACTGTCAGGGTCAAATCCGCCGGCGCGTCGGCCAATGCCGGATCGAGCATCGCGATTGCGAACAATTCGACCGCGGCCACCGCGCCGGTGAACGCGGACAGCCAGAAATCGAGGCGCAGCGTCGACAGGACGATGAACAGAAAGTAGAGCAAGGGTCCGGTGAAGCCGAGCGCCTGAACGGGGCCCAGCACCGCGATCTGGATGAGCAGGATGGCGCTTGGCAGGCTGGTCTCGACCAGCGTCCCGAAATAGCGCGCGAAAACCGGCACGTCGCGGCCGCGGGCGAGCCGGCGCCCGATGACGACCACGATCAATAGCTCGTACGCGATGAACGGCGCCAGCACCACGACCGGGACGAACGGCGACAACCGGGTGCGGATCAGCGGCTCGTAGCTCTCCGGCAATAGCAGCAGGAAAGCGACGATGATCGCCAGAAGAAGCAAGAGAACGGCGATCAGGGCGAGCGCGCGCCGCCGTTCGCTGAGCAGGATTTCGCGGCTTAGCGCGTGGCGGTAATCCGCCGGTTGGGTTGGACTCCGCGCATCCGTGTCTGGCGCCGCGGCCATCCTCCGGCACCGGTGCTCAACCAGGCCGTTTGAGGCCGAAGGCTTCGGCGAGCAGCGCGTAGGAGCGCTTGCGGGCGGCGAAATCGTGGCAGATCGTCAGCACTACCACCTCGTCGACGGCGTAGGTTTCGGCGAGCGTCAGCAGCTGCTGCTTCACCTGGTCCGGCTCGCCGACCACTTGCCGCTGCCGGTGGTGTTCGACCAGGCGCAGCTCGGCCGGGTTGTACGGGTAGGCGAGGGCGTCTTCCGGCGGCGGAAACGGCGCGAGGATGCCCTGGCGCTGGCGCAGCCGCCACAGATCGCGGCTGGCGGCGAGTCGACGCGCTTCCGCCTCGGTGTCGGCGCAGACGACGAACACGCCGATGCTGCCTTCTGGTTTCGCGAGCCGTTCCGTCGGCTGGAAGCGCTGGCGGTACGCGTCCATGATCTCGGGGCCGCCCTCGTCATTGATGAAGTGCGCGAACGAGAAGGCGCAGCCGAAATAGGCGGCGAAGATCGCGCTCTGGTCGCTCGACCCGAGCAGCCACAACTCGGGGCTGGTCTCGCCGGCCGGCATGACGCGGATGCGGGCGAACGGATGGTCTACCGGTAGGCGGTTGTCAAGAAAGCCCAGGAGATCGGCGATCTGGTTCGGGAAATGCTCGATGCCCAGGGCGCCGGGGCCGTGCTGCAGGGCGATCGCGGTCAGCTGGTCGCTGCCCGGGGCGCGGCCGATGCCGAGATCGATGCGGCCGGGATAGAGCGCCTCCAGCATGCGGAACTGCTCGGCTACCTTCAGCGAGCTGTAATGGCTCAGCATGACCCCGCCGGAGCCGACCCGGATATGGCTGGTCTCGGAGGCGACCCGCGCCACCATGATCTCGGGCGCGCTGCCGGCGAGCCCGGGCGAGCTGTGGTGCTCGGCCAGCCAATAGCGGCAATAGCCGAGCGCATCGACATGACGCGCCAGCTCGATCGTTTCGAGCAGCGCGTCCCGCGGCGTGACCCCCTGCCGTACCGGCGACTGATCGAGAACGCTGAGCTTCAGCATGGATGCGAGATTACACGCGCGGCTGCCGTTCCGCATTGCGGATCCGCATTCGGTGCAATGCGTCTTAACTATTCGCCAATTTCACGCGGCTATGTTGATCCCCCACTTTACGAAGCGGTACTTCGGGCATGTCAGCACGCACCCAGTCTTACCTCGGCACCGATTTCTGGAAGCCGAAGCAGAAGCGCGTCCTCATCGTCGAGGACAATCATTTGGATTCCGCCCTGTTCGGCGCGCTGCTCGAGTCGCAGGGCCATCAGGTGCTCAAGGCGGCGAATGCCACCGACGGGCTGAAGCTGGCACGCGAGGAGGAGCCGGACCTGATCATCATGGATGTCAGGCTGCCCGACATGTCCGGCTTCGAGGCGACCCGTATGCTGAAGGCCGAAGACGCAACGCGGAACATTCCGATCATCGTCGCCTCGGCCTATGGCCCGTATGCCGACAAGGACGAGCTCCGCGAGTGCGGGTGCGACGCCTATATGCCGACGCCGATCGAGATCACAGGCTTCGTAAATCTGATCCACTCTTTCCTGAGCAAACCGCCAGCCAGCAAGACCGGCTGACACAGACGATCACGCCGGCGCTTTACCGGGCTGTCGTTCGAGCAAACGTCGTACATCGGACAACCATCTTGGCACGTCCATTGCTCGGCAAGGGGGCGGGTCGCTGGGACGGAGGTTGGCGATGATTCGCGCTGAATTGACGCAAAAGATCCTGTCGCAAAAACGGCTGAGACGGCTGAGCTGGAAGACGATCGCCGCGGAGATCGGCGGCGGTTCGCCGCTTTATCTGACCGCGGCGCTGATGGGTCAGATGAAGCTGCGTCCGGAGCAGGCGGAGCGGGCGGCGCTGCTGCTCGGCTTGAGCGAGGAGGAGACGCTGCTCTTAGAGGAGGTGCCGTATCGCGGCTCGTTGCCGAGCGCGGTCCTGACCGATCCGCTGATCTATCGCTTCTACGAGCTGGTGCAGGTCTATGGCACGAGCTGGAAGGAGCTGATCCAGGAGGAATTCGGCGACGGCATCATGAGCGCCATCGATTTCGAGATGGCGATCGAGCGGCAGCCCGACCCGAAGGGCGACCGGGTCAAGATCACGATGAGCGGCAAGTTTCTGCCGTACAAAGAATACTGACCCCGGCCTCGCGCTCTCAGCGCACCACGCCGCGTTCGCGCAGTGCCGCGACCTCCGCGGCGGAATAGCCGTAACCGGCGAGGACCTCGTCGCTGTGCTGGCCGAAGGCGGGTGCGGCGGCCGGCGCCGGGCCGGGGGTGTCGCTAAGCTTGATCGGCTTGGTCATCGTGCGGTAGCGGCCGACCACCGGATGGTCGAGCGTCGTGACCAGCTCTTCGGCAAGGACCTGCGGGTGATCGAACATGTCCTCGATCGGGCGCACCGCCGCGCACGGCACCCGCTCGCCGAAGATCTCTTCCCACTCGCGGGCGCTGCGCTGGGCCAGTGCGAGACGGAGTTCCGGCACCAGTTCGGCGGCATACTCGGCGCGGCTGCGCATCGAGACGCAGCGCGGATCGGTTGCCAGCTCGGGCCGGCCGATCAGCTCGCACAGGGCGGCCCAGAAATGGTTTGAGTGCACCGAAATATAGAGCGCTCCGTCCCTGGTCGGGTGGATGCCGGTCAGCCCGCCGGTGCCGGAATCGCGGGCGACGTCGCGGCCCTCGCTGTCGGCCCATACGAAACGGCCAGCCTGGATCGTCAGCGCGCTGCGCAGCAACGACAGGCTCAGATACTGACCCGTGCCGTTCTTCTCGCGATGAAACAGCGCCGCGGCGACGCCATAGGCGAGAAGCGCCGAGGTGAAATAATCGAGCACCGAGCCGAGCACGAGCTGCGGCTTGTCGGGCCCGCCGCCCTGGAACACCGCCATGCCGGTCAGGGATTGCAACACCTGGTCGAAGCCGCCCTTTTCGCTGAGCGGTCCGTTGTCGCCATAGCCGGTCAGCCCGGCATAGACGAGGTGCGGATTGATCTTCTTGAGACGCGGATAGTCGATGCCGAGGCGAGCCGGCACCGCGGGCCGGAAATTCTCGACCAGCACATCGGCGGTCTCGACCATGCGGTGCAGGATCGCGAGCCCCTCGGGTTGCTTTAAATCGAGGGCGAGGGCGCGCTTGCCGCGGTTGGTGCCGAGGAAGAAGCGGGCTTCTCCCGGCAGGCTCGACGGGAATTGCCGCAGCATGTCGCCCTGCGGCGACTCGATCTTGATGACATCGGCGCCGAGATCGGCAAGCAACGTGCAGCCGTAGGGGCCGGCGAGATAGCTGCACAGATCGAGGACGGTAACGCCGCTGAGCGGCCCCATGGGTCCTTTGGTCATGTGCGGCGCTCCCGGGCGCGGATCGCGGGGATCTTCTCCAACAGGCGCTGCGCGCGATAGACGATCGGGTAATCGATGAATTTGCCATCGAGCTGGATCGAGGCGACGCCTTCTGCCTCGGCCTTCGCAAAGGCACCGACGACCCGCTCGGCGAAGGCGATCTCGTCCTCGCTCGGCGTGAATACGCGGTTGACCACAGGCACCTGGTTCGGGTGGATGCACATCTTGCCCTGGAAGCCGTAGGCGAGGGCGGCGCGCGCCGAGGCTTCGAGGCCCTCGGAATCCTGCAGATCGACCCACACCGTATCGAGCGGCGCTTCGATGCCGGCGGCGCGCGAGGCGGTGACGATCTTGGCGCGGGCATAGGCCAGCTCGGCCTCGTCGCGCTTCCACTGCATGTTGACGTCGAGCGTGAAATCGCCGGCGCCGAAGGCGATGCGCTTGACCCGGGTGCCGGAAGCGAGGATCGCGTCGAGGTGGGTCAGGCCGCGCGCCGTCTCGATGATCGGGATCAGGTCGATCGCGCCCTCCTTGAGGCCGCGCTCGCGTTCGAGCTGCAACAACAGCCAATCGATCGTGCTGAGCGTGGCCGGGCTTTCGACCTTTGGCAGAATGATGCCGTCGAGCCCGGGCCGCACGATCGCGACCAGATCGCCATAGCAAAACTCGGTGTCGGCGGCGTTGACGCGGACATAGAGGAGGCCGGTGCGCGGGCGCGTGAGCGCTGCGTCAATGGCGGCGCGGGTCGCCACCTTCTCGGCCGTCGCCACCGCGTCTTCGAGGTCGAGGATCACCGCATCGGCATCGAGCGTCAGCGCCTTCTCGACCCGGCGCGGATGGTTGCCCGGCGCGAACAGGAAACTGCGAAGGAGGGGAATGGTTGATCTCCTCTCAAAATCCCTCTCCGCCCTTCAGGGGCGAGAGGGAGGGCCCGCGCCGAAGGCGTGGGAGGGTGAGGTGGGTCTGCGCAAGCGCTCTGGAATCCCCACCTCACCCCAGCCCTCTCCGCCTCCGGGGGGCGGAGAGGGGGTCAACCCTGCGCTAGCTCAGCGCCACCTCGAAGCCGCGCTTGGTGCCGGGGCGCGCCATCATCGCCTCGTACCAGCGCTTGACGTTGGGGTAGTCGGCGAGGCTGACCTGATGACGCTCGTGCCGCCACGCCCAGCCGAGGATCGCGAAATCGGCGATCGAGACATCATTGCCGGCGGCGAATGGCGCCTCGCCGAGCCGCTTGTCGAAGACGCCGTACAGCCGATGCGTCTCCTTCGTGTAGCGTTCGAGCCCGTAGCGCCGGTCCTCCTCCTTCTCGACCTGCAGGAAGTGGTGCACCTGGCCGGGCATCGGGCCGAAGCCGCCCATCTGCCACATCAGCCATTCGAGCACCGGCACCTGCTTGCGCATGTCGCCCTTCGGCCAGAACTTGCCGGTCTTCTCGCCGAGATAGATCAGGATCGCGCCCGACTCGAAGATGCTGATTGGCTGGCCGCCCGGGCCGTCGCTGTCGATGATCGCCGGGATCCTGTTGTTCGGGCTGATCTTCAGAAATTCGGGCTTGAACTGCTCGCCCTTGCCGATGTTGACCGGCTTCACGGTGTAGGGCAGCCCCATCTCCTCGAGCGCGACGCTGATCTTGCGGCCGTTCGGGGTGTTCCAGGTCCACAATTCGATGCTCATCCGGGGCTCCTGTTCTAAAGGGGGCAAGGGCGGCCGGCAGCATTACCGCGAAGCCCGGGCATCGCAAGATGCAAAACCCCCTCGCCGGTTTGTCATTGCGAGCGAAGCGATCTCCCGGCCGGCCGTGCTTTCCCCGCAGGGGGATTGCTTCGTCGGTTCGCTCCTCGCAATGACAACGAGGAGGATTGCCCGATACTATGATGCCGCTGGGTGATGAGGGGTGAGGATGGGCTGGCAGCCGGAACTGGACGAGCTGCGCGAGCGCGAGCGGCAGGCGCGGGCGCTCGGCGGCGCCGACAAGGTCAAGCGCCAGCACGATGCCGGCAAACTGACGATACGCGAGCGGGTTGACGGTCTCGTCGACCAGGGCAGCTTTCACGAGATCGGCGCGATCGCCGGCCGGGCGCAATACGATTCGGAGGGTCGCCTCGCCGAGCTGGTGCCGTCGAATTGCGTGATGGGCCGCGCCCAGATCGACGGAAGGCCGGCCGTCGTGGTCGGCGACGATTTCACGGTGCGCGGCGGTTCGGCCGATGCGACGATCCGCGAAAAGCCGTTGATGGCCGAGCAGATGGCACACGACCTGCGCCTGCCGATTATTCGCATCATCGAGGGCTCGGGCGGCGGCGGCTCGGTCAAGACGATCGAGACGACCGGCCGCGCCAATTTGCCGGGCCGGGTCGGGTCGAACCTGCCTTACTACTACACGACCGCCAATCTCGGGCGGGTGCCGGTGGTGGCGCTCGGGCTCGGCTCGGTGGCGGGGCTCGGCGCGGCGCGGATGGCGGCGAGCCATTATTCGGTGATGACGAAGGAAACGTCGGCGCTGTTTGTCGCCGGGCCGCCGGTGGTCAACGCGCTCGGGCGGCAGCAGCTCGACCGGTTCGAGTTGGGCGGCTGGGAGATCCAGACCCGCTGCGGCGCGGTCGACCACGCGGTCGATAGCGAGGAGGAGGCGTTCGCCTGCACGCGGCGGTTTTTGTCCTATCTGCCGTCATCGGTGTTCGAGGTCGCGCCGCGCGGGCCGCGGACAGACGATCCCGGGCGGCGCGAGGAATTCCTGTTCGAGGCGATCCCGCGCGACCGCCGCAAGGTCTACAAGATGCGGCCGATCATCGAGGCGGTGGTCGACCAGGGTTCGTTCTTCGAGATGGGCCGCCTATTCGGCCGCGGCATCATCACCGGCTTCGCGCGGATCGACGGGCTGCCGGTCGCGGTGATGGCGAGCGATCCGTTCTTCTATGGCGGCGCGTGGACCGCGGATGCCTGCGACAAGATCATCCGCTTTGTCGACCTCGCCGAGACCTTCCATTTGCCGATCGTCTATCTGTGCGACTGCCCCGGCTTTCATATCGGGCTGGAGGCGGAGAAGGCGGCGACCATCCGCAAGGGGGTGCGCGCGATGGCGGCGGTCAACCAATCGACCGTGCCGTGGTGCACCTTTCTGGTGCGCAACGTGTTTGGCGTCGCCGGCGCGGTCAACCAGCCCTCGGGCCGGTTCTCGATCCGCTACGCCTGGCTGTCGGCGCGCTGGGGGTCGCTGCCATTGGAGGGTGGGATCGAGGCGGCCTACCGCGCCGAGATCGACGCCGCCCCAGACCGTGCGGCGAAGATGGCCGAGATCGAGGAGCACCTGCAAAAGCTGCGCTCGCCGTTCCGCACCGCCGAGACGTTCTGGATCGAGGAGATCATCGATCCGCGCGACACCCGCAAATTGCTGGTCGAATTCGCCGGCCATGCCGAAAAGCTGCGCCAGCCCGGCGAGAGCAAATTCTATATGCGGCCGTGATGGACAAAAGGAGTGATATACTGTGTCCATGACCAAGATTCATGTGAAAGAAATACTAGAGCGGGTTCCGAGCTGGCCGCAGGACCGGCAACAGGAATTGGCTGAACTCGCGCTTGAAATCGAAGCGGAGTTGACCGGTGCCGAATACCGGGCAACACCCGATGAGCTAGCCGCCATCGATGAAGGGCTTGCCGGCGAGGCGGCCACCGCCGAAGAGGTCGAGGCGGTATTCGCGAAATTTCGACGGAAATGAAGATTGAGTACTCGCAGCGCGCCGTTTCCGACCTTGACCAAATTGCGGTTTACTATGCGAGTTCGGGCGATCCCACCGCCGGTGAAAAAATAGCGGCGGCCATTCGTGAGCGCGTAGCCCACATAACCGAAGCGCCGCTATTCGGCCGGGCGATTGTCCAGCGGCCTGGTGTCCGTCTCATCTTACTGGTGCGCTACCGCTACAAAATCTTTTACCGGGTTGCCGGGACGACGGTTCGCATCATTCACGTCCGTCACATGTCGCGTCGGCCATGGCCGCCCGCCTGAGCGTGTCTGGGATTGGCATTGCGAGAAGCCGATTAAGAAAGCAAGCTCGCTCAGCACCAAAAGGCTTAGCGACAAGGAGCACCCGATGCTGGAAGTCGAACGCGCCGCCGATCTGAAGGCCTATGAAGGCAAGGAGATCGGGGTCAGCGATTGGTACACGGTCACCCAGGAGCAGATCGACAAATTCGCCGACGCGACCGGCGACCATCAATGGATCCATGTCGATGTCGAGCGCGCCAAGCGCGAGATGCCGGGGGGCAAGACGATCGCGCATGGCTGGCTGACCCTGTCATTGGTGCCGCGCCTCGCCTCGACGCTCTACCGGGTCAAGAACCGCTCGCGCGGCATCAATTACGGCGCCAACCGGGTGCGCTTCACCGGTATGGTGCCGGCCGGCTCGCGGATCCGGCTGCGCCTCTCGATCAAATCGGTCGAGCCGGTCGACGGCGGGGTGCGCACGACCTCGTCCGGCACGATGGAGCTCGAAGGCAGCGACCGCCCGGTCCTCGTCGCCGAGACGATCGGCGTCACCTACGATTGACGCGCCGGAATTGGACCGCCGGCCTCTGGCCGGCATGCCGGCTTTCGGCGAAGCAAAGCTTCGCCTGACGCCGACAGCGCAAGCGAAGCTCGCGCGAGAGGCGGGACGCCGGCGGTCCTGGTCATTTCGGCGCTGTCTCCATGACCACCGCCGGCACGCCTTCCGGGTTGATGTTGAAGGCGAGGAAGGTCCACGGTTGGGTGCCGGGGTTGCCCCATTGGTGCACCAGGCTGGACGGCTCGTAGATCAATGCGCCCGGGCCCCTGACGGTCGTCATGCCGGCCACTATGTTGGCCCCGGTTCCGGACAGGATGTAATAGAGCGCCGCCCCGGAGCGGTGGTGCGGCGGGTTGGTCGGCAGTCGCGGCGGGAAGGTCACCCGGGTCAGGTTGATGTCGTAGGCGCCCGGCTTCAGGTCTGGTATCGGCGCCGTCGTCCGATACAGCTCGGTAAGGGCGGCCGATTCGGTCTCGACCGGCTTGTCGAGCGCCGTGGCCGGCATCAGCAGAAAATGCAGGGCGTGCGATGGCCCATCGGCGCTTGCCTTAAGCACGGCGTCGCGTCCGCCGGCGAGAAAGTACCCCTCGCCGGGAGCGAGGGTCTTGGTTTCATCGCCCGCGGTGATCTCGGTCGAGCCTTCGAGCTGATAGAGGATGCCGTTGGGCGCCGCCGTGATATGGCTCGTCGCGCCGATCGGCAGGATCACGTCAAGGGCACAGAAATATACCGGCGCGGCGTCCAGCTCCGGCAGCTTGGCGCTGGCAACCACGGTGCGCGCGGCCGCCGGCGGCGTCGGCGGGTTCTGGGCATGCGCCGGTGAAGCAGCCGCAACCGCCAGCAAGACCGTCCCGAAGATCGCGAAGCGCATCCTTTCCTCCCAACGCCGGTGTTGCCGTGCTCAGCCCACCAGGACGGCCTTGCCGATGACCTTGCGGTCGAAGACCGCCTGGATCGCGTCTCCCGCCTGTTCGAGCGGGAAGCTGTGCGAGATGCGCGGCCGCAATTTGCCCTGGCCGGCCAACTCGACCAGCGTCTTCATGTTGGCGCGACCGATCTCGGGCTGCTGCTCGGTGACGCCGCCGAGCCGCACGCCGATCACTTCGAGCCCCTTGATCAGCAGGTAGTTGGTGCGCGGCGTCGACGGCCCGCCGCCGAGAAAACCGAGCACCAGGATGCGCCCGCCCCAGGCGAGGCAGCGCAGTGACTCGTCAAACACATTGGCGCCGATCGGGTCGTAGACGATATCGACGCCGCGGTCGCCCGTCAGCTCCTTGATCCGGTCGCGCAGCCCCTGGCGATAATCGATCGCGTAATCGGCACCTTCTTCGAGGCAGGCGGCGCGCTTCTCGTCGGTGCTGGCGGTGGCGATTACGGTCGCGCCGAACAATTTCGCGACCTGGATCGCCGCGATGCCGATGCCGCCGGCGGCGCCATTGACCATGACCCAATCGCCGGCCTTCAGCCGGCCGCGCTGCAGCAGCGCGTGATAGGCGGTGTGATAGGCGCCGCTGAACACCGCCGCCTGTTCGAGGCTCATGCCGGCGGGGACCGGGTTGCAATTCTCGGCGCGCGAGTTGCCGAGCTGGGCGAAGGCGCCGAGCCGGTGCCGGCTCATGATCTTGTCGCCGATCTTGAACTGCGTGACGCCGTCGCCGATTGCGACGATCTCGCCGGCGCCTTCATTGCCCGGGATGAAGGGCGGGTCCGGTCGGAACTGGTATTTGCCGGCCAGCATCAGCACATCGACATACTGCACGCCGCGGGCGCCGATGCGCACCTGCACCTCGCCGGGACCGGGCGGCGGCGGATCGGGCGTGTCGCGAAACGCCAGCACCTCGGGCCCGCCAAACGCCTCGCACACCATCGCCTTCATTGCTGCGCCTCTATCGCCAATCGTCGAGCACGAAGAGCCCGGGCCGGCTGTAGCCCGGCTCGTTCGGGCGGTGCATCGTGACGCCCTGGATCTGGGTGCGGAAACCGCGTCCGAGCATCGCGCGGTAGGCCTCCTCGCGCGCCAGATTGACCCCGGCCACGACGGTCGTCATGCCGGCCGCAACGGCCAGCGCGGCACAGGCGTCGAGCAGCGCCGCAAAGCGGTCCTCGGCTCCCGGTCCCGGGCGCACCGCACCGAATTTGACAAAGCAGACGCCCTCGCCGGCCTCGCTCTCCGGCCCGCAATGGCAGATCGCGAAGCCAGCGAGCCGGCTGTCGCCCTCCCACAGCAATGCCGTGTCGCCGAGCTTCCGCTGAAAGACGGTGCGGAGCTCGGCGCGGAGATCGAGTCCGTCATAGAGGGTTTCGGTCAGCTCGCGGGTGGCAGCTTCCGCCTCCGCGCGCTGCGTTTCCGACAGTTCCGAATAGCGCGACCAATTCCGCGCGCTGCCGCTCAGCCGGGCCGGCGCCGCCATGATCGCGGTCAGGAAGCGGGGGTGAAATCCGAACTTGCCGTAGAGCCCGACATGCTTGGCGCTCTGCGCGAAGGTGAACAGTCCGGCGTGGCGAGTGCCCCAGCCCTCGAACTGGTCGGACACCGCCGCGACGAGCCGCTGGCCGACGCCGCTATCCCAGTAATCCGGGCGGATCGACAGCGGCCCGAAAAAGCCGACGCTGCCCCAATTGATCGCAAAATTCGAGCCCAGGAGTTCGCCATCCCGCTCGGCGGCGAATGATTCGATGTGCTCGGCGCCAAACCGCGCATGCGCGTAAGGGGGGAAGCGGAAGGTCTCGGGATCGGGCGCGCCGAGGAAGGTGCCGAAAGCGTCCCGGATGATGCGTTGCGCCTCGGGCAGATCGCGCTCGGTAAGCGCGCGGATGGAGACCATGATCGCTCCTGTCGGGGCCTGAAGGCCCGGGATGCTATAGTCCGATCCGGACCCAGTCATCTTCCACGGTCAGGCGTGTCTTGAGCCGCGCGCTGCGGTCGGTGATCCGGTCGAGCGTTGCACCTTCGTCGGCGATCGCACAGAAGACCGTCTCATTGTGGGTGTTGTGCCGTACGAAGCGGAAGCGTGCGTCCGAAGCGCCGCCTCGCCCGATCTCGCACTGCGCCATCATGCCGATCCAGTCGCCGTGCTGCCTGCCGCCGTGGCCGGTGTGAAACGAGAAGCTGCCGAGACCGTAGAAGATCGGCTTGCATCGATAGATTTCGACGGGCAGCGAGTAATGCGGTCCGTGCCCGATGACGATGTCTGCGCCGGCCTCGATCGCGGCATGCGCGATCTCGGTCATGTAATCGAGCACCTCCTCACCAAGCCCCCAATGGCAGGAGGCGACGACGATGTCGGCCTCGCGCCGCAAGCTCGCGATGTCGGCGGCAAAGGCGGCAAGGTATTCGCGGTCGGCCCAGGTGACGACGATCGGCGGCACGCCCGGCCGGTTCATCGGCGGGATTTCGGGGCGGATCTTGTGCGCCGGCACCTGATAGGCGGTGTGGCCGCGGATCACCGCGATGCCGCAGCCATGCGCGCCCGCCTCGTGGTTGGTCGGCCAGTAGACCGAGCTGCGCTGCAGGAAGCCGACGCACAGCCCGCCGCGTTCGACGATCGCCGGGGAGCGGGCCGTGGCGAGGTCGGCACCGGCCCCGGCATGGCGAATGCCGATCCGGTCGAGCCGCCCGATCGAGGCTGAGATCGCCGCCGTGCCGTAATTGACATTGTTGGCGAGGCCGACCGCCGCGATGCCACCGGTCTGCAAGGCTTCGCCGGCGATCTCGGGATCGGCGAAAAACCCTTCATGCTCGAACGTGTGGCCGTCGGGCGGCTCGTAGAGCAGGCATTCGAGATTGGCGAAAACCAGATCGGCGCTCCGCAACGTCTCGCCGACCCGGGCGAACGGCACACCGGCATCCGCGACATTCATCAGATTGACGTCGCCGACCAGGATCAAGGAGGGCATCTGGAAATTCTCCTACTGCGTACGTACATTTGTTATTATCGCGGATGGATTTCGAATGGGACGAAGCCAAGCGCCGGGCCAATATCCTCAAGCATGGCGTCGATTTTGTCGATGCGATCGCGATGTTCTCCGGCCGCTTCATCGCGTCGGGTGAATTGGCAGGCGAGATCATACGAGTCGTCTACACGTGGCGCGGCGATCGTTGCCGCATCATCAATGCCCGGAGGGCAAGAAGAGATGAGCGAAGGGCGTATCACGCGGGTATCGCTGAAGCAGGCCCGCAAGATGAAAGGTGAAACGGACTGGGAACGCGTTCGCGCATTGACCGACGAGGACATCGAGCGGGCCGTCGCCGAGGATCCCGATGCCGCGCCATTTTGGACCGGTGAGGACTGGAAAAATGCACGTGTCGTTTTTCCTCAGGGTAAGGAACCCGTGACGCTGCGGCTCGACCGCGACATTCTCGCCTGGTTCAAGCAGCGTGGGCGCGGTTATCAGACCCGCATCAACGCGGTGCTGCGCGCCTTTGTCGAGGCGCAAAAGCAGAAGGGGTAAGCGCCTTCGGGTGTTCCCCTCGGCCGGCGCTTCCGATTAAATCAGCCCGGGTATCGGGAAGCGGGGCGCGCATGATCTACAAATTCGTCCGTTCGGTGGCCGAGGCACTGGCCGGCATCAAGGACGGCTCGACCGTGCTGATCGCCGGTTTCGCCCAGGTCGGCGAGCCGAGGGCCTTGATCGAGGGGCTGATTGAGACCGGCGCGAAGGAGCTGACTGTCGTGCACAACACGGCCGGCCGCGGCCGCGAAGGCGTAGCGCGGCTGATCGGCGAGGGGCGGGTCAGGAAGATCGTGTGCAGCTTCGCGCGCAGCCGCGGCTCGGTGTTGTTCGAGGAGGTCTACGCCCGCGGCGGCATCGAGCTCGAAATCCTGCCGCAGGGCACGATGGCCGAGCGGATGCGCGCCGCGGCGGCGGGCATCCCGGCCTTCTACACGGCGACCGCGGCGGGCACCAAGCTCGCCGAGGGCAAGGAGGCGCGCGTCTTCAACGGCCGCGAATACATCCTCGAACACGCGCTCTACGGCGATGTCGCGCTGATCGAGGCGTGGCGCGCCGACCGCTGGGGCAATCTGGTTTATCGGGATGCGGGGCGGAACTTCAACCCGGTCATGGCCGCGGCGGCGCAGCTGACGATCGTGCAGACCCAGCATGTCGCCGGGCTCGGCGAATTGTCGCCCGAGGAGATAGCGACCCCGGGCATTTACGTCGACCGGCTGGTACACGTCGAAGCCGGCGACCCGCCCCTCAAGATTTGACCGCGCCCGATCGAGCAGGAACACAGCAAATGGAAGCAACTCAGACTTGGCAGCCGCTCGAGCGCGACGCGCTGGCCGCGCGGCTCGCCCAGGACATCCCCGAGGGCTGGTCGGTCAATCTCGGCATCGGCATCCCGACCCTGGTCGGCAATTATGTGCCGCCGGAGCGTGAGGTGATCTTCCATTCCGAGAACGGCATCCTCGGCATGGGGCCGGCGCCGCCGCCGGAGAAGATCAACCGCTGGCTGATCAACGCGAGCAGCCAGTACGTGACGTTGCGTCCCGGGGCCAGCTATATGAGCCACTCGGACAGTTTCGCGCTGGTGCGCGGCGGTCATCTCGATCTGTGCGTGCTCGGCGCCTTTCAGGTGGCCGAGAATGGCGACTTGGCCAATTGGGCGCGCTCGGAGGATGACAACGCGCCGGCGATCGGTGGGGCGATGGATCTCGCCGCCGGCGCAAGGCGGATCTGGGTGGTCATGGAGCACAACACCCGCGGCGGCGAGGCGCGGCTGTTGCGCCATTGCACCTATCCGCTGACCGCCAGGGGTTGCGTGTCGCGAATCTATACCGAGCTCGCGGTCATCGACGTGACCCCGCGCGGCTTCGCGGTGGTCGACATGGTCCCCGGCCTCAGCCTCGACGAATTGCAGGCGCGCACCGACGCACCGCTGATCCGGGCCGAGTGATTAATTCGGAGCGCCGCCGTCCCGGCGGCACGCCGGCGAGACGCCGGCGGTCCGGAGTGTTACGCGCAGGCGGCGACGGCGCGGCGGGCCATCACGGTGACGAGGTGGGCGCGGTATTCGGCGCTGGCGTGGATGTCGGAGTTGAGGCCGTCATCCTTGATCGCGATGTCCTTGATCGCATCCGGCGTGAAGGATTTCGCGAGCGCGGCTTCCATCTCGGGCACGCGGAAGACGGACGCGCCGGCGCCGGTCACCGCGACGCGCACGCCGGCGGGAGTCTTTGCCACGAAGACGCCGACGATCGCGTAGCGCGAGGCCGGGTTGCGGAATTTCTGGTAGTTGGCCTGCGCGACTTTCGGGAAGCGCACGGCGGTCAGGATCTCGCCGGGCTGTAGCGCGGTCTCGAACATCCCGGTGAAGAACTGGTCGGCCGCGATCTCACGCTTGTTGGTGCGCACCGTCGCGTTCAGCGCGACGACCGCCGCCGGGTAGTCGGCGGCCGGGTCGTTGTTGGCGACCGAGCCGCCGATCGTGCCGCGGTTGCGGACCGCCGGGTCGCCGATCATGCCGGCCATCGCCGCCAAGGCCGGGATCGCGCGCTTGACGACATCCGAGCGGTTGACGTCGGCGTGGCGGGTCATCGCGCCGATCACGATTGCGTCGCCGTCTTCGCTGATGCCTTTCAGCGACGGGATCGCCGAGAGATCGACCAGCTGCGTCGGTTTGGCGAGGCGCATCTTCAGGGTCGGGATCAGCGTCATGCCGCCGGCGACCAGCTTGGCGTCCTCGTCGCCGAGCAGGCGCGTCACGTCGTCGAGGCTGGCGGGCTTCTGGTATTCGAATTCGTACATCGGGCTCTCCCTATTCGGCGGCGAGCGGGGTTTTGTGCTGCTGGATCGTGCGCCACAAGCGCTCGGGGGTCAGCGGCATCTCGACATGCCTGACGCCGAGCGGCTTCAGCGCGTCGACGACGGCGTTGGCGATCGCCGCCGGCGCGCCGATCGCGCCGGCCTCGCCGCAGCCTTTGACGCCGAGCGGGTTGTGGGTGCACAGCGTCACATGCGTCGACAATGCGAAATTCGGCAGATCGTCGGCGCGCGGCATCGCGTAATCGTTGTAGGAGCCGGTCAGCAGCTGGCCGGTCTCCTTGTCGTAGACGCAGCCTTCGAGGACGGCCTGGCCGATCCCCTGCGCGAGCCCGCCATGCACCTGGCCGGCGACGATCATCGGGTTGATGATGCGGCCGAAATCGTCCGACGCGGTGAAGTTGACGATCGTCAGATGCCCGGTGTCGGGATCGATCTCGATCTCGGCGATATGCGCTCCCGACGGGAAGGTGAAGTTCTTCGGGTCGTAGAACGCGGTCTCGTCGAGCCCGGGCTCCAGCTCGTCATGCGGGAAGTTGTGCGGCACATAGGCGGTCAGGGCCACCTCGGCCAGGCTCTTCGAGCGGTCGGTGCCGGCGACGGTGAAATTGCCGTCCTTGAATTCGACATCGGCTTCCGAGGCTTCGAGCAGGTGGGCGGCGATCTTGCGACCCTTGGCGACGACCTTGTCCATCGCCTTGATGATCGCGCTGCCGCCGACGGCGATCGAGCGCGAGCCATAGGTGCCCATCCCGTAGGGGATCTTGGCGGTGTCGCCATGCACGATCTCGATCGACTCGATCGGGATGCCGAGATGGTCCGACACGACTTGCGCGAAGGTCGTCTCATGCCCCTGGCCGTGCGCGTGCGAGCCGGTCAGCACCGTGACGCTGCCGGTCGGATGCACCCGCACCGCCGCGGATTCGAACAAGCCCGCCCGGGCGCCCAAGGAGCCGACGACCGCCGAGGGTGCGATGCCGCAGGCCTCGATGTAGGTCGCGAGGCCGATGCCGCGCAGTTTGCCGCGCCGCGCCGCTTCCTGACGCCGCTGCTCGAACTCGCCATAGCCGGCGGCTTTCATCGCCAGTTCGAGCGTCGACTGGTAGTCGCCGCTGTCGTATTGCAACGCGACCGGTGTCTGGTACGGAAAGGCATTTGCCGGGATGAAATTCCGCCGGCGCAATTCGGCCGGATCCATGCCGAGGTCGTCGGCGGCGAGATCGACGATGCGTTCCAATAGGAACGTCGCCTCGGGCCGGCCGGCGCCGCGATAGGCATCGACCGGCACGGTGTTGGTGAACACCGCCTTGGTCTCGACGTAGATCGCCGGGGTCGTGTAGGTGCCGGCGAGCAACGTCCCATAGAGATAGGTCGGGATGCAGGTCGAGAAGGTGGACAGATAGGCGCCCATATTGGCGATCGTCGACACCTTCAGCGCCAGGAACTTGGCGTCCTTATCGAGCGCCAGCTCGACATGGGTGACATGGTCGCGGCCATGCGCGTCGGACATGAAGCTTTCCGAGCGGTCGGCGGTCCATTTGATCGGCTTCCTGACCTTGGCCGCAGCCCAGGTGACGATCGCCTCCTCGGCATAATGGTAGATCTTGGAGCCAAAGCCGCCGCCGACATCGGGCGCGACGACCCGCAATTTCGCTTCCGGGATGTGCAATACAAAGGCGCCCATCAACAGCCGGATCACATGCGGGTTCTGGCTGGTCGTGTAGAGGATGTGCTCGCCGGTCGCGCGGTCGAACTCGCCGATCGCGGCGCGCGGCTCCATCGCGTTCGGGACAAGGCGGTTGTTGATCAGGTCGAGCTTGACGATCCGGGCCGCCTTGCCGATCGCGGTCTCGACCGCGGCGCCATCGCCGAGGTGCCAGTCGTAGCAGATATTGCCCGGCGCCTCCGGCCAGACCTGCGGCGCGCCGGGCTTCAAGGCCGCGACGACATCGACGACCGCCGGCTCGACGGCGTAATCGACCGCGATCTTCTCGGCGGCGTCGCGCGCCTGCCCGAGGCTGTCGGCGATCACGACCGCCACCGGGTCGCCGACATGGCGCACATGGTCGACCGCCAGCACCGGGTGCGGCGGCTCCTTCATCGGCGAGCCGTCCTTCGAGTTGATCAGCCAGCCGCAGGGCAGGCCGCCGATCTCGTCCTTGGCCATGTCCGGGCCGGTGAACACGGCGACGACGCCCGGCGCCAAGGCCGCGCCGCTGGTGTCGACGCGGCTGAGGCGCGCGTTGGCGTGCGGGCTGCGCAGGATGTAAGCGTAGAGCTGGCCCGGCCGGTTGAGGTCGTCGGTGTAGGTCCCCTGGCCGGTCAGGAACCGGTAGTCCTCGCGCCGCCGGACTGGTGTGCCGATCGATCCATCAGCCATGGCGGTTACTCCGCGGCCACCCCGTGGGGGTTCGGCGCCGGCGCCTCGCCGCGCATCACGGCCGCCCCCTCCGCAATCGCCAGGACGATGTTGTGGTAGCCGGTGCAGCGGCACAGATTGCCTTCGAGATATTCACGGATCTCGCGGTCGGTCGGCTTCGGGTTGTTCTTCACGAGGTCGAGCGCGCTCATCACCATGCCGGGGGTGCAGAAGCCGCATTGCAGCGCGTGATTGTTGCGGAAGGCTTCCTGCATCGGGTGCAGCGTGTCGCCATTGGCGACGCCCTCGATGGTCAGCACGTTGGCGCCCTCGGCCTGGACCGCAAGCAGGGTGCAGGATTTGACCGCCTCGCCGTTGACATGCACGACGCAGGCGCCGCATTGGCTGGTGTCGCAGCCGACATGCGTGCCGGTCAGCCCGAGATGCTCCCGCAGCAGCTGCACCAATAAGGTGCGCCCCTCGACCGTCGCCGATGCCGGCTTGCCGTTGACGGTGAGGCTCACCGTTTTCTGCATGGAACCCTCCCTCGAAACGCCGTCTCGAATGCTGTCAGCCTGCGGCCGAGGGGAGTTTCGTGCGCCGCCGTGTTCCGGTCAAGGCGGCATGAGGCTACTCCGGGGCTAAACGGGATCCTCCCCCGCCCTGCGGGGGAGGTGGCGCGTGCAACGCGCCGGAGGGGGCTGCGGCAACGCGCGTTCGATGGCTTTCAAAACCGCTTCGAATTTCTCGTCTTGCAGCACGTCGCCGGCGCTGAAGCGTAAAACCGCTACGCCTCGTTCCGCCAGCCATGCCTGACGAACTTCGTCGTGGCGCGCCGCTACGGCAGTGTCGTGCGCGAACCCATCCACCTCGATCGCCAGCTGGGCGGACGCACAATAGAAATCGAGAATATAAGGTCCGATTGGGTGTTGCCGGCGAAAGCGCAACCCCGCAAGTCGTCCTTTCCGCAGCGCCTGCCAGAGCACGACCTCCGGCAAGCTCATCTGCCGGCGCAGCTCGCGAGCGCGATTGAGAGTTCTTTCCGGCGCTCGCATGGCCCCTCCACCATGCTTCGCATGGTCCCCCTCCCCCGCTCGGCGGGGGAGGAACATGACGCTCCACTCTGGTTACCCCGAGGTGGTCGATTGCGGATCGCTCTGGGGGGTCACCAGGGCGACGAATTTGCTGAAGAAATCATCAGCCATCTTGCGCGCGGTGGCGTCGATCAGGCGCGAGCCGATCTGCGCCAGCTTGCCGCCGACCTGTGCCTGGACGCCGTAGCGCAGCACCGTCTCGCCGCCTTCTTCCGCGAGCGCCACCTTGGCGCTGCCCTTGGCGAAGCCGGCGACCCCGCCCTGGCCTTCGCCGGAGATCGTGTAGCCGGCGGGCGGGTCGAGGTCGGCGAGCGTAACCTTGCCGGTGAAATTGGCCCGGACCGGCCCGACCCGGGCGACGACCTTGGCGGTGAACTCGGTGTCGGAGAGCTTGTCGACGCTCTCGCAGCCGGGGATGCACTGCTTCAGGGTCTCGGGGTCGTTGAGCCGTTCCCAGACGGCCTGCCGGGGGGCAGGGATGCGGCGCTCGCCTTGCATGTCCATCGCGGCGGGGTCCTCGAAGGGGGGATCGCGAAAGTGTGGTCCGGCGCCCCACCGATTGCAACCGGCGGAGTGGGCGACCACCTAAGCGGACAGTTCCGATTAGTTTAGTGGGTCGGACTGATACTAATCAGGCGGACCAGGGCGGGCTGGGCAGCGCGGAAACATAAGATGAGAACCGTGCTGTGGCTCTTGGTCGGCCTCGCGATCGTCGTGCTGGCCTGGATACCGCTCAACCTGAGCGACCCGAGGGATATCCCGTTCATCCCCGCCATCCTCGGTATTGTCGGCAGCGTCGTCGGCGGTGTGATCGCGCTGGTCGCGGTCGTGCGGTGGGTGCGCCGGGGGGCTGCGACTACCCCTTGATTGACTTGGCGAGTCCTTCCTGTTATTGCATTGCACTATGACCAAACCGCGTAACGAGCTGCGACTTATTCTGTCGGCGTCCTGAGGGCGCCGGCCTCCGCTCGTCTGTCCCTGAGGGGACCCTTCTCGCGTTTGGTGCTTTCATGGATCCGATGGTGTCGACTTTGTGCGGTGCGACTCGCGGTCTGATTTTGGTCCGCCGGGCGCGACTTATCACCGGCTGGCAGGAATAGCCCGCCGGCCATAGCACCGCCCGAACCGTCGCCATGAGTGCCGGCCCCCAAGGGGGCGCGCTCCGATCCCAGGAGTTTCCGATGACAATCATGCCAATCCACAAATACCGACAATTCCCGCCGATAGGCTTGCCCGACCGGCAATGGCCGGCGCGCACGATCGACAGGGCGCCGCAATGGTGCAGCGTCGATCTGCGCGACGGCAACCAGGCGCTGATCGAGCCGATGGGGCCCGAGCGCAAGCGGCGCATGTTCGACCTGTTGCTGAAGCTCGGCTTCAAGGAGATCGAGGTCGGCTTTCCGGCCGCCTCCGAAACCGACATGGCGTTTGTGCGCGAGATCATCGACGAGGATCTGATCCCCGATGACGTCACGATCCAGGTGCTGACCCAGTCGCGCGCCGAACTGATCGACAAGACCTTCGAGGCAATCCGCGGCGCGCGGCGGGCGATCGTGCATCTATACAATTCGACCTCGGAATTGCAGCGCCGGGTCGTGTTCGGGCTCGACCGGGCGGGGATCGTCGACATCGCGGTGACCGGCGCCAAGCAGATCCGCGACCTCGCCGCGACGATGCCGGAGACCGAGATCGTCTACCAGTATTCGCCCGAGAGCTTCAGCGGCACCGAACTCGATTTCGCGGTCGAGATCTGCGAGGCGGTCATGGATGTCTGGCGGCCGACGCCGGCCAACAAGATGATCGTCAACCTGCCCGGCACGGTCGAGATGGCGACGGCCAATGTCTATGCCGACCAGATCGAGTGGTTCGCCCGGCATGTACGCGACCGCGACAGCCTGATCCTGAGCCTGCATCCGCACAACGACCGCGGCACCGCGGTGGCGGCCACCGAGTTCGGCATTATGGCCGGCGCCGAGCGGGTCGAGGGCACGCTGTTCGGCAATGGCGAGCGCACCGGCAATGTCGACGTCATCACACTGGCCTTGAACCTGTTCAGCCAGGGGGTCGATCCCGGCCTCGTCGTGACCGACATCGACGATGTCGTGCGGACCTCGGAATACTGCACGCAATTGCCGGTGCATCCGCGCCATCCCTATGCCGGCGAGCTGGTGTTCACCGCCTTTTCCGGGTCGCACCAGGACGCGATCAAGAAGGGCTTCGATGCGTTGCAGAAGCGCAATGACGAGCTCTGGGAGGTGCCGTATCTGCCGATCGACCCGAAGGATCTCGGCCGCACCTACGAGGCGGTGATCCGGGTCAACAGCCAGTCGGGCAAGGGCGGCGTCGCCTATGTCTTGAAGGCCGATCACGGGCTCGATTTGCCGCGCGGGCTGCAGATCGAGTTCAGCCGGGTCGTGCAGGAGGTCGCCGACCGCACCGGCAAGGAAATCACCAGCGAGATGATCTGGTCACTGTTCCAAGACACCTATCTCGGCCGCCACGGCATCAAGCTGGTCGATTACAGCCTGCTGCCGGAGCCGCGCGCCGGCGAGCGGCGCATCGCCGCGACGGTCGAGGTCGATGGCGCCGAGCGGCAGATCGAGGGCGTCGGCAACGGGCCGATCGCCGCCTTTGTCGATGCGTTGCAGCGCGAATGCGGCGTTGCGCTGACCGTCCTCGACTACCACGAGGACGCGGTCAGCGCCGGCGCCGACGCGCAGGCCGCCGCCTACGTGCAGATCCGCGGAGGCGGGGCCGGGACACTCTATGGTGTCGGCATGGATAGCGACATCGTCACCGCCTCCTTGAAGGCGGTCGCCAGCGCCGCCACCCGCGCGACCCAAAAGGCGGCGGGGAAGTAGCTGCTACTTATACCGTCTCCTCAGTCCCTTGGGCTG
>Ga0210400_10000745_pt1 | contig 34525 bp, 29 predicted proteins | sample IncBWH26MmetaG_FD_155456 | JGI IMG/M metagenome (GOLD analysis project Ga0210400, IMG submission 155456) | Forest soil microbial communities from Barre Woods Harvard Forest LTER site, Petersham, Massachusetts, United States - Inc-BW-H-26-M | ecosystem: Environmental > Terrestrial > Soil >... | reverse complement strand
CATTGACATGTTGGTGGAAACAACTCGAGAGTTTTTGCACCAGACCGCCGCGTTTCTGCCGAAGCTGGTGCTGGCGCTGCTCGTGGTCGCGGTCGGATGGCTGATTGCCAAGGCGGTGCGTTTCGCGGTGGAACGCGCCTTGCGCGCGATCAATTTCAATGTGCTGACCGAGCGCGCGGGCACGGACAATTTCTTGAAACAGGCCGGCATGCGCGGCGATACGACGACGCTGTTTGGCCTGGTGGCATTTTGGGTGGTGATTCTGGCCACCTTGATCATTGCATTCAACGGCATGGGATTGTCATACGTTCCTGACCTGTTGGGACGCGTGGTGCTGTTCATTCCCAAGCTGCTCATCGCCATGCTGATCATGGTGTTCGGCGCGTATTGCGCGGGCCTCGTGGGCAACGCCGTGCAGAATTATTGCGCCGAGGCACGCATCGCGGACGCCGACGTGCTGGGCCGGCTCGTGCGCTACGCGATCATGCTCTTCGTCGTCATGATCGCCTTGAGCCAGGTCGAAGTCGGCGGCGACATCGTGCAGCGGACCTTTCTCATCATTCTCGCCGGTCTCATGCTCGCGATCGCCTTGGCGTTTGGCCTCGGCGGCAAAGATTGGGCCGCCTCATTGCTGCAGCGCTGGTGGCCGCAACGCCGAAAGGACAATGACCTCTGAGCGGTCGCTTCGCTCACGCGATGCCGTTTGGGTGCGCTCTCGAGCCAGGCGGCGCTCGATTCCGTCTGTGGGCGCCCTCGTGTGCCAGTGTGCAACTCGAGCTGACACTGCCGGGTGACGCGCGCGCCACGCGGCAGGCCATGCGATGTGCCGATGGCTGGCACGAGACCGACGTGCCCCAGGCTTGCGCCGGCGCGAGTTATCGATTCGTCGTGCAAACCCGCGATGCGCAGGAGCTCGCCGTGCCCGATCCCGCCTCGCGCAGCAACCCGCAGGGTGTACACGGCGCGAGCATGATCGTCGATCCGAACGCCTATCACTGGCAGTCCTTGGAATGGCGCGGCCAATCGTGGCCGGATGCCGTGCTCTACGAGCTGCACGTCGGCACCTTTACGCAGGAAGGCACGTTTGCCGCCGCCCGCGCGCGACTCCCACATCTGCGGGACCTCGGCGTCACGGCGCTGCAGATCATGCCGCTGGCGGCATTTCCCGGCCAGCGCAATTGGGGCTATGACGGGGTGCTGCAATTCGCGCCGGCATCCTGTTACGGCGCACCTTCCGATCTCAAGGCTTTGATCGACGGCGCGCATCGACTGGGAATGATGGTGTTGCTGGACGTGGTGTACAACCATTTCGGACCGGAAGGGAATTATCTGCATGCCTACTGTCCCGAGTTTTTCAATCCCGCGCATCGCACCCCGTGGGGCGCCGCCATCAACTTCGATGGCGCAGGCAGCCGGACAGTCCGTGATTTTTTTGTGCACAACGCGCTGTATTGGATCGAGGAGTTTCGCTTCGACGGCCTGCGGCTGGACGCCATCCACGCCATGTGCGATTCGTCGCGTCCCGATATCGTGGCGGAGATCGCTGCCGCGATCCGCGCGGGGCCGGGCCTTGCGCGCCAGGTGCACATGGTTCTCGAGAACCACGCCAATCAAGCGCACTATCTTGACCGCGACAAGGATGGAGAGCCGCTGGCCGCCACCGCGCAATGGGACGATGACCTGCATCATGTCCTGCACGTTCTTATCAGCGGCGAAGCGGATGGCTACTACGCCGACTATGCGGCACAGCCTCTTCAAGTGTTGGGACGCTCGCTCGCGGAAGGCTTCGCCTATCAAGGCGAGTATTCGAAGTTCTGCGACGGTGAGCGGGGCGAGCCCAGCGCCCATCTGCCGCCCGCGGCCTTCGTGGCCTTTCTGCAAAACCACGACATGATCGGCAACCGCGCCTTTGGCGATCGGGTTCACGCGTTTGCCGATCCGCGCCTGATTCCCGCCGCCTACGCCTGTTTGCTGCTCTCGCCGCAGGTGCCGATGCTGTTCATGGGCGAGGAATTTGCGGCCTCGACGCCGTTTCAGTATTTCTGCGATTTCGGCCCCGAACTGGCGCAGTCGGTCGCCAATGGGCGGCGCCAGGAGTTCAAGCGCTTCGCTGCCTTTGCGGATGAGGCCGCGGTCGCGCGCATTCCGGACCCCAACGCCGAATCGACGTTCATCGGCAGCAAGTTGCGCTGGCAGGAGCGCTTGGCCTCGCCGCATCGAGCGCAGCTGGATTTCATCCACGAGTTATTGGCGCTGCGGCGGCGTTACTTGGCACCTCATCTGTCGAACCGCATCGGTGCCGGGCGCTTCGAGATCGTGGATGAGGTGCTGTGCGTGGAGTGGCGGCTGGCGGATGGCCGGCCCTGGCGCCTCTTTGTTCATTTTGGAGCGCATGCCGCCTATGCGGTGCTGCCCACCAGCGGAACCACGGTGTTCTCGATGGGCAGTGTCGCCGCCGCGACCCCGCAAGCGCGGCTCGAGCCGGGCGCGGTGATCGCGGTTTACGGTTAGCCCAAACGGGTACGAGCCCTAAGCGACTGCGAGCCTCAAGCGGCTACAACCCTTAAGCGGCGGCGCGCTCGGCGGGCGCGGCTTCGAGCGCCCTGGCCAGCACGTCTTCAATCCGCTCCGCCCACACGAACTCGAGGCCGTTGCGCACGCTGTCGGGAATATCCTCAAGATCGCGCCGATTGCGTGCCGGCAAGATCACCGTGCGAATGCCGGCGCGTGCGGCGGCCACGCATTTCTCCTTGATGCCGCCGACGGGCATGACGACGCCGCGCAGGCTGATCTCGCCGGTCATGGCAACGTCGGCTCGCACCGTGCGTTGGGTGAGCAGCGAAGCCAGCGAGGTGGCGATGGCCACTCCGGCGCTCGGCCCATCCTTCGGAATCGCGCCGGCCGGAACGTGAATATGCAAATCGCTGTTATCGAGCACGGTCGGATCTATCCCTAAGCGATCGGCTTGGGATTTGATCAAGGTGACCGCCGCCTGAGCGCTCTCTTTCATGACCTCGCCCAGTTGCCCGGTCAATATCAGCTTGCCGCTGCCGCGCACACGGCTGGTCTCTATAAATAGAATGTCGCCGCCGGACGGAGTCCAGGCAAGTCCGGTCGCGACGCCCGGCACGCTGGTGCGCAGGGCCACATCGCTTTCGAAGCGCGCCGCGCCGAGAATGCGTTCCACCGCGGGTCCGTCGATCGCGACGCTCTGCGCCTCGCCCGAGGCAATCGTGACCGCCGCGTTGCGCAATAGCGCGCCGATCTGGCGCTCCAGGCTCCGAACGCCGGCTTCGCGCGTGTAGTCGGCAATCACGCGCCGCAGGGCCTCATCGGAAATCTGCACCTGCTGCTCGGACAAGCCATTGGCCTTGAGCTGCCGCTTGAGCAGGTAACGCCGCGCAATCTGCAGCTTCTCCTCTTCCGTATAACCCGTCAGCTCGATGACTTCCATGCGATCGCGCAAGGGCGGTGGAATCGAATCGAGCACATTGGCGGTGCCGATGAACAGCACCTTCGACAGGTCGAAGGGAACACCCAAGTAGTTGTCGCGGAACGTGTTGTTTTGTTCCGGATCCAGCACTTCAAGGAGCGCCGAGAAGGGGTCGCCCTGATAGCTTGCCGACAGCTTGTCCACTTCATCGAGCATCAGCACCGGATTGCGTCGACCGGCCTTGCGCACCGCTTGGATGATGTTGCCGGGCAAAGAACCGATGTAGGTGCGGCGATGGCCGCGAATCTCGGCCTCATCGTGCACGCCGCCCAAGCTCACCCGGCCGAATTTGAGGCCGATGGCTTTCGCGATGCTCTGTCCGAGCGAGGTCTTGCCGACGCCCGGCGGACCGACAAAGCACAGAATCGGGCTGCGGCCTTCGGGGTTGAGTTTGCGCACCGCCAGGAACTCGAGAATTCTGCGCTTGATCTTGGCCAGGCCGTAATGATCCTCGTCGAGTATTTTTCGAGCTTGCTCGATGTCGACCTGTTCGGGGTCGAGTTTGGACCAGGGCATGGCCAGCAGCCATTCCAGGTAAGTTCGCGTCATGGAATACTCGGCGGCCTGTTCCGGCATCCTTTCGAGCCGGTTGAGTTCGCGCTGCGCCTGCTCTTCAACCTCCGGCGGCATCCCGGCATCCTTGATGCCTTCCTTCAGTTCGGCCAACTCGGACTTCGTGCCATCGGTTTCGCCCAGCTCCTTCTGGATCTGGTGCAACCGCTCGCGCAGCACGGCTTCTTTTTGCCGGTCGTCGAAGGCTTCGCGCGTCTTTTCATCGATTTGACGCGAGACCTTGAGCACCTCGATGCGCCGCCCGAGCAGCGTCAAGACCCGGTCGAGCCTCGCCTTAAGATCGAAGGTCGCGAGAATCTCCTGTTTGTCGGCCGCCTTCAGATCCATGAAACTGGCGATCATGTCGGCGAGCGCGGGAATGGATTCGATGCTGCGAATCGCGTTGGTCAGCTCGCCCGGCGCTTGCGGCAACAGCTGTACGGCTTCGATCGCCCGGTCGCGCAGACTCATGCCGCGCGCTTCGATCTCCTTATCGAAAGTGGTGGGCTCTTTGTGCCGCTCGATGCGCGCGACCAAAAACGGTTCACGGCTGACGTAGTCAAGCACGGTAAATCGTTCCTCGCCCTGGGCTATCAGATGATGCGAGCCGTCGGGCGCAGTAATGAAACGCACGATGGAGGCCGCGGTGCCGACGCGATGCAGCACCTCCGGGGTGGCGTTCTCGACGCTCGAGTCGGTTTGCAGCAGCAATCCGACGCGGCGCTGGGTGCGTACCGCTTCTTGCGCTGCAGCGAGCGCTGCCTTGCCCGAGATCGTCACCGGCAGCACGACACCGGGGAACAACACGGTGTCGCTCACCGGCAGGATGATCAATACGTCTTCACCGCTACTCATACGGTTTCCCTCGTCAGACGCAGTTGTAAATAGCCATGAGCCAAGCGGCTCTCGGTCAGCACGTAGTGCCCCGGCGGCAATTCAATCCGCCGGCGCATCCGGCCATAGGGAATCTCCAATCGCACCACGTTCATGGCGACGCCGACGGCCGGCGGGGGTACCGTGGTATCGATCTGCAAACCGGTTGGGGTTATTTGCACGGCCACATCATCGACATGTGCGCCGGGCAGGGCCACCACGACGTGCACATTGGATCCATCCGCGAAAATGTCGGTCGGCGGCTCCCAGACAGGTTGGCTGGCGGTGGCGATCAGGTTGAAGAAATGCCGATGCTTGCGCTCGGCTTCCTCGAGCAGGGCGCAGGCTTCCGCCCACATCCAGGAGTTTCTACGGGTAATATCCATGTGAACGTGAGATGCGGCCAGGCGCACAAAAGTTCAAGGGCGCGTCACATTTGGGCGGCAGCCCGTTTTTTAGGCTGGGCGCGGCGCCGGGCGATCGATGACCCGCACGGTGTAACCGCCGGATTTCTCATCGGGTCTTAACTGCACCAATCCGCGCTTTTCCGCATCGCTCAGCATGTCGTTGAAGGATCTGAAGCCGTAGAAGCGCTCGTTGAACCCCGGTTGGCGCCGCTTGATGGCCTGTTTGATCATCGAGCCCCAAATCGGTTCGCTGCCCCCGCGCTCTTCGGTCAACGCCTCCACCGTATCGACGATGAGCTCCAGTGCCTCGCCGAGGTTGGGTCCCTTTTTCTCCGCCGGCACGCCTTCGGAGGCAGTTTGAGGTGTTGCCGATGTCCCGCGGCGGCGCGCCTTGGGCTCCTTGCGCACCAAATCGTCGTAATAGATGAATTCATCGCAGTTGTTGATGAATAGATCTGAGGTCGAATTCTTGACGCCCACGCCGATGACGGTTTTGGCATTTTCGCGCAGCTTGCTGACCAGCGGGGAAAAGTCCGAGTCGCCGCTCAAGATGACAAAGGTATCCACGTGACCCTTCGTGTAGCACAGATCGAGCGCATCGACGACCATGCGGATGTCCGCGGAATTCTTGCCTGACTGTCTGACGTGCGGAATTTCGATGAGCTCAAACGCCGCTTCGTGCAATCCGCGCTTGAAGTCCTTGTACCGCTCGAAATCGCAGTAGGCCTTCTTGACCACGATGTGGCCCTTGAGCAATAGACGCTCGAGCACTTTCTCAATATCGAAACTCGGATACTTGGCGTCGCGCGCACCCAGCGCGATGTTCTCCAGATCCAGGAACACCGCCATGGTGGCATCCGACGCTTTGCTCGACATTCAAGATCCTTTGTTTCAAAACCAGTTGTAGTTGAAGCTTACGCTGATTCGCTCGGCATGGACGGTGTTGGGGACGACTTCGTGGCGCAGCCAGCTCTCGAACAACAGCAGTTGCCCGGCCGCCGCGGGAAAGGTGATCCAGGGGCGCGCCTCGCGCTTTGCCTCGAGTCTGCGCGGCGGCGCGGCCATGAATCGCTCCAAGCGCGGATCTTCGAATTTGATCCCGGGAGATCCTTTCGGCACTTGCACGTAGTAGGTGCCGCTCAAGCTCGAATGCGGGTGCAGGTGCAAGCTGTGCACCGTGCCTCGCGGCATGATGTTGACCCAGCAGTCGGTCATCTCGAGTTCGCGGCCCTGCAAATCCCATTCGACCGCGGCGGCAAAGGTTGCAACGTGGCGTTGGAGCTTTTTCCGCAGCGACTCAAACGTGGGCGAGACGGTCTGGAGACGATGCACCGAACCGTATGAAGTGTAGCCGCCCGGGTAGTTCTTGTCCGACCACCGGCGTCCGGCCGCATCGTCGAGGCGCAGCTGGCGGCACTCCTTCAAGAGTTGGCGATTGAAGCCGCGGGTATCGCCGCTTTGCAAGGCTGACGCGTACACCAGCGTTGGGAATAAAGCGTGAACGCCCACGGCAAGCCGTCAGAATCTCAAGGGGTCGCCGCGGAACCCGCGGGCGCGCGCGAATCGTTCGCGCCGTAGAAGAGCCCAGGTCTGGGGAAATTCAGCGCCTTGGCGGCCGCGGCATTCGCAGGCGCGATGCCAATGGCTTCGACGGCGTTGCCGGAACCCCAAGGTTCCAGCGGCACGATCTTGTAGCCCATGGCGGTGAGGGCTTTGACGGTATCGGCCGAGAGAGCAAAGGGTTCCGCGGCAATCGTGTCCGGCAGCCATTGGTGGTGGATGCGCGGCGCATCGACCGCCGCTTGCAGCGTCATGCCGTGATCGATGAGATTGACGATGACTTCCAGCACCGTCGTGGTGATCCTGGATCCGCCCGGCGTACCGACGACGAGGACCGGATGGCCGTCTTTGATCACGAGCGTGGGCGTCATGGAGCTCAACGGGCGCTTACCCGGAGCGACCGCGTTCGCTTTGCCCTGCACCAGGCCGAAGACATTGGGCACGCCGGGTTTGGCGGTGAAATCATCCATTTCATCGTTCAAGAAGAATCCGGTGTTGCCGGCGATGACTTTGGCGCCGAAAGAATCGTTGATGGTGTAAGTGACCGCAACAGCGTTACCGGCCCGATCGACGACGGAATAGTGCGTGGTGCTGGCGTGCTCCTCGGCGCCCGCGAGGCCTGGGAGTGCGCTGGAGGGCGTGGCACGATCGGGCTGAATCTGCGCTCGGATCGCTTGCGCGTACGGCGCCGACAACAGGCGCGAGGTCGGATTATCGATAAACGCCGGATCGCCAAGATAGGTATTGCGGTCGCGGTAGGCATGACGCATCGCCTCGGTCATGACATGAACGGCGCCGCTGGAATGGAAACCCATGGCGTTGAGCGGGTAACCTTGAAGCACCTGCAGCATCTCGCACAAGGTGATCCCGCCGGAGCTGGGCGGCGGCGCGGAGAGGATGGTATAGCCGCGGTAGGAACAACTGATGGGCGCCGATTCCGTCGTGGTATACGCCGCAAAGTCTTCGGGCGTCAGTAACCCGCCGTGCGCGCGCGAAGCAGCGCTGACCGCCGCGGGTATGGCGCCGTGATAGAAGGCATCGATCCCGCCGCTGCTGACCGCACGCAGCGTCGCCGCCAGATCCTTCTGTGTCAGTCGATCGCCGGGCGCGAAGGGCTGCCCGTGGTTGAGAAATACCGCGGCGACGTTTGGCTGATCGCGAAACGCCTTGGTGCCGTCCGTCAAAACGTCGACATCGCCCCGGGTCAGGAGGAATCCTTCCTCGGCGAGCTTGACGGCCGGAGCGATCAGCGTCGCCCGCGGCAAGGTCCCGTATTTCTGCCGCGCCGTCTCCAGGCCCATGACGGTACCGGGTACGCCAACCGCCAGATACCCGTCGAGACTGCGGCTGCCGACAACTGTGCCAGCCGCGTCGAGGAACATGTCGGCGCGCGCGGCCAGGGGCGCCTTCTCGCGAAAATTGATGAAGGTATTTTTGCCGTCGGCAAAGTGAATGAGCATGAATCCGCCGCCGCCGAGATTGCCGCAGCAGGGATGTGTCACGGCAAGCGCATAACCGACCGCGACCGCGGCATCGATGGCGTTGCCTCCCTGACGCAAAATCGCCGCGCCCACCTCGGAAGCGAGGTGCTGAGACGAGACCACCATCCCGCGGTCCGATTCGAGTTCGAGGGGCGCGGCCGCATGAGCCAGGCACGGCGCGAGCAGAACGGCAAAGGCGATTCGAGTGAACACCTTATTTTGCCGCGGGCACCGGCGTTGCCAGCGGCTCACCCTTCTCGACGATCCAGGCTGACACCGCCATGCCGCCATCCGGCCCCGGTGCCACCGCCAGACTGTGCACCGCGCCGCGCGGATTGAAGAAACTGTCCCCCGCTTTGAGCGCGCGATCCGGCTGACCTTGAGTTTTCAGGATCAGATTGCCCTTGAGCACGTAGCCGGCTTCATCGCCGGGATGTGTGTGGTAGCCGATCGCGGAGCCGGGCGGCAGAGTCGCCGTTCCAATCACAATTTCCTTGCCCGGCACGCCGGATTGATCATGGCGCTCCATGATATTGCGTACGGGTTGCGCGGCGGCCGGCTTTGATTCATCGGCTGCGGCATTCAAGGACAGGGCGGCGACGGCGATGAGCGACAGGTGTATGGGTTTCATTTGATTGATCTCGTTGTGTCGAAGAATTGATGTGTGATGTATGAAATCTTATCAGCGAGCGTAGGAGATCCGGTAGATGACATTGTTGCCGTCCTCGCTCATCAATAGCGATCCATCGGCGAGTTGCGCGGTGGCAACGGGGCGGCCCCAAACATGCGCGTCGTCCACCACAAAACCGGTGAGAAAGTCCTCATAGTCCCCGGTGGGCTCGCCGTTTTTCATGTGCACGCGAACCAGCTTGTAACCGGTGCGAAGGCTGCGGTTCCAGGAGCCATGGAATCCGACGATGGCATCGCCCACGTAGGACGCGGGAAACGCGAAATTTCCGCTCCCGGGCGCATAGAACGTCATGCTGAGCGCCGCCGAATGCGATTGGTACAGGACATCGGGGACCGAGACCTTGCCGCTCAAGTCGGGCCGGTCGCCCTTCAGGCGCGGATCCTCGTTCGAACCGATGTAGTACCACGGCCAGCCGAAAAAGCTGCCGCGAGCGACTCGGGTCGAATAGTCGGGCACCAAATCATCGCCTATGGCGTCGCGCTCGTTAGTCGTACACCAGAGAGCACCGTTTGCCGGTTGGACCGTGAGGCTCACGCAATTGCGTATGCCATTGGCATAGTTGCTTGCCGCGGCCCCCGGCGCGGCCGCGTCGAATTCCAGAACGGCCGCTCGGTCCGTTTCCACGTCCCAGGCAGCGCCGAGCCCGTGCGCCGCTTCCCATGACTTGATTTCCGCGGGCGTCTTCTTCGGCATCGACTCGGCCACGTTCGATCCCGAGCCCACCGAGACGAACAGGCGCTTGGCATCGGGCGAAAATGCGATATCGCGGGTGGAATGGCCGACGCCGCTTGGAAGTTGAGCGACGACGATTTGAGGCGCGGCGCGCGATTTCACGTCGCCCACCTGGTAGGCGTAGCGGGTGACGCGATGGGTCTCGGCGACATAGAGCCACTGCGGATTCTGCGCGTTCGGATAAAACGCCAAACCGAACGGTTGCCTCAATCCCTGAAGGTACACATCCGTCGCCGCGGCGCGGCTGCCGTCGGAAGAGGGGTGCAGCACCGTCACCCGTCCCCCGCGCATCTCCGTGACCAGAATGTCGCCGTTCGGTGCGACGAGCATTTTGCGCGGGCCCGTCAGGCCCACCGAAAAGACATCGATATGAAAACCCGGCGGCACCGACAAGGAGGCATTGGCGGGTTTCGCCACGACCGATGAGCCGTTGCGGGACGAGGGTGTGGCAAACGGCGGCGGCAGCGAACTCGCGCTGATGCGGTGCGGGCGGCCGGGCGCATCCAAGCGCCAATTCGCCGATTCGGCGCTGCTCGCCGGCACGACGATGGACGCTTCGGACGGCGCGCGATTCGCGACGCTTTGAAAATAGGCAACAAGGTTATCGCGATCGGTCTGGCCGGGAACGGCGATCACCATCGCGGTCCCCGGCACCACGTTGGCGGGCGCGGCGAGGAAGCGCTGCAGCGTTGCCGCATCCCACGTCAGTTTCGAATTACGCAGCGCCGCGGTGTAGGAAAATTGCGGCCCGCCAGCCGCCGCTCGGCCCACAAGACCGATCAGCGACGGTCCCTCCGCGCCGCCGTTATCGCCCGGTTCGGCCGTATGACAGACGCTGCAACGCTCCCGGAACAAAGACTTGCCGGCACCGGCATCGGCACCGAGTGCGGGCGCGGTTGCCAGGAACCACCCGGCTGCGCAACAGAGGACCATCGATCGTAAGGACATAGCTCTACTCCGGGTGGCGAGGCGGGTATGGAAATATAGCGCGTCGTCGTACATCCTGGCACGCATGCAGCTATTCGAGATCACCTTGATCCTGCTGACCCTCGCCGTCGTGTTCATGCACGTTGCGCGACGCTTGCGCGTGCCCTATCCGTCGTTGCTGGCCTTGGCGGGCGGCTGCGTGGCGCTCCTGCCGTTTGCGCCGCACCTGGGTATCCAGCCGCAGCTTGCCCTCGCCCTGTTCGTCGCGCCTGCGGTCATGGACTCGGCGTTCGACATGCCGCCCCGCGAACTGCTGCGCATTTGGGTGCCCTTGGTCTCCCTCGCCGTGGTGCTCGTGTTGCTCACCACCGCGGCCGTGGCCTGGGCGGGAGTGGCGCTGGCGGGACTGCCGGTGGCGGCGGCGATTGCCTTGGGGGCCATCGTGGCGCCACCCGACGCCGCGGCTGCCGCCGCGGTCCTGCGTGAATTCAATCTGCCGCGGCGAACCGTGGCGGTGCTCCAAGGCGAGAGCTTGTTGAACGATGCCGTCGCCTTGTTGGTGTTCGGCTTGGCGGTGAGCGCCGCGGTGTCACCGGGCAGTGCATGGGACTCCTTGATGCCCCGCCTGTTGATCGCGGTCCCCGGCGGGGCGGTGCTGGGCGTGCTGTGCGCGCATCTGAGCATGCGCGTTTTCAACAAGCTCGCCGGTACCTTGTCCTTGATCATCGCGCAATTCTTGGCCACTTTCGGGACCTGGATTCTGGCGGACCGGCTGCAGCTGTCGCCGATCGTGGCGGTCGTTGCGCTGGCGGCGGTAACCGCCCGATACATGCCCTCGCGCACCAGCGCTCGCGATCGGGTGAACACCTACGCCGTGTGGGCGACGGTGGTGTTCGTGCTCAACGTGCTTGCGTTCCTGTTGATGGGTCTGCAGGCGCGCGACATCTTGAATCAACTGCAGAGCGATGCGCTGGCGCACGCCTTGAAATTTGCCGGCATCGTGCTGGCGATCGTGATCGGCGTGCGCCTTGCCTACGTGATGCTATACGGCTCCGTGCTGCGCCTGTTTCGCCCCTTTTTCGAGCAGCGGCTGCTGCATTCAAAAGCGCCGACCGTGTCGATCGGCATATTGGTGTCGTGGTGCGGGATGCGTGGCCTGGTTACCCTGGCGACCGCGCTGGCGCTGCCGCAGGAATTCCCGAGCCGCGATGTCATCGTCTTGAGCGCCTTCAGCGTCGTGCTCGGCACTCTGATCTTGCAGGGATTCACGATCCGCCCGCTGATCGCCCTGCTGCGTATCGCGCCTGATTCGTCGCTCGATGACGAAGTGAGCCGGACGCGCAACGCCATGCTGGATGCGGCCTTGAAGGAATTGACGGCGATTCACGGCGACGGCGCCGCGGCACTGCGTGCCGAATATGCGGCCGCGCGCGCCGGCAACGCAGACCGATCCGAGCCGAATACCGAATACGATGAGGTGCGCAGACTGGCCATCGCGGCCGAGCGGCGCCTGCTGGTGGATTGGCGCCGGGGCGGGCGAATTCAGGACGATACCTACCACCTGCTGGAGGACGAGTTGGACCGAGCGGAATTGCACGTCGCGCGTGTGTCCAGTACTTGGTTGGACGGCTAAAGGGCTTGACCCATTGCCGCCGAGCGTCGCGATAAGACGACTCTTCAGACGGATTCTCGATCTGCTGCTAGGATGGGGTGCAAACTTTTGGCCGGCGGCCCTGTCTCAAACGTCGGCACATAATCGTGGCAACAAGGGAGAGACCACGGATGTCTTCACGTATCTTTGCAATCGCGACCATCAGCGTGCTTGCGGGGGTCTCGGCCGTGTCGGCGGTCGGTCCTTCCCAACCCATGCATCTGCGGCCCAACGCGCCCGGCATCTCTCCGCTGCATGTCGCCGGCAGCCGCAGTGCCCAGCAGCGCGACAGCGCGGCCGGCTCCAAATTCGATGCGTCGCTCGCCGAGATTGCGCGCCATGTGAGCAGCGTGCGGGCCGGCCATGCGCTCGAGGATTTGCACGCATTGAATCCCGCCGCGCGGTTCTCTCATCCGGCCAACAGCTCATCGCCGCTGGTGCTGATCGACGCCATCACCAAGGGCGACCCGCAGAAATTGAAGGCTGCGCTCGTGGGGCTGGGCCTGCAGGGTGCCTCGCAATACTCCAATGATGTCGGCGGTTGGTTGCCGGTCGACCAATTGGATGCCGCCACGACTTTGGCAGAGGTTCATGCCATCCGCGCCGCGATGATGCGCACCCACACCGGCGCCATTACCTCGCAGGGCGACTATGCGCAGAACAGCGATCTGGTGCGCTCAGCCAACTCGCTGGACGGTGCGGGCATCACCGTCGGGATTCTTTCGGATAGCTATGATTGCTATTCGGTGTATGCCAGCAACGGCGTGCCGGCCGGCGGCAATGCGGGCTACGCCAACAATGGATTTACCGCCGATGCGGCCATGGATATATCGACCGGCGATTTGCCGTCGAACGTCAAGGTGCTCGCAGAAGCCAATCCGCAAGGGGGCGGCTGTATGAACTACGGCGCGCCGATCCAGCTGCCCTTCGGCGATGAAGGGCGCGCGATGATGCAGATCGTTCACGACGTGGCGCCCGGAGCCGGCCTCGCCTTTTATACTGCGGAGAACAGCGAGGCTGATTTTGCCAGCGGCATCGGCAAGCTGGCCGCGCCTGTTGCCAGCGGCGGCGCCGGTGCCAAAGTGATTGTCGATGACGTGGGTTATTTCGATGAGCCGTTTTTTCAAGACGGACTCGTGGCTCAGGCCATCAATGCCGTCGTCGCGAACGGCGTCGCGTATTTTTCCTCGGCCGGCAACAACGGCACGCTGGCGTATAACAACACCAGTCCGGACTTCACTTTCGTTTCGAGTTCGGCGCCGAACTCGGGCGAGCATCTGCTCAATTTTGCCCCGTCCGGAGCGCCGACGGCCACAACGACCATGCTGCCCGTCACCATCCCGCCGATGGTTCCGGGGCAATTCGTCACCATTGTCGTGCAATGGGACCAGCCCTATCTGACTGGAGCGCCCAACAGCGGCGGTTCTACCAGCCGCATCGATGTGTGCATCACGGGCGCGACCGGCAATGACATCATCGCCAACGGCAATCTTAAAGCTGCGACCTGCAGCGGCCCGAGCGCGTTGGGTCAAGACCCCGTGCAGATTATGATCATTGATAATCCCGCCAATGCGGCAGGCAACAGCACACAAGAAACGCTGAATATTGAGGTTGGCTTGTTCGGCGGCGCGACGCCGGGGCGTATCAAGGTCGCGGTTGAGGATGATGGCGCCGGCAGCACAATCAACCAATTTGCAACCAACAGCGGCACGCTGCAGGGTCATCCGAGCGCTGCGGGCGCTGCCGCAGTCGGCGCGGCATTTTTCCCGAACACCATTTCCTGCGGAGCGGCGGCGCCGCTTCTGGAGAATTTTTCCTCTGCGGGCGGAGATCCGATTCTGTTCGACGTCAACGGCGTCAAACTCACTACACCCGTGATCCGCCAGAAGCCGGATTTCGTCGGCCCCGACGGCGGCAACAATACTTTCTTGGGTTTCACGATCGCGGGCACGGGATTCACCGATAACAGCACGGTTCCTGCCTGTGCGAACAACACGAAATTCCCTAATTTCTTGGGTACATCGGCTGCCGCGCCGCATGTGGCCAGCATCGCCGTGCTCCTGCTGCAGGCGGATCCTGCGCTGACACCCGCGGAGATTTATTCAGCACTGCAGCAAAGCGCAGCGCCGATGGGCGCCACGCCAAATCCAACAACAGGGACCTTCAATTTCGACGCAGGATATGGATTCGTTCAGGCCAACCTGGCTGCGCAAAAGATTCCTGCGATCATTCCCGCCGCCCCCACGCTCACCCTGGCCTCAACATCCATCGTGACAGGAAGCTCGACGACGATCACGTGGTCATCGGCGAATACTGCGCTGGGCTGCACCGCTTCTGGCAGTTGGTCTGGTGCTTTAGCCAGCGCCGGGAGTCAGACGGTAAACCCAACGGCGGTGGGAACCGACACGTATACTTTGGTGTGCGCGAATAACGCTGGCAACTCACCGGCTTCCTCGGTGACGCTCTCCGTCACCGCCGCAGCGCCGCCGCCGAGTTCAGGCGGCGGAGGCGGCGGCGGGGCTCTCGGGCTAGCGACCCTGATGGGCCTTCTCGCGCTGTGCGTGGCGCGCGCGCAGCACCACTGGCTGCGCTCACGCCGGCCCGTTTCGCCGAGATCTGTCAGGGCGAGCTGTTAGCGATCCGCCGCTTCGTTCGGGCTAAACGCGGCACGCGGTTATGGCGACCAACATGATCGGTGAAGCCCACCCCGCGCGGCCCAAATCCTGGGCGGCCTTCGGCGCGCTGGGTGTGGTCTTCGGTGATTTGGGCACGAGTCCCTTGTATACCCTGCAGACCGTGGTGCAGGCGACCGGCGGCCAATTCACGCCGCAAACTGCGCTCGGCGTGCTCTCCCTGGTGTTCTGGACCTTGATCGTGACCATTTCGGTCAAGTACTGCCTGTTCGTCATGCGCGCCGACAATCGCGGCGAAGGCGGGATTTTGGCGCTGATGTCCTTGATCGGCGCCAATGGCTTCACGCCGGGAGTGCGCCTCTTGACCGGCATGGGCTTGCTCGGCGCCGCGCTGATCTATGGCGACGGTGTCATCACGCCGGCGATTTCTGTTTTGAGCGCGCTGGAGGGCGTCAATGTCGTCACCAGCACCTTCAAGCCCTACGTCATGCCGGCGGCGGTCGCCATTTTGTTAGTGCTTTTCGCAGGGCAGCGCTTCGGGACGGAGAAGATCGGCCGTGCGTTTGGGCCGGTGATGATGCTTTGGTTTCTGGTCATCGCGTTGCTGGGAATGGCTGCGATCTTGAAGCGCCCCGAGGTCATCGCGGCAGTGGATCCGCGCTACGCCGTCCGTTTCATGATGGCTTCCGGCCGCGCCGGGTTCCTGGTCTTGGGCGGCGTGTTCCTGTGCATCACCGGCGGCGAGGCGCTGTATGCGGATATGGGGCATTTCGGCAGAGGTCCGATTCGCCGCTCGTGGTACGTTGTGGTGTTGCCGGCGCTGCTGCTCAGCTATGCGGGACAAACCGCCTACTTGCTCGACAAAGGCACGGTGACGGGCAACCCATTTTTTCAAATCGCGCCTGCCTGGTCGATCTATCCCTTGGTGCTGCTGGCGACGATTGCGACGATCATCGCGAGCCAGGCCATCATCACGGGTTCCTTTTCAATGACGCGGCAAGCCATGCAGCTCGGTTGGTTGCCGGGCGTGGCGATTCGACAAACGTCCGATCGGATCTACGGTCAGATCTATATTCCCGTGGTCAATTGGCTGCTGATGGTGGCAACCATTGCCACCACCATCGGCTTCGGCGCCTCCGATCGGCTGGCGGGCGCCTACGGCACCGCCGTGTCGACCACCATGCTGCTGACCACCTTTCTCTTGTACCGCGCCATGCGCGATTTGTGGAAATGGCCGCTGCTCGTGGCGCTGGCGGTGGCCGGCATCTTTATCGTGGTCGACACGAGTTTTTTCGCGGCGAACTTGTTGAAGATCGCGGAGGGTGGCTGGCTGCCGCTGACCTTCGCCGCCATCTTGTTCGTCGTCATGATCACCTGGCGACAAGGCGTCGAGGCCATCCGCGCAACCCTGATGCAGGTGCCGCAGTCCGCCGAAAAGTTTCTGTCGGATCTTCGCAGTGGGGCGATTCCACGCGTGGAGGGAACCACGGTGTTCCTGACCCGCAGCGCGCAGAAGGTTTCGCGGCTCATCATGGATCACGCGCACTTTGTCGGGGTCTTGCCGCGCAATGCGATTGCGTTGAGCGTGGTGTTTGAAAATACGCCGCGCATCACCGGCCCTCAGTGCACGGTGGTGGACGGTGTCGGCGAAGGGTTGTGGCACCTGGTGGCGCGCTTCGGATTCCTCGAGATCCCGGATCTACGCCAGGCGCTTTTGAGGACTCCCGGTTTGCCCGCGCACGTCGATCTCGCCAAAGCCAACTTCGTCGGCACGCGCGATCTGGTGGTCGCCAAACAAAAAAATGCCAGCCTCCGAGGCTGGCGCCTGATGCTGTTTGCGTTTCTTTATCGCAATTCGGTCAAGGTCGTCGACCGGTTCAATCTGGAGCCTTCGAATGTGATCGAGATTGCCAGACAAATTGAGATCTAGCGCCCTGTTGAGCGGCGTTGTGATCGTGAAAAATCGGACCCGGCTCGCGAAACTCCGGTTGATCGAACGCGGATTTCTCAGCCAAATTTTGCACGACGCTCACCAGTCCCCAAACGAGCATCAGACCCACGCCCAGAAGCAACAGCAGTGCGATAGCGATATTCATGACGCTCACCGGACATTGAAGTTCATGCCGAAATCCAGATTTTGATCTTAAAATTCATCAATTTGCACTGCTGTAGGACGAACGCTGACGTTGATGTCAGCCGCAATCTTTGGGATGCGGCTCTCAAGAAGAGCTTGCCGGCAGTACTTGCCCGGAAAGATCGCCAAATCCGATCGTTGCGGCGCCCGGCCGTTCACACCACGCGCGGAAAATCACGGTGTCGCCGTCTTCCAGGAAAGTGCGATGTTCGTCTTTGCCGATTTGCAGGGCCTGTGTACCGCCCTTGCTCAATTCCACCAACGAGCCTGCCTCAGCCGGCGTGGGTCCGGATTGCGTGCCGCTGCCGAACAAGTCTCCCGCGCGCAGATTGCAGCCGTTGATGGTGTGATGCGCCACGAGCTGCGCGATGCTCCAGTACGCGTGCCGAAAACTGGTTGCCGAGAGCCGTTGCGGCGCCTGCCCGCGGGCAAGCATATTCGAAGTTTGAATAAGTGCTTCCAGCCGAATGTCGATGGCGCCGGCTTCGCGATTGTTTGGCGAGTCCAAATACGGCAGTGGCTCCGGATCCGACGCGGGCCGGCTGAACGGAACGCGAAAGGGCGCGAGCGCTTGCAAGCTCACCACCCACGGCGAAATGGTGGTCGCGAAATTCTTCGAAAGAAAAGGTCCCAGCGGCTGATACTCCCAGCCTTGCAGATCCCGTGCCGACCAGTCGTTGAGCAGGCACAGGCCGAAAATGTGATTCTCGGCCTCGGCCATCGGGATCGGCGTGCCCGGCGCGTTGCCGGTGCCAATGAAGATGCCCATCTCAAGCTCGTAGTCCAAGCGACTGCTGGGTCCCACCGTCGGGCTGCCGCCCCCCGACGATCGTTGACCTTGGGGCCGCCGGAAGTGCTGTCCCGACACGCCGATGGATGAGCTACGGCCGTGATAGCCGATGGGAATCCACTTGTAGTTGGGCAGCAGCGGATTATCCGGCCGGAACAGGCGGCCGATGGCTGTCGCGTGATGAATGGAAATGTAGAAATCGGTGTAGTCGCCGATCTGCGCGGGCAGTGAGAAGACCGCTTCGCTCTGCGGCACCAGGCACTTTCGCATCAGCGCTTCATGCGCGGACCCTGCCGCCACGGCATCGAACAGCGCGCGGCGCAACGCCGCCCATACGCGCGGCCCAAGCTGCATCAGCGAATTCAGCGAATCGAGACTGCCCGCGGAAACGCCCGCCGCGGCATCATCCGCGAACAGTTGCGCATCCGCGAGTGCGCGCAGGTCGATGATCTGATCGCCAAGCGCCACACCGCCGCGAAAGCCCTCCGCGGACTGGGCACGCCGGAACACGCCGAACGGGAGGTTTTGAATCGGAAACGCGCCGCCGCTTTGGTTCGCGGATGGCAGCCAGCTGCGGATGTTGGGATCGTTGGTCGAGTCCGGGGACGGAATGGTCACGGCTTCGCGGGATCGAAGTGTTTTTTGAGGCCCAGCCAGTGGCTCAAGTAGTCAGCTTGCAACCGCGGTGTTCCCTGCAGCGCGACGCGTGTGGGCTTCAGCACGCTTCGAGATTCGAACATGAATGCCATGGTGTCGGCGAGACGGACGGGAATCGAGGTGTCGGCGGCGGTGGCTTTGTCGAAGCTGGCGGCGTCGGGCCCATGTCCGCTCATGCAGTTGTGCAAAGAGGATCCGCCCGGCACGAAGCCCGCGCTCTTCGCGTCATAGACGCCGCTGATCAGGCCCATGAATTCATTCGCGACATTGCGGTGAAACCACGGCGGCCGAAAAGTATGTTCCATCGCCAGCCAGCGCGGCGGAAAAACGACGAAGTCGATATTGCTGGTGCCGGCCGTGTCGCTGGGCGAATGCAGCACCAGAAATATCGACGGATCGGGATGATCGTAGGAGACGGATCCCAAGGCGTTGAAGCGCCGCAGATCGTATTTGTACGGCGCATAGTTGCCGTGCCATGCCACCACATCGAGCGGCGAGTGATCCATTTTCGCAACCCACAAGCGGCCGCCGAATTTTCCGATCAACTCGCAATCCGCCTCGATCTCCTCGTAGCGCGCGACGGGGGTGAGAAAATCGCGGGCGTTGGCGAGGCCATTGGAACCAATGGGCCCCAGGTCCGGTAGCTTGAACGGCGCCCCGAAATTCTCGCAGACATAGCCGCGTGCGGCGCCGTCCGCAAGCTCGGCCCGAAAGCGCAGGCCGCGCGGGATCACCGCGATTTCCAAGGGCTTCAAACTCAAGCGCCCGAGTTCCGTGTCGAGCACGAGCGCGCCTTGCTGCGGCACGATGAGCAGTTCGCCGTCGGCGTCGTAAAAGAATCGCCGCTGCATCGACCGGTTGGCTGCGAACAAATAGATACCGCAGCCCGCGTGAGACTCCGGCGATCCATTGCCGGCCATGGGAACGAGGCCCTCGAGAAAATCGGTGGGGACGTTTGGAATGGGCAGAGGATCCCACCGCAGCTGGTTGGGCGTCGCCGTTGCATCGCCGTGGTCATCGAGCAGCGGATGCTTGAAGCGTTCGAAGGGCTGATGAGTCACCGCGGGTCGAATGCGATACAGCCACGAGCGTCGATTGGCATGCCTCGGCGCGGTAAAAGCCGTGCCCGAGAATTGTTCTGCGTATAAACCGAAGGGGCAGCGTTGCGGCGAGTTCTGTCCGCGAGGCAGCGCACCCGCGAGCGCTTCGCTGGCGAATTCGTTGCCAAAGCCGCTCATGTAGCCGTCGAACTCGGGGTGGTTTGCGCTCACCCCGTCATTCTATGACACTGTGGGGCGGCGGTGGGTGCGGACCGCTGAAAAGCCGTATTGCCGCGCAGGCGGCGGCGCGCGGCTAGCTGTCGGAATGGACGTGCCGACCCGCGGATAGTATGCGATCCTGCGCGGGGACAAAAATTGGGGTCTTCAAGGATATGGCACGCGAACACTTTCATTGGGACGATCCGTTGTTGCTCGATGCGCAACTGACGGACGAAGAAAAAATGATTCGAGACGCCGCGCGCGACTATGCGCAGGGCCAATTGGCGCCGCGGATACTCGAAGCCTTTCGCCGCGAGCACACCGACCCGGGCATATTCAAGGAAATGGGGGCGGTGGGTCTGCTGGGCGCGACCATTCCCGAAGCCTATGGCGGCGGCGGGATGAACTACGTCAGCTACGGCCTCATTGCGCGCGAGGTCGAGCGAATCGACTCGGGATTCCGCTCGATGATGAGCGTGCAGTCCTCGTTGGTGATGCTGCCGATCTTTAAATTCGGCACCGAAGTCCAGAAGCAGAAATATCTGCCTTCCATGGCGCGCGGCGAGAGCATCGGCTGCTTTGGTCTGACCGAGCCCGATCACGGTTCCGATCCCGGCAGCATGATTACGCGCGCGCGCCAGGCCTCCGGCGGCTATCGATTGTCGGGTGCGAAATCCTGGATTACCAACAGCCCTGTTGCCGATGTTTTCGTGGTGTGGGCAAAAACAGAAGACGACGTCATTCGAGGCTTCATTCTCGAGAAAGGCTGGAAGGGACTCACGACTCCCGTCCTGCACGGCAAGGTGGGACTGCGCGCATCCATCACCGGGCAGATACTCATGGATGACGTGTTTGTCCCTGAAGAAAACCTGCTTCCCGGCGTCACGGGACTCAAAGGTCCGTTTACCTGCCTCGATTCCGCGCGCTACGGCATTGCCTGGGGAGCGCTGGGTGCGGCTGAGAGTTGTTGGCACACCGCACGGCAATACGTGCTGGATCGCAAGCAATTCGGCCGTCCGCTCGCCGCGAATCAGCTCATCCAGAAAAAACTCGTCGACATGCAAACAGAAATCACGCTGGCCCTGCAGGGCTGCTTGCGCCTCGGCCGGATGAAGGACGACGGAACCGCATCGGTGGAAATTACTTCCATCATGAAGCGCAACTCCTGCGGCAAAGCGCTGGATGTCGCGCGCATGGCGCGCGACATGTTGGGCGGCAACGGCATTTCCGACGAATACGGCGTGATCCGTCATGTCGTGAATCTGGAAGTCGTGAACACCTACGAAGGCACGCACGACATTCACGCGCTGATCTTGGGCAGAGCGCAGACCGGGATTCAGGCGTTCTCTTAAGGGTAAGACGGAGACGCGCTGCCTGAGACCCGCGGCACGTGGATACTCGGCTTGAGACTGATTTGCCATTCCGCGCTCGCGGGAGCCTCGGCGCTCACGGTAAGCCTCCGGCTGGTCGTCTCTTCGGCGCGGTCCATGTTCGGATGCCAAATTCTCACCGTGTATTCGCCCGCCGGCATGTCGGTGATCGAGACCGTCCCGAGCGGCCCGGTCTTCGCAAAAAACGGCGTTTCCGATACATAGATGTAGCCGATCATCCAGTCGTGGATGTTGCAGCCGAGCACCACGACGCCGGGCTTGTCGAAAACGACAGGCGGCGCGTCCGTACCGGCGTACAAGGGCAATTCGAATTTCTTGGGCGCCGAGAACGAATAGACTTGGTGCCGGATATTGTCGCTGTTTGGAAAACGCACGGTCGAGCCGACGAATACCGGCTTCACGAAGGGCACGAACTGCTTGTCGACCTGATCAATGGCGTCCCGCGGCGGATGGGAATGCAGGGCATTGCGGGCGTCGACGGCAACAGCCAACACCACCGCGTCGGCCACGTTTCTGCCCTTGTGATCGATCACGGCCACGCGCAATTCGGCGGCGTGCGCGGATGCGCAGGCGAGGACAATTCCCAGAGTTGCGAAGAGATTCTTCAAAACCGATAGATCCAGGTCAAATCGGACACCGAGTCGGTGTAGTTGTTGCCGCCCTGAGCGTGGGTTTCAAGGCGCTGAAATCCACAACCGATCAAACTGTGAGCGGTCAGCGAATAGTCCACACCGAGCCTGGCGCCAAACGTCGTGCCCGCCAGTCTATACGCGTAGGCGCCGGCTCCAAAGGTCGGATCGGGCGCAAGCGCTTTGGGATACGCATAGATGGACGAGCCCGCCCGGCTGGTGGCAACGACGTCACCGTGCCGCAATAAAGATCCCAAGGCGAGTGAGATCCGCTCGCTCAATTGGTACTCGGCTCCGGCCTTGAAGCTTCGTCCTTGTTGGCTGAACACGTCGCTGGACACGCCATAAAGGTAAGTGTTGTATTCCACGGGCGCTGCGCGGCGGCGTTCGAACTCGTACTTCGCCCAGAAATTCCAGCGCTCATCGAGCCGCTTGCCGGCCTCCAAGGAAGCACGATACAGCGTCGCGTCCCGATAGCGATCGGCGTAGTCGGTTCGGCCTATGGAGACGCCCAAGCGCGTCCACGGAGCGAAGGCGCCCAGCGCCCACTTTTTCTTGAGAAACAGCAGGCCATCGACCGATGCGTTGTTCAACCCGGAGAGCCGCTCGTAGAGCTGCCCGGACAAATCGCCGCCCGCGGACAGGCTGAACCCATCGGCGATCGAAATCAGCTGCAGGAAGGATGCGCCGGCCGCGGCACTCGAATCCGCCACCACGCTGGCGTGGTTCTTGGCGTTGCCGACATTGTCGTCGTGATTCAGTGCCGCCGAGGTGGCCAAAGTCCACTCGCTGCGCGCAGTGTGACATGCCGCACAAAACATCAGAAATGCGGATAGCGCTGCGCAAATCGGTCGCATATTTGCATTATGCAACGTCCGCGCGGCCCACTGCGGGATCTAGGTCGCATCGCGATGCATGGGTGTGCGTGCGCGGGTATGCAAAGGCGAACCCGGGCCACCACCCCATGGACGTTCGGGTCAGGGGGCTCGGGCCACCGCGTGTCCCGCCGCCAGCCACGCATCGAGTCCGCCGTGCAGGGGCCGGACCCGTTTGAAGCCGTGGTTCATCAAAATCTTGGCGACGCGCGCGGCCGACGCTTCGCTGGGGCAGGTGCAATACAGAATGATGTCGCGGTCTTTGGGCAGGTCTTTGACGTGCCGGGCCACATCGGGCAGCGAAATGTGCAAGGCGCCGGGAATCCAGTGCGGCTCGAGCACCCGCGCGCTGGGCGAGCGCACGTCGATGATGAGCGGCTGCGAGCCGTTCTCGATGAGCTGATTCAGTTCTGCGACGCTGATGCGTGCCATGCGCAGCATGGTGTAAAAGCGTCTGCGCTCCCACCATTTGTAGCCGACATAGGCGCCGAGCAGAACAAGCGCGACGCCAAAGGCCAGGCTGCCGAACTGATCGACGCGAATCAGCAGCCGCTCGATTTGAGTTTTGAACAGCATGCCGGCGAGCAGGGCCGCACCCACCCACAACGCCGCCGCGAGTGAACTCAAGCCGATGAATCTCAGCCAACCGATCCGCATGGCGCCCGCCAGCGGCGGCGCAATGGTCGCGAGCCCCGGGACAAATTTCGCGATCACCAGGGAGTTGACGCCCCAGCGGTCAAACTGACTTTGTGTTTCAGCGACGCACGAATCGGGCTCCAGGGAAATCCGGCACAGCGTTTTCAACACACGGATTCCGTATTTCTGTCCGACCCAGTACCAGCCGCAATCGGCGGCCAGGCAGGCGAGGATCGCCGCGAGGAAAATCGCCGCGAGCGGCAGCTGTCCGTTGGCGCCGAGGGCGCCGGCGAGCACCAGGGTCGGAATGACCGGCACCGGCAGCCCGATTTGATTGAGAAGAACGTTCAGCGCCACGATGGCGAGGCCGTACTGCGCAAGATCGAACAGGAGTTGCTGCGTCAATGCCGTCTGCCTTCGATATTGGGCAGGAATGCCGCCACCATTCCGAGCAGGGGCAGATAGGCGCAGATTCGATACACGAACTCAATTCCGTGCTGGTCCGCCAGGCCCCCCAAGACGGCCGCCCCAATACCGCCGATGCCGAAGGCAAAGCCGAAAAAGAGTCCCGACACCGCGCCCACGTTGCCGGGCATCAATTCCTGCGCGAATACCACAATGGCCGAAAAGGCCGAGGACAGAATCAAGCCGATGATGAATGTCAGGATTCCCACCCACATCAGATCGACATAGGGAAGGATCAAGGTGAAGGGCGCTATCCCTAAGATCGACACCCAAATCACGCGCTTGCGTCCGATACGATCGCCCAAGGGGCCGCCGAACAGCGTGCCGAGCGCCATCGCGAGCAGAAACACGAAGAGGTGGACCTGCGCGGCGCGCACCGAGATGTGAAACCGGTCGATCAAATAGAAACTGTAGTAGCTCGTGATGCTGGCGACGTAGAAATATTTGGAGAAGATCAACAGGACGAGCACCGCGATCGACCAGCGCACCCTCGCGGGCGAAACTGGACGATGCGGAGCGGCGGTGTGTGCGGTCGCGGGCCGATCGATGTGCCGGCGCTTGTACCAGGCGCCGACCCGCGCCAGTACCGCGATCGCGATCAGCGCGGCGATCGCAAACCAGGCGAGGCTGGGTTGTCCCTGGGGAATGATGATCCAGGCCGCGAGCAACGGTCCCATGGCAGAGCCGGCATTGCCGCCGACCTGGAAGATCGATTGTGCCAGCCCGTGGCGGCCACCCGAGGCCAAGCGCGCGATGCGCGAGGATTCCGGATGAAAAATTGCGGACCCCGCGCCGATCATGGCGGCGGCCGCGAGCACGCTGGCGTAGTTCGGCGCGAAGGCCAGGGTCACGATGCCGATCAGCGTGAAGCACATGCCGGCGCTGAGCGAATAGGGCTTCGGATGCTTGTCGGTGTAGACGCCGATGACGGGTTGCAGGATCGACGCGCAAGCCTGATAGGTCAGCGTAATCGTGCCTATCTGCACGAAACTCAGGTGAAATTCAGCTTTCAGCAAGGGATAAATCGCGACGATCAACGACTGCATCATGTCGTTTAGAAAGTGCGAGAAGCTCAGCGCTCCCAACAAATTGAAGCGCGTCTGCGCCACCGGGGCTACGGCCAAATCCGCCGTGATACTTTTTGCCATGCCTCGAGCTCTTCGAATGTGCGACTTTTCTGCCCGCCGAACTGCGTACCCTACTAGCTACTTCGTTGCCTGTCCTGAGAGAATGCTGCGATGAAACGCTTCGAGCCCCTGGTCGTTCTGCGCGATGCCGTCACTCGTTGGGACGTGCTGGCATTCATCGTGGTCATCGGTCTCATCGTGTTTCTGGGCGAGACCTCGCGTGGACTGTTCGCCCCGCTGACCGCGCTCGAGTTGACGCCGATTTCTCTGGATCCCCGGCATCTGCCCGAATATGCCGCGCGCACCACCTTTCGCATGTTCGCGGCCCTGGCGCTGTCGCTGGTGTTCACGCTGACCTACGCCACCTGGGCGGCGAAGAGTGAGCGCGCCGGCAAGCTGCTCGTGCCCATTCTGGACATCCTCCAATCGGTTCCCATTCTAGGTTTCATTTCCATCACCGTGGTGTTTTTCATGTCGTTGGCGCCGGGACGCGTCCTGGGGGCGGAATTCGCGGCCATCTTCGCCATCTTCACCAGTCAGGCCTGGAACATGGCTTTCAGTTTCTATCAGTCCTTGCGCACGGTGCCGACCGAGCTCATCGAGGCAGCGGAGTCCTTCCGGCTCTCGCCGTGGATGCGCTTCTGGCAATTGGAGGTTCCCTTCGGCATGCCGGCGCTCATCTGGAACATGATGATGTCGATGTCCGGCGGCTGGTTCTTCGTGGTGGCGTCCGAGTCGATCAGTGTGGGACCCACCACGGTGGCGCTGCCGGGTGTGGGTTCCTATATTGCACTTGCCATCGAGCAGAAGAACCTGGTCGCCATCGGCTGGGCGATCGCGACCATGGCGATCGTGATTCTTGCCTATGACCAGCTGATTTTCCGGCCCTTGGTCGCGTGGGTGGACCGGTTTCGCGTCGAGCAAGAGCCGGGGGCGCGCGTGCCGGATTCCTGGGCGCTGACCATGATGCGCCGCTCGCGGATCATTCAAACGGCAACGCTCGCGTTCCACGCGGCCGTCATGTTTACCAGCCGTGCGGTGAAGCGCAAAGATCATCCGATTGCGCTGATGCGCGACCAGCCGAAGCGCTCGCTCGATTGGTTGTGGGTTGCGCTGATCGTGGCGGCGGTCGTGTTGGGGCTTTGGCACATCGTGGTGGTGCTGATTCAAAACACGCCGCTGCGCGAAGCGCTGCAGGTGTGCGGCCTGGCAACGCTTACCATGCTGCGGGTGTTCGTGTTGATTGCGCTCGCCAGTCTCGTCTGGGTGCCGATCGGCGTGTGGGTGGGAATGCGGCCGCGGGCCGCACAAATCGTGCAACCCATCGCGCAGTTCATGGCGGCTTTTCCGGCGAATCTGTTGTTTCCCATCGCGGTGTACGGCATTGTCAAATGGAAACTGAATCCCGATATTTACCTGAGCCCCCTCATGATTTTGGGAACGCAGTGGTACATCCTGTTCAACGTGATCGCCGGCGCCTCCTCGATACCGGCGGAGATGCGCTATGTGGCCGCGAACTTTCGCGTCACGGGTTGGCTGTGGTGGCGCAAGGTGGCATTGCCCGCGATTTTGCCGTTCTACGTGACGGGCGCAATCACTGCTTCGGGCGGTTCGTGGAACGCCGCCATCGTGGCCGAGCTGGCATCCTGGGGCGATACCCATGTTCAGGCGCGGGGCCTCGGCAGCTACATCGCCGAGGCGACCACCGCCGGGGACTTTCACCGCATAGTGTTGGGGATCGGCACGATGAGCTTGTTCGTCGTGGTGATCAACCGCCTGTTTTGGCGGCCGCTGTACTACTACGCCGAACGCAAGTACCGGCTTACTTAAAGGGTAGGGCATGAATAACTCTCCGCTGCTGCAATGCACCGATGTTCGCAAGGCCTTTCCGAAGCCGGATGGCGCGGAACTGCTGGTGTTGCAGGGAATGAATTTGGAGCTGCGCGAGGGGCAAATCGTCGGCCTCCTGGGCCGATCCGGGTCCGGCAAGTCGACCTTGTTGCGCTTGATCGCCGGACTCGCCGAGCCGAGCGCCGGGGATCTTCAATACTTGGGAAAACCGATTTCCGGCCCTGCTCCCGGCATTGCCATGGTCTTTCAGAGCTTTGCCTTGTTTCCCTGGCTCACCGTCTTTGAAAATGTGGCGCTCGGGCTGGAGGCGCAGCGGATGTCCCGGCCCGAAATCCGCAAGCGATCCCTGGCCGCGATCGACCTCATCGGCTTGGACGGTTTCGAGTCCGCCTATCCGCGCGAATTGTCCGGCGGCATGCGCCAGCGCGTCGGGTTTGCCCGGGCCCTGGTGGTTCATCCCAATATTCTGCTGATGGACGAGCCGTTTTCCGCCCTTGACGTATTGACTGCGGAAACCCTGCGCACCGACTTCTTGGATTTGTGGGCGGAAGGCAGGATGCCCATCAAGGGCGTGATCTTGGTTACGCACAACATCGAAGAGGCGGTTTTGATGTGCGACCGGGTGCTGGTGTTCGGCAGCAACCCGGGTCGCATCTTAAGTGAAATCAAGGTGACGTTGCCGCAGCCACGCAACCGCCTGGACCCCAGTTTTCGCGACCTCGTGGAACGCATCTACGTGGAAATGACCGCCCGATCGGCAAGCGGAGCCCCCGGGCGCAAGGAGAATTTCCCAGGATTGGGGATCGGCAGCGTCCTGCCGCATGTGTCTTCCAACGTGCTCGCGGGATTGATGGAAGCCGTCGCGGCGCCGCCTTTCAACGGCAAGGCTGACCTGCCGGAAATTGCCTCGGACCTGACCATGGAGATCGACGAACTCTTTCCCGTCGCGGAAACCCTGCAAATGCTGCGTTTCGCCGAGCTGGAGGGCGGCGACCTGAAGCTCACCGAGGATGGCATGGCCTTTGCCCACGCCGCGCTCGATGAGCGCAAGCGCATATTTACCCGTCATTTGTTGACCTATGTGCCGCTCGCCGCGCACGTCCGGCGGGTGCTGGATGAAAGGGCCTCGCATTCCGCGCGAAGGAGCCGCTTTATCGACGAATTGGAGGACTTCATGAACGAGGACGCGGCCGAACAGAGCCTGCGGGCGGTGGTGAGCTGGGGCAGATACGCCGAGGCCTTCGCGTATGATGACGAGAATGCCATGTTCAGTCTGGAGAATCCGACTTAAAATCACGTCATGACCGAGATGGCTCCCTACCTGACGTTGAATGTGCCGCCGGACGAGATGGTCAAATACATTCAGGATTTGATGACGCTGCCGCACGGCGAAATTGCGGCCGGTTCGGCCATGGCGCTCGCGCAGCGCCACTGGGGCGGCGACACTCCCTTGGCACGCGCTGCCCTGCTGCGATGGGGTGCGCTCAACCTGGCATTCCAGGACAAACGCTTGGAAACCTGGACCGTCGCGCGTGAACACGATCGCATCCAAGTGCCGGCCGCTTTGGTGGCGGCGGCGGGGATCGCGCCCTTGATTTTGGATAACGAGCGGGCAGTTTTCGACATACCCGCGCTTTTGGATGCCACGCTGGATTTCCAACCTCCAGCGGGTCAGGCTTAGGGCCCCTAACAATTCATGGCAACCACGGCCGAGAAAGCGCCTAAGGTGCGCTTTGGCGTACTGCGCACAATCGCACTTTACAAGCTGGTGAAGGTGGTGCTGCTGCTCGCGGTGGCGTACGGGGAATTGCGTTTGCGCGATGCGTCACTGGCGGCGAAGCTGCTGTCCTGGGCCCAGGCGCGCCCCTACGGGCTGGAACATCGCATCGTGGCGCAGATACTGGAGTGGTTCAGCGGTTTGAGCGTATCGCGCATTTACCTCTATCGCATGATAACGCTCGCCTACGCCGCGATTTTCGCCGTGGAAGGGGTCGGCCTGTGGATGGAGAAGCGCTGGGCGGAGTGGCTCACCACCATCATTACGGCATCGCTCATCCCGTTGGAAGCCTGGGAAATATTCCTGCGGCCCACCATCGGCAAGGGTTTGATATTGCTCGCAAATGTAGCTGTGGTCGCCTACCTGGTTTGGCATGTCCGCAGGACGCAGGCGTCCCGGTACATCGCCATTGTGAAATGATCTTCATCTCGGCTGAAACGCCTGATTCCGTCGTATTCTTCGCTGCGCTTCCGCCCCACACCACGTTTTGGAGATCTCATGAAGAAGTCTGCGACCCTGATTACCACCGCCTTGTTGACCTTTGGCCTCGCCGCCGCCTCGATGGCTGCTGACGCGCCGAAGAGTGGCACGCCCGCGGCTGCTGACAGTTCTGCGCCTGCGCCCAAGGCCAAGTCCCATAAGGCCAGCACCACCAAGAAGCACAAGAAATCGACGACCGCTTCTACGGCAACCAAGTAATATAGTTGGTATAACGCCCCGACCGCTTCACGGCGGCCGGGGCGTTTTTTTTTAAAGAATGGGCGGGTAGATGGATCCAATCGTTGCAATCAAGGCCTTGATACTGGGTGTGGTGGAAGGACTGACGGAATTTCTGCCGGTGTCCAGCACCGGTCATTTGATCGTCGTCGGCAGCCTTCTCAATTGGAACGATGAGAAGGGCCAGGTATTCGAGATCGTCATCCAATTTGCCGCCATCCTGGCGATTTGCTGGCTGTACCGACAGCGGCTGTGGACCGTCGTTGCAACGCTGCCGCGCGAGCGCAAATCACAACTCTTCACCTTGAATCTGCTGCTGGCGTTCCTGCCGGCGGCCGTCATCGGCGTCATTTTCATCGGCACGATCAAAAAGTACCTGTTCGCGCCGGTGCCGGTCGCCAGCGCGTTCATCATCGGCGGCATCCTGATTCTGCTGATCGAGAGCCGCAAGCGTGCCGCGCGCGTCGAGAATATCGACGCGATCAAGCCGCCGGACGCGCTTTGGATCGGCGTCGCGCAGACCTTATCCATGATTCCGGGGACCTCGCGCTCCGGTGCCACCATCATGGGCGGCCTGTTGCGCGGCCTGTCGCGCCCGGCCGCCACCGAATTCTCGTTCTTCCTCGCGATTCCCACGATATTCGGCGCGACCGTGCTGGAACTGTACAAGGCACGCCACCTGCTGAACATCGATGATCTGGCGGTGATCGGCGTCGGCTCGATTGCTTCTTTCATCAGCGCGATGGTCGCGGTCAAGGCATTGGTGCGCTATGTCAGCGGCCATAGCTTCAAGGTGTTCGCCTGGTACCGCATTGCCTTTGGATTCGTGATCCTGGGCACGTGGTATTTCGGCGTGGTGAAGTGGTGAGCACGATATTTTCCCGGTGAGCACGATATTTCCCCAAGCGGCGGATGTTGCGCACCTCATTCAGGTTGCGTTGACGCCGATATTCTTGATTTCCGCGATCGGCGTGACGCTCAATGTCTTGACCAGCCGGCTGGCGCGAATCGTCGACCGCGCGCGCGCCATGGAGAATGAATTGTGCCGGCCGGACTACCAGCCCGGTGGGCGCGATTTGCACGCGGCGCTTGGGGTGATGGAACGGCGCGCGCGCTACATCAACACCGCGATCACGCTGATCACGCTCTCGGCGCTGTTCATCGCGCTGGTGGTGGTGATGCTATTCGTCAATGCATTCGCGCATTGGGATCTCGCGGCATTCATCGCGATTATGTTCATCTTGTCGATGCTCTCGTTCGCAGCGGCCTTGACGGCGTTCCTCATCGAGGTGCGCATCGCCACCACGACGCTGCGCATCGGCATCGAAGCTGCGTCGCGCCAATAAGTTACCTGGAGCCGCCCGAGGTTCTGTTGCTATTCATGAGGTCTCGGGCTTTTTGTTCTTGCAGGGCCATATCTTGCGCGGTCCCGCAATGCTTGGTTTCGAACCGCGAGCCAAGCGGGATCTCCTTCCGGCAGAACACGGTCTGGCCGTTGTGGGTTTCCTTTTTATAGCCCCGAGCCAGCAAATTCTTTTCCTGGGTGTCGGCCTCGGTCGAGGTGTTCGATGCCGCAGGGGCCCGTTGTGCCGCTGGAGCCGGTTCAGCGGCCGGGCTCGGTTGGGCCGTCGGGCCCGGCTGAGCGGCCGGGGCGTCGGCGGGCTTGGTGGGCTCATCCGCGGACCAGGCCATCGACACCGCGCCAACGCTGAATGCCGCTACCAACACGATGTACTTAGAGCGCAATGAAATCTCCCAAGTAGTTAAAAGAGGATGCGTCAATTCGCGGCCTTCCGCTCGCGCACCGGAATCGGCACATTGCACAAGTCGATGCGGCCGGCCGGCACCTTGAAAAACTCTTCGGGACGGTTGCGCCGCGATTCGATCAATGCGGTGAAGGTGGGCGTGTCGGTGCGGATGACTTCGAGGTTCGATCGCTCCGCGGCCGGAACTTCCGCTGCCAGCCGAATCGACTTGATCGGCAACGCCTTTTCGGTCTTGGTATAAAAGCCCATCTCCGCGCTGCCGCGCGGCAGGCCGGAGAGCAATTCCACGCCCTTGACCACTCTTCCGACCAACGCGACATTCCGGTCCAGATGCCGCGGCGCGTGGCCGATCACCACGTACATTTCCGCGCCGCTGCCGCTGTCGGCGTCCAAATCCCGTCCCACACCCACCATGCCGTAGCAATGCGCCAGCCACACTTTGTGCAAGACGGCTGAGCGCGCCACCGGCAGGCTATCCGAGAATCCGACCTCGGGCGCATACACATCGCCATCCGGCAGGCGGGTAAAGGCCATGTGGGCGGGAAGCGCGGAATCGAATTCCGGCGCTACCTTGCCGATGCCGGGCGGCAGGGGATGGCGGTTGTCCGGGTCGCCCCACTGCGCAACATAGTTATCCTGCTCGCGAATGACGGACAGTCCGTTGAAATATCCCGCGCGGGCCAAGGTCTTGATATTGGCGACATGCAGCGGGGCGAACGCGGGGGCCAGTTCGATGACCACGCGGCCGGCAGGCAATTCGACGTACAGGGTGTTTCCCGGGTCCAGCGGGCGCCAGTCCGCAGGGCCGGAGGCCGCCAGAACCTCCGGCATGCTGAGGGGTTTAGCGGCCAGCACAGGCTGGGATAGAATAATCAGCGCGCAGGGGATTAAAAATCTAAGATTGCGGTTCATGGTTTTGAGTATTGCATAAATGTCATTAGGCTTAGGAGGCGAAATGCGCCGCATTTTATTCTGTTGCCTCGTGTTGCTCATTGCGGATTTGCAGCTCGCGCCGGCGCGCGCGCAAGGTTATCCGGGCGGCGGCATGCCGCCGATCACGGGCAGCGGCGGGCGGACGCAGCAGGGGCCGGAAATGCCATCGACCCCGATCGAGGTCAAGCCGGACAAGGCGGCGTCGAAGGCCTATGCGGCGGGCATGAAGAGCATGCAAAAGGCGCATGAGTTGGAAGAGACCATCGCGAAGGCAACCGACCCGGACAAGAAGGCAAAAGCCAGCTCGAAATTGGACGATACCTACGGCCGAGCGCTGGAAGAGTTCACGGAAGTTTTGCGCAACAAGAACGACACGTACGATGCCTGGAACAAGATCGGCTTCATTCATCTGCACTTCGGCGCCTACCGCGAGTCCATTGATGACTACAATCACGCTTTGGCCCTGAAGCCGGATTTGTCGGAAGCGATTCAACATCGCGGCGAGGCGTTCATGGGTACCGACCGCTTGGACGAAGCCAAGGCCGCATACATGGACCTGTTCTTCCACGCCCGCCCGCTCGCGGATCAAATGATGGTCACCATGCAGGCCTGGCTGCAAAGTCACCGGGCGTCGGCGAACGGCATGCGCGCCGCGGACATCGATGCCTTCGACAAGTGGCTGCAGGAACGCGACGGCATCGCCAAAACCACGGCCGCGAACTAGGAAGCCGTCTTCAGCATCAGGCCGACGGCCTCAGGGCGTGCGGCTCAAGGCATCGATTTTGGCGCCGAGCTCCGCCACGAGTTGCTCGAGCGCGCTCACGCGCTGACTTAAAGTCGGCCCACCCGGTGATGCGTCCGCGCGGCCGGCTTCTTGCGGCTCGGCGGCCGCGGGCTCGGGTGCCGACACGATGGCGCCCGAGAATAGGTGCGCATAACGCGATTCGCGCGCGCCCGGGGCTTTCGCCAAACGTGCGATGAACGGTCCATCCTCGCGCGTCAGCAGGCCGCGCAGCGTGCTCTCCACCGCTTCGGCATCGGCGAATTCGCACAGTCGATTGGTGCGCGAGCGCAGCTCACCCGGCGTTTGGGGTCCTCGCAGCAGCATCACGCATATGACGCCGAGTTCCTGCTTGGTGAACTTCAAGGAGCCGAACTCAGTATTGCAGAAGCGCTGCTTGTACTTCGTGACGCGTCCGCCGTAGCCGGCGGACTTGTCGCTGACCATGTATTTTTTCATCAGCGAATCGACCGACTGCTGGACTTCAGCCTCGCTCAGGTCGAGCACCGGCTCGCGGTTGGTTTTTTGGTTGCAGGCATTGGTCAGGGCATTCAAGGACAGGGGATACTGATCGGGAGTGGTAATTTCCTTCTCGATCAGGCAACCGATGACTCGCGCCTCGTTCGGGGTGAATACGATGTTCATTGACAGCTTCCAACTCTGCGCCGGTTGATCTACCGTAGCGCTCTTGGTTCCAAAGAGAGAAGACAGGATATCCGCAAATGAAGACCAAAGCCGCCGTTGCCACCGCCGCCCGCAAGCCTCTCGAAATCATCACGGTGGATTTGGACGGTCCCAGAGCGGGCGAAGTGTTGGTGGAAATCAAGGCAAGCGGCGTCTGTCACACGGATGAGTTTACCCGCTCGGGAGCGGATCCAGAGGGATTATTTCCGGCGATCTTGGGTCATGAAGGCGCCGGCGTCGTGGTGGATGTCGGCCCCGGCGTCACCTCGGTCCGCAAGGGCGATCACGTCATTCCGCTCTACACGCCCGAGTGCCGGCAATGCAAATCCTGCACGTCGCGCAAGACCAATCTGTGCACCGCGATCCGCGCGACCCAGGGCAAGGGCCTGATGCCGGACGGCACCAGCCGTTTCTCCCTGGGCAAAGAGTTGGTGCATCACTACATGGGCTGTTCGACATTCTCGAATTTCACGGTGCTGCCGGAAATCGCGGTCGCGAAAATCCGCGAGGACGCGCCGTTTGACAAGGTGTGCTACATCGGCTGCGGCGTGACCACCGGCATCGGCGCGGTGATCAACACGGCCAAGGTGGAGGCGGGCGCCAACGTGGTGGTGTTCGGTTTGGGCGGCATCGGTCTGAACGTGGTGCAGGGCGCGCGCATGGTCGGCGCCAACAAGATCATCGGTGTCGACATGAATCCGGGGCGCAAAGCGCTCGCCGAGAAATTCGGCCTGACGCACTTCGTCAATCCCAAAGAGGTCGGCGGCGACCTGGTGGCGCATTTGGTCGCGCTCACCGACGGCGGCGCGGACTACAGCTTCGAATGCGTCGGCAACGTGGATCTGATGCGCCAGGCGCTGGAGTGCTGCCATCGCGGCTGGGGCGTATCGGTGATCATCGGCGTCGCCGGCGCCGGCAAGGAGATATCGACGCGGCCGTTCCAACTGGTGACAGGACGGGTGTGGAAGGGCACCGCTTTCGGCGGCGCGCGCGGCCGCACGGATGTGCCGAAAATCGTCGATTGGTACATGGACGGCAAGATCAACATCGACG
>Ga0210400_10000742_pt1 | contig 34595 bp, 35 predicted proteins | sample IncBWH26MmetaG_FD_155456 | JGI IMG/M metagenome (GOLD analysis project Ga0210400, IMG submission 155456) | Forest soil microbial communities from Barre Woods Harvard Forest LTER site, Petersham, Massachusetts, United States - Inc-BW-H-26-M | ecosystem: Environmental > Terrestrial > Soil >... | reverse complement strand
GCGGCTCCGGCAATTCCGGCGGCGGCAGTCCTGTAGGCGGCGGCGGCGGAGCTCCTCCACCAGTCTCCGGATCAGGCGGCGGTAATCCTACGACCGGCGGAACGCTGACGATTGATTCATCTACTCCGGCGCGGTTTGCAGGTACACCCAATGACAACACGGACATCACCTCCGCCAGCTTCACGCCTCCGAGCAATTCTTTGCTCTTGGCTTTGGTCAGCGCTGATGCGGCTGCAAGCGGCAACATTACTATTTCTGTATCAGACAGCACAAGTTTGACTTGGACCAATATCGCCCAAATGGATCCAGCTCACAGCGGCGGCAACGGCCATGCATCGGCTTGGTATGCGACACAGCCAACCAGCCAGTCCATGACCGTGTCGGTGCGCCGCACAAGTTCTGGAGGAGCGAGTAATCAAATTTCAGTAAAAGTATATGTGGTTACTGGATACACACTGACCTCGCCAATCGGTGTATCGGGTACTGGTACCAGTACTACGAATAATATTACTCCGACTATTTATACTTCCAGCACCGATAAGTCGCTAGGCTTTGTGGCGGCAACTGAATGGAACCATCTGGGGTTACCGTCATCCACCGACGTCTATGACGCGGCCAGTTACGCGGGCATTGCAGGCATTGCCGGCCGCAAAGCTTCGGTCACTACTCCTGCCGGCACTGCCGTAACCATGAATTTGGACGCATTTGGTTCCAGCGCTGCGGCCTGGAACTGGGTTGGGTTTGAAGTTAAATCCGTAGCAACCCAAGGCGGCGGCGGGGGCGGCGGCAGTCCATAACCTTAATAAATACGCCAAAAAACCTGGCCTTGCCAGGTTTTTTATTGCTTGTTATAATTCGGGCAACAAAGCAATTAATTATTGAAACAAATGTTCAACCAATCTGATTCTTCGGAACAAAGCACGACCCAGGGCTCATCTATGTGGAAAAAGTTAGGCATTACGCTTATAGTTTTGCTGCTTCTGGCTGCGGTTGCCGCCGCCGGTTATTATTACAGACAATATAATAACCTTAAAAAGAACCCAAATAAAGTTGCCCAAGACGAGACCAAGGCTACTATTGATGCGGTGGCGAAATTGATCGTCCTGCCCGTCGGTGAACAGCCGACTGTCGCAACTGTCACTGACGCTTCCAAACTCAAAGACCAGGCTTTCTTTGCCAACGCCCGAACCGGGGATAAAGTTTTGATTTACACCAACGCCAAGAAAGCAATTTTGTACAATCCTTCTGGCAACAAAATCGTGGAAGTGGCTCCCGTGAACATCGGCAGCAACAACGCGGCGGCCAACAATAATACTTCTGTCAGCGGTGCTACCAGCACCAATACAGCCGCCGGGACTGGTACAGGTACCAGCACTACTCCTGATACTAAAAAATAATTAAATTAATATGGACACCACAAACGCACCGGGAACGGAAATCACAACAATGCCGCACAAGGCAAAATGGGCAGCGGTCGCGGTTTTGGCAATAGTTATCGTGGGAGCCGCCGGCTGGACTTTGGCTGGTACCAAATTGTCGGGCAAAGTTTTGGGTGCAAATACTTCTTACCAAGCAGTATTCCTTACCAACGGCCAGGTTTATTTTGGCAAAATGACTGATAATGGGAATTGGATCCAGCTTACTGACATTTATTATCTGCAGGTGACGCAGCCACTGCAGCAAACCGCCAACGCGGATCAGAGCAAAACCGCGACTCCTTCTTCTACCACTGGCAGTGCAGCCACTCCTCAATCCAACATCCAGCTCGTGAAGCTGGGATCGGAACTGCACGGTCCGCAGGACTCGATGTACATCGAACGGGATAAAATCCTGTTTTGGGAAAACATGAAAGATGATTCGAAGGTGGTTGCCGCTATCCACCAGTTCAAATCCAAGTAAACGCGAAAAGACACGAATATAAAACACGAACTTATCCAAGTTCGTGTTTTTTTGCTATACTTTGGTTAACGAAAATGATTCGAAAAGAAACAAAAATTTTATGCCTGCTTGCTGTTTCGGTTTTGGTTGTGTTTAGCTTTGGCAAGTTCAGCGCCGCCACCGAATATTCTTCAGCAAGTTACAGCGTCAGCAATCCTGTGATCGACGAAGGCCAGCGCACATCCAGCTCCAGCAACTTCGGTCTGGGTCAGTCCCTGTCGCAAACAGCGATCGGCAAATCAACTTCGGGAAATTTTCAGCTTTGGAGCGGGTTTCAATATTATTTTAAAGTCAACACAAATGTTTTGACCGCCACGGCCGGTGATTCGAAGGTTGATTTGAGCTGGACCGTGCCGCAGACTTTTTTGGGGATTGCGGTTTCCAGCTACGAAGTGGGGACAGGGACTGTTTCAGGTTCCTACGTATTTCAAAGCGTGGGCAATGTAACCAGTTTTACCAAATCCGGCTTAGCCAATGGTACGAATTATTTTTTTATTGTTAAAGCGAAAGCCGCCAGTGGATTATTTTTGGTTTATTCCAACGAAGCGACAGCCACTCCGACCGGAGGAGGAGGCGGAGGTGGGGGAGGTCTTACACCACCGCCACCGCCCCCACCGCCTTCTGGCAATGGAATTTTGATTGTCAAAGGTTTGGCTTATCCATCGTCGCAGGTAACCTTGATGAAAGACGGCGCTCAGGTAGCTTCGACTACGGCCGATCCAGGGGCTGCTTTCAATATCCAACTTTCCGGCTTGGCCGCGGCTTCTTATTCATTCGGCGTTTATTCGACTGACCAGACCGGACAGCGGTCTCCGACTTATACTTTCTCCGAAACTTTCAGCACGGGGGTCACGATTACGGTTGACAATATTTTCCTCGGACCGAGCATAGGTTTGTCGCATAGCGTGATAAAAAAAGGGGACACGATCACTGCGTTTGGCTATACCACTCCCAACTCCAACGTTAATGTATTTATTAATTCGTCGCCCGAATATATCGAAACCGTGCAATCGACCACTAGCGGAGCCTGGGTTGAGCCGTTTAATACGGAGGTGCTGGATTTGGGGTCTCATACCTCGAAATCCCAGGCCAAAAAGGACAGCGCCCTCTCTATGTACAGCAATACGCTGGGGTTTGCCGTGGCTGACAAGTCACTGCCTATTCCGGATCAATGCAAACGGTCTGACCTTAACTGCGATGGCCGCGTGAATTTGACCGACTTTTCGATTTTGTTGTTTTTTTGGCAGCAGACCAATCCGTCAAATAAAGCCGCTGATATCAACAAAGACGGAATTGTAAATTTGACCGACTTCTCCATATTATTATTTGATTGGACAGGATAAAATGCAAAATATAAAAGCCAAAATTCTAAAATACAAGTCAAGGTTCAAAACTTTTTACTTTTTTGCTGCGGTTTTGATTTTTGCATTTTGCTTTTTGAACTCCCAAAAAGCTTCAGCGGCGGTTTTGTATTCCCAAACCGCGAATCAGGACGTCTATGAAGGACAGAGTTTTGTCGTGGATTGGTTTTTGGATACAGAGAAGCAGCCGGTCAACACGCTGGATTTGAAAATTAATTTTTCACCAGAATTTCTGCAAGGACTGGAAGCGTCGACTGGGAGTAATTCTCTGGTCAGCCTCTGGATCAAAACACCGGCCGTGGACAATCAAAAAGGACAGATCGAACTGGTAGGAGGAATACCCAATGGTTTGTCTTCCGACCGCATCCCGATTTTTCATTCCGTGTTTCTGGCGAAAAAATCCGGCACGGCTTCGATCAACATGGATCCGGCATCCGTAGTTCTTCTTAATGACGGTTTGGGGACAAGCACGGAATTGAAATTTAAAAACGAGTTGTTTAATGTTTATCCAAAAGATTTTATTCCCAACCAGATAAGCTCGCCGTCACATCCGGATCAAAACGCCTGGTATCAAAATAGAAACGTCGTCATCAAATTCATCGCCAAAACCGGAGTGGATTATTCGTACAGCTTCAGTTCAAATATTGATCTGATTCCCGATAATCAAAAGCACGAAACTCCGCCGCAACTGCAATATTCGGATCGGCCGGATGGAATTTATTATTTCAAACTTAACTCCAAAGACGGAACTCCCGCCTCGCCCTCGACGGCGAGTCGAGGCGGGTCTGATTGGAAAGAAGCCGGCGTGTTCCGGGTCCAGATCGACCAGGCTCCTCCGGAATCGTTTCGTCCGCTGATTGCGTCTGACCCGTCGCTATTTTCCGGCAAGCCGTTCGTGAGTTTTTCCACAGTGGACAAAACGTCTGGAATATCGCATTATACAGTCAAAGTTGGTGCGTTTGGCAAGCCAATTGAAACTCAAAGTCCTTATAAACTGTACAAACCTTTGGTTGGCGATGTCGTGGAAATAAAAGCCTATGACCGGGCGGGCAACAGCATTACAGAATCAGTAGTGTGGCGGGGATATTTGTCCGTAAACGAATTTAAATGGCTTTTGATTCTTTTTGGCCTGTTAGCAATAGCGGTAAATTTGATCCTGCGAAAAAAAATCCGAAGTTCAAATGAAACACAATGAAAAAAATTGGTTCAAACCGGCAGCATTTATCTTTAGCGGGGTTTTTGCTTTATTTGTGTTCCCGAAATTCGCTTCTGCCGCGACACTGTACTTCTCTCCGGCTACTGGGACTTATGAAGTCGGCCAAACTTTTAACGTAATTGTGGAAACTAACAGCCAAAGCGCTCAAGTCAACACCGTGGAGACGAGAATTGTTTATCCAACCGATATTTTGGATCTAATTTCAGTATCGCAAGGATCAACTTTTTATTTGCCTTCGCCCGGATCTCCGGCAAAAGCACCAGGGGAGGCTTATTTCGGCGGCGGTGCTCCTTCGCCGGGCTATACGGGCAACGCCGGCGAGGCCGGTGTTCTAATTTTCCAGGCCAAAGCTGTGGGCAGCGCTTCGGTTTCGATTGCTTCCGGTCGAGTTTTACTCAACGACGGCCAGGGGACTGATGCTTATAGCGGTAGTGCGGGTGCAGTATTTAATATTATTCCTGCGACAGTCAAACCGCCGCCTCCGCCCCCACCGCCTCCAGTAAATCCAAATCCCACGCCAAACCCCACACCCACTCCAACCCCAACGCCGCCAGGAGGGGGATCTTCGGGCACTGATTCAAATTCCGGTCCGGTGAATCCGACGCCAAATCCTGCTCCTGCCAACAATCCATTTAGTTTTGCGGGAAATACCGATATCAAATCAGTCGCTCACAATCTTCGCAACCTGGCAACCAGTCCGGCCGTAAGCACGACTGTCAAAAGAGCAGTGCCCATCGCTCTCGCGATCCCCATCGCCGATACGGCCTTAAATCTTTTCTCTCTTTTGGCGACCGGTTCCGAGTCCATGAAAATTATATCTTATCTCTATTTGTTTTTGTTGCAGCTGCTTGGGATCAGAAAACGAACCAAGCCTTGGGGAGTAGTGTATGACAGCGCATCGGGCAAACCTCTGCCGGCCGTCCACATCGAAATTCTCAACACCGATTCAAAAGTCTTGCAGACGACGATCAGTGATCTTGAAGGCCGATACGGTTTTTTGCCCCTACCGAGGTCTTTGCGGGACGAACGCTTCAAGGTTCAGTTTTTGGTGGAGAAAAAGAATTACAAGTTCCCCTCCAAGGCCCCGCTTTCATATACCGACCATATAGTACATCCTCACGTCTATCGAGGCGGACTGGTGTCGTTTGATTCGACAAACTTCGATCTGCCGCTTGATCCGGAAGGAAAATCATACGCCGCGAAAAAAGTCCGAGTGAGGCAGCCGCTTTTGGGAAATTTATTTGTCCGAGTGGTAAACGTTTTGTTCTGGGTTGGATTATGTTTGGTTTTAATTAATTATTTTATCGACCCGCAGCTTATAAGTTTGCTGCCGCTGATTCCAGTTCTGGTGGCAGGGTTTTTGCGCCTGGCCGGCCTGCGGCTCAAGCCTTTCGGCGTAGTCAGGGACAAATTTACCAAATCGCCCTTGGCATTCAGCATGCTGGTTCTGAAAAATCTTGACGGCGCTAAGGAAACTTTCGCGGTCACGGATCAGAAGGGCCGCTATTTTATGCTGCCGAAGCCGGGCAAATATAATCTGATGGTCTACACTCCGAACAATATTGAACCTATGCGCTTCACGGAAGAATTTGTAAAAGCGAAAGAAGGATGGATTACTCAAAAAATATACATTTAGATATGAACAGAACGATCAGATTGAAAATTTTATTCATAACTTTTGGCTCGGTTTTTGCTTTGCTCATACTTCCAAAATTGGCGCTGGCTGCGACATTGTACCTTTCTCCCGCATCAGGCAGCTTTGGAGCCGGCTCTACTTTCAATGTCTCCGTGCAGACGAACACCGAGGGCGCGGCAGTTAATACTGCCGAAGCCAGGATCAGTTATGATACAAATACCTTGGAACTGGTTTCCGTGCGCCAAGGTTCCACTTTTGCTTTAATCTCTCCCGGTTCACCTTCCAAGGGTCCGGGTACCGCCTATTTCGGCGGGGGATTGCCGACGCCCGGCTATACCGGTGGGGCTGGAATTTTGGGAGTCATGACTTTCCGCGCCAAAGCCGAAGGAAGTGCCACAGTATCGATAGATGCCGGGCAAGTTTTGCTCAACGACGGACTGGGCACCAACGCTTTCAGCGGCAGCAGTGGGGCGAGATTTACTATCACAGCTCCAGCGGTGGCTGCTATCACTGTTTCTTCTGATACTCATCCGGATCCGGCATCATGGTATTCGAAATCTGACGTCAGTCTGTCCTGGAACCGGCCGGCCGGCGCGTTTGGCTACAGCTTTGATCTCGATCAAAAACCGGATACGATTCCGGACAATACGCTTAAAACGACTGTCACCACTTACAAGTCTTATCCTGGCTTGAAAGACGGGATTTGGTATTTCCACATCAAAGCCAGGGGAGCGAATCCGGCTTCTGGGTTTGGAGTCACCACTCATTTCAAAATTCAGATCGACACTCAGAAGCCGCTGGCATTTGGCATTAAGCTCGGTACTGGAGTTGATCCGCAGAACGTGAATCTCCCTGCAACAATCAGCTTCGAAGCTACTGATGAAACTTCCGGGATTGATCATTATGAAATTTTTGCCGCTGGCAAGCTGATCAGCGACAAAGCCTCTTCACCTTTCACCCTGGACAATCTGAACAGTGGTTCGCAGAAAATCCGCGTGGTTGCTTTTGACAAAGCGGGCAACCAGCAATTCGCCGAGATTGAGATTGCGGTACAAGCCAAGGGCGGCGGATTTTTCCAACGAAGCCTGACATTGCCGATTTATGTCATCCTGCTGATCAATGTTTGGGAATTGATTTTGATTATCATCCTCCTCTGGCTGGTCCTGCGCAAAAGATCAAAGCGCCATGACTCCGGTGATGAGATGGATAAACTGCGAACCGAAGTTGACAAAGTTTTAGAAGAATTAAAACTGGACATCAGCCGGCGGCTCGTGGCTTTGACAGCGCATTCTTTTAATGAATTATTGAAAAAAGAAGGCAAGGAAGCGGCGGTCATGAGCAAGAAAATGATTGCTGCCAAGAAAAAGCTTGAAAGCAAATTGAAAAACAACGAAAGCGAGGTGAGGTAGAGAGAAAAATGAAAAAATTCATCGCTATAATTGTCTTGTCTATTGCCGCGCTTTTGGTATTTCCTAAGCCGACTTCCGCATCTTTACTCTACCTGACCCCTTCTACGGGTAAATTGGCTGTGGGAGATGAATTGACGGTCACTGTGTTTGCGGATACGCAAGGCAAGTCAGTCAACATTGCCGAATCAAATATAAGTTTTACCTCCGACACTTTAGAGCTTTTGGATGTCCAGCAAGGCTCTACTTTTTTGCTGCCTACGCCTGGCTCGCCGAATAAAGACAGCTCTTCGGTTTATTTCGGCGGCGGCCTGCCGAATCCCGGTTACAATGGCATTAGCGGAGTTCTCGGAACGATGAAGTTCCGCGCCAAAGCGCCCGGACATGCATCAGTCAATATCACTCGCGGCAATATTCTTCTCAACGACGGAGCTGGAACCAAGGACTCTGCCGCAGTTTCCAGCGCCAGTTTTATAGTCACCGCACCGCCGGTAGGGCCGGTTACTGTCTCTTCTTCCACTCATCCGCTCCAGGACGCCTGGAGCAAAAACAAAGGCGTATCTTTGAACTGGACCTTGCCAGAGAGAGGATACGGAGTAAGCTATAGTTTCGATCAGAATCCGGCAGGAGAACCGGATGACACGATCGACGCGACTTCGAAAACCTCGATTAATTATCCAGAAGTTAAAGATGGCGCGTGGTATTTCCATATCAAAGCCCGGGCCAAAAACCCAGATGATCCGTTTGGTCCTACTGCAACTTACAAAATCCAGATCGATACCACGCCGCCTCTGCCGTTTAATATTGATCTGTTGGGAGAATCCGACAAACAAAATGTCAGCTCTACGCCGACAGTCAAATATCAGGCTCAAGATGCGACTTCCGGAGTCAGCCGCTATGATGTTTATTTGGACAACAAGCTGGTCAAAGAGCTTGCTAGCTCGCCATTCGCTTTTTCCAAACAAGAAATCGGCATCCACACGATTAAAGTTATCGCTTACGATCGCGCCGGCAATGGCACTACTTCCGAACTGCCTTTGAATATTGTTTTGCCAGGGCCCAAACCAGTAACTTTTGAATACATCAAAAAATATCTGCAGTGGCCGCTGTATGGCTTGATCGCTCTCAATCTTTTGGTTTTTTTGTTTGTCGGAATCATGGTCAGGCAGAACAAAAAACAAAATCAGCGTACGGTGCTTCAAGCGGTGCAGATCCAATCCTTGCAAGAGCAGATCAGCAGTATTCTGGAGTTTGAAGTTGATTTGTCTTCGCTCAAGCGCCAGATCGACGTGCGATTTATGGATATGGCGCGGAACCAAACCCAGCGCCTAAATGCCTGGCAGGCGGAAGTTGACGCCCGCATCGAACGCGAAATCGACCGCAACCTTAGCAAGATCAAAGATGAAATAAATCAGCGCCTGGCCGAAGCAAGGAATCTGGGACCCAAACAATATGAAAAAGTCCAGGAGCAGGTCTGGCAAAATATCTCAAATGAATTCCGGCGCAACCAGAAAGCGTCTTATGCCAAAAACGACGCGGCCCAAGTCAAAGTGGAAGTACTCCGAAGGCTTTACGAAGAATATACGAACAATAAAATTTAATAGGAAATAAAAAGGGGCGGCGAACGTTTGCGTTCGCCGCCCTTAAATGTCGGCAAGGCGGCCAAGAAGCTTTTTGACGACTTCGGGCAGTCGCGCATATTCGTTGCGATGTAGAAAGTGCGCGCCTGCGACCTGGTTGGCATCACTGCCCGAATAGACCAGAACCAGCTTGCCTTGTTGGACCAATTCTTCCGCTAGCTGTTTGCCGTCGCTTAAGCGAGCGACATCACCGTCAAGAATGTGAAGATCGAATTTTTCGGCGGCAAGTTCAGCTCTGGCAGTGGCGATATTGTGGGCCTGAACCACTCGGCAGTTCTTAACCTCAAACTTTAGGATACCAGCAGTCACGGATAGAGACCCGGGGTTGTCGTCCATAAGCAGAATTTTATCCGCCATGATTTCCTCCGTTTGCTTTGGGGGTCAGCAAACAGTAAAGTGTACAAGAAGACGCAGACAAAGTCAATAGTTGGGACAAAAAGAAAAGCGAGTGATGCTTGCGCAATCACTCGCCGATGAGAGAGCGGACCAATCCGACCAGGCTCACTTCGTTGACGTTTCCTTTGATGACCGTATTCTTTTGCTCAAACACGGTCAGAAATTCTAATAGGACGTCCGTGTGTTCTAGTTGCCCGATGATAACCAGATCGTATGGATTCTTGCAGAGATCAACTGCGCCAAAGAGAGTTGGAGTGTAGTGGGTTTGATAATGATAGCTCAACCAAGCCCACCAGTTATCAGGGGGTCTTTTTCCCCTTCGCTCATCCACGATGAGAACTTTTTTCATCACGTTAGCGATCCTTGGAACTAAACAGACTGCGGCGCGAATCTGAACGGACATACAGCCAGACTAGGGTCGTACTAGCTGCAATCACGAACCCGAGGCCAAGGCTAGTGGTCGACCTTCTTGTGAAAAACCCTAAGGACACCGCAGCAGCCATAAAAATAAAATGGCTAGAAACGCTTGTCCATAGAATGATCACCAGTCCAAGCATCCGACTAATCAACGATTCGGAGACTTCAGAAGGGTAGACGAACTCTGGTCCGATTTCAGTCATGACCAGGCGCGGCTCCATCTCATCATCGGCTTGAGAATCTTTCGAAAGCTCTTCTGACCAGACGAATCCAATCATGCTTCCCGTGACAATAGCCAGGAACACTATTCCGGAGATGGTCATCATCGAAAGCTCTCCTTCAGTCGAAAACAGTTAAGCGACTTTGCGCTGGCCGTAGGGGACTTGGCGCGGTTGCAGTGTTATCGGTTCGATCTTGGTTCGCGAGATGATCGTGCCGAATGAAACGATGGTGATTGTGATCACGATGGCACCGAGAACGATGATGAGAACTTCGGCTTGGGTAAGTTTCTTCCTCATCGAATCCTCCCATGCCACTTGCCGCTTCGAGTGATGTACCGGCCGCGGCGTTTCGTTGTGTGCGTCACCGAGACTCTGGTTTCCTGCTTCGCGAATCGACGGTCGATACTGACATAGATGTGCGCGTCGTCGTCGGTTTCCAAGATTTCGAGGAGAGACTTGCCGATTGTGCGAGCCAGCTTCGGCAGTACTCGCTTGATTTTTTTCGCACTAACGTCTTTGTACTCATCGAAGCCTCCTTCAGCGTGGGAAAAAGTAGTTGAGCAACATTGTGCCGGCGAAGACAATAGAGGCGCTGAGTACCGCGACCTGGATCGTGGCGCGATTCGACTTGGCACCGATCATCGGCGGCATGATCCAACCCACCGCCAAGAATGTGACAATCGTAAACTTTAACGCCAGTTCGACGCTTGGTGTCATTGCAGCCTCCTAATATTTGAGCCTGACTTCAACGAGGAGTTCTGATCTCAGAAACTGCAACAACTTTTGTTCCTGAGGGTGTCCTCGAAAGGCTTCACGAAGAGTTCTGAAAGTACGTGCAAACCGGTCAATATCGTCACGTGTGTGATCTGGATCTGACCAGATCTTAGCAATATCTTTACGGTTCATCGAAGCCTCCGTTTTTTGTCGTATTTCAGAGAGACGATCAAGAGAACGGCGTATGACAAAGTTGCAATCGTCATACCGGCGAGGCTCACGAAGCTCGCCGGTTCTGTTTTGTAGGTAATAAACATCCCGATCAACATTCCAATCACGGCAATCATGATCATCGAAGCCTCCGCTTCTGTTTGTTAAAGGCCAATTGTTCGGCCGGTTCTGTCATTTCACGGACACTGCAATATAACAGGTTTTTGACGGCCTTGTCCACTCCACCCCCGACCCCTCCCCTGGAAGGGGAGGGAGTTCTAATTTGAAGGAAGCTCGGCTTGACAGAACCCTAAAATAACTATACAATACTTCTACAGTTAAAAACCTAATAAAGGAGCAAACGAAAAACACTTAGTTTTTGTAGCAAACTCTTTTGATCCCACTGGCTTATCCGGGATATCAAAGACACGCTTTTACGTGTTTTTTACTTGGTCTAAACGGCTTTAACAAGAACCTTAACAATTGAATACCAATAAATTTTGCAAATAATTTATTGGGAATAAGCCTGTAGGGAACCTTCCCGGTTCACTACAGTGTACAATTTCTATCGTCAATAACTTTGATACATAGTCTCTTTGGGAACCGCAAGGTTTCCAATGGACAAAAGGTTTGCAATTTGACCTTTAATAAAAAATAAATTGCGCCAGTTTGTATTTGAACAAGATATGAACTCAACAAACTTCCAGTAAATAAAATCGCCCGCCTAGCCTCGCTAGTCGAGGCTGGCAAGATTTTGTTTCAACGGAAGCACAAGAAATATTTATTATTTCTTATATGAAGAGTTTGATCCTGGCTCAGGATGAACGCTGGCGGCGTGCCTAAGACATGCAAGTCGAACGGGTTTAGACCCGTGGCGAACGGGTGAGTAACACGTGGGAACTTCCATTAAGTTGAGGATAACCTTCCGAAAGGGAGGACAATACTCAATGTGGCCGTAAGGCTAAAGATTTATCGCTTAATGCAAGGCCCGCGCTCCATCAGCTAGTTGGTAGGGTAAAAGCCTACCAAGGCTATGACGGATAGGGGTGCCGAGAGGCATAACCCCCACACTGGGACTGCGACACGGCCCAGACTCCTACGGGAGGCAGCAGTTTGGAATTTTGGACAATGGGCGAAAGCCTGATCCAGCGACGCCGCGTGCACGAAGAAGGCCTTCGGGTTGTAAAGTGCTTTTAGCAGGGAAAAATTTTGATTGTACCTGCAGAATAAGAGGTTGCTAACTCTGTGCCAGCAGCAGCGGTAATACAGAGACCTCAAGCGTTATCCGGAATTATTGGGCGTAAAGCGTTCCGATAGGTTGTTTTGAAAGTCTTGGGTAAAAGCCAGAAGCTTAACTTCTGCGTTTGCTTAAGATACTGCAAAACTAGAGGGGCAAAGAGGAGCTTGGAACGAACGGTGTAGTAGTGAAATGCGTTGATATCGTTCGGAACACCGAAAGCGAAGGCAGAGCTCTGGGTGCCACCTGACACTGCTAGGACGAAAGCGTGGGGAGCGAATGGGATTAGATACCCCAGTAGTCCACGCTGTAAACGATGAGTGCTAGGCATGCGCGAGTATCGACCCTCGTGCGAGCCGTAGTTAACACGTTAAGCACTCCGCCTGGGGAGTACGGTCGCAAGACTAAAACTCAAAGGAATTGACGGGGACCCGCACAAGCGGTGGAGCATGTGGTTTAATTCGACGGTAAGCGAGGAACCTTACCAGGGTTTGACATGTAGCTGCAAGCGCACGGAAACGTGTGATCTTCGAGAGTGCTACACAGGTACTGCACGGTTGTCGTCAGCTCGTGTCGTGAGATGTTCCCTTAAGTGGGAGAACGAGCGCAACCCCCGTGATATGTTGATTTTCATATCAGACTGCCGGCGTTTAAGCTGGAGGAAGGTGGGGATGACGTCAAATCAGCGTGGTCTTTACGCCCTGGGCGACACACGTGCTACAATGGATAGGAACAAAGGGACGCAACATCGCAAGATAGAGCAAATCCTCTCAAAAACTATTCTCAGTTCGGATTGGGGGCTGCAACTCGCCCCCATGAAGCTGGAATCGCTAGTAACCGTGAATCAGCCTCGTCACGGTGAATACGTTCTCGGGTTTTGTACACACCGCCCGTCACACCATGGAAGTGGTTAATACCCAAAACTTTCGCAAGAGAGCTAAGGTAAGAATCATGACTGGGGTGAAGTCGTAACAAGGCATCGGTAGCGGAAGCTGTCGATGGATCACCTCCTTTCTAAGGAGAATTCCGCAACATGTCATACAGAGATTTCGATCTTTTGTGACTAGCGGTATACGGTCGATTGTCCCGCCATTAGGCAGGATGATTACATCAAGAAGCGACGATGGAAATCTTATTCCCAATAAATTGTTTGTAATAGGTCTCACAGAAATAAATTCCTAAAGAGACAAACAGTTAGAAAAGCCTGGTTCGTTTACGTTCGAGGTTTTTTATTTTGGCAAGGCGTCATCCTGAACTTGTTTCAGGATCTTTATTGATCTATAATAAGTCAAACAAAAACAAACCCCGCGAGGGGTTTTTGTGTAGGAGGATTTATGAAGATTCGAGTTTTTCGCCATACGCTCGGTTTTTGGGGAGTTATTTTCATTCCGAGCAAGAGAATTTTATTGGGAATCAGTAGCGCCGGGTCGGTATTCGCGGAAAAAGCTAGCAGACCGCTCGGAGGACGACACAAACGTTGGTTTGTTGAAGTCAGCTTCAGCTCTGTACAACTTCCCGAGCAAACTTTTCCAAAAATTGAGCAACTGCTTGCAAAGGAGAAGCAACTGAAAAAGCTCGAGCAAGAAGTTCAAGAGCTTCGCCATTCCCTTTATTCAGTTGTCTCAAATATTTTGAAATAGTCCTTCGCAATTTTGAAGACTCGATTGGAGGATAAGATGCCTTGGGTACATTTGAGGTATGTGAAAGACGGACACGTAACCCCGCCGAACCTGCCGGATGAGATCCGGTTCGATTTTATCGGAGAAACAAAGGCCGAGATTACTCCGGAGCTGGTCGCGGGCGATTCTGGCAGACATCGCGGAGCACGGCCCGATGCCGGAAGGTGTCAATGTCGAATACGACATTTCCGACAAAAGACGCTCTGAACTAACCAGTCACTGAAAGTTGAGGTGTTTGCGTTGAACGTTGAATCGTTCCGCGGACGCCTCTTTTTTATTTTGGCTAGAATTGTTTCCTGCTACTTTTCGCTCGACGGAAAGAAAAGTAGCATCAAAAGAAAGTCGGAAATTTGCCGGACTCGCATGAAAGGACAAGTCTAACCACTTTTTCATGCTCGGACAGCGGCAAATTTCCATTTGAACTGCCTTAACCCAAAGGCGGTTTTTTGATATGATGACGTTATGAAATATGTAGCTCTTCTGCGAGGCATCGGTCCTACTAATCCAAATATGCGCAATGAGAAATTGTGCGGCGTTTTTGTGAGTCTTGGTTTTAAAAATGTCCAGACCGTGATTTCCAGCGGCAATGTCCTGTTTGAAACAACTTCTAAAAATGTACCGGCATTGGAAGCCAAGATCGAAAAAGCTTTGCCAGCGCAATTGGGCTTTCGGAGCACAACTATTATCCGGAGCAGGGAGGAGTTGCAAAAACTTGTCGATAAAAATCCGTTTAGGGGAGCAGAGCATGGTTCCAAGACTTACTTAATCGTGACATTTTTTAAAAATAAGCCTAGCCAGAAACTTAAATATGATCGGGCGATTTGCACCGTAGTTGACATTACAGACGCAAGAACACCCGAGGTGATGGGTCAGTTGGAGAAAAAATTCGGCAAAGAAATTACAACCCGAACCTGGAAAACAATCCAAAGAATTCTCAAAAAACTAAGTGATTGAGTGTATTAATTGCACTTTTACTGCTCCCAAAATTAGGCTACAATATCTCAAACAGAAACCAAACCGCGTCAGCGGTTTTCTCTTTGCAGGAGGAAATGTGGGAGATTTCATTTTCGTAGTGGCGTACCTGATTTTGTGTCCTGTTGTCTGGACTTTGAGAATATTTCGGCTGGGACAGACCAGAGAGATCGATGTTCTCAATGCCCTGGACCATCAAAAGTGGCAGAGAGATGTCGAGGTGGCTTGCAAGGTCAGCAACGTAAAAAACGAGAAAGGTGTTTTGGCTCGTGTCCTGACCATGTACGATGTGACAAGCATTCTCGAACTACTGGTCAAGCGCGGCTGGGCGGAAAAGCGTCCTCATTATCCGGAGCGCTATTACATCGTCCATGATGAATACATTCTCGCTCGCCTGGGAGTGGAGAAGCGGTTCGCACTCCGAGAGCCAGAGCAGGGCCCACTCCCAGAACCAGTGACAGATCCGTCTTAGAGTCTTCGTAATCCGAAGACTCTTTTCTTTTTGCACGGCAATCTTGACATTCTTGTAAGCCGGGTATATACCATAGACATATGACCAACTGCAAATGGGAGATTTTGTACCTTGTAGATCCGCCTTCACGCTAAGTCGTGGCGATACTTTTAAACGTGGAAAGGTGAATTATGTGGCTCTGTCATCTCCTGTGGGCCATGGAAGAAGCCATGCGCCAACTAGGCTGGTCTAAAGTTAAATCGAAAAAAGCTGAAATAAAACGATAAAAAATAATCAAGCCGCCGAAAGGCAGTTTTGATTTCGCACTTTTATTGTTCCTGGTATATAGTTTATGAGTTCTAAACCGTAATCTGCCGATTACGGTTTTCTTTTGCATTTTTTAAGCAATAAAAAAACGGCTCAATAGCCGCCTTTTTATTTGAATTATCCGCGTATTGCTTTTACAACCCAGATTAGAATCACTGCTCCGAGCAGGGCGACCAGAAAGCTGTAAAGATTAAATCCGGTTACGCCGGATTTGCCAAGCATGCTCATAACCCAGCCGCCGATTACCGCCCCGATAATGCCTACTACGATATTCATTATCATTCCTTGCTGAGCATCGGTTTTCATAATCATCGATGCCACCCAGCCGGCCAAACCTCCCAAGATAATCCAGAGGATAATCCCCATATATTTGTCTTTCTTAAATGTTCATATTGAGTATAGCAGACTATCTATTTATTTGCCGGCGTGCTACACTGTCTTTGTAGGGGAGCCCCCATCTTAAACCAATCACTTTTGACCGGGATTTGCCGGTTTTTTTATTTGTGAATATGAATTACTTTCTTCTTCAATACAACAAAATCCACGATCATCCAAAGCTGGTATTTTTTGCCGCTTGTTTTGTCATGATCTTGGTAGGCATTATTTTTATGGAAAAAAATTTCTGCCAGATTTCCTCGTATCTATATTCAAGCCACAGGCTTAGCGGTACGGATCAGCTGTCGCTGATGTGCAGAATTTTCTAGAAGCCGGACCAATTGCCAGGCGAGTTTTTTGCTGACTGTGGAATTTTAAGGTAAAATTAGCTTGATGAAAAAAGCTGTAATAATTTTATTGATCGTGATTGCCGGGATGATTGTTTTCAGCTTACCCCGACACAAGTCTATAAAACCTATTGATAGCATTGCGAAGGAAAATCCGCCTCCGACTCCCAAATCCGAAGATTTGAACGGCAAACAGATAATTGTATTTGCTTTCGACGGTTCCAAATCCTTGGATATGTGGCACGATAGCCTGGACTTTGCTCAAAAAATGAAAGCTGACGGCAAGCCGATCCATTTTACATATTTCCTAAGCGGTGTATATTTTCTCTCTTATAAAAACCGCCTGCTGTATCATCCGCCAAATGCTCCAGCCGGCACTTCGCTGATCGGTTTTGCGGACGGTAAGAGCGATATCATCAGCAGGATCGGTTATGTGAACCGAGCACAGGCTGAAGGACATGAAATAGGCTCTCATTTAAACGGGCATTTTAATGGCGTCGGCTGGTCTGCGGCGGATTGGGAGCAGGAGTTTGCTGAATTCAACAAATTGATTTCCAACGTCAACGCCAACAACGGTATACTAGAAAGCGAAGCCAAACTTGAAATTACTCCGAAAGAGATTACGGGCTTTCGCGCGCCAAATCTGGGCACAAATACAAATCTTTGGCCGTTACTGGCTAGTCATGGCTTTGTTTATGATACCGATCAGACAGGCAAACTGGGCGAATGGCCAAAAAAAAATGCCAATGGATTTTGGGAATTTGCGATCCCGTCAATTAAATATGCAAATACAGACCATAGCTTATTGTCCATGGATTATAATTTTTATGTTTATCAAACTTTGGGCAACGATCTGTTCCGGCAGGGGACTGCGGATTGGCAGAAGGCGCTGGACGATGTTTATGCGTCGTACGTGAATTATTTTGACAATAATTACAATTCCACCAAGGCGCCAGTTTTCATCGCGCATCATTTTTCCAAATGGAACGACGGCGTGTATTGGGAAGCATTGAAAAAATTTGCCAGCACTGAGTGCGGAAAGCCTGACGTAAGATGTATTTCTTACAAAGAGCTGGTGGATTATTTAAACGTTAAACATTGAAATTCATCGCGAACGTATTGCAAAGTTTTTGATTTTGTGCTATACTGTATATACAATAAGTTTTGAGTAATATTGAGAGACAACCAGGTCTCTCTTTAATTTTGGAGCAAAGTGTTTGAGTCTTGACAACTGATTGCATTTTTCGCAACGTGGGCTATAATGTAGGGCCGGGGTAAAATAATTAAACATCGAATTTATGAATATTCATCTGGGTTTGGGGCAAAGAATCAAATTAATTGGGGTCCTAAGTTTGGCAGTATCGATAGTCGGTCTGTCTTTTATTTTTGATATTAATCATGCGCCGACGGCTTCTGCGGCTATCACCAGCCCAACTTTTATTCAAAAAGCAGAGACCGCCTGGGGTACCGCAACTTCTCCCAAAACCACGGCGTCGTTTAATGTCCAGGCAGGGGATGTGCTGGTCGCTTTTGCCGAAACTGAAGATGCAAGTACGACTGTGGCTATCTCCGACTCAACCACCACTTCAACAGCTTGGGTCAATCAACAAACGGTGAATGTAGCAAGTTATGATTGGGCTGGAGTTTGGACCAAGCAGGTCACTACTGCTCAAGCCATGACCGTGACTTTTACAGCAAGCGGGAATTCAGCCAATTTTTTTGGGGGCAATGTTTTAACTTTTCGCGGAAGTATTGGCGTGGGCGCATCGGTTAAAGCCAATGTTTCGTCTGGCGCCCCGACAGTCAACCTTATCACCACTCAAGTTAATAGTGCGATCGTGGTTGCTGATTCTGATTGGAGTGCAGCGGATGGGACAAGCCGCGTGTGGCGGACCAATGCTGGAGCTTTCAGCGAACAAAGCTATTCTCGAACCGCCGGCCACTACACAGTTTATGGCGGCTATCATCCCAATGCCGGAGCAGTAGGGACGTATGCATTGGGACTCACAGCTCCGAGCCAAAAATATTCGATTATTGCAGTAGAAGTGAAAGGAAAGGATGTCACCCCAGACACCACTCCTCCGACAGTTTCTATGACAGCACCAGCCAATGGCGCCACTGTTTCTGGCAGCAGTGTTACGGTTTCCGCCACCGCTTCCGACAATGTCGGCGTGGCCGGAGTCCAATTCAAACTCGATGGCGGTAATTTGGGCGCCGAGGTTACCACTTCGCCTTATTCGGTGACTTGGAATACTACTTCTGCTGCCAATGGTTCTCATACTTTATCTGCAGTGGCCCGGGATGCCGCCGGTAATACTGCGACTGCCGTAAATGTCAGCGTGACAGTAGCCAACCCGCCGGTGATTTCCGGGATTTCTGCAAGTTCTATTACTCAAACTTCAGCCGTGATTGGCTGGACCACAAACATTCCATCAAGCTCGCAGGTTAACTATGGCACGACCACTGCCTATGGTTCGTCCACGACTTTGGATACAACTTTGGTTACTTCACATTCTCAGTCTCTGGCCAGTCTTACTGCCAGCACAGTCTATCATTATCAAGTCGTTTCCAAAGACGCAACTGGTGTTTCGGCTGCGTCAGCAGATAATACGTTTACTACTGCCACGCCTCCGGACACCACGCCACCAACAGTTTCCATGACAGCTCCGGCCAATGGCGCCACTGTTTCCGGCAGCAATGTGACAGTCTCCGCCACCGCTTCCGACAATGTCGGAGTCGTGGGTGTGCAATTTTCGCTCGATAGCGCCAATTTGGGAGCCGAAGTGGCAAGTGCCCCATACTCCGTGAATTGGAATACGACTTCTACTGCCAATGGTGCTCATACTTTGGCGGCCAAAGCCCGCGACGCGGCAGGCAACAATTCTACCTCGAGTATAAGTGTCACAGTCAGCAACCCGCCTCAAATTTCCGGCGTTTCTGCCAGTTCCATCACTCAAACTTCAGCCGTGATCAGTTGGACCACCAACATCCCCGCTGATTCACAGGTCAACTACGGCACCACAACCGCTTATGGATCATCGACCGTACTTGTTGCAACTTTAGTTACTTCACATTCACAAACTTTGTCCGGCCTCTCCGCGCAGACAATTTATCATTACCAGGTTTTGTCCAAAGACAGCACTGGAGCACTGGTTACTTCGGGCGACAATACGTTTACCACCCAAACTCCTCCTGACACCACTCCTCCGACGGTCAGCGTGTCTTCACCTTCAACCGGCGCCGCTGTCAGTGGGACTATTACAGTTTCAGCCAATGCCTCAGACAATGTCGGCGTGGTCGGCGTGCAGTTCAAGCTAGACGGAGCGAATTTGGGAACCGAAGTCACCACCTCGCCGTATTCGGTTTCTTGGAATACTACTACCTCAGCCAATGGAGCTCATACACTCACCGCAACAGCCCGTGACGCGGCAGGCAACACAACCACGTCTTCCGCGGTCAATGTCACTGTTTCCAATCCTCCCGTGATCAGTTCGTTTACGGCCGCGCCGCAAACTATTACTGTCGGTTCATCTACGACTTTGACTTGGTCCGTGTCCGGCAATCCCACACCCACGCTTTCGATTGACAATGGAATCGGAGCAGTCAGCGGCATTTCGGTAGTGGTTTCTCCTTCTACGACCACAACTTATACTTTGACAGCCACGAACAGCGGGGGAACTGTAACAGCGCAAACTACGGTTACGGTAAATACCGCACCACCTATAACTTTAAAGCAAAAAGTTTCCAATATTAGCTCTGGTGCTACTTCCATCAGCGCTGTATTGCCTTCAAGCGTAACTTCCGGTGATCTGATCATAGTCAGTGTTTCCGGCTGGCCGTCTAACGGCACGGTGACTGTGAGCGACAGTTTGAGCAACGCCTACGTCCCCGCGGGCAATATGCCGCTTACTTCTGGAGGTGCATTTTCCGCGATCTACTATGCAAAAAACGTAAAAGCCGGATCAGACACCATAACATTTGGTACCGGTGTTGGCGGCACTCAACTTTCGTTTGTAGCTGCCGAATTCTCGGGAATCGATACGGCATCACCTCTGGACACGCAAGCTTCAGCAACTGGCTCAAGCAATGCCCCTACTACTGGAAACATGACTCCGGCACTCATGGGCGAATTAATAATCGGGGCTGGTACTCATGACACCAGTCTTACTACGAGTGTCGGATCCGGATTTAGTTTGATTGCAATTGCCACTGAAGACAGTTCGTCCCATCAACCGTTGGCCATGGAATACAAGGTTGCAAATTCCACTACTGCTACTGCGGCGACATTTTCTCTTTCTGCAAGCACCGGTTGGGCCCAAGCGGGCGCGGCATTTAGGCCGGCCGGGTCTGGACCTATCACTTACAGCATTTCCGGCTCAGTAACTCCCGCCTCGGTGGGCGCTAATTCAACCCTGACTCTTTCGGGTGCAGCTGCAGCCACCACGACTGCCGATGCCAGCGGGAATTATACTTTCAGCGGTTTGAGCAACGGCGCGTACGTGGTTACTCCGAGCAAAATCAATGTTACTTTCACTCCGACGAGTCAAAGCGTAACGATCAGCAATGCCAGTGCCAGCGGTGTGAACTTTACCGCTACTGCCAACTCAGTAGGAATCCAGTTGGTACAGAAAAATTTTAATGGCAATGAACTAGCGACAGCCAATATGTCCGCTTCATTCACCAGCAACAACACGGCCGGCAACTTCTTGATCGTTTCGGCTTCAGCCGCCCGTCCTGCCAGCAGTTTGACGATTTCAGATACTGCCGGAGATACGTTTGTCCCAGCATACGGCCCGATCAATGATCCGGTTCAAAATGTTAATTTGTTTGTCTGGTATGTTCAGAGCGCCAAAGGCGGCCCCAACACCGTGACGATCACACCGCCCGCAGCGGCAGCCCTGGAAATTCATCTTTCTGAATGGTCGGGCATGCCGGCAAATGCCGTAGTAGATCAAACTGCGAACGCAACAGGAAGCGGCAACGCAGTTTCCACCCCTGCTACAACTACTACCGCAAACGGTGAACTAGTGTTTGGTTATACTTGGGTGGTAAATGTTGCAAGTGCAGGCAGTGGCTTTACGCCATTGTCTTTGATCAACGGAGATTTGGACGAATACCAAGTGCAGCCAGCAGCGGGCAGTGTAGCTGCAACTTTCAACGAAGCAACTGCAGGAGGCTGGCTTGCGATCATGGTCACGTTTAAAGCAGCGGGTCCTGTTATTTCAGGAAACCTTACGTCCTTGGGAAGCGGCGCTACGGTAAAACTCTCCGGCCCATCCAACGTGAATCTTTCCACAACCGCGGACGCCAGCGGCAACTACATTTTCAGCGGACTGACAAATGGTGCATACACGATCACTCCCAGCAGTCCTACCGCAGGCTTCACACCATTTAGCCAAAGCGTCACTGTCAACGGCTCAAATGTGAGCGGGGTTAACTTTACAGCCGCGGCCACTTCGAACCTTGTCTTCTATGATAATTTTACGGGCGCGAGCTTAAATCCAGCCTGGACTGTTATTTCACGACATGGAGAATACAGTCAGAATGAGACAGAGTGTAATACTCCCGGACAAGTGGTTCAAGCTAGCGGTTATCTGACTATAACCACAATCGCGCAAAGTTCGGTTTGCGGTGACTTTAATCCGGATGGGACAGTCTGGCACGCACCGCAGTCGTGGCCCTACACTACAGGAGATCTGCAGTGGAAAAATCTAAATTTCACCTATGGCACAGTTGAAATTCGAGCAAAATTTCCTAGCCTTAGTACCTCGCTCTGGCCAGCGACGTGGTTATTGAATTCTAATTGTCAGGCCACAAATCCGATGACAGGAGAAACAGGTGTTGGCGGATGTCCGGGTCTTGGCGCAACAGGCTACACCGAGATTGACATGACGGAATGCTATACAGGGAGCTGTCAATTCCATATTGCCAATCCGAACTTTGGTGCTGGCGGTGGCTGTAACACCGGTTATCCAGGCGGTGTAGATACCTCAGTTTGGCATACGTTCAAAACAGTTTGGACCTCAACTAGCATTTCGCAATATATGGACGGTGTTCTTGAAACATCATGCAGCCAGAGCCTGAGTAATCCCATGTTCTTGATCATGCAGATCCAGACCGGCGGGACTGGCGGGACGCCTGTCAATTCACTTCTACCCGCGACGTTAATGATTGATTACGTAAAAGTCACTCAATAGTAATTTTTAAAAAAGAGAGCCGTTTATTCGGCTCTTTTTATTTTGGATTTTGCATTTTTGTTTTTTACGGCTTATAGTATTATTAGTTAACTTTATTTATGAAAAAATTTATCATACTAAGCACTGCCATCCTGCTGATGGCGGCCGGATGTAACAGCGCTAGTACCGCACAAAATTCCTCAGGAAAAACTAATTCACCCCAGAATTTATACGATGAAAATAACTCCACGCAGAAAATTTTGAAAATTTTATCTCTTGCGCCTTCCAGCGGGCCAGCCGGAACCAACGTCACGATTCAAGGAGGGGGATTTACCGCAGTCGGAAATCAGATCATGTTTGGCGACACCAGCTCCATGACCAGACAAGACGGGACTCCGGCCAATGTCATCGCCACTGCTGATTCTCCCGACGGATTAACTCTGAGCTTCACGGTTCCTGCCACAGGACCTGCTGGAATACTCTGCAGTGGTATACCCAAACACTGCGTGGCGATTTCCGCCATTCGCAATGTCCCGGGACTTTACAGAGTGTCCGTAGCCAACAACAACGGCATAAGCAATACGGTAGTGTTTGAGATCAAGTAGTCTAAGCCGGCGTGGGTTTTTCAAAACAAAAAACACCTTTGCAGGTGTTTTTTGAAAAGTTATTTCTTCTCAGGTTCGGCAGCCGGTGCCGGAGCGGCTGAAGTAACTTCAGTCTTTTTTTCCTCGTTTGTAGTAATATCCATTGTAATGTGATCCTTTCAGAGTTAATTTGCCCCGACCAATCGCGTAAAGATTGTCTTGCTAGCAAGACTTAGCAAGTTAGTATAGCTTTATATCCGCAAAAGAACAATGGTCAAATTGATTCTCTGTCAGTGCTATTTATTCATCCAATATACAAAAAGCCGGCGTTTTGATAGACTTAACATATATGAAAGCTATTTTTCTTCTTGCGACTCTAAAAAAATCACCGGAAATTTCCAATACCGAAGCGCTGTGCCACCTGCTGATGCAGGAATTGCAGAAAAATAAAGTTGAAGGTGAGATAGTGAAGCTCGTGGAGCACAATATTCCGCCCGGACTGAAAACCAACATGGGACCTGGCGATGACTGGCCGCAAATTTTGGATAAAGTTTTGGCCTCCGACATTTTGATTTTTGCCACACCAATTTGGTGGGGGATTCAATCGTCCCTGATGCAGAGGATTATCGAACGTATGGATGAGCTGAATGACGAACTGCTGGAAACCGGCAAATCGGAATTTGCAAACAAAATCGGCGGCGTCGTGATCACGGGTGCTGAAGACGGCGCTCAGCATATCATCGGCAATTTGTGCAATTTTATGAGCTGGAATGGACTGACTATTCCACCCGCCTGTTCTTTGTCTTTTCTAGGCTGGCCGACGGCGGACACTCTCGACGGCCGATTGTCCGAGATGCTGAAGAAAGACAAAAAACTTGCTGACAATGCTAAAGTCATGGCCGGTAATCTAAGTTTTTTGGCGAATCTGCTGAAACAAAATCCTCTGCCACACGCGTAGATTTAGAAAACAAAAAAAGACTCTGTGAGGAGTCTTTTTTTGATTCTTAAATTCTAATTGCCCGAGGCTTCCGAGGAAGCATTGGCTGCGTCAGTGGCAGAAGCAGCAACTTTGCAGGCTTTGGCATCTTTGGAGAATTGTGCCCACGCAGATTTGCGGGCAGATACCCAGGCCGCATTGGCTTTTTTCTTTGATGAAGAGAACGCGGACCACGCGGCCTTGATCGCAGCGTTCCTGGTCTTGGCGTCGGTGTTGGTCCAGGCTTGAGCTAGAGCAGTGGCTCTTGCCGAGTAGGCGGCTTGGACAGATTGCGAAAAAGTCATATAGGCCGAACCCAAAGCCGACTCGCGCGCCGCCACTGCCGAGGCCACGCAGGAGATCTGGGTGGACGAGACAGGCGGGACTTGGGTTAAGGCCATGGCCGGAAGCGCTGTAAAAGCCAGGAAACTGGCTGATAATGTAAGAGCGCTGATAGTTTTTTTGAGCATATTTATGTCCTTTGTATACCCGACCTTTGATATCTATATTATACGACAAAATAATTGTTTTGTTATATATTGTAGGGGATATAATTAAGAATAAGCTTATGCTACATTTTGTAAGTGTGAATTTGTGGGCGGTGATCGTGGCCGCATTGGTTCAGATTGCGGTCGGGGGAGTGTGGAACGGCTGGCTTTTTGTCCGTGCTTTTTATGAATCCCACGAAGTCAAAGAAGGTGTCAGGCCAAGCCTGCCACAGGCACTGGTAATGGTCGCCCTGACAATTATCAATTCGTACATCTTATTTAATCTGTTCCGCAATCTCGGTGTCACCACAGCCACCGGCGGCCTCAAGCTTGCATTCTGGCTTTGGCTGGCATTACTCGCTCCGTTCATAGTCGGCACTGGATACGCCACAGGCCGCAAAAAAACAATTGTTTTGGAATTGGGCCATACTTTGCTGGCAATGCTGGCCGCAGGACTCGTCCTGGGTGCGTGGCATTAAATCAGATGAAAATTATTTTACACGAAAGTAATCAATATGTTCTCAAATTTGTCCGGGGCGAGGAAGTGCTGGGATCGCTTAAACAATTTTGCCGGCAAGAGCAGATCGCTGCCGGATTTTTCCACGGTTTGGGAGCCTGTGATTATCTAAAACTGGCCATTTACGATTTGAAAACCAAAACATACGTAGAAAAAGAATTTGATAAGGATTTGGAGATTGCCGGTCTGACTGGCAATCTCGCTTTGACTGACGGTGAATTGATGGTGCACATGCACGGGACTTTTTCCGATGAAAATATGCAGGCAATCGCCGGCCACGTCTCGGCGTTGAAAGTGGCGGTGACTTGTGAAATCTTGATGACCAGGTTTGATGGGTCCATGAGCCGCAAACTTGATGCCGGAATCGGTCTTAAACTTTTGGATTGACGTCATTTTCGGCAATTGACCAATAGCAGGATAACTGCTATACTAATTGCGCAAAATATTTGTCTATAGAAAAGTAGTCGAGTTTCACAAACACTTAACTTTGCAATTTTAATTCTCTAACTATAAAAATTCCATGAACGGCGTAATCAAGAAAAAGACCGACAAAGGATTTGGCTTCATTTCTGTTGAAGGCCAGGAAAAAGATTTGTTTTTCCACAGCAAATCTTTGGTCGGCGTCAGCTTTGAAGAGCTGAACGAAGGCGATTCAGTAAGCTTCGAAGTCGAAGACTCGCCAAAAGGAAAGAACGCAGTCAACGTACAGCGCGCTTAATCTTTTGCCCCAAAAACACCTCCTCTTTTCGGAGGTGTTTTTTAATGTTATACTGTTGATACCAAACTAAATTAACAAGAAACAAAAATGATCATTACAAAAGACTATTTGCTTGCGGCATTGGCCGGATTTCTGAGCGGAATTTGCCTGATCCCGACTTTGCTGAACATCGGCTACAGCAACCAGACGATTCTTTATGTTTTGCCTTTTCTGATGGCAGTGGCGTGGGCTGTGGGACTCTGGATCGGACAAGAACTAACCGCCAAAATTCCGATCATGCTTCAGCTGGCCAAGTTTGCGGAAATCGGAGTGCTCAACACCGCGATCAATTTTGGGGTTCTGAATCTGGCAAGCCTCATGACTGGGGTTACAGCCGGCTTGCTGGTCGGCGGATACAATGTACCGGGAACTCTCGTGGCTGCGACCAACAGTTACTTTTGGAATAAGCTTTGGGTGTTCAAAAAAATCGACAACAAAGGATTATTCAACGACGTGCCGAAGTTCGCCCTGGTCACGATTGTCGGTATGGTGGTTAACAGCCTGGTCATCATCGTTTTTACCAGTTATCTAAAACCGATGTTTGGATTGGCCGGGGGACAGTGGCTGAATATCGGCAAAGTTTTGGCCACGCTCCTGGGCGTGCTGATAGATTTCCTCGGCTATAAATTTATCGTGTTCCGGACCAAGGAAAACTCCGTCGGATTGTCCCGATAATATTTCGAAAATAAAAAAAGAGCCAACACAAAGCTCTTTTTGATATAACATTTCCTTATGCTTACTCTCAAAAGTTTTTTCTATAAATTCCCGGAGAATTTGATCAAGGTTTTTTCTGGTTCTTATTTTCTCTGGCAAATCAGCGCATGGATTTTGACCTATTTGATCGTGGTCAGCGGCTTCGACTGGACTTATTATCAATTTTTCCGCCATACTTTCATTTATCGACTGTCATTTTCCGCGGCATTGATCGGATTTCTCGTGCCGGTTTTATTGCCAGTGATTTTGCTGATCGTCGGTCAAATCAAAAATAATCCGAAAATTTTGAATACGGCTTACGCATCGGCACAAGCCGCTTTTTTCGGCTGGCTAGTTTCATCTTTTTACAAATCAATCACCGGCCGGGACGCGCCGCCTTATGGGTCAGCGCCGATTACTGATATTAGCCGGATTTTTCATTTCGGGTTTTGGCGGAGCGGAATTTTTTGGGGCTGGCCGTCATCCCATACGACAGTGGCCTTTGCTCTTGGCGTGGCTTTGTACCAGCTTTATCCGAATAATAAAATCCTGCGATTTTTGGCCTTGTTTTATGCGGTGTACATTGGGCTCGGTGTGTCGATCAGCATCCATTGGTTTTCGGATTTCGCGGCCGGAGCGATTATCGGCACGATAATCGGAATCGTAGTCGGCAGAAGCTTCCGGACAAGGCCGGATAGATTGGCAATTTTGCCAAACTGATTTAAGGTGGTATAATTATTGGGCAATTAAAACAATTTATGGAAAAAAACAACAAAGACAAAAGCGAGAACTGGCAAGGGATGGCGTGTACTATTTGCCATGCGCATCACCCGAGATTTTTTGTTCTCCGCTGGGTTTTGGCTCTGGGCATTATTTTTTTGGTATTTATGATCGGGTTCAAGCTCGGTGAGTTTAAAGGGTATTTTGATTCTGTATTCGACGGCATGGGCGAAAGACAGCAGCCGCGTATGATGTGGAGCGGCAATGCATATCCAATGATGCAATACGAAGCCGGGGGGACTACTGCTATGCCCGGGAGTTCTGGTACCTCCACCAAGGTAAAATGAAAAAAATCGGTTATATAATTGTATTGGTTTTGATCGCCGTAGCAGCGGTTGTGTTTTTTACGGTAAAAAAACACCCGATGGCTTCCCTGCCTTCATCCAAAAAATTGTCAGCCAAAGAACAGGCATTGCTTAAATATCCATACCAGCTTCAATTCAAAGAGTGTAAGGGCTACGCCGCACTCATTCCGAAGCCAACTTTGATTTTAAAACAAGGAGATCAGCTGATGCTGGACAATCAGGACGGGAAAGCCCGCTCATTCGCTTTTAAAGACCAAAGCATATTGGTAGCCGCAAACGGATTTGGAATTATGGAGATCAAAGACAAAGGCAAAAGTTCGGTTTTATGCGATGGCGCCGTGGCCGCGACTTTGATTGTAAAATAATCCAGGTTTGCAAAATATTTCCAAAAAGAGCTTTCAAGAGCTCTTTTTGCTATAATAGCTGCATGCGCTATTTGATTTGGTTTGGAGCATTGCTCCTGTTGATTCCGATGTTTTCCCAGGCACACGGCCTGGTGACCACGCAGACACAGACAGCAGGGGATTACACAATTGAATTTGAGTACAACACTCTCGGGACGATTTTTGCCGGAGATTATACTGTCTACGATGTGTATTTGCTGAAAAACGGGACGAAAGAACCGATTAATTATAATTCAGCATTTATGCGGATTGAGAAAAAGAACGGGCCTGCGGTGATGGCGGGGAACCTCGCTCAGTCTTCGGACATTGCCGGTTTTGCGAGTATGAGCGGAACTTTGGCTGACGCGGGGAGATATACCGCGACCGTGTATTTTTATAAAGACCAAAAAAATATTGGCACTGCCAAGTTTGATTTTAACGTCGCAAATCCGTCCACATACTTCGCGCCAGTAGCCGGTAAATCAAACAACAAATATTTGCTGGCTTTTGAAGGAATTCTGATCGGCCTGGCCACAGGCGTAGGGGCTACATTGTGGTTAAAAAGTAAGAAAAAAATATGACGGTCCGGCTGAAAAATTTTTTGTGGATGATGGCTGGCATCTGGACTTTGGGTGTCGGCGTTTATTATTTTTCTATCACTGCAATTGCGGATCTGCGATATACCAGGCTTGATGAAGTTTTTGGCCTGACCGCTTTGATTTTGGTGTATTTGGACATGTTGGCGGTACCCACGGCTTTTTTGTTCGGCAAATACTTCTGGGCCCAGGTATACAAATCAGTCGAAAAAACTTTGATCGGGATAGCCTTGCTGTTCCAGCTTTTGCATGGAGCAATTGCATTTTTTATTCTACTCGGAGGGTTTGCCGGATTTGGTTTTTTGGACTCCCGGTTCCGGTTCGGGATAATTTTCAGTGTCCTGGCAGCCGCATCTATGGCACTGGCACTCGTAGATTGGAAAAAATCGCCGAAGTTTTTTCAACACGGCCGGATTTTTTTGATTTACCTGGCTGGGATTTTTGCCACTTTGGATGCATTGATCTTGAATAACAATTTTTATAATCTTACAGCTCTATTCCCCAAAATTTATTTTATTGGTTTGGCGGTGTTGGTTTTAATCTCCGCGGCGGCTTTGGACGAATGGATGAGGCGGCGGCAAATCGCGATTCTAAATGCCGGAATCAACGCGATACTGTCGATTATTATTTTATCTTTTGCCGGATTTTATTACTTTAATCCCAAGACAGTTTTGCCAAGTTCCAATCCACATGCCGGCCACAATATGACGGGAATGGTGGCGAGCGGCGATCCGGCCAAAAGATATACGGTCAGTTTCGCCGCAACTCCCGCCAACCCGAAGCCCGGCCAAAACATTTCGCTGGCTTTCAAAGTCTATGACGCCGCCTCCGGCAACGAAGTGACGGATTACGAAATTATTTTTGACAAGCTCTTACATTTGGTGATCGTGGATCAGCAATTGAGTTTTTTTAATCACATACATCCGGATCACCAGGGATCGACGTTTACGATCACGACGCAATTTCCCCACGACGGCGTGTATCATTTGTATTTGAACTTCCAGCCGAGCGGCGGGGCTGAACAGCAATTCGGATTTACTCTGCCCGTGGGCAATCCTCCGTCGTTCCAGCCGATCGCGGTGGATAATACTTTGACCAAAACTTTCGGTAATTATCAAATCAGTTTGTCCACGGCCGACGGCCGGCCATTCAACGCCCAAAACATGAGTAACGCAGCGCAAGTATTGGTATTTGATTTCAAAAACGCCCAAACCGGCGAGCCGATAACCGACCTTCAACCTTATCTCGGAGCTTTCGGCCATTTGGTTTTGATCAATCAGGAGACTTATGAATACGTCCACATCCATCCTTTGGCTTCGGACAATCCTGTAGCCGGCGGCCCGCAGGTCAAATTTTTGCCAGCGGCTCTGTATGCTAAAATCAAACCGGGGATTTATCGGGTATTCGGTCAGTTCAAACGCAACGGCCAAGTATTCGTCGCAGACTTTACTGTTAACGTAAATTGATCATGAAAAAAAGTATCATAATTCTATTTGCGGTTTTTCTGGTTTTGCCCAGCCCGGCTTCTGCACACGTCCTGAAGAGTGACGGGGCAATCGGCGTTTTGTTCCATGTCGACCCGGATGACGATCCTTATGTCGGGCAGCCGGCGAATTTGCACTTTCAAATCAAAGACAAAGACAATAAATTTGCATTGGCCGACTGCAATTGTACTGTGAGCATTTTGAAACAAGGCAATCAAATTTTTTCTTCGTCTCTAAATTCGCTCGATGCTAAAACCAGTATTTATTCGGCCGGGGTATCATATACTTTTACAGAAAAAGCCGTCTATACGGTAGTTCTCAAAGGCTCGCCGAAAGCTTCGGGCGCTTTTCAGCCGTTCAGCGTCCAGTACGACGTCAGGATTTCGAGAGAACTTGGGCCTTCCGCCAATAATTCCGCCAACCCAGGTTCTTGGCTGATTGTAGCCGGGTTTGTGGTACTCGCAGTCATCGCAGGAATTTTTATTTTTTGGAAAAAGAAATGATTACAGCCAGAAGCCGCCAGAATTTTTCTGCCGCATTTTTGGGCCTTCTGCTTGTTTTGTTTTTTAGCTCGCAGTTTGCCGAAACTTTGGCCAGCTTGCCCAGTTTTTCGAAAGAAGAACCTAGTTTGTTTTTGCCCGCGGCCAACTGTGTCCGTGTCGCTCCCTGCACCAACGCCCTGAACGCCGACATCCCCGGCCCAAATCAACTGGCCAGCCCCGCCCGACTGGTTGCTGTTAAAATAGTTAAACAAAATACTTTTAAGTTTTTGGCTTTTGCCAGGCTTGTGGATAATAAATCACCACCGCAGCTGCAAGTTTCCTAAGATTTATTATTTATAGTCAATTTCATGAAAAAAATTACATCGATAGTTATTCTCGGCGTGCTGGCGGCGTTTACCGCGTCCGCACACGTCGTGGTCAAGCCGTCTTCAGTCGGCATAGGAGCGTTTCAGACATTTACCATGGGCGTGCCTGCCGAGAAATCCGTTCCCACTGTAAGTTTGAAGCTTATCTTGCCTGACGGATTGAGTTTCGTCACTCCCAACGTCAAATCCGGCTGGAAAGTAGAAGTCAAAACCCAATCAACCGGCAAAAAAATTACCAACGATGACGGCATGATGGTAGATGAGCAAAAACCGGTTGAGATCGATTGGACGGGCGGCTCAATTCCAGCGGGCCAGCGGGACGAATTTGCTTTCAGTGCCCAAGTCCCATCTACGGCCACGACTTTGGAATGGAAAGCATATCAGACTTATCAGGACGGCAGCGTGGTTTCGTGGGATCGGACGGCCAGCAATCAGCCGAAAGATTCAAAGGGCAGTCCTGACTTCACTTCCTTCGGGCCTTTTTCCACGACCATGATCGTCAATGATTTGCAAACTCCCAAAGCATCCTGGTGGCAAACCCATCAGGAAAGTATCACTTTGGGGATTGCTTTGCTGGCCTTGATTGTAGCTTTGGCAGCGGCCATAAAGAAACCGCATCCGAGCTTGTAAATCGGATATTTTTAAACAAAACTAAGCGCCGTCATAAGTTTGTCTAAATATGGCTGCGCTTTTTTTGTATACATTCTACAGAAGTTTTTTTGTTACAAAATTTTCCGTTTTTCCCGCCTTCAGTAAGCCACAGGCTATGCACCAAAGCTACGAAAGGAAGTGCAGTGGAGCTTGATTTTTTTTGTTAAAGCTTTCGTTGACTTCAGAATGCATTTGCAGAATGATAAGACGGATATCATTAAACAAGAAAGAGGTGAGAACATGAAAAAATTATTAAGTTTAAGTCTGGCTTTGGCTTTGGTTTTAGCCGTCGCCGGCAGTGCTTCTGCGGCTGTGATTGGGACGCTGAATGTCACTCCGTCGCCGGCAGTGCTGGGGCAGAATATTACGGTTAGCGGCAACTGCGGTACGGCCAATCCCAATGGCAATGTGACTTTTAACCTGACCAACGGCAGTAACTCGGTGTCTTTGGGCAGTACGACCAGCAATGCCAGTGGTAATTTTACCGTGACTCTGAACGTACCCGCGACTTTTGTCACCGGCTCAGGCACACTTACCGCGACCTGTCCAAACGGTGATACGCTGACATCTGCACTGACCACGAATACTCCTTTGGGTAGTTTGACGCTTTCAGGAACGCCGACGCTAAACCAGCCTTTGACAATTTCCGGGTCTTGCGGCACCGCGGTTGCTACCGGCAGTGTAGTAAACCTCTCTTTGGTACGCGGTACCAACACTGCGAGTCTCGGTTCAACCAACACCACCAATAGTTCTGGAGCTTTCAGTACCACTGTGACTATACCGTCAAGTTTCGGCGGCGGACCGGCGGCTATAGTGGCCGCATGTCCGAATGGCTCGATCACGCAGAATGTCGGGATTGTAGATCCGAATGCCAATATCAGTTTGAGCAGCAGCCATGTCCCGGTCGGCGGTTCAGTCAGTGTCTCTGGCGTCTGCGGCACCACAGCCGGCGGCACAGTCATGATCGACCTCGCATCTGGATCAAATACCGTAAGGGTGGCAACTCCGACTACGGGCAGCAATGGAGCGTTTAGCACGGTAGTCACCATACCAACCACCACACCCACTGGTGCGGCGACTTTGGTAGCCACTTGTCCTACCGGCACTGTCACTACCGCATCGTTGACCATTGATCCGGCCACTGGGGGAGTGATTACTACGCCAACCGGAGGAGTGCGAGCAGGATCAGGACCAGCAGACGTCACTGGGTTTGCCATCGTATTGTTAGTTTTGGGAATTGCAGGATTTGTCTGGAGCAGATACAATCTAACTCATGATCAAATCTCCTAACAATAACCAATCACAACCAGAAAAGCATCACCAAAATAGAAGGGTGGTGCTTTCTGTTGTCAAAATAATCTCTGTGGTAGTATTGCTGACCGGCGCTGTTCTGCTGGCCAATCAACTGTGGCTTTTGAACAACAGTCAGCCGATCCCGGTTGCTAATATTGCCGGCAACCAAATCACCACTGCCAGCAATAATTTCAAGCCTAAGCCCGCGAGGATAAAAATTGCCAGTCTGAAAATTGACGCGCCCGTGGTGGATTTGGGATTGAATATCGACGGGACTCTGGAAGTGCCGAAACGCGACAACGACGTCGGCTGGTATACGCAATCGCCGACACCAGGGGCCATGGGTCCGTCAGTCATGGTTGGACATTTGGATTCGGCGCGCGGTACTGCAATTTTTTATAATTTGAAAAATCTTAAGGCCGGAGACCAGTTTCAAATTGTCCGCGAGGACGGCAGTGTCGCCAATTTCAAAGTAGACAACTCAGAAACTTATGCGCAGGACAATTTTCCCACAGCCAAAGTTTATGGTAATTTAAACTATGCAGGTATTCGCTTGATCACTTGCTCCGGAACCTATAGCCGGATCAAGGGGCATTATTCGGACAATTTGGTAGTTTACGGAACATTGGTGAGCATATCTCCAAGCTAGAATTTCTCAGGGAGGAACGGTATTGTATGGGATTGCTGAAATGGAGTTTGGCGGTCTTTATTTGGATGACGACTTTCCTGGTTTTGAGAAAATTACCTCGTTAATGATCGCTTAGAAGGCAACAATTGTTGCCTTCTATTACGAGCTCTCGAAATTTTCTAAGGTTTACAAAATGCTCGGAATTTGGTAGATTATTGTAGCTAATTAGGGCGACTAGCTCAGGTGGTTAGAGCGCGTCACTGATAATGACGAGGTCGATGGTTCGAGTCCATCGTCGCCCACCAGAAAATTTTTATGCAGATAATTTACGGGTTGATCGGTGTGGCAATCGGTTTTCTTTTGATACGATATTCGGTCGCTTTGACCGAATCCATGGGTAAAATGGAATGGGCTGAGCGCTATCTGCGTTCAGGCATGGCCGGGACGTACAGCATGTATCGGCTGATTGGAGTGATTGTCATAATTTTATCATTGCTTTATATGTTTGGCGGGATTGGATTTATTTTAAGCCCGCTGGCCCCGCTGTTTGGCGGAGCGAAATGATTTTGCAAATGGGCCTGTAGCATAGTGGTAGTGCACCCGGTTTGCATCCGGGGTGTGGGAGTCCGATTCTCCCCAGGTCCACCAGACTTCGCCTCGGATTAAGCTTTGTATAGCTTCGTCTGGCGAGCCACCTCAATATCAGAGGCGAAGTCTGTCCGCCGAAGCTTTAATAGCTTTAACTTCGGCGAAGGCTGACGTTGTTTATGTTTTACGTTTATTTAATCAAATAGCAAAAGATTTTGAAAAATATTTGAAATCGGGCTTCGGCCGAGCGTTTACGAAAAGCATTTCCTGAAAGACTAAGCCGCC
>Ga0210400_10000741_pt1 | contig 34613 bp, 56 predicted proteins | sample IncBWH26MmetaG_FD_155456 | JGI IMG/M metagenome (GOLD analysis project Ga0210400, IMG submission 155456) | Forest soil microbial communities from Barre Woods Harvard Forest LTER site, Petersham, Massachusetts, United States - Inc-BW-H-26-M | ecosystem: Environmental > Terrestrial > Soil >... | reverse complement strand
CCACCGTTGATATTCCAAGCATTGGGATTAGATAAAATCTGATTGCCAAACTTAGAAGCACCTGGTTTTAATAATCCAATGTCTTCTAAGGCCTGAGCGCCCATTTGATAAGCGCCTATAAATCCTTGTTTGTTAACAGCTTGATAATTACCGCGGGATTCCCTATCACGTAATGAATCCATTAAACCTTGATATGGATTATTTTTGATTTGATCTTGGTAATCTTTATAAGCGTCATCAAAATGAGCTAGGGGTTTAAAATCCCCGCTTTTAATCTTTTTGGATAAGAAATTTAATTGGTCGTCAGTTAGGGCTGGTAAAGGTCCCTTATCCGCAACGGTTGGCGATTTATCCCCACGAATACCAAGGGAATTCATGTAATCATCCATCGAACTTCCTGGCTTTTGCATTTGGATTTGACCTTGTGCCTTATCCCCACGAATACCAAGGGAATTCATGTAATCATCCATCGAACTGGGTGATTGGGGAGTAATAGGTAAAGCCACTTGAGAACCAACTTGTTGAGGTTGAGGCTTTGAATGTGCATTCATAGAATCAACTTCAGCGGCTCTTTGACCAAGCCTTGCGGCGTTTTGTCCTGCTGAGGTTGCAATTTGACTTGCAGGAGTTCCAGCCCCCATCATTTCATTATATTGAAGATTGTTTTTAATGGGTCCACCCATTAATGTATCACCAATTTTTGCTAATGCTCCGACGGGATGTTGAGCTACAGCCAATGATTGGCCACTACTAAATACAGGCGTTGAATTATCTATTCGTGAATTAAGAATGTATGGGGCTTTTGTTTGCCCAGTCATATTCTGTTGAATATCTCTAATTGCTTGATCTGCTGTTTTTTGTTCAGCTGCAGGAAGAGTTTCAGGCAAAGTCTTGTTTTTAAGGATATTGCCAATACGCTGCATTTGATCAACTCTATTGGTATTATTCATACCTTTTAGAGGAGTTTGATCGGCGGTTGTATCTACTACATTAGAAAGATATTGCTGAGAAGCTTGTTTATAGAGTGGAGCGGGAATAACTTGTTGAAGCTGAGTTTGTAATTCAGGATCGGCCTTTTCAAAAATATCTTTAAATACTTTTGAGGGAGATTGATCAGCTAACTTAGCTTCTTTACCAACTGGTCCTTGCAAAATGTTCTCAAGTTGGCGCATATGATCGCCATATTGTTCATTAACGGCTTTAAACCCAGGATAAGCCGCCTCAATATCTTCAGCATAAGCTTGGGCAATTTTACCCGCGGCGTATTGTTCTTTTTGACCGAGCTGTAATCCTGAAATAGGGTGAGTAGGTTTACTAATGTCACTAGCTGTATCCGCTATTTCAGGTAAGCTTCCATTTTGATTTTCTTTAATTTGATCTAAAATAGGTGCTATAGTTTTTGAGATCTTTCCACCACTTGATTTTTGACCCAAAAGATCATTAACGGCAGCTTCTGTATTTGTTAATGGTAATGGTTGTCCTTCTGGTCTTTCGCTTTGTTCTGCAACAGATTTCATACCTTGTTGATAAGCCTGAGACTTTTCATCTTTTAATTTTTGAACAGCCGTAACGATGGCATCTTTAACATCTTCTCCTTTCATACCGGATGCGCCAGATTGAAGATTATTGATAATCGCATCCTGCTGATTCGAAGAAATTTTATCTACAGCATCCGCGGCCTTTGGTGATCTGCTAATTAATGAAAGCTGTTTGCTTTCTAAATCTCGCGCCTCAGGAGTGCCTGGAATTTGACGCTGCGCCTCGGTAACCAATGGTAATGTTTCAGGAGATTTCATTAACATATTTGTTAATGCTCCTGCTAACCCACCGCCTACCGCCGACGATCCAAGTTCAAGAGCCCCTCGGGTTAAAGGATTCTGGGTATAATTTTCTATAGCTGGTTTAGCAGCTACAGGTGCAACTGTAGCGCCAAGAGTAGCGGCGGCTGTAGGATTGGCTAGCTGGGATGCTGAGGTAAGAGGAGCATCGGTTCCAAGCAATGCTTTACCTAAAGCTTGCCCTATCGTACCAGCCGCTTCGCCTGCAGCTCCTACCCCAAGCGGTAAAATAGATGATCCAATAGCACTACCCGCTCCTTCAGCCAATTTTTGAGGAGTTGTTGATGCCGATGGTAAATCTTGAATAGCTCCAATTTTACGCATCGCGGATTCTATGGGATCATGTGGAATTACATTACCAAGTCCAACTCCTTTAGAAAGAGCATTAACTAAAGCATCTGGCAAAAATGCCATCCCTTTGTTAAGAGAATACATGCCCCGATTTAAAAGATTATCTCCATTTCCAGTAAGGGAATCTTTTGCTGAACTTAAGGCATCCTCAGTTGAGCTTGCGGCACTAGATAAAAGGTTACCTATTTTACCAAGCCAACTATCGGAAGAAGAAGATTCTTCTTTAGGATTCTGTAAAACATCACTAATTGCTGAAGACATTTATCTATCCTTGTGACTGCTGATCAGGTGTTGGTTGGGCCTCTGGCGTGGCTTGTGGCTGAGGCTGTGGATTTAACGGCGCGAGCATATATTGATTTGTTCCGCCAACCTCAGGATCATATTGAGGGTTTATGATTAGTTGTTTACCTTGAGGTGCAAGTTTTTGGTTGGCATAAACCAATGACGCTTTTTGCATGTCTTGATCAAGATGTTGTTGTAATCCCTGAAAAGCCGCATTCTTATCAAAAAATGGATGCGTTCGCGCATAAGATTCGATCTCGGAAACATTATTATTGGCTTTTTCCATTTGCTTATGATTTACATCCTGAAGTTCAAGTATCGATTGAATACCTTCTTTAGAAGTTCCCATATTAGGAACTAATGCCTTGGCTACGTTATTAATGATCTGAGGAGATCTGATTTGAACACCTTGTGCTTTCAAACGCCCTAATGCCGATGGCAATAAATTATTAACGGCTTCTTGGAATTGCTCTTGAGATCCCAAATTTTTATCAACTCCAGGCAAAACATTATTTAAAACTGCTCTAGCCTTAGTGAAAGTTTCAGCCCCTGCACCTGTTGTTAAATCAGGGTTAGACGCTAAATCCTGCAATACTTGCTGTCCTTGTGCGTGAAGATCTCGGGAAGATTTAAATGCATCTTTAAATGCTTTGATATCAGCATCCGCGGTGGTATTTGATGTTGATAGCCCTTGATTATAGGCTTGAGGATTTAATGCATATGCTTGATCAGCGGGTAAATCTTCAAGCTTTCCGCCCCTAGCCATAAAATCCATAGCTTTAGCTTTACTTGCAGCAAGCGGATCTGGGGATAATCCTTTTCCTTCTTTAACCTGTTGATCAAGAATGTCGCGCTTAGTTAGCAATTGTTGAAGGGTATCTTGATATCCCTTTTTAGTAGATGGATCTTGTTCTTTTAATATTTGCTGCTGCAGTCCATTTATAGAATCATTGATGTTCCCCAAATTTACTTGAGCCTGACGGGTTGGATCTAATGCCGATTGTGTTTGTAATTTTGCAGAATCCCTTTGCATATCAAGATTATTTTTAAAGGTTTGCATACCCATCTCTTGCTGTAACTTTTGCTGCCCTTGCATAAAGTTAAAGGCCAGATTTTGAGTAGATGGATCGTGTAAACCTCCAACCATACTTCCAAAATCACCGGATTGCGGATTTTTAAGATAATTGGCCAAAGTCACCATATCAGCGGATTTATTTTGTTTATAAGTTTGCATATTATTGTTCAATTGCGCTTGCTTATAACCAGCAAACGCGGATTGAAGAACACGCGCTAAACCTTGTGTCCAGCTTCTTTCAGGCGTTTGAGGTGTTAATGCAGAGTTGTAAAGACTATTTAACTCTTGCTGTTGAGACATAAAGGTATAGGGATCCATATCCCCATTTGTCGACACACCCCTACCAATAGGAAAAGGTGATATAGGCTGTGGGGGCGGAGCTTGAGGAGTTATGCCCTGAATAGGACTCATAAGCCCTACGTTAGCTACGGGAATTACATTTTGAGGGATATTTGGATTTATATCGGGCATTTCATTTTCCTATAAGCTAAACATTCCATTTATGAGAGGAGCAGCCGCCTGGGCACCTATACTAAAAAGACCTGAGTTATATGCATTGTTATTGGCGTTTCCAATGTTATAAGCCGCTAATTGGTTTTGATATCCCTCGTTAGTAATTTGACCCACATTGGTTGGCGTAATACTTGAAGGGTTATAACCAGTGGATGTTGGTGATGTAATTGCGGGGCTTCCCCTTAAAAGCGCTGATAGCATATTAAGGTTTTGATTATAAATAGAGCTTTGTGTTCCAATAGCATTATTCGCTACGGTTTGAGCCGCTGTATATGGTGCATAGGCTTGTTGGTATTGAGCATTAATACCAGCTAATTCATTATTATATAGTTGGCTTTGCGTGTTATATCCTTGCACTGTTGCCTGATCAGCTAGATTAGAAAGAGCCTGATTATATTGAGTATTAAAAATACTCATTTGATGTTGATATTCAGGGCTATCAATAGGATTACCAGAGGCAATTAATTGATCTTGTAGCTGCTGTTTTTGCTGATCTAATTGTGGCTGTATAAGAGATAAACCTTGCTGATAAACAGCATTTTTAACCTGATTATTTTCAGCAAGATATGTATTCTGGTTAGGTACTTGATCAACCCCCGAAAGATTAATTGATGTGGGAACGGCGGTATATGTTGGATTAAATATGGGGTTTTGCGCCAAATAATTCGCTGTTTGTTGACCGGCACCAGCTAAAGTCCCGCCTATCCCCATACTTGCATTAAATAAAGTTTGCTCTTGTGGGCTTAATGTAATGGTTTGAGTTGGTCTTGATACATTCAAATTGGTGGCTGAGGTATCTATACCTTGTTGGTTAGTATCGTAAGAGATAGTACCATAGGGAGATTGTACAGTTGGATTTTCCAGCAAAGCATTTGCTTGTGCGGTTTGCACGTTACTACCCGTTTGCGCTGATGCCGTTTGACTTGGGTCTGGAGCGGCAGGTGGAGTAGGCGAACTACTGCCTCCACCCTTACCACCACCACCACGAGCAATTAACAAATCATCTTTAAATCTCTTTTTCTTTACGGATTTAAAAAGGCTATAAGCAAGCGTAGCTAACGTATACAGCGTATAAAAATGAATGATATTTTCCATTACCCTAAATCCACTTGCAGTTACTTTTTAAAAGACCAAAAAGATACATATCTTCCATACGCGGCGGCTCATAACCGTTGGTCTTTATCCCCTCGAATTCAAAACCCCAAGCCCTTGCTAAACGCATCGATGGCTTATTGCTTTTTCTCACCTGAACAGAGCATCTATTTAATTTTGCTTGGCAAAACACATAGTTAAAAACCACATCTGCCATTCGTTTAAAGGCGGATCTGCTAAACATCCCGCGCTTGTTAATGAAAAGCTCAAGCATGCAATCATGATTTTTGATAAAGGAATGGAATATAACCACCCAAAAAGGCTCTTTATCCTCATGATATTCCCCTAAGCATGCGTACTTATCCGCAGGGAATTTATTTCCGTCATGAGGAAATTCCTCACCTATTATTTCCCTATAACAATGCTTAAGAAGGTTAAGATCGTTGATTTTAATATCTCCCATCTTTAAATCCTCGCTGCGCTGTTAAGAACGAAGTCTGTTTCATAAAAAAACAACTGCGCGCCGGTCGTAATGGTTAGATAAACGCTGAAGAGATAACCGGTATTATTGAAATTAAGGTAATTGGTTATGGAAGTAGGTGACGCCCAAGGCGATCCCCACGGATCGCCCCAAACTGCTCCATTGGGCGTATATGAAATGGAGTAGGATGGACTTAATTGCTGTAAATCTACAGATTGTTGAATTGAAAGAGTTGCTTGGCCATTAAAAAGTAGTCTAGGCCGTATACCAGCCGTTTGAGCTTGGCCAGCTGATAACCTTAAATTTAAAGACTGATAAATATAGGTTGCATTAGACCCATAATCTGTATAGTTAGGGCCGTACATATAAACAGTGCCATTTGTGCCCCCGAAATATAAAGTCTCACTAAAATTACACCAACAACGGGCGTTAAGATTAGTAAACCTACACCATCCGGTTGTATTGGTATTTAAGACATGTTGTACAAAGGTGTTATTGTTTTGAGGAACGTTTATTAATAATAAGTTATTGCAAGGCGATACGATAGCTTGCCACCCAAAACTAGATCCAAAGGCTTGGACAGCAGCACTAGCGGCACCCCTTATAGCATACCCAAGCGCGGTATTATCTTTTCCGTAGCTTAATGGCAATAATGACGAAAGAGTGATGTACCCAGAATCGGTAATTACCAAAACATCAGGGCCATATTTTATAATACCCCTTTGATTTATAGGCCGTCCTGATACATAAATACCGACTATTGAAAAGTTATTTCCAGGGTCATTACCCGAATACATAATGATTTCGCCCGTAGACATGAAAAAGCAGATATAATCCTGCATTCCCGTCCCACCATCTGTAGTAAGAACTTCAATGCCTATAAGATTGCCGCCAAAATTACCAACCTCACCTAATGGAAACTCAGTTAAAGATCCGCCAATTCCGCCTGCAGTTGTATACCAAAAACTTTGGGAGTTTTTTAAGGCGTAATACGTTCTTTCCTGATAAGTCTTTACCGCTATTAAGTTATTAACACTGGCTGGACCAGAGATAGTAAGGGGTGAAATGGAAGTCCCATTATAGGTTTGTGGGTGGTCTATCCCATTAACAAGCGCTAACTCCCCATCAAAAGAAGTACCCACCCACTGGTTACTATTAAAACCTGAAGCAAGTAAAGTTGCTGTTCCTCCGGCGGTGATATCATAAAAAGCCCCCCCTGACGCCGCTATAAACTTATTAACTGTCCCTGCTTTTAACTCAAAAAGAGAGTCAACATTCCCCATTCCAACACCAGTTGCAAAGGTGCTAGCACCTAGCCTATTGGTTACGTAACCAGGCGCTGGGATAAGATTATCTAAAATAAGCGCGGTATTTGGTTTGGACTGTAATGAATCCCCATAAAACCCAAAGGCAAATAAGTTTGGCAAATCCACAACATTGGCGCTGGTGGTAGTCCACCCCCCTACAGGCGCTGGTATGGTTTGTAAGGATTGAGGCATGCTTAACTCGTTTGTGGAAAGTTAGAATCTTGTGTATAAGCTGCTTTCCAGTAAGCATTCCCTCCCGTATTCATGTTAATAGTGCCTTTTTGACCCATACCATCCGCTTTTTGCGCGGCTTGTAATTGCTCCTCAAAATCAAGCTTTTCATAAGATGCTTGATAAAGTTCTGGGGTTATAAGACCTTTAGAGACTAAGTATCGAAGCTTAGTGCTTAATTCGACAAGGTATTCAGGAACGATTGTTGTATCGGTATCAGCTATAATAGTTGTCTGACCACTTCCACCTGAACTTTTAAAAATATTATTGGTTTTATAAGAATAATTAATTGTATCGGTATTGCTTGGAACCGGTGTGATATAGACCTGATTTCCATAAAAATAGGCCATTTTATCGATACCACTGGTAATCAAATAGTTTGTTTGAATTCCATAATCTTCAGCATCAATAGGGGCGATAATAGGGCGACGAGTTGTATAATCCCACATGGTCATTGGGATATATTCTTTATAATCAGAGGCTAACGTATAATTGGTTTGGTTATTAACAAAATTAAACGTCCCTTGCTTAACAAGTCCACTCCATCTAAATGAATTAGAAATGTCGGTAGTGGCTCTCTTAATTAAAAGTAACAACAATTGAGAAGTTGGATCAACATTACCTACAATTGTGCTCGGAGCATTAAAATGTGCTTCCGTTGCTACGTTTTGAGCTATGGTTAATATGGACATTCATGAGCCTGCCTTTGCCACAGCCGATACCACTAAAGTTGTGCTGCCCGCATAAGTTCCTACCGTGGTGTATTTAAGTCGGAGTTGATCGCCAATAAGACCGCTTTGAGATGTATTTGCAGACATTGATCCATCTGTTAAAGCTGTGACAGATGTTACGGCTGTATTCGCGGTAAGGTTATAAGCTTTATTATAATTCGATGTTGTCATCGAAAATTCAGCTATATCAAACCATGTATTTCCACCATCAAAACTCGTTTGAACATAAACATCAATTGAAGTTCCACCTGATCCATAACCAAGGTTACATTGAATGGCTAGTGACGCGGCCCGAGCTAAACCAGTAATGGGCGTAGTTGTTGCCGCCGTTACTGCCGTCGTAATGGTTGCGTTTAAAAGATTTAACTGGGCGGGCATCATTGTCATTTTTTAATATAATCCTGCGATAGGTCCAACGTTGGTGGTGAAAGTAGTGGGAGGAGTAAATGACGTCATCACCCCATATGTTTGACCCGTTTGGGTGGTCGCACCAATAGTTCCAAGGACATGCGCTCTGAAGTTGGCTGATCCGCTGCTAAACTGCACCTGAATATAATAAGTAGCTGGCCCAACTGCTGGATATGGGGTAGCAAAAGGTATTAATTGATATGCCGTCGTTCCCGATTGTGAAGTCGATGCCGAAAGAGCGGCACCTATAGGAGCACCAGCTGAAGTTGCTAAACCAACCGTTACGTTACCGGCAACAGATGTTCCATTAAACAAAGCTATACCAGTAATGGTCATATTGGCTGGAACAAATATTTCAGCGATATACGTAGTCGTGCTAGATGCGGTTACGTTCGTACCATCCGTTGTTGCAAATGCACCATGTTGGTTAGTATGAATTCCACGAGGAGATGCTGAAAAACCTCCAGCCGCCGCAATTCCACCTGTTGGGGTAAGAGCCGCTGAAAAGGTATTAGCTCCCACAATTGTCTGCGTTCCTTGTGACATTAAAAAGCTTGCTGAGGCCCCAGCGTTTGGAATGGTATAGGTATATGCACCACCTTGAGCGGCATTGGTAAGTGTCATCGTGGTATTTCCGGTATTATCTACCGGTGCAAAATTCCATTTACCCTTAGAAGCTGTCGTTGAAAATAAGTTTAAAGATCCAACAGTTCCACTAGCACCAATATTGAGAGTGTTAACCTGATTAGTTGCAGTAAAAACGTTAGCGGTTCCCAACAAAGCGAATGTATCAGTAGAAGCTCCTGGGTCGGGAATGCTTATAGTTGATGCTTGCCCCATTGCCGCATTCGAGATAATGGTTGCCGTATTTCCGGTATTATTTACCGCCAATAACTGTAAACTTCCTTTTGAAGCCGTTCCAGGATAAATAGTTAATCCACCAGCAACACCAGAACTATCCCCAGATTGTAATACTAAACTGGTTGTCCAGGCACCAGCTGTAGTACATCTATAAACGATAGTGCTCTTTCCAACCTGATTAACTCCGGTAGCAGTGGCCACCCCATTAATAGTATCGGTTCCTGCACCAAATACTTGCATTGAGTTAGAGGCCGCATTAATTACAGTTATTTCTAATCCACCAGCGCTTGCAGGCAATGCAACGCTATCGCCAGCCGTCGCAACTGTTGTAACGCGGTTAAATTTTGTGGTAAGGGCAGTAGCGCTACCTTGTCCCCCGCCAGCATGCGCGGTTATAGAGTCTGTAAATGAAGAAGACCCTAATGCAGCAAGACCTATAGAATACCATTTTCCGGCGGTACTACATGCATATAGAACCGTAGATTTTCCTAATTGAGAAACGCCAGTAGCTGTTGCAACATCATTAATAGTATCGGTTCCTGCACCAAATACCTGACACGCATTGGCAGCATCATTTGCGATTATGCATATTGATCCAGCTGTGGAGGCTGGAAGAGCAACGCTATCGCCAGCCGTCGCAACTGTAGAAATACGATTTATAATGGTTGTTAATGCAAGTGCGCTACCTTGTCCCCCGCCAGCATGCGCGGTTAAACCATCAGTCCCGCTCGTCTGCGTAAAGGTATTCATCAGCTCTCGATGCTGGTTAGCTGAAAAACCACCTAGCTCATTTAAAAGATTAGGACTGTTGGTCATTTCGATATTCCTCTAATTAATACAAAATCTTGTTCTTGCGGATTGGACGCGTGTAATCGTGAAGAGAGTGAGAGGATTTAGAATCATGTCTTTCTTCTTCGTCATGTTCCTCGTCGTGCTCTACTTCTCTGCCCTCATCTTCCTCTTCCGCGTCATCTTCCTCTTTTTCACGCGGCGCGGACTTCCTCTTCATGCTCACTTTCTTTTTGTCTTCTTCTTCTGTGTACCTTGCCATCGTCTTGGCTCCTTTCTTGTGAAGTTAAAAATTGCTGAAATTGTTCCTTTACCAAATCAATCTCACGCTTAAGCTTTTCATTTTCATCAACAAGTGCGGCAATTCCTGAATTGTCCTTTGCTGATTTCATATAAGCTTGAACTTTTTTGATAATGTCGCGCGTGTGCAAACCAATACGATCTACATAGCCATCAGCGATATTAATGAGCTGCTCAGCTGTATAGATGTTGTGGTATTCAAATTCCTTACGCTCTGACGCACTGATAAAAGGGAATTGATCTAAAGGTGTCCCTTGAATTTTTTCAGAATTTGAATTCTTAAACGCTTCATAATGAGCTGAAAATCTCTTTTTAAAGTGATCACTCGCCTCAAAATGCATAACATCTTTCGATCCAGGCACTCTGATTTCGATCATCTCTTTATCTTTATAGATTGGTCTACCTTCTCTTTTAGTATCGGCCTCTTGCAAAAAGGGCTCATAAAAGAACTTCACGCGAAGTCTTTTATCAGTCGCCTCAATAACAGTGCCATCATCTAAAATATGAGTTGGAATCACATTATTCTCCGATTTAAATGTTATTAACTGTTCCAGTAACCAGAACTGGATTTGAACAATAACCAGCAACAACCGCCGCACTAGTAGTTGTGACAGTCGCCTCAATACCGGATATTAAAATCGAACTTGTAGCTGTTGTGCTTAGAGCGCCTGCTGTAGCTGTCGTATAAAGAGGTTCAGCCTTTGTACAAGACGCAGCAATACTTATTCCATTTACTGGACTTCCTTTAATACAAGCCCAGCCTTGTTGACCTACAACGAGAGATTCGTTGGCCACTCCTATATAATAGGCTGCATTATTGGATTGTTGAGTTGCAAGAGTAGTGGTAATTCCCTGCGCTAAGCCGGTTACGGGCGTGATAGTTAAAACGTCTCCAGCGGTAATTGTAGCAGAGCACTGAATATACATATGCTCGCCATCACTGGTTTTAATAGTACTTCCTAGTAAAAAATCAGGTTTATAAGAAGTGGTGCTCCCCAAAAAGAGAGAGCTGGTAGCGGTTACATCAACCCCTAAAACTGGACTGATTGCACGATTTGAAGTAGCCATAATATTTCTCCTTGATCTTTAAGCTGATAAAACGCCTTGGAATTGAGCACCAGACAAAGTCATATTTCCTGCCCACAAGATAACCCGTGCTTCTGCGTCTTGGTTCACCGAAATTCTCGGCCTTTCATCGACAACCATATTCCGGTCCATATGGGGTCTGTAGAAAATGTATTTGGTATTTAAGAAATACATGGTGTTGCTAGGTGATTGGCCACCGATACCACCGTCTAAAACAACATCAGCATTCATGTATTTAAGAGACTGGAACCCTAGTTTTGCAACGTCGCTGTTATCATCCGTAAGACGTTGAATGCTTTGCAGGGATTCTAGGAAATAAATGAAATAGTTGTTATCAGCTACAATCAAATCCACCACGTCACTACCACGAACACATTGAACCCATAGGTTGTTCATAGCGTGCTGAATGGTATCCGCGCCGGCGGTTAATCCGAGTGTGCTAGAAAATGATACGGCCTGGTTACGCCAAAAAGCATTTGAGGAGTTTGATCTATCAAACCCACCTACAACACCTGATGTTGGCGTTGTTGAAACGAGCAATTGAAGACCACCAATTTGAAGACCACCATACCCGGTACCATTTGAATAGATACCAGTTGAAATCAGGTTCTTCATCGTGTCTTCAGCTACTTCAATACGAGCTTCCAACAAATCAATGATTTGTTCTTTTCCGCTGTTTTGCAGAGCTTCTAACCCTGAAATTGATACTGCTACCGCTGCTTGTTTAATATCGAATACGGCAGAATCGATCACCTTCTGAGGTGTCAAATCTAATGGCTGGTATCCAGAATAGAACATTTCAGTTCCGTTCTGAGCGTACGCTAATTCTTGTAAAATCTGGGAACCACCAGAGACAGGCTTAATGCGTCCCTTGGTGTTTAAACGTGTTAAAAGTGCGTTATTATACGTGACGTTGTCCGCGAGCTCACCGGTGCGGGAGCGCAGAGTTGTCGTAATGATATCGCCTAAATTTACGATAGGCATGAATACATCTCCTCATGGTTAAAGAATCTAATTAAAAACTTTTAAGTCTTTAGGCCAGATTCCCCATGTGGAGAAAGTTCCATAAGATAAGTGACTAAAGGGCTGGTTCCATATATAGGAATGCACCTTTAGCGGGCTTAAGTTTTTTTATGAAGGCCTGGTTGCTAACTAAGCAAGGTACCTCTTAGAAACGAGCATTGTGCTGCGCTTCAAAAACTTTAGCTAACGTTTGCCGCAAACTTTCTTTCTTTCTAATCTCAACACTTTCAGATGATGATCTAGATTTCACATTAAAGCTTGCTTTTTTAGAAGCGACATCTCGTCTTTGGTCTTCTTCTAAACGCTTACTAGACTTAGTATATTCCATAATATGCTTTTCACGCAAGTCTCTATTCAAAAATATAGCCTGCTCATAAGCATCTTCTAAAGATTCTGCTTTTTTCATACGAATAAGATCGCCCATATCACTACGAACATCTTCAAAATGGGGATATTTTAGATTGCCATTCTTATCTTTAGCTGTTTTGAACTCTTGAATGACGTGATTAAGGTAATCATTCTCGGTTTGTTGTCTTTCTTGTTTAATTCTCGCTAATTCGGCCTTAGTTTGGCTAATTTCATCAAAAATTGGTTTAAGATTGGGATCAATTTGTTGTTGAGTTCCAGCGGCATCTCTTAAAACATCATAATTTCGTGCGAGATAATTAAATGTATCTAATTTTTCCTGCGCCGTTCCAAATCTAAGTTTCCTTTCAGCGTTAGCAAGCATGTTTAAAGCTTGTGCTGGTTCCATCCCTAGATTTCTAAAATATTCTTTATGAGGCTCAATTAACTGTTTATAGGATTCTGCAAGCTTTAACGCTTCAGAATCGGCCTGACGTTTACGTGTATAGTCCTTTTCCAATTCATTATGACGCTTAAGAAGAAATTTTCTTCCCGAATCATCCATAGATCGAAATATCTTTTTATCTTCCTCGCTCCAATTAGCAATTGCTCTCGGCTCATCATCTAACTCCTCTTTTTTTGACTCGTTATCTGCTTCCTCTTCAGCAATAGGCTCGCTTTCACGCGATTCAGCTTCTTTTTCTTGCTCTTCTTCACTTAAAATTTCGTGTATTTGCTTATCTTCTTCTTTTCTAGAATCTTCAGATTGCTCAAAAGCTTCCTCAACTTGTTGACGAAGGGATAATACTTTTCTACTCATTAAATATCTTCCTTATAGCTTTTCTCGATACGGTCATTGGCCATATCAATATGAACGTGGTTATAAATTTCCTTTTTCTTCGGCTTAGAATGGATTTCGTCCATGATTTTTTCTTTCATGAGCTTGTATTGCTGATCAGGCATTATCTGCATGGATTTCTTATCTAAAGAACGCTCATATTCACGGCGTGATGTATAACGCTTACCGTCAGCATGTGAGAGAACATTTATTGAATCTTTAATGATGAAAACCATAATTAACTCCCACCTCTGTTAGCTAACCATTGCGCGTATTGTCTTCTCATTTCCTCTTCTAGCGGGTTCCCATTAGGGTTGTTTGGTTGGTTGATATTATAATTACCTGGAGCTAATGCGGATTGTTGAGCTGCTCGTTGAGCGTTGGTCATTTGAATTTGACCAGGTGCTTGCCACGCCATCTGAGCCGGCGTTCCTTGCTGAGCTGCTTGCATATATTTCTGAATAGTCTCCACCTGAGCCGGCGTCATTTGAGGTGTTGGGGAGCCAGGTTGTTGAGGAGGTTGACCAGAACTACTACCAGGAATTCCCATCTGAGGAGGATTTCCAGATGTTTGTATTGGAGTCATCTGATTTGGTGCGGGAGGATATATAGGTGCCTGTGGTGTTACTGATGGCATAGATGGAGAACCAGATCCCAATCCACCCAGTAATGCTGCCATTACTTGCGGAGGTAATTGAGGTTGTTGAGCTGATTGATTTTGGTTTTGACCGCTATCATCAGATAGCATCTGTCCTAATTGTGATCCCATTTATGTTACTCCTGTTACTGGTAATTGACCCGATGGAATTGAAGTCTTTCCGGATGGAATGGTATTCATCCCTCCAACTCTATTCTTCACCCAAGACGCAAATTGCTGACGCAATTGACCGTCCAATGGATTCGAATTTGATTGGTTAAAAGATTGTGGCGGTGGTGCGACTTGCTGTTGTCTCTGAGATGTTTGTTGTTGAGATTGTGGATTACCACCACCAAATTGGGGAGGCATCATACCAGGCGGCATCATCGTTTGTCCGTTAGAACCAGCAGGCATTCCAGGCATGCTTGTTGTTCCACCTGGCAATTGTTGGCCCTGCTGCGCCATTATCTGCATCATCATCGGAGATAAATTTGATGAAAATTGATCACCAGTTTGACCAGAATTCATTGGATTAGTTTGATTTAATTGAGTGAGATACTGAGGTGTTCCTGTCTGATATGTAACTTGATTATATAAAGGATTCCAAGGAGATAATGGATTGGATGGCGCTGTAGATGTCTGCATCGATGTATACGGCGATGGCGGCGTGGTTGAGGATGGCGAGGATGATAAAACTTGTGAGAATGCGGGAGAACCCATAAAAATTCCCTTTATTAAACTGGTGATCCACCACGAGGTATAGGCCCTACCCCTGGTGGTGCATTATGTAAATTTGGGCCTATCGGCATATGTTGCAGAGATGGATGTGGTGGTTGGCGTAAATGAGGGTGCATCATAGGATGTGGTTGCATTTGTTGCGGCATCGCTCCTGGCATTCCTGGTTGTTGTGGGGGTGGTGGATGCGGGGTGCCAATGAGCTCTAAGGCATCTTCAACTTCACGGCTTACTTTCGTAGCTTGTAAGGCATATTTCAAAAGAGCTTTAGCGGTCTCTATAGGCATTGCGCCGCTAGCAACAATTGGAGATACTTGTGAAATGAATTGTGTAATCGATCCAACCAAAGCCGCCCGTTTTTGCGATTCCATATCCATATCGGATAAGACAAGGCTATCGGTTTCGATATCTACTTTATAATTTCTAAGAATGTCTGAATGGAGAACATCGATCATTTCAGGGGTTATTTGAACACCCGTCATGAGTTGAAGTTCATCTAGTGGCATGTACTTAGCTAAAAGCTCAGCTTTAATCCTAAGTAGATTAACCACAAAGCGATCAATGTTATTGCGCCTATCTCGTAAACGTAATCCAGCATATTTAGCCTTAATACTCTGCGCCGTCGCAGTTTCGGTAGCTTTTGTATCGCCCCTGATAATGTCAGAAATTCCAGTAACCTCAAAGATTATCTCCTTGATTTGCTCACGCTGTTGATAAAGCTGCGTTAGGATTTGACTAATGCGGCTGGTATCTAAACTATCTATAACTGATTTTATTCCGCCCTCACGCAATAGATTGCTTGTTACCGGAACGAATTGAGAATCGTGCGCTTTTAATAAATCACTTAATCCCGTTTGAGAGGAATCATATACACCTATAAACTTGCAGGATTTAACCAAGTCGGTAATGCGATAGCTAATTTGATTGAGCTCAAACGCTTGAGCTTGATAAATTGTGTATTCAGGAATAGGGACAAGAGTATCGTTTGTCTTAATGCTATAAAGAGGCTCAGCAATAGGCCAAAATGTTGTTAAGCCAAACGGATCGTCCTCTATCTTTAATGGCTCATCAGCTTGCCCTAGAAAATATACTTGCTTAGTATTTTTATCCCAAACTTCATACACCTCATAACGCGGCTCTACACTATATTGGTCTTTCTCTCTAACTGCCTGAATTAAAGGTTTATCGGGGAATGAATCTAAAAATTCGTCTTTACTTATAAGATGTCGGAAAGATATCCATGTAACATCTTGCCATCTATCTACAGGCTCTGTATTGAATGTATCCCAAGGGACAAGCTCACACCATAATTTAACCGCCTCATTTTTGTTAAAGCGAATGCGAACAACAGATCTACCCGTTAAGAGATAATCAAGCATTGCTCCTTTCATTGTGCCGGTGAAATCGTACATATCCAGCAAGTATGAAAGAGCGCGCTCTATAACCATTCCAACTGTCTGAGCGACAGGATCGGTAACTAGATATCGATTGCGTACGTCTGGTTTTGGTACGTCTGAAAATAAAGCAGGTTGCAATACCTGGACGTTTGACCAGAGTATATTAAAAGTGTTTTCATTATCATCAAAAGGGCGAGGAGAGGCATATGTGTTGCTGGTGACAGTGCTATCGTCTCTATATATCTTAACACAACGCTTAGCTCTATCGCGCCACCATTGTTCTTTCTGGCGTGCTTTTTTTATCTTATTAAGCCATTCTTGAACATCAAACGGCTTATCGTCATGATCATCGTCATCACCACTGGCCGTAACGCCAAGAGGCATTTGATCTGAATCTTCGTTAAATGCCATCTTATACCTAAGTAAATTAATGACACTTTAACAAAGTTAAGTATTAAATAATCCTTAAATTATTATTTAATTTATATTAAAACTTCTTGAACAGGGGCTGTTGTTGTTTAGGTTTTATCTTCTCATGAATACCAGGAAGGATAATTTGATTATCTTTAAACCCAAACAAGCTTTTAGGTATTTTCTTCTTTTTAATGACCATCATATCATAAAGCATACGACCTATAAGGCTTAAGGCATCTACTTGATCGTCATGTTTACCGGAAGGGAAGGATAGCATTTCTCTAACCAAATCATCAGTCCAGTCAGCATCCTTTATGAAAACGCGACCCGCCGCCATATAAGCTTGGAAAGATCGGCATCTTGATGTTTTGTCGGTTAGGCTTGGAAATTGTTGACGAAAGACAAAATGATTATTACGTCTCATTTCCTTTATGATAATAGGGTCTAAGCTTTTTATTATCTGACCACTTTCCTCACCCCACATTAACGGCTCGTAGTCATAGGATAAATCGATAAAGGCATTAATCCACTCATCAGAAATTGATCTCTTTCGCCAAACATCCACAATGTATATGTCGTCACGCTTAGGATCGTGCCCAACAACAATATGAACAGTATAATCGCCCTTTCCTTCAGAAACCGCATAGTCAGATGCTCCATAATAATTGAGACCATATGGTATCTTATTGATTCTTTTTATCCATTCTTTTCTAAAATAGTATCCATCTTCTGCTGTAGGGCGCTGTTGATAAAGAGAGTTCCACGAGCGAATGTCTTCCTTATCACGGGTTGTCTTTTCATTAAGTAACATATGTATAGGTATGTAATCTGGCCATAATGCTTCGCCTATTTGACGCCCTAAAGGATCATCTTCTTCAGCAATAGCTGGCAAACTGATAACCTCCCAATTTTTAGAATCAGAAGAATTTAATACACGTCCTATTAAATCATCCTCATGCCATCGTGTAGCCACAATTACCTTTGAAGCATTAGGGCTTATTCGAGAACGAATATCAAAAGTCCAAGCATCCCAAATCTTTTCACGTATTGTTAGAGAATCAGCATCGGCAATTCCTCTGATGGGATCATCAATGATAATGATATCTCCCCTCTGGCCCGTAATATTTCCTTGAATTCCCGAACCAAAATACTCACTCCCGTTATTTAAACCAAACTCAGATGATGACTGCGAATCTCGTCTTAATTCCGTTTCCATAAGATATTGATACTTAGGTTCAAGAAGAATGCGCTTACAAAACCTCCCCCATTTATTGGAAAAACCCTGCGTATGGGTAATCATCAGCAAGTTTTTGTTAGGATATCTACCAAGGTAGTATGATGGGAACAACACGGATGCATATCGGCTTTTAGCGTGTCCAGGCGGCATGCATATGATTAGATTGTAGTTTGGTTCGTATATTGTTTTCTCTAGCTTTTCAGCCATAAGAACATGATGTGGGGCTAATTGGTAATCGAAAGCGTTGCAGAATGCTATAAAGCCTTCGTTTTGAATACGACGACGGTCAAATTCCCATTTAGCTTTTTCAAGTAGTTGTTTTTCTAGGGGAGATAACAGTGGTTTTCTCTTTGTATTGATTTAATATAAGATCACAGTCCTTTTCTTTATCTCTAAATTCCAAGTGTTTAGGAATAGGTATATTCTCTTTCTCTAAAATTTTTTCTATATAATTAATAATTTTTTTTTGATTAATCTTCATCATTATTATTTTCACTGTTTACGTATTAAATCTATAGAATCATAGTTTTGTTCATATTTTGTTAATTTATCTTTATGTTTTACGTAAGGAATACCTTCATTAGGAATTACTAACACAGCATCCTTTATGTCAAAAGTTGTCTCTGCAATAACCTTGTTGATTTCTTTTTGTTTATCCATCTTCATTATTTTCACTTATAATTGTCTGCAATGTCTCATCAGACAATCCCTTAAGGTTAATATTGGTCACATCAATAATCTGATGCTGTTCTATCTCTTGAAAAGCCTTACCATCCATTCTATCTAAGCATTCTCTAATAGCGTGTAAGTTACCCTTTAGTGCGGCCGTTGCTAATCGTAATGCTAAGAACTTACGTATTTCACCCTTAGTGGTCTTTTTAGTAAAGGGATCGGTTAATTCGATCTCTCGGTTCATTATCTTCTTTAGTTCGCTAACTATTGAATATGAACCTTTAGGTCTTCCGTTAGGATTACCTGACTTTCCAGGAGGAAAGTTCTTAAGATTCTGTGGATTTGGAGGCATTTTCCGTTGTTTCTCCATTGTTATGAATTGTTGGAATGGTTACTCCAACATTATGAGTAGCATGTTGAGGAAAATAGGGGGCTATTTTTTCTTCTTCAATCCCATGTATGTTATAAAACTCACAAAAATCAAAGAAATTCATAAGATTACATTTACAATCAAGACATTCTATTTCTATTGACATCTTTTTATTCTCCTAACTTTCCAAGATTTCATCTTCTTCTATCTTCTTCCATCTTCGCAAGAAGGAATTCTACAACCTCATTAACATAATCATTTTTGCTACGCTCCCATTCAGCACTATTCCAGCAAGTTAAAAGTAATTCTACAGCTAGATTCCAAATGTGAGATATTTTATATCCTTGAATTATAAGGCCAACATCATTGGTTAGATCAGAATATCTCTTCTTCCATTCTTCATCAAATAAATCATTATCATTCATGGAATCATTTCTTTTTTCTATTATTCTGACGCTTCTTGGAATAAGCGATGGCAACGGCTTGTTTTTGAGGTTTACCTGCTTCTATTTCTCTACGAACATTCTCTGAAAAGCCTTCTTTGGTTTTGGCTTTTTTACCTTCAATTAGCGGCATGTTTATCTCTCCATCTTTTAATTGTGATTATTAATACAATAATTCACGTGTGAAAATATTTCTATGGATTAACAAGTTCAGCTTTCTTTCCGGTATAATCTTCCCACCTTTTTACTATAACATCGCAGTAATGTGGAGATATTTCCATCATAAAGCATTTACGGTTAGTCTTTTCGCAAGCTATGAGCGTAGAGCCGGAGCCGCCGAAGAGATCTACCACATTATCATTTGGTTTTCCCCATTGAGAAAAGAACCACTCTATAAGTTTTGTGGGTTTTTGAGTAGGATGTCTCCTAAATCCCTCATCACCTGTTGATGTATTTTTATCCATCCCATTTAGTCCTGACCAAAGAATTCGAGCTATAAGTCTCTTATGTTTTTGTTTGCTCCAACATAATTCGAATGTATTACCTTGAACCTTATCTAGATTTTCATCGATTCTCTTATCCCAAACAACCCACGATCCTTCTTTATAAAATGGGATAAGATCAATAAAATAATCGGCACCCCAGATGAATATTTCCTTACAATTAGAAAAAATGGCAAATATGGTAGTAATTAATTCGCTCTTAAAATCATCATTATCACCAATTACTTTTTCGTATTCGTATCTCTTACTTTTGCAGAAGGTTAAGCTCTTAACCGATTTTGTGGAACCAAATCTAGTATAATCTGTATCTAGTGATATTCCATAAGGAGGATCGGTAAATACCATATCGGCTTTTTGCCCATCCATAAGCTTTTCAATAGCATCCATACTCGTTGAATCCCCGCACATAAGCCTATGGTTACCAAGGACGTATACATCACCAATTTTTGTTATTGGATCTTTAGGTGTTTCAGGAACAGCATCATCATCCGTTAAACCCTCAGATCCTATTTTTTCAAAATCAGGAAACATCTCTGGAGCCATACCCCAATCCACCAACTCATCAATATCAAAATCAGCAGCGAGCATATCCATATCATATTCACCATAGGGAAGGTTATCTCGGATATTTATCCTCTTAAAATCTTCAAGTGATAAAGGATCTAGAGGGGTTAAAACCTTGATCTTATCCGATGGTTTAAATCCGGCTTCCAATAAAGCTCTTTTACGCTGATGGCCACCAATAATAGTTCCATCCTCATTGACGATTAACCTTTGGTGATAACCATCCTCTTTAAGGGATCTCACGAGATTTTCGAATTGATCTTTGTTTATACGACGAGGGTTACGCTCATAATCCTTAAGATCTTTAATTTGAACTTCGCGCTCTTCCCATTTTATAGTCATCAAACTTTCCTTAATTTCTCTATATTAACTAGAAATAACCTTAAATTTTAATAAAACACAATTAATAAAAACACTTGAAACTTAAAAAACAATTAACCATAATTTAATTAGATGGCATTGGGAGTTAATTATGAAAAGTAATGAATGCGAAGAATACTTCAATCTTTATCAAAACTGTGACAAAGTTCATTCTTATTTTAAAGAAACTTTAACACTATTTGATAAAAAGGAACCTAAACGTGCATTAATATACGCCATGGTTCTTGTTGAGTATTTAAAGCTAAAAGTGGAAATCCTACCGGCCGATTCTCCACTCATTTCTATTCAAGATTTAATCCCTCCTCCAAATGCCATCGCCGAATCCTATAAAATAGCCATGAATATACTTAAGCCTGCGAACTGCTCTACGATGCTAGTTTTCTAAAACAATGTTCTATGGGCTTTCTACGAGAATAGGTGCTATAAAGAGTGGATATTGCTACCCCATATAGCGTCGCCCATTCTCTAGCGGTTTTTTTCTCTCCATTTATCTCAACAATCTCATTAGTTACGTCCTTACCAGACGGACGAGTTTCCGCGATCTTATAACCCCGGCCTCGTATATTCTGTAAAGAAATTCCATGGGGACGAGTTTTTCTATTGATATTGTTAATATGAACTTGCAAGGAATTTATTGAATTCATTCCCTCTAATCTCCCCCAAATAGCCTGAACAATTGTTTCCAATCTAACGGGAATGCCTTTTTTATCATAAACAATAGAGAAAATATCCATTTCTTTCGGGCGTAGGTAAATATCCTTTTTGTTAATAATTAAAATATTGTGGTCATATATAATTTTGACGTTATCAAAAACTTCATTCATTCCCAATTTCTAATCCATCCTTTCATTTGCCGCTTTAAAGTGTTGTATTCTCTCTGTTGAATTAAGGTAACCTTTATGTGAGGAAAGTATTTTTTCATACGCCTTAACTTTGTCTGACTAGTCGTATCCATCCATCCCTTTATTTCAATGTAATGGGGCTCGGAATCTTCCTTATCCCATATTTTGAAATCAGGGGTATAAGAGCGCGTCCCTCGTTTTATCTTTTCAAACCAAAAAGTATCAGGCTCATACTCCCATTTATGGATTTGTTTGTTTCTTTGGAGAAAATTAAGAATTCTTGCATAGTTAGCTTCCCATGATGATCGAAAATATTTGTCATTAAGATCAGACCGCTTTCCTTGAGATTGTTTAGAGACTTTGCGAGTGTAAATTCTCATTTAAAAAGATAGAGAGTATATTAGGAGATTGATCAAAAATTGGGTGTACAATGTTGTCAGTCATATACTCTCTATTCAGTAAATCCCTAGATTTAGGGATGCTATTGAAGAAATTATATCACCTAAAAACATTAATTAATTCTTAAACTTTTAAGTTATTTTTAAAATTATTTTAATCAAGTGCATTTTCCGCATGCAAATCAAGACCGTTATCGTGGATAGATGCATATGTCATCAATATCTCTCCCTTTAAGCGGCCCTAAGCGATGGGGCCGGTATGATTTTAATATCCAAAATGGATCGACTAATCTTTTGGAAGGCCAGTAGCAAATCTTTTCCATAGTTTCTATCAACCCAATCCGAGATAAATCGCGTTGGGGCCTCTAAAGACAAACAACCATCCTCCGTTAATAACTTAGGTCTTAGCGGCGCTATCCAAGATTTATATGAATGTACCCCTAGCTTTTCAGCCAAGATAGAACTTACCTTACCCCAAGTTTTCGGCGGCAAGTTTTCTATGTGAATTTCAGATTGAAGTTTTAAATCTTCATGAAAAATCTTTTCCATCCTCTCTATTTCTTCATTTGAAATCTTAACAAATTCAACTTTATCTAGCCATTTCTTAGCCCTTAGCCAGCTATTGAAGTTCATATGAGCGGGCATCCAGTTATTTCTAAGCGTCTGTTGATCCCGATCGTACTTATAAGCCTCAATTCCTTTCATGATCTCATAATGGCTTATACCAGCCTTGCGTGCTTTCTTATAGGCATCCTCAGCATAGCCCTTGGATTTATAAACTCCGTAAACCTGGTAAGCCTCTTCAAATTCTTCATCAATTTTTTTAGAACAAAAAACACGAGCCGGAGGCGAGGTTTCTTTTTCTTCTTCTTTTTCTTTTGTAGTAATCTGTGTAGTAATCTCTGTTCTATATATAGATGCGTGGTTTCCACACGTATGGTGCGTGGTTTCCACACGTACTGTTGGGAGAGAAATACCAGATAGAAGCTCTGATAGCCTATCCACATCCACAAGATAGTAGCTTACCGCTGGTATGCCCCTTCTCGTGCACTTTATAACCCCGAGGTTTATCAGATCATTTTTAGCTTTTCTAAACTCATATTCACCCAAGCGGGTCTCAGCCCTAAACTCCTCGTTGGTTTTATAAAACTCTCCAAAGTTTTTTATCGTGGCCCAATAGACCATCTGAGAGAGAAGAACGCCGGCGGTGATAGATCCGGATATGTCGATATAAGCTGTGTTTAAAGCAATCGTACGACCAGGAAAAATTTTAGATAAATTTTCTGAAGTGGCGGATTTAATCATAATTTAAGAACCTTTTAAAGAATGGTTGACATAAGCGAATGTTTCCCCTACTTTGAAAGTCTGAAGATTTTCTTGGTAGGGGATAGGCGGCTTTAAACGGCCGCCTTTCTTTTTATACGGGTTAATCAGCTAGAATTCACGGTAGATTCCCCTTTCTAAACATAATACCCCCCTATAAAAATAAGCGTTTAAACCCATAATAGTGTTGTCTGAGTTAATCCAGAGTTTAAACGTAACCACCATCCTTGCGCGGTCGCGTTTAAAAATCAATATCCATTCTGAAAATTTCGTAAAAAACACCAAAAATTTTTATTTTAATTAAAATTAACTTTTTGTTAATAGTTTGTTTTTTATAATATAAATTTTATTAAACAAAAATATATTGAAATAATTAAGGATGATATTACATTATGTATATAATCAATATATTTAATTAGGTGTGTATCGTGGGTATTTGGAAAGATTATACATTAAAAAATTATGTCTTCGGCTTAAAAGGTATTAATGACGAGTTTAATGAATTTTCATCGCCACCCGAACCATATACCTGGAGTTGGTTTAACTCTTTAGGAAAGGGTGGTGGTGTAAAATTTATCGTGGGCTCAAAAGAAAAAGGCGAGATATCGGTTGTATGGAAAGATGGGTCACAGACCACTTGGACATTCTCTCAACCTGCTAAAAAAACTTATGAGGATATTAACTATCTTTTAACTACTTATGTGGAATATTGCTTCTATAACGTTTTAAAGGAGATAGAAATGAATGGTAGAGACCAAGAGAAGATAGAAATTGAGCCACCAGAAAGTGATTACAATAATATGAAAAATGTTATTGCGGAAATAGCCCACGATCATACGGGAACATTCTTTTCTTATAATGATGAAACAGGAAGGTTTGAGTTAGATAAAAATAACTATGCGCTTGCTATGCGAAAGATTCATGAAAAAGTACAATGTGAGCTTAATCGCGATCCGGCATGGTGTATGGAAAAGGAAAAAAAGAGGATAGCGTTAGAGCTTATAGAGCTTGTCGATTATAGTGAAAGGAAAAAGGGATAATGGAAAAGTCAGAGCATATTAACGAATTGGCTGCCGCCCTCTCTAAATTGCAAGGTGAGGTTGTCGATGCACATAAAAATAAGAAGGGCTATGGATATAACTACGCTGAGCTATCGGGTGTTTTAGATATATTAAGACCTCTTTTATCAAAATATGGGATCGCCGTTGTTCAGTTGCCTGGTTTTGATCAGGAAAAAGTAAGATTAGAAACTGTCTTCATACATTCATCAGGACAGTGGATTAGTTCAACAATAGAAATGGGTGTTGAAAAAGGAAAGGGCATGAGCTTAGCTCAATCTATTGGATCTGTAATTACCTACGCTAGACGCTACGGATTGGCAGCTATGGGGGGCATTACCCAGACTGATAATGACGCGGCCGTCGATAAAGAGGAGATTGATAAAAAGATAGAAAAGATTGACTTAGATCATAAAATTGATCTACAGGATAAAATTAATGAGCTAGGGGATCCAAAAACCCACGATAACTTTTTAAAGCATTATGGAATAAAAAGCTTAGAGGATTTGCCTAAGGATAAATACGAAGAGGCCGCAATATTTTTAAGCAGAAAGTTATACGCTAAAAAGGTCTCTAGAAGTGCCGCTTAAAAGAGGTGTACATGAACGATCAAAATTTGATTTACCATCTTGAATTTTTAACATTCTCTCTCTCTGAGAGAATTAACAATTTGGGTAAATTGCATCGAGAAACTACCCAACTGTTATCCGATATATTCTTGGATTTAGATAATATTAAAAAAATGATCGGGAGGAAAGAAGCTGGCTAAAAATAGCATAACAAAACCAAAAAAAAATAAACCTCTTAGAAAACCATGGCTTATCCGCTCTATAGATCCTGAGGTTATTGTTATGGCCACTAAGGCGTCTCATAAACTTGATATATTTATCTATGAATTTGTAGAGCGTGCCATCATTGAAAAAGGACAAGAGGTTTTAACCGGCAAAAAAGAGGTCTCACGACCTGAGGATATGATAGACATCATAAAAGACATAGCAGATAGAATAAAAAATATTGAAAATGCAAAACCTATGGGGTGGAGAAAATGGTTTAGAGGGGGTAATTAGTAAAAATGACTGAAGAAGAACGTAAAGAACTAAAAGAACTATTTGATGATATATGTTTAATTTGCGAGGGACATTCAAGTGTTCCTGTAATAAATACATTAATTAAAATTCTTGCAAATTCTTATATTCAGATTGAATCTAAAGAAATGTCTTTAGATGAATTTTTAAATTCTGTGAATATTGCATTATTTAAGTTTATAGATGAACAATTACAACACGAAATAGATGAAAATAATAAACAAGATTCCCCGATAGCTCAGAGGTAGAGCAAATGGCTGTTAACCATTAGGTCGGCGGTTCGATCCCGTCTCGGGGAGCCAATTTTCCTTTTCCATATAATTTTTTCATAGTACTTTCTCCTCTTTCATACGTTGAACTTCTTCGTTAATTTTTATCACGGCATCTATTAAGGCATCTCTGAATCCGGTTGTATAAGCCTTACGAAATGAATTAAGAACATGCTCTACAGGCATAACACAATGTATACCCTCTTTATTCGTATATACGAATGGGTGATCGGGATCCACATCCCTCATAAACTCGTCTATATAATCCTTTATGTGTTTATACTGATATGCACGCATGACACATACTCCTTTTAAAAGTTGTCCAATACGTTATCCTCATAAACTCCGCCTTTATCAAAATGAGTTAAGAAATACCTAAAATGTATGTAAAATATTTTAATGTATCTCATTGTACTCACCTCCCTTGGTATATTATAAAATAGGGCTAAAGGATGATTTTTCAAGTATTTTTGATAAAAAAAGGCTGAGGATATTACTCCCCAGCCCCTTAGTTTATCGTGAGTTTTGGTTTTGAACCATGGCCGTAGGCTGTACGTCTGAACCGGTTGCATGGTCGTAAGTAGCTTTTCCTGTTGCTCCTGCAATGGCTATCATTGCAATAATTACAATTACTGGCATTTTTCAATCTCCCCTGTTTATATTTAAGTTACGAGGATATTTTCTATCCTCAATACATGAGATAATATTTTAATTACTTATTTCAAGTGGGTGGTAAAGAATTATTTAATAAAAAATTAAAGGTTTGTTGACGGCTTAATTACCTTGGGTTACGATTGCCCTATAAAAACAAGGGGTGTACAAATGGAAATGGATATTAACAGTAAGGAAATGCATAGGCTTCATAACAAAATCAATATTTTGGCAAATCATGCATTATCTTTCCAGGACGGTCTTTTTCAAATGAAGAAATGCTTTCATTATGACCAAATTTATAATCTTCTTGCCCGGTATACGAATAGCTGTTATGGACCCGCTCATGACGACTTAGTGCCATTACAAGACGCTTACCCTGGATTTATGTACGCGCAATATATACATCTTCTATTTTTAGAAGCTATGGAAGCTGAAAAAAAATCTCAGTTAATGCAGGGCGAAAATATAATAAATTTTAGTAAATTTGTAAGAAAGACTGAGGATTCCGCTATAACAACTCTATTAAGAGGTAAAAATTGAAAAACAAGATGGTTCAAGAGCAGCTAGCTAAATTTCCTCCGGATCTAGAAGTTTGTTATTTTGTCCCCCAAGGGGATTATGAAAATGATGTGGAATTTACGGTAGACTTAATAGAAGTAGATTTTCCATCCGATAATTATCAATATCCCATGCAAGAGCGTATGGAAAAAATTATATTGTTGTCTTAAATGACCGTTAAACAGCTCATAACCGAGCTATTACAATTTCCGTCTGATGCAAAAATAGAGGCATGCTGTAGTTATAATACCCGTGATCCAGCTGGTATGTATGCCATTACAGATGTATATAGTTATAATATTGGTGATGAGAAACGGGTATATTTGACGGTAGATGATGACTAACCAAATTATAAATGTAGGCGAGTTAATAACAAAACTAAAAAAGTTTAATAAAAACCTACCTGTTCATATGGAAATTAATGATGAAATTCTAGATTTGGCCGGGGATGTTATTGAAGAATCTGAGGGGGATGTGAGGTGGGTTGTTATAGAAAGAATAAAAGATGACTAACCAATTTGAAGAAATCTGTTTAAATTTGACTTAACGATGAAAACACTCACAGTAAAAAAATTAATTGAAATTCTTATACATGCAGATCCAGATACGCCCGTCATGACTTGGTTATCAGAGTTAATAGATGATCAAATTGATGGAAATCAGTTAGTGGCTATAGGACAGCTCCATTCACCATCTGGTGAAGATAAATCTGTGTCGGATTATTATTATAATCTAAAAGACGCCCTAAATTTATTGCATAGGTTTGGAGATTTTAAGATAGATGACTAATGATGAGAAATCTCTTGTTATTGCATGGAAAGAAATACAACATCTAGCTAAATATGTTATATACAAAACAAGAGACAAACCGACCGAAGAGAGATTAAAAGCTCTTGAAATTGCATATCGTATTTTAGGTCATGAAATGAATACGAAAGAAGTTGACAATTAAAAAACGTGCTTCAAAAAAAGTTGTATAATGTGCATTATGGTAAATTACACTTTCCCCTGTGTATTTTAGTCACTAAAAAATGATTTAGAAAGATCAATCTCTCCCTTATACAAAACAGCTGTCTCTCCCTTTGTCTCTCCCTTATCCAAAACAGCTAGCTCTCCCTTATACAAAACAGCTGTGTGAGTTTCATTATCACAAACTATTTTTTTAATTTCCATTATGTAAAGTTTCATGGTTGGTGTATACATAACTGTAAAATTATCATCAAAATTATTAAGAATTTTTTTTAATTCTCCAACTTTCATTGAATTCCCTCTCATCTTTTCTAAATCTTCTTGAAATGATTTTATATGCTCTTCCGTAACTAATTCCATATTCTTTTGCTATGTCCTTTATTTTCATCCCATTTTTGTGTTTTTGATACATTTCAAAAGATCTTTTTTTGTAAAAATTTTCTAATCCGCGTATATAAAAATTAGAATCAATAAATAAACCATATTTTTCTAAAACATCATTAATTTTTTTTAAATCTCTAACTTTGGAATCCTTACTGTCAATAACTTCACTCCGTGATTTTCATTATCCCAAACCTCAAATGCCTCATAGCTGGGGAATACCGATTTTTCTGGACTTTCTTCATCAAAATAAATAGACCAATCACCAGCAATATCAACATCGCAAAATGCAATAGGAAGTTCATAAGGAAAATTCCTTAAATGGTCTATAAGCTCACCTACGGTAAATTCATTAGCTGCTTTTTGATTTTTCATTTTCTATCCTTATCATCGATTCAATAAAATAAATCGCTAGGGACAAATAGTAAGCCCTTTCTTCATCTTCAAAATTTCCTTTGTACAATTCTCCATCAAAAATTTTTTCATAAAGTTTAAAACCATCAATATCAGGGTAATCTATCCTAAACACCCCTCCCCTTAGTCTTAAATAACCTACCTGTTTATCGTCCTTAAAAACTTCATATTGTTCAGGACAACCACAAGAAGTACAAATAAGCTTATACCCGTTAATGGTTAAATCATCTTGGAGGGGCATTGAAAAACTCATAAATTAATCCCTAAAGTTTTCAGATAATTTCAATAAACTTCTTAAATCTTTTAAGAATGTAAACTCTTCGGAATTGGAGTCTACTCTATTTTCTCTCAGGGTATCTATTCTATCATTAACGAGTAATTGCGCTTGGTCTATAATATCAAGCAATTTATTGAAATCTACATCACTATATTCAGTCATTGTTTTATTAATTTCCTTATTATCTCCAAGGTAGAGGTTTTCCTAGTTTTCCTAAAATACCGCGCCGCCCCTTTCTTATAATTCTAGATCCAAGATTATTAACGTTAATATATAAATCCTTTTCTCCTATTATAAATACCTTTATATAGTAATAAATTTTTTTATACCAAGGAGGAACATATTTAAATATATAAGTTTTACCTTCAATCATTTTTTATCCTGAATAAGAAGCCTCTCAAAAAGCCGTTCCCATTTTTCGTCCATAAGTTTTAATCTATTGTCCATCTTCTTTAAATCCTCACGATGATAATCTTCTAAGTTATCTATCCTCTCAGCCGTAAGTTTATAAAAGGCAAATGCGGCAGCTATTATCGTTCCCATCAGGGTTATATATTGAAACCATTCCATATCCCCATCTTATAGGGATTTATATAAAAATTGAAACAAAGTTTACCAATGTAATCCCTGCCCATACTATGCGAGAGATTTATAAAATATTGGTCAACAGGGATTACAGAGGGAACATATATCTTATTTTTTAATTAATCAATCATTAAAAAATAGTTAAACATTCTCTTGAAAATGTTTGATATCGTCCTATTTCCTTAATTGAAGGTAGATATAGTATCTGCCTTTGGGAGGAAAAAGAGGAGGGTTTCATGTTTACAGCTTATTTAATCTACTTAATGATAACGAGCATGGAAGTAACGACTGAAGCCACCAAAATGACTATAGAAACGGTCGCAAAAAGTCAGAACGAAATGGCAAAACAGTTTGTTCCATTTGTTGATGACCGCTATATGGCTAAAACGTTTAACACGAATTGGAAATAGGAGGGTGTCATGCGTAATTTAATTAAAATCATACCGGTTGTGATGTCTCTTAGCGTCTATACCGGAAATGCTTATGCAAGCGCTTCAGTAGGGTATCCTGATACGCCTAGCTCTAACGAGAGTCTAGGAGGTCATAATTTAGGAGCTAGCAATAGTTCCAATCAAAAATACCTTAATTATCTTCATGAGCAGACAAGAGCTACAAAATTGTTACTTAAAAAACTTCACTTAAAGAGTTTTTGGCATATGGATGTTGAAAAAAGACAAATAATTTCAAATAAAATAGATTCTATAGTTAATCAAGCAATGCTTGATACTAATAATCAAAAAGAATTTCATAAGATGGTAGACGAAAGAATTGATCTATATGCTAAAGTATTACAAAATTTAGCTCCACCAGCTAGATATACTAGTTTATAGATAGGAGGGTGTCATGCGTAATTATTTGAAAATATTACTAGCTTTAATACTAGTAACAAATATGATGGTTGGGTGCGCTACGCCTCCATCATCATATAATGAAGAGGATATTAACCCAAGTTTAAAGGCTTACTTAACAGCTGAAAATGCACGGGTGAACGACACGAATGAATATTATAGCAAATTAGTGCCATTTGTTCCTGATAAGAGAATACCTGGCGACGAGGATTGTTATGATACTGGTTGCCCAATTCTACCTAGTCAGGTTCACCATTCAAAATAAAAAATAATGATATACTGTAATCCCCCTAAAACAAATAGGGGGATTTTCTTTTGTAATTAACCGTCTGCAACTGATTTCTCAAAACATATAGTCTATTAATCCATTCCCATAAATGAGCACATTTTTTTTGGGGATAGCAGCGTTTTTTTAACTCAATGGCGACCTCAGGACTAGGCGATGGCCATTCAGGACATGTTGTTATCGTTTCCGTCTTTTGACATGAGCTTAAGCAGATCATCAGCAGAAAGAGCGGGCTTAGAGGCTTCTTCAAGATACTCTTGTTGAATCTCTTCACCTTTTTGGGTATCAGCAAGTTGTGCATCCGATTGCCCCCTCTTATAGGAAATTTTTGAGATAAAATATATGCAAAACCCTATAATTGGCATTAAAATCACAAAAATCACAGAAATTAACACCAATATATAGGTCATATAGTTTATCTAGATGTGGTGGTTGTTTCCGTAGGGGTACCAGCCGTTACAAAATGGTATAAAGCGCCAATGGCTATAACTAATGCGCAGGCAGGAGTACTTATAGCATCAATTAAAGTATCCTCACTAGCTGGCAAAAAATACTCAATTCCTTTAGCCACCATCTGAACAATAGCTACCCATCCTGATAAGGTACCTAAACTGTTTTTAATAGTTTCGAACATCACTTCTTTCCTTTCTTTGGCTTAACCATACCTATTTGAATCATCAACATAGGTTTCTTACCTTTAGGCAAAGGAGGTGTATTTTTATCCTCTTTTTCCTCTTTAGAAAAATCCTTACCTTTTTTAAAAGTCTTCCCCATCTTTACAATCCTTTAGGCTTTCTTGGCATAGCAACGTTTTTCAAATTTGGGTTGGCCTTTTTAGCAGCCGGAGAGGCATTTCTAGTGGCACTTCCTAAAATAGCGCCGGCATTCTTCATAGGAATTCCTTCCTTTTCAGAAATATTCTTTTGCGCCGCGCCAAAACCCATCCCTTTTTTAACTTTAACCATAATAATTTCCTTTATTAACCATTTAACCATGTTTCCGCTAAGCGCTTATACCTATTAGGTAATTCCCGCGCCGCAGCACTATTAAGGATTTCATTATAAGCGGTTTGAATGTCGCCATTTGCAATTGCCTCTAACATATTATGAAACCCCAATAATTTTTCTATTCCCAGATTAAAACACATGTTAGCCAAAACCCCTTGTCTAGCATCCGTTAAGTTATCATATCCTGAAATTGTAGATACTTCAGCAATAACCCTATTAACATCATTATTAAAAAGATAATCTGCCTCGTCTTGAGATAATCCAGGATCTATTAAATCACGACCAATACCAATAGTTGGATTGCCTTGGGTATCCGTATAAAGTTTTAGTTTACATCCCTCGTCTCTCATTAAATCAAATTTAAGATGATCTATATTCATTTAAACGTCCTTAGTTACAATAGGCACTGGAAATTGAGTATTTATATTATTGATATGTTGCTGAATAGCTGTGCTTGCAGTTAAATCATTATTAATAACTTTATCCCATAATGCTTCTATTTTAGATAAAGCATTTATTCCATTTTCCATATAAGCTTGTTGTCTTTTTAATAAGTAATCTGATTGGAATAAGACAGCATCCGCAGCTTGTATATCCCCATCAGAAATAGGGGGTAAGCCATCTACCCATTCAATTCCTGAGTAAGTATTTCCAACAATAGTTGTTTTCCTTGTTGGAAATTGTTTTTCTAAAACATATGCATATGAATAATTCATAATTTTCCCCAATTAATAGATTTCAATTACAGTTATAGTACTGATGGCAGATGGATCGGCTGATGATGAAGTGGTATTAGAAGTGTTTGTATATGCGGTTCCAGATGTTGCAAGCCATTGTACTTTATAAGTTGTTGAGCTAGTAGTTGCAGGAGAGTCTACATATGACATATAAAGGGCATTAGCTACGTTGCTACTTGAGCTGATACCAAATGTAGCGGCGGTACATTGTGTTGCGCTACCAATAACCGAACCAACACCAATAGTGTTTGATCCTCTTTTTAATTGAAACATGATACTGTTACCACTCGTGCTGGATGCGACTGCTCCCAAACCAACTAAAATTAAAATCGTAGAAGTGTTGTGCTTTGGAGTGATCGTTACGCTTAAACCCGTCAAGTCAGCAAAACTCGAACTGCTGGTAGTAACCTGTCCTGTAAGAGTAGTCGTTTGAACTTGCACACATACGCCGGAGGCAACAGTTAAAGTTCCAGTTGAGGTAATTGTTCCACCAGATAGTCCATCACCTGTTGCAACAGATGTAACAGTTCCTGCTGTTGCTAACGGTGAAATTATTTGAAAGTTTGTTCCGTCATAAATAGCTTCAACCAATAAACCATTAGTTATATCCCCGGAGGCAAGAGCAGTTGATCCAAATTTCTTAAGAGAAATTGCTCCAAGACTATTTACATTTAAAGTCGCGGCGCTTGTATTCTGAAATGATGCTTTAAATCTTACGATCATTCCCGTTGTATATTGGATAGCAGCTGGGCTTAAGGATATTGCATATGCATTAGAACTTCCCGTATCAGCTGCATATACTGACAATCCATTTTGGCCAATAGTCCCATAGATAGGCGATAATAATTGGAAGTTTGTCCCATCATAAATAACCTGTACAATCTGGCCCGCTTGAATATCACCTGGAGCAAGAGCCGCTCCTTGATCTTTCTTTATATTTTTAGCTCCAAGGCTGTTGATATTTAATGTGCTTGCGCCGCCATTAGCAGTGTTGGCAGTGTTGGCTTTAAAATAAACAACTAATCCTGTTGCATAAGATGTGATAGCTGGAGCAAGAGATATGACATAAGAATCTGATGAGGTTGCATCTGCCGCATAAATAGCAGAACTTGTTTGATTTAATAAACCCGCAGGCGGCGATAATAATTGGAAGTTTGTCCCATCATAAGCAACGCAACATATTTGATTAGCGCGTAAATCGTTAGCTACCAAATCAACGTTTTGATCCTTTTTTATTGTTTTAGCGCCAAGACTATTGATATTTAAGGTTGCCGCACTGGTATTTGAACTTCCTGGTGAGAAAAAGAAAGTTTGTCCGGCAGCATAAGCTGTTAAAGCAGGAGATAAAGTAATTACATAGGTGTTTGTAGATCCGCTATCTGTAGCGTAAGAAACTGTACGAGTTTGTACTTGGCTTACGTTAGCTGCATCTGTTGATGATACACCACTTCCAAGGTTATTGATTAAAAAGCCCCCCCAAGAAATGTTGGAAGTAGGGCTATTTTGCCCGTTTATGTTCAAACAGCTATTAATACCAGCTGCAAAGTTATTATCCTCGGCATCCATACGAGTTGATTCGATGGGAATTCCATTATTTTGATCCGTTACCCAACTATATAATCTGTCAAACCAGCTCATTTATGCCCCCATACCTAAATTGTAATAATTTGCTGTAGATGTTCCATTAGCGTCCCGCGCGGCGATACCTCTCCTTAAGTTAGCCGCCCCTACTACACCACCTATATGCGCCGCCGCTAAAAGACCATTTTGTTGTGATTGAGGAGTATTAGAATTAATAAATCCGGCATTTGTTAAGCGGGCTTTATTCAAATCTAAATATCTTTTCATGGCCTCATCTTGAATATCAGGATTGGATAAAAACCCATTTGCGCCACCGTTGATATTCCAAGCATTGGGATTAGATAAAATCTGATTGCCAAACTTAGAAGCACCTGGTTTTAATAATCCAATGTCTTCTAAGGCCTGAGCGCCCATTTGATAAGCGCCTATAAATCCTT
>Ga0210400_10000740_pt1 | contig 34655 bp, 27 predicted proteins | sample IncBWH26MmetaG_FD_155456 | JGI IMG/M metagenome (GOLD analysis project Ga0210400, IMG submission 155456) | Forest soil microbial communities from Barre Woods Harvard Forest LTER site, Petersham, Massachusetts, United States - Inc-BW-H-26-M | ecosystem: Environmental > Terrestrial > Soil >... | reverse complement strand
CAGGATCCCGGAGAAGACGAAAATGTTGAGAATGAAACGAGCCGTGTTTTTCACCTCGTTCTGCGGAACTTTCTCATTCCAGATGATATTCGTTTCGTACTTCACCCGGCTGAGGATGCGCTCCGCTGCATCGACGTCGGGCGGATTCAGGGTTACGGCCACCAAGGTTCCCGCCCGGCGGGCGATGGCGCCGGGGACCTTCTCAAATTCCTGTAGCCGATCCCTAGCCATATTGGGAGTGGGGTAATTGAAGATTGTGAGTGTGAGTACTCCCTTTTCGGTACGGTACTTACCAGTCTGGGCTTCGGCTCCCAAATGGAAAGCGGCGACGGACGGGGCGATCCCTGGACCGAAACGATCAAGTGACACGGGCCCAACAACATAGCGTTCCGAATTGGGGATCAACCCCTCCTGTGGCAGGTCAGCCATCAGGGCGGGGAGTGGCGATTGCTCCAATTTCGGCAAATTTGCGTATAGGGGCGATACATCGGCTGGGAGGGCTCCGGTGAGCTGAAAAACGTAGTTACCGTAAGCGAAAATCACTCCGTCGGAGGTTTGGACGGCCAATTTTGCCAGCTTGGCCGGTGTTGCTCCGGCCGGGCGGCGAGCCTCGAACAGCGCCATAGCGCCCGTGGAATCGCGAAAACGCCAAGCCGTCGCTGTAAAGTGTTGCGCTCCCGAAGCGTATTCGGCTTGCTCGGTTGCGTCCAGCCCGTACTCGTCGTAGAGGGACTGGTCGGGGACGCCGATCGTCTTGGGCGGACCCTTCTTGAATTCGCCCGCCTGATCCGGAAAAATCGCTCCATAAGCCGCGCCGGCGAGCAGCAGCAGGATTAAGCTCCGTGGCATTTTTTGTACTTCTTTCCGCTGCCGCACGGGCATGGATCGTTGCGGCCGGCTTTGGCTTGCGCGATCACGGGCTGCTTCGCGGGCGACGCTTCACCACCCACGAACTGCAACGCAGCCATTTCCTTTTCCTTCTTGCGCTGGATATTCCGCGTCAGATCAAGCACTGAATTCTGGGCCGCCTGCCTCTGTTCGTGGGTGACGCCTGTGGAGGCCACGCCCACCACTTCGGGAACGTTTTCCTGATCGTCTTCATCGGCCCACAATTCAGGATGCGGCACCTGTTCGGTGGCGGGAGCTTCTGTTCGCTGCATGAAGAACAGCCAGCGGATGGTTTCATCTTCGATGCGATCCATCATGTCCTGGAACAGGACGAAGGATTCCTTCTTGTACTCGACCAGCGGATCTTTCTGGCCGTAGCCGCGCAGCCCGATGCCTTCCTTCAGGTGATCCATCGACAGCAGGTGATCTTTCCACTGGTTGTCGATGACGTTGAGCATGATCATGCGCTCGGTTTCGCGCATCAGTTCGGGGCCGACCATGGCTTCTTTTTCGCCATATTTTTTGACCAGCAGATCGTTGATCTCCGCTTCCATCTCGCGGCGATCCGTGTCTTTCAGTGTGTCGGTGGGAATCTTGACGCCGAATTGGGTCAGGATGTCGGTTTCGAGTCCAATGAAATCCCACTGGCTCTGATGGATCTTCTCGCTACAGCGCGCGTCGATGAACGAGGCGAGGATGCCGCCGATGATCTCGATCACGCGCTCTTTCTGGTCCTGGCCTTCGAGCAGCGCCCTCCGCATGCCGTACACGGCCTGGCGCTGTTTGTTCATCACGTCGTCGTATTCGAGGATGTGTTTCCGTGACGCGAAGTTTTGCGCCTCCACCGCCTTCTGCGCGGCGGCGATGCGCTTGGTGATCATTTTCCCTTCGATGGGCACGTCTTCTTCCATGCCCAAACGCAGCATCAGGTTCTGCATGCGCTGGCCGCCGAAGATGCGCATCAGATCGTCCTGCAAGGACACATAAAAACGGGCGCTGCCTGGATCGCCCTGGCGTCCGGCGCGGCCGCGAAGCTGATTGTCGATACGCCGCGACTCGTGCCGTTCAGTTCCCACGATATGCAGCCCGCCGAGCGAGACCACCTCATCGTGATCGCCCTGCCATTCGTCTTTGAACCGGCCGTAAACCTGGTCCCATTCCTGGCGCTCCGCGCTGCCGACGGCGCAGGTCTGCATGTAATCGGGATCTTTATTCTGTTTGCGCAGAAATTCCTTGGCGCGAAATTCCGGATTTCCGCCCAGCAGAATATCGGTTCCGCGGCCGGCCATGTTGGTGGACACCGTCACCGCGCCCTTGCTGCCGGCCTGAGCGACGATGAACGCCTCGCGCTCGTGATTCTTGGCGTTCAAGACTTCATGCCGGACGCCCATTTTCTTTAAAATCGAGGAAAGCTTCTCCGACTTCTCCACTGAGATGGTCCCGACCAGAATCGGCTGACCCTTGTCGTGGCGCTCCTTGATCTCATTAGCCGCGTTGCGGAACTTTTCTTCTTCCGTCCGGTACACGATGTCCTGCAGCTCGTGGCGCTGTAGCTTCCGATTGGTCGGGATCTGGGTCACTTCCAGCTTGTAGATCTTGTCGAATTCGGCCGCTTCCGTATCCGCCGTTCCGGTCATGCCGGCCAGCTTCTTGTACATGCGGAAATAATTCTGGAAGGTGATCGTCGCGAGGGTTTGATTCTCGCGCTGGATCTTCACGCCTTCCTTGGCCTCGACGGCCTGGTGCAGTCCATCCGACCAGCGGCGGCCAGGCATCAGGCGCCCGGTGAACTCGTCGACGATGATGACTTCGTCGTCCTTAACGACGTAATCGCGATCGCGATGGAACAGCACGTGCGCTTTCAAACCCTGCTGCACGTGATGATTGGTCTCCATGTTGATGGCGTCGTACATGTTGCCGATGCCCAGCAGCTTTTCGACCTTGAGGGAGCCTTCTTCGGTGAGCGCGACGCTGCGATGCTTTTCATCGACGGTGTAATCGCCAGTTGTGTATTTCTGGCCGGGTTCCTTGCCATCGATCACCTCGCCGCGAATCAGGCGCGGGATGATGCGGTTGATCTTGTAATACTTGTCAGTGGATTCCTCGCTGGGGCCGGAAATAATGAGCGGCGTGCGCGCTTCGTCGATGAGAATCGAATCGACTTCATCGACGATCCCGAAGAAGTGCCCGCGCTGCACGCAATCCGCGATGCGGAATTTCATGTTGTCGCGCAAATAGTCGAAGCCGAACTCGTTGTTGGTCCCGTAGGTGATGTCGGCGCCGTAGGCTTGCTTGCGCTCCTCGTCGTCCAGATCGTGAACGATGACGCCAACGGTCATCCCGAGCGCCTTGTAGATGCGGCCCATCCAGTCCGAATCGCGGTGCGCCAGGTAATCGTTGACGGTCACCACGTGGACCCCTTGCCCGGAAAGCGCGTTCAGGTAGACCGGTAAAGTCGCGACCAGAGTCTTGCCTTCGCCGGTCTTCATTTCGGCGATCTTTCCGTGATGCAGCGTGATTCCGCCGATGAGCTGCACGTCGAAGTGACGCATATTGAGGATGCGGCGTCCGGCTTCGCGCACCGTGGCAAACGCCGGGATCAACAGATCGTCGACTGAAGCACCTTGTGCGAGCTGCTCGCGAAACATGACGGTCTGAGCTTTCAGCTCGTCATCGGACAGCGCCTGCGTTTGCGGCTCGAGCTCGTTGATGGCGGCAATCATCGGCCGCATCTTCTTGACTTCGCGTTCGTGCCTGGTGCCAAATATCTTGGCGAGATAATGATCGATCATGACTACTCCTCCAGTGGGTTTCTGACTTTAATGACACACATCAGCCGACGTGTGGTGCAGTCAGCAGCGAAGGAGGGCGCGTTGATGACGCCGGGTGCGGAGATCGATCGCGATCAGGCTGGCCACTAGAATCAGCGATCCGCCGAGCGGAGTCAGCATCAACGCGTCGAGCGTGAGAAGCGCCTGCGCCGGCGATTTCGAAACCGGCGCGCCTGTGGACGATTCCACTGAGGCGGCAAACAACGGAACCACGGCCTGCAGCAGTCGCGGAAACGATTCATGCTGGCGCAGCATGGGCGCGGCCTGCGTATACGAATACGCGGCGAGCGCGGTCAAACTGGCGAGCAGGAGTCGTCCGAATCGCATAATGCGACGTCTACCAATAGATTAGCACTACGTGGGCTGACAGCTGCCAATCGGTTTTCGAGATGCGCGTCATGGGGCTACGCGAAGCTAACCTGACGTATTCGGGAGCGTCCTCTGCGCGACAAACGCAGACGAAGGTTAATCGGTGTTCTCGGACTGATGACTGATGAAGGCCTGCTCAACTAGATCCCGTGCTTTGCTGCACAGGGGGTCGGACTTGGTGAAGCCGTAGCCTTCGGCCATGAGAGCCGCTTCCGTGAATTCGTCAATGTCCGTCGGCGGCGACATAACAATTTTCTCGATCTCGATCGGTGGCAGGCAGAAACCATACTCTATGCAAAGACGCGAAAGCAGTCCCCGCACCTCATCCGGTTCGAGGAGCGCCCTGATGTGCTTCTGCCGAGTTCGCTGCTCTCGCGACATGTTCCTATTATCCAACGACGGACGTGTCACGGCATTCGTCGATAGGTTCGTCATGACGCTCAGCGCGATGACGTGGAGAAGGCGTGGCTTGGCTGTCCGAGGGTTCTAGGTAGTAGTCGCCATTTTCGGGAACTGCCCACCAAAGGCAGCCAAGTCGGCTCGCCCGGCCTGAGTTTCCGTCCCCACACTGCGATACATTGGCCGCATGGCCCAAATCTTTGCCGGCACTTCCGGATTCGCCTATGCGAGCTGGAAACCGGACTTCTATCCGCAAAAACTGGCCTCCAAGGGTTTTCTCGGGCATTACGCGACGCGGCTGAATTGCGTCGAGATCAATTACACTTTTCGGCAATTGCCCTCGTCGACGACCTTGGAGAATTGGGTGAACGCGACTGCCGCAGGATTCGTGTTCGCGTGCAAAGCGCACCAGCGGATCACTCATATTCTGAGGTTGAAGGATTCGGAATTTACACCCGTCTTTTTTAAGGCGATCGATCCGTTGCGAAGCGCACGCCGGTTGGGACCCGTGCTGTTCCAGTTAGCACCGAATTTCAAGGCGGACGTTGCGCTGCTCGCGGGATTCCTGGAAAAGCTTCCGCCCGAGCTGCGCTATGCCTTCGAGTTTCGCAACAACTCGTGGCTGACGGACGATGTTTATCGTCTGCTCGAAAAGCACGGAGTGGCGCTGTGCCTGGCGGAGTCCGATAAATTCGAAGTGCCGCATGTGGTCACCGCAAATTTCGTGTACTCGCGGCTACGGAAGGAGGATTACACGCCTGAAGAGCGAGCCGAGATCAAGTCTCGGGTCCAGGGATTGGTCGCCGAGGGGCGTGATGTGTACGTGTTCTTCAAGCACGAGGAGACTCCGGCGGGGGCGTTGTATGCGGAGGAGTTGCTGAAAACCAGCGCGTGATTTGTGTTAAGTCTATGTCTATGACACCGGAGCAGCGCGCAGCGCTCGATGAAGTTGTCTGGGTCGACCCGGAACGCATGAGCGGGACTCCGTGTTTCCGGGGGACGCGGGTTCCGATCCAGACGCTGATCGACCATTGGGAGGGCGGCTCGACGATTGAAGAATTCCTGGAGGACTTCCCCACGGTCAGTCGCGGCCAAGCGGTGAAATTCATCGAGCTCGCCAAAGAGCGAATCCTTGAGTGCGTATCCTCCTAGATGAGTGCGTGCCAGCCGGATTGAAACGGCTGATAGCGGGTCACGCGGTCAGGACGGTACCGGAATGTGGTTGGCGTAGCAGCAAAGACGGAAGCCTGTTGGAGTTTGCCGAAACTCAGTTCGACGTGTTCCTCACGATCGATCGCAAGATTGAGTCCGAAATCAAACGGGTGCTACGCATCGCCGTCATCATCGCGAGCGTGAGTAGCAATCGTCTGGTCGACTTTCATCCTATTCTGCCGGATCTGCTCGAAGCCATCGATCGGGTTCGGCAAGGCGAAATTGTGAGAGTGGGATGATTGTTACCCCCGCGCGCGACGCCTCGGCTTCTCCTCCACCGAGACCGGCTCCGCTGTAGTCTCCGATGCGGCTGGTTTCTTGGCCATCGCCAGGCTCGCCTTCAGCGCTTCCAGAATATCCACGACCTTGGCCTGCTGCGGCTCCGGCGTCGCGACGATTTCTTCGCCCTGCTTCTTCGCCTCGATCATCTTGAGCAGGTTGTCGCGGTAGTCGTCTTTGTATTTTTCCGGCTCGAACTCACCCGCCAGCGCTTCGATCAGACTGGTCGCCAGCGCCAGTTCCTTTTCCTTCACCAGGCTCAAATCGGTGCGGAACTCGTCCACTTTGCGGATCTCATGGGTGTAGTACATGGTGTGCATCAGCACGCCGTTCTGGCCTGGACGCAGGATCACGATGTGCTCGCGATTGTGCATCGCGATCTTCGCCACGCCCACGTAGCCGGTCTTTTTCAACGCGTCAAAGAGTAGCGCGTAGGGTTTTTCGCCGGCCTCGTCCGGAGCCATGTAGTACGAAGTTTCCAGATAAATCGGGTCCACCTGATCGGTCTTGACGAATTCCAGGATCTCCATCACCTTGGCCGTCTGCGGCGCGACTTTCTTGATCTCTTCGTCCTCGATGACGACGTAACGGTCTTTCTCGTACTCGAATCCCTTGACGATTTCGCTGCGCGGGATGGGTTTGTCTTCGGCCTGACAGTACAGGACCTGTTTGACGCGCGAGCCATCGGCTTTGTGAAGCTGATTGAAGCTGATGCTTTCACTGCGCGCCGCGCTGTACAATCTGATCGGGAACGAAACCAGCCCGAACGTGAGGTGCCCTTTCCATACCGTGGATGCCATGTGCGATTTCCTCAAGCCTACTATATCTCAAACATTCCACGGATGTTCTGTTGTTCATGTCGCTTAACAAATACGTCGAGAAACGAAAATTCGACCGCACACCGGAGCCGGCTCCGTCAGCCACGGAGCAAGCTGCGCATCCGCTGACGTTCTGCGTCCAGCGGCATCACGCTTCCCATCTTCATTACGATTTGCGTCTCGAAGCTAACGGAGCCCTAAAATCCTGGGCGGTCCCCAAGGGTCCGACGCTCGATCCAGCCGAGAAACGGCTCGCGATGATGGTGGAGGATCATCCGCTCGAATACGGCGGGTTCGAAGGCGTCATTCCCAAAGGAAACTATGGAGCCGGGAGCGTGATGCTGTGGGATCGCGGCAACTATGAGCTGCTGGGCGACGGGACTGCGGACGAGCAGCTCGCGCGCGGCGACTTCAAATTTCACCTTCGCGGCGAAAAACTCTCCGGCGATTTCGCGCTGGTGAAAATCAAGAAGAGCAAAGGGAACGAGTGGCTGCTGCTCAAGAAAAAGGACGCGTTCGCGAAACCGGGCTGGGATCCGGAAGATCACGCGCGCAGTGTTCTCACGCGCCGCACGCAGGAGGAAATCGCGCGCGATCTGCCGCCGCCCGAAGCGGCGCCCAAGCCGCACCGCAATATCAAAGGCGCGGTGAAAGCGCCCATGCCGCAAAATGTTTCGCCGATGCTGGCGCAGATCGGGAAGGGAACTCCTCCATCCTCCGACGACTGGCTGTTCGAGGTGAAATGGGACGGCGTCCGTGCGATCTGCTCCATCGATTCGGGCCGTCTGCGCATGGTCTCGCGCAACGGACATCCGATGGAGCGCCAGTATCCCGAGCTTTCGATTCTTCCGCATCACGTGGATGCCGGCACTGCGATTCTGGATGGTGAAATCGCGGCGCTGGATCAACGCGGTCTGCCGAGTTTTGAAATGCTCCAGCGACGGATCAACGTCGCCGAAGCGGGTGCGGTCGCCACACTGGCTCGAAAGGATCCGGTCGTGTTCTTCGCTTTCGATCTGCTGTATCTCGACGGCTACGATCTGCGAGGCGTCCCATTGCTCGAGCGAAAGCGCGTGTTGAAGGAAATCCTCAAGCCCGGCGATCTGGTGCGCTACTCGGATCACTTCGCTGGGAATGGTCCGGCGCTGTTCGAGGCGAGCAAGGCGCAGGGACTCGAAGGCATCGTCGGCAAACGCGCCGCGAGCTTTTACGAATCCCGCCGGACGTCGGACTGGTGCAAATGGAAGATCACCAACTCGGCTGAATTTGTCATCTGCGGATTCACCAAGGGCGAGCGCGATCTATTCGGCGCGCTGGTGCTGGGCGTTTACGATCAGGGCAAGCTGCTGTGGGCTGGAAACGTCGGCACCGGTTTCGATCGCAAAATGATGGAGACGATCCACGCGAAGCTGCTTCCATTGGCGACTTCCAAAGCGCCGCTCGATCCGGATAAGAATCTTCCGAAGGAAGTGACCTGGACCCGGCCAGAAGTCGTGTGCGAAGTGAAGTTCAGCAACTGGACCGACGATGGCCGCTTGCGCGCTCCTGTATTCATGGGGCTGCGTCCCGATATCGAACCGCGGGAAAGCGTTCGTGAAGAAGCCCCGAGCCGAACGGAATTGCTCGCGCCGGATCTGAAAGAGGCGACGCTCCCCATCGACGGGCAGCGCTTGAAGTTCACGCATCTCGACAAGTTTTACTATCCGGACGACGGCATTCCTAAGCGCGATCTGATCAATTACTACGATGCGGTCGCGCCGCTGCTGGTACCGCATTTGAAGGACCGTCCGCTGTCGCTGCGCCGTTATCCGGACGGCATCAAAGGCGAAGCGTTTTTTCAGAAGAACACTCCCGATTCTTATCCGGGCTGGCTGCGTACGGAGACCGCTCCTGATGGGATTCGCTACATCGTGGCCGATAATCGTGCGACGCTGCTGTATCTTTCGAACCTCGGCTGCATCGATCAGAACCCATGGATGAGCCGCGTCGGATCGTACGAATTTCCCGACTACGTTCTGATCGATCTGGATCCCGTGGAGTGCGCTTACGAGAAGATCGTAGAGGCCGCGGTACTGGTCCGCAAGAAGCTCGACTTGGCCGAACTCGAAAGCTATCCCAAAACCACAGGAGGCGACGGCTTGCATCTGTACGTGCCGCTGGAACCTCGATACACCTATGAACAGGTGCGGTCGGTCGCGCAATTGCTCGCCGAGCTTGCGATCGCTGAACGGCCGGATCTGTTCACCACGCCGCGCGCGGTTTCGAAGCGCCAGAAAGATCGTGTGTATTTCGACTGGGCGCAGATCGCGGAAGGAAAAACCATTTCGGCCCCGTATGTCGTTCGCGCTTACGCTGGAGCGCCGGTGGCGACTCCGCTCGCCTGGCGTGAAGTGAAGCCAGGGCTGCGTCCCGATCAATTCACGATTCGTAACGCGGTGGCACGGTTCGATCGAGTCGGCGATCTGTTCGAACCCGTGCTCACCAAGCCGCAAACGCTGGAACACGCGATCGAAAAGCTGGCGGGAGCAATGCGCGGCTGAGGATGCACATTTTTGTTGTAATCCTGTTCGATCCGGGGCTCGTCAGGGAGAGATAAGGAGTAGGTCACTGAAAATGAAAACTTCTATCGTTTTCTCTTTGCTGGCTGCGGGGGCCCTCCTCGCCCAGCCACCCGCGCCTCGGCATGGATTTGGCCCCGGTCCTGGACCTCGCGATTTTGAATCGCGCCTGACTCAGAACCTCGGTTTAAACGCCGAGCAGCAGAACAAAGTTCACACGATTATGGCGGAATCGCGACTGACCCAGCAGGGCACGCATCAGCAGATGCAGACGCTGCAAGCGTCGCTGACGGAGGCGATCAAGGCCGGCGACGAAGCGAAGATCGACTCGATTACCCAACAGATGGGCGGCCTGCATCAGCAGCAGACCTCGAATCATGCCAAGAGCATGGCCAAGATCTATGCGAGTCTGACGCCCGATCAGAAAACCAAGGCGGGTCCGAATCTGGAACTGCTGATGGGCGGTCCCATGGGTGGACGTCCTCCCATGACGCGGCCGAGGCCGGCTGGACAGGTCCAGCAGTAACAATGAAGTGAGTGGCCGGCTCGCCTAGCGCCACTCAAATCCTTCTAGCCGACAGTAGGAAAGGTCTTCGAGATGTGGTCGTGCCAGGTCAGGCTCTCTTCGTCGACCAGCGCCCATACCAATCCGAGTCCAGCGGAGAGCAGACTGAGAATCCCGGCGACCTGGCGCATCCCGCGCTGCTCGCGGTCGGGCGTACGGCCGTCGAAATCCACCAGCCTGAGTCCGGCGAAGCGCATTCCCGGCGTGTCGCCGTCCGCCACGCACCATAGGAAGCGATAAAACAACGTCATCACCACGCCAACTCCCAAAAAGAACGGAAGATTCTGTTTGGTGAATGCGATCACGCCGCCGGAGACGAAAAAGATCGCCAGAAATACGCCCATGGCCATCAGAACCATGGCTGCGTCGAATGCAGCCGCAATCGCACGGTGTGCGGGCAGCGCTACAGGTGCGTCGCAGTAAATCACTGCCTCTACTTGCGTTCCGATGGCCTTCGGTGTGCCGGGAAAATCGAGTGATTGCTGCGACTCCGAGGTGCGGCGCGAGTGTGACCGCGAAGGTGTCCGTGCTGCGCGTTGCGCCTCCTCGTATTCCTTCGGGCGCATCGGTGTGAGCGTCGGAATAGGGATGACCTTGGGGCTGCCTGCTGCGTCCCTGAATAACAATGGCTGATACACCGGATTCTTGGCCGGCTCCACGGCTTTCGGAGGCTCAAAAAGGACCGGCTCGTCATCGTCGAGAAGAGCCGGGGCGGTGGATGTGGATAAAGTTAGATTTGTGGACGCCTCGCGCGGAACTGGAAGATGCAGGCGACGTCCGCAGCGCACGCAGCGGCGCTCGTCCGATTCATTCCACGCCTGGCAATAACGGCATTGCATGCTTGACTATCCTCGCACGGCTCTGTTACGGTTCTCGGTTGAGGCTGAGACGTAGTTCCACAGCGGCGGTTCGTACGATCGCCTTCATCCTTCCTACCATAATCAGGCTGGTTTGTCACCAACAATGTTTGTTTCGATTTGTCTTACTACCCTTATTCACTTTCGAGTTAGGGGCCCAGGTTTTTCATCCCGCATTGCCGTCTCCTCCGCCGGAAGTGCGGCCTAGTCCGAACGCGAACCAACGAATCCTCACGCCGCGGCCGGATGCGCCTCCCCAGGGCGAATACAATGTCGTGGCCGACTATCAGGAAACGGATGGTCCTTGGCGTCACCTGCGCGGACATGTCGTCATCGATACTCCCGACATGCAGATCAAGGCAGACGAACTGGACTATAACGAAGATACCGAGGATGTCGAAGCTCGCGGGCACGTCCATTTCGAGCACTTCGCGCGAGGCGAAAAAATCGATTGTGAGCGCGTCGAGTACAACCTGGATCAGGAAACCGGGAAGTTCTACGATCCTAGCGGCTCCGCCCAATCCCAGATCCAAGCACGGCCGGGGATGCTGACCACGCAGAATCCATTCTATTTTCACGGACGCTGGGCGGAAAGACTGGGCGAGCGCTACGTCCTCTACGATGGGTTTCTGACGGACTGCACCGTGCCGCACCCTTGGTGGCGCCTCAAAGGGCCGCGGTTCGATGTGATTCCGGGCGATCATGCCATTGCCCATCGTGCTTGGTTCTATCTGAAGGGCATGCCGCTGTTCTATACGCCGTGGTTTTATAAGTCCCTTAAGAAGCAGCCACGTAGAAGTGGATTTCTCATCCCCAACATTGGCAATAGCTCGCTGCATGGCGAGATGGTTGGGATCGGATACTACTGGGCCATCAACCGCAGTTACGATCTCACCTATCGCGGACTGTTCTACACGCAGGCGGGACTCGCTCATCACGCAGAGTTACGCGGTAAGGTCAATGAACGCACTGACTTCGATCTCCTTGTTTCAGGAATTAAATCAACTCAAACCGCCTCCCCCAGTGGAGCAAAGGTCAACCTGCTAGCGAGATCGGATCTGGGAGATGGCTGGGAAGCGCGTGGCAACATCGATTATCTGTCTTCGTTCGCGTACCTGCAGCAGTTCACGCAGTCGTTTAATGAAGCGGTGTTTTCCGAAACACATTCAGTCGGTTATGTTACCAAGCACTGGTCCGATTTCGGCGTCGATTTCGTGGCGCAACGAAACGTGAATTTTGAAAGCACCACCCCCGGCGATACCGTCGAGATCCGTAAACTTCCTTCCGCCGAATTCACCCAGCGCGAGCACCAGTTCGATTTGAACAAATGGCCGATCTGGTTCGGGTTCGAATCGAGCGCCGGGTTGCTCAACCGTAGCCAGCCGGGTTTCGAAACGGCCCAGTTCGTCGACCGGCTGGATTTTGCACCGCACGTCACCACCGCGTTCCGCTGGCATGACATCCAACTCACGCCGACCTTTGGCGTGCGCGAGACAGAGTACGGCCAGAGCACGCTGAATGGATTCGTCGCGAGCCAGGACATTCTGCGCAGCTCGCGCGACCTGACGGCTATACTATCGCTGCCGGGCTTGGAGCGGATCTTCAATGCTCCCAAATGGATCGGTGAAAAAGTCAAACATGTGATTGAGCCTCGCATCGAGTACAAGTACGTGACCGGGATCGACCAGAACTTCAACAAGGTCATCCGGTTCGATGAAATGGATCTGCTGACCAACACCAATCAGATGGAGTTTTCGCTGACCAACCGCCTGCTGGCGAAAGACGTCAACGGAACCGTGACCGATCTTCTGAGCTGGCAGGTCCGCTGGGATCGCTTTTTCGACCCGACGTTCGGCGGCGCCGTACAATATTGCGGCGGACCTTCGCAACCACCCTGCCAGCGCAACGTGATCGCCAGCGAACTGGCGCTTACCGGATTCGAATTCCTGGATCAGCCGCGCGCCTATTCGCCGGTGGTGAGTGTTCTGCGCGTTCAATCCAGGGTGAACCTGGAATGGCGCATGGATTGGGATCCCTTGACCAAAACCATTACCAACAGCAGTGTGTCTGTGGACGGACGCATTAAAAAATACTTTTTCGGCGTCGGCCACGCGCTGATCCACACAGATCCAGTGCTGCTGCCGTCGGCGAATCAGGTTTCGGGGTTAATCGGCTACGGGAATGCGAACAGCCGCGGCTGGAACTACCGGTTCGACATCCACTACGACTATCGTGCATCGGTGCTGCAATACTGGCAGGCCTACGTGACCTACAACACCGATTGCTGCGGGATCAGCGTCCAGTACCGCCGCTTTTCGATCGGGTCCCGCGACGATAGCCAGATTCAGGTCGCGTTCGCGGTGTCTAACGTCGGGACGTTCGGGACGCTGAAGCGGCAGGAACGGATTTTCTGAAATTGCGGCGCACGCACTCGTGCGTGCCGCGTCGAGACTTCTCTCGACGCCGCCGGGGGGCGGACCGCCTGGTCCGCGCGCGATCGCCTGATCGCGCTTCTCGTCAACAAAATCAGGTCTACGAACGCGCGACTAGGCCGATCGGGGGATCGGCCGCGGACCAGGGGCCCGCCCCCCTCTTGCGCCGAATCCGGTCGAAAGTCGAATTTTCTGCAGCCTCACTTGGCGTGCCGCGTCGAGACTCCTCTCGACGCCACCTCAAGTGAAGGGTAGCCGTGCGTCGGCATGAGTGCCGACGCGGCACGCAAAAGTGCGTGCGCCACAACCACTGGACCGTCCCAGTCAGCCCAAAAGCGCCGGACCCGCTCACTTGCGTTCACGGTTCGGTGCCCCGCGATGGGGTTGCAAAGCACGGCACAGAACCACGAGCGGCAGCGAGTGGATACTAGAAATGAAACCGGTAGCGGATCTCTCCGTAGATCTGGCGCGGATCGAAATAGTGGGTTCCACCGAACGTCAGGCTGTTGTCCAGAAGGAAGCGCCGGTTGGCGACGTTCACAGCCTGCACCGCAACCGACCAGTTCTCTCGAAAACTCTTTCCCATCGACACATCGAACGTGGTGTGCTGCGGCAGACGGGCGGGGCCTCCGTTGTCCGGGAAGCCCGAACCGTAGTACAGGTTCGAGGCGATCCAAGCGCGGCGGGGCAGATTCACGTTGCCTCCCACGCTGAGCGTGTGCTGCTGATCGTGGTCCAGCAGGAACAGGTCGCTGGGCGGAGCGAAGAACGTGAGACCGCCCGTTCTTTCACCCCAGCCCTGGGCCCGCTGACTGGAATAAGCCAGGTGCATCTGGCCACGCCGCAGGATCGTGGGCGATCGCAGGGTCAGTTCCCAGCCATCCACGCGGGCGCCCTGGAGAGTCAGCGGAAGAAAGATATTCGAATTACCCAAGGCGTCGTGGTCGAAGAAGTTTCTACTCTTGGTATGGAAGTGGTCGCCATCTAGCGTCCAACCTCGGAACGGAATGGCGATTCCGAACTGGTTCTCCTCGTCGCGTTCGCCGTGCAAAGGCAAGAATCCGAATCCCTGATCGAGTGCGAAAGCTGCCAGCGATCCCGACACGGTCGAAAGCGGCGGCGCTTGATAGAACCGGCCATAAAAGCCGCGCAGCACCCAGTTCAAACGCGGCAAACGAACCGCGGCGCCCACGCGAGGGTCGGCCGCGTTCTCAGCGATCGAGCCCTGAAAATGCGATAGCCGCACTCCCGCGTTGACGGTCACCCACGGGTTGATTTTGAATTGGTCCTCCAGGAATAAGGCCACCAGTCCCCCGGATGGAGTCGAGGGTTGCTTAAATGCGAACCCGCTGCCGTCGGTCGCGGTGATTCCGAATACGCGGCTATCGTGCTCTCCATAGGCGTACACACCGGCACGCGCATTGTGACGCTTCGATACGCCGCTGAGGGCGACTTGAGCCCCGCCATAATGCGTATCGAGCTTGTCGAGCGTACTCAATTGAGGATCGTTGGGACCGCCGATGTAGTCGGCGCGATTGAAGTGATAGAACGGCGAGACCGTCAGCAGCACGCCCGGCAGGGGCGCGTGGACCCAGGAAAAGTTGACCAGCGCGTCTCTTTCCTGATCGCGATCCCGCACTCCGTTCTCTTGATCGGCCGGAGCGTTGGGAATCTCGTAGTCGTCCCTGCGAACCGCGGCAACCAGGCGAAACTGGTCCTTTGGGGAAGAGTTGTAAATCAAGGAGCCGAATCCACCGAAGCCGTCGCCGCGATCGTGAATGACGGCGGACGTCGGCGTCGCCAAGCCAAGATCGCTGCGATTTCCGTTCAAGCCGACATAGTAGGCCAGGCGTTCGGTATGGCTCCCGATCGTGAAGTGATCGTTGGTCTGGTGAAAACTCCCATAGGTGACGGCCAGCTCGGCTTCGTTGTTCCGCTCGAAGCCGGTTCGAGGGACCACATTGAACACACCGTAGGTGCGATCGCCGTATTCGGCGGAGTAGCTGCCGCGCTGGACCTCCAGGTAGTCGATGTCCTTCGGGTCAAACTGAACTCCCACATTGCTCGCAATACTGGTGTTGGGCACCGGGACGCCGTCGATAAGCCAGGAGACCTGGTGCCCGCCCCGGATATGCAGCAGATCGTGGGTGAGGTATGCCCCAGGTACAAAACTCGTAATCATTCGCAAACTGTTCGATTGATCCGCGCCCGGAGTTCGATCTACGTCCTGGCGGGAAACCAGAGTGGTTGGCGTGGAACTTTCCTGGCTGACCGTTTCCGGGCGCTCGGTGACCTGGACCGATTCCCTTGCGGTGGCGACGTGAAACTGGAAATGCAGAACCGGCGAACTCGTGGAGTCGACGGTCACCGGCTGTTCCACGGGCGCGAATCCGTCGCGCGTGATCGTTACGCGATACTCGCCCACAGGCACTGCGGCAAAGTGAAACTCGCCGTTGGAATCGGTCTTGCCCGTCTGTTTGAATTCCGACGAAACGGACTGCAACACGACGTTGGCGTCGGGAACGGGCCGATGGTCGGGATCATGAGCAATCCCGCGAACGGTCGCGAAAATCGTCGAGAACAGAGGTAAAGCTAAGAGAATACAAAAGATTGGCGCACCTGAGCGTCTGGTCATATTCCTCCACAACTTGATCAATTAATTTGAGTAACGGCTGAAAATGCGGACGATGTCCGAATCCGGCCGTGAAATCAGCTCAGCAGAAGTTGGATGGAGGACCGCGTTTGGAGTTCGAAAATCCGCGGTAAACGGTGTATACGTCGTTCGACGTGTGCAGGGTCGCTGTGAAGGACTGTGGTGCGTTATAAAGATGCAGCGCCGCCGGTAGAATGGTGCCGCCAAATCCCGGGGCGGTGCTGGTGCGTGGGAAAAGCGGACACTTGGCTTGAATCGCCTTGACTGAAGGAGCGCCCGGCGATTCCTGCGCCATATCCGACATGGCGCAATGGTGTTTCCCGCCGCGGCGGCAGCACTCGGGAAGACTCGAATCGCCGTTCGCGTGCAGCGCCGGCACGATCAGCGGGATCGTGAAGAGTGCCAGCAGCAACGATGCAAGGAAGCGGCGCATGCTCTATAGACTATAAGACGTTGTCGAACGAAAAGTCTTCCGTGATTCTAACACTCTGCTAGTGCGGTGGTCCGAAGCCTTGGCGAATATCGTGCAGCACGCTCAGGATTCCCGGTACCAGCGTAATCACGAAAAGGGCCGGCAGCACGAAAAGCACGATGGGGAACAGCATCTTGATTCCCGCTTTGGCGACGGCTGCTTCCGCGCGCAAACGGCGGCGCGTTCGCAGCGAATCGGCGTACACTTTCAGCGCCTGCGAAAGACTGGTGCCGAAGCGCTCGCTCTGCACAATCATCGCGGAAAGCGATTTAATGTCTTCGACACCGGTGCGCCGCACCAGTTGTTGAAATGCTTTGGCCCGTTCCTGTCCGGCCCGTACTTGCATCACGACGGTCGAAAACTCCGCGGCAAGCTCGGGATAAATGTACTCTAATTCTTCGCTGACACGCAGCATGGACTGATCGAGCGCCAGGCCGGTTCCGAGCACGATCCCCAGCAAATCCACCGCATCGGGCAGCGCCTCCTGCAGCCTTCGCCGGTAGCGCCGCACCATGCGATGCAGCACCTGCTGCGGAATCAACCACCCCAGCAGGACGGCGGCCGTGATCGCGACAAATTTCTGCGCCGGTTCCTGGTTGCGCTCCAGGAAAATCGCCAGCGCCGCAACCGCGGTCAAAAATCCGAAGTGGAACGTCGCGTACACGGCCAATGCGCGCCTCTGCCGGACGCCTGCGTGAGCCAGTTCACGCTCGTTATCGCGCAGCCATCCTTCGCCGCCGGGAACCAGGCTGATGGTGTACAGAAAATTGTCCAGAAATCCTCCGCCGCGACGCCGCTGCGCGCTGGCGGACGTAGCGATGGCGTGCGATTGCAATTCCTCCAGGCGGTCGTTCAAAGGATCTTCGCGATCGCCGAACAGTTCGAATCCGGACCACACGATGGTGGCCAGTGCGACCGCGAGCAGCAGCGATAGTACGATGGGCGCCAACATCACAGCCTCGGATTCGCCAGTTTGCGGATCACCAGAATACCGATGGCTTCCGATACGATCGCGTAAGTGAGAAAAAGCTGACCCGTGCTGTCGGTATACAGCAGCCGGATGTATTCGGGTTTCATGATCCAGAAACCCAGGCCGACCACGAACGGAAGCGAGCATAGCAGAGCCGCTGAAAGCCGTTGCTGAGCCGTGGCGGCCTTCAGCTTGGCCGAAAGATTGAGCCGCTCACGAACCAGCAGCGCGAGATTTTCCAGCACCTGCACCATGTTGGCGCCGGTCTGTCGTTGCAGGATCAGGCCGGTAATGAAGAATTTCAAATCGATCAGCGGGACCCGTTTGCCCAGCCCATGCAGCGTCTCTTCGATAGGCGCGCCCAAGGCCAACTCCTCGATCACCTTCCGGAATTCCATACGCACCGGATCGAAGGTCTCCTGCGCGATGGTCTCGAGACCGGCATGAATGTTGTGGCCGGCTTTCATGGAGCGATTGAACAGGTCGATGGCGTCCGGCAAGTTTTCTTCAAACTTGCGCAGGCGACGGTTGCGGACCATCCGGATATAGATGACCGGAATCGCGCCGAGCGCCAGGGAAATCCCGATCTGAAGCACCAGCAGGCTGAGTCCCGCCAGCATGAGCAGGAAATAAATCGAGACGGCGATGATGACGCTCAGCGCGAAGACTTCGGTGGCGCGATATTTGAGATTCGCCTGATCGATGTACTCCTGCAAGCGGCGCAGCACGCCGATCCAGGCAACGAAATCGCCCAGAGGAGCCAGAGGGCCACGCCGATCGCGTCGCACCAGGTCGCCAGGGCCGCGGCTGCGTCCACCACCGGCCAGGCGCAGTTCACGCAGGCGGCTGCTCAAAACATCGTGCGCGCGCTGCTGCGGAACGCTGAAGGCATAGTACGCGGCCACGGCGAAAGCGCCGGTGAAAATGAGAAATGCAGCGACCAGAAACATGTCCTACTGGTCCATCCTGTGGGGCGGGCTGGTAGCCCGCGCGCCGGTTTGTAACCGGCGCAACGTCGAGCGGACTTCAAGTCCGCTGCAGGCTGCAAGCCTGCCCCACGGTCCTTGCAAACCGGTTTCATGATGACGGGGAGAGCTCATCACTGCTCCCTCAACTCGTGCTGTTCGGCGAACAGTGACGATGGCAGGTTCACGCCGTACGCCTTCAGCCGGTCCAGGCAAACGGGGAGGACTCCCGTGGCCGCGAATTTTCCAAGCACCCTTCCGCGGGCACTTAGGCCGCTTCGTTCCAGCGTGAAGATATCGTGCATCTGGAGCTGATCGTCTTCCACGCCGGTCACTTCGCTGATCGCGGTCAGCTTGCGCGATCCGTCGCTCAGCCGCGCGCAATGCACCACGATCTGAATCGCCGAGGCGAGCATCTGGCGAATTACGTTGTCCGGCACATGCGAGCTCGCCATCATGACCATGGTTTCCAGCCGCGTAAAAGCGTCGCGCGGGGAATTCGCGTGAGTGGTGGTCATCGACCCATCGTGACCCGTGTTCATTGCCTGCATCATGTCGAACGCTTCCGGCCCGCGGCACTCGCCGACGATGATGCGATCGGGACGCATACGCAGAGCGTTGATCACCAGATCGCGCTGCGTGATGGCGCCCGCGCCTTCAATGTTCATGGGACGAGTTTCCAGGCGCACCACGTGGGCCTGCTGCATCTGCAATTCAGCCGTGTCCTCGATGGTCACCACGCGCTCGTCTTCCGGAATAAAGCGCGACAGAGTATTCAGCAGCGTGGTCTTACCGGAGCCAGAACCACCGGCGATCACGATATTCAAGCGCGCCTGGACGCAGCCGCTCAGGAAATCCAGCATGCCGGAAGTGATGGTCTCGTTCTTGATCAGATCGCCGGTCGATAGCAAACGCCGGCCGAAGCGGCGAATCGACAGCACCGGTCCGATCAGCGACAGCGGAGGAATCACGGCGCACACGCGCGACCCGTCGTCCAGGCGCGCGTCGACAATGGGCGAAGAATCGTCGATGCGCCGCCCGATGTTCGAAACTATCCGGTCGATGATCATACGCAGGTGCGCCTGATTCTTGAAGCGGACGTTGGTTTCCACCAGCCTGCCGGCGCGTTCGATATACACGTTGTCGAAGCCGTTCACCAGAATGTCGCTGACGTTGGGATCTTTGAGCAGCGGCTCGAGAGGTCCCAGGCCGAACACTTCATCGAGCACTTCCTCGATCAGGCGGTCGCGCTCGGCGATGGTCATGGGGATCTGGCCACCGGAGATCAGCCGCTCGACCACGTTTCCGATCTCTTCGCGCACCCCTTCTTTGCTGAGCGACTTGAGCTGGTCGGGCGAGAGTGAGTCGAGCAGCTTCGAATGGATCTGAGATTTGATCTCGAACCATCGGTCGGCTCCGGAACCAGGGCGGGGAAGCGTTCGTGAGGACATCTCTTACGCCGATTTTGCTTCGACTTTGTCCCCTTTAGTTTTGGCGACGAAGGCGCGCAGCGCGCGATCGAGGTCGCTGTTGGCCGCCCGATCGGTCACGAATGGACGGCCTTTGTTCACCGCGCTCAACGCCGCGGGCGACGCTGGGATGGCCGCAAACACCGGCTGGTTGAGCGTCTGGCGGATCTGTTCAAGGCTGGCGAGATTCGAGTCGGCCTTCTTCTGATACTCGTTGACGACGACTTTAAGTTGATCCGCATGGAAGCCGAGCCGCATCAGCGCCGCGATATAGCGTTGCGCATTGCGGATCGCCGGAAAGCGCTGGGTCACAACCAGGAACACCACACTCGCGCTATCCAGCGCCGCGAGGACGATCTCATCCGAGATCCAGCGTCCCGCGTCGATCACCACGGATTCGTATTTCTCTACCAGAAACCCAGCGAACTCGCGAAACATGGATTCGGTGAAGCGAATGCGATGCTCCACGTGATCCGGGGGACTGGCCAGCAGCAGACCCGATGGATCGCGCGTAACGAATCCCTCAAACAGCGCTTGATCCATGCGCGAAAGATTGTCGCCAACTTCTTCCAGCGAATGTTGCGGCGCGCAGCCCAATTGCGTCGCGCAATCGTGTCCCGCGAAATCCAGATCCACCAGCACGGTCGGATGTTTCCTTTGCGCCAGCACCGTCGCGAAATTGACGGCCAGCGTAGTGGTGCCGACGCCGCCCTTCACTCCGAGAAACGCATAGATCCGCCCCAGCCGGCTGGTACTGGACGACGTACGCCGCGGAGCGCGTTCCAGCCGTGACATCACGTCGCGAAACTCACCGCGCTTCACCGGCTGGACCAGAAAATCGTTGCAACCGGCGCGCAGGCTCGCCATCACCGTCTCGGAGTCGGCGTGATAGTTCGAAACGATGATATAGATTTCCGGCGCGGCCTGCTTTACTTTCTCCATCGCCTTGAGCGCGCTTTCGGGATCGCTCGCCAGGTCGACAATCAACGCAGCGTCGGGCGTTCTCTCCAGATCCTGCAAGACGCGGATGTACAGGTTTGAGGAAACCTCCGGATAGGTCGAAAGGACTTTGGCGTTATCGATGTTGAGCAGGTTTTCGCGAATGCTTTCGCGGAAGTGCTCATCGGAGGACGCGACTAACAACGAGATCGGCATGGCAGGTCCTTATTCTACGGCAGGCAGAATCCTTGCTCCGGATCGCACCCGCCGCCTTCCATCGCAAGCGACGTTCGAAAATCGGGAATGATCACCGGAGGCAGGCCCAGCGACGTGACGAACGTACTGAACTGGAATCCCGTGACGCTCACCGTTACCGTGTCAGGAATACATCCCGTGGTGCATTCACCGTCGCACTGAAACGGCGTAAGCTGGCCCGTTGCGGGATCCTTTGAAAAATAACTGACGCTGATTTGCGCGGGTCCGTTTTGGATTTGCACCTGATCGATCATGGGTGGAATATTATTGCGCATGAAATCGAGAACGTTGCCGGCCGATCCTTCCCAGCAATGCGTGGTGGCGTAGCTCGCGCCGGCGCGTGTGAATTCGTTGACGCTGTGCCAGACCCACAGAAGCTGCGAGGTGAACAACAGCGCAAAGGTCATGGGCAGCATGACGCCGGCATACGCGATCGCGAATTCGAGCGTCATAGCGCCTTTATGTGCCTGGGGGGCGGACCCCCTGGTCCGCGGCCGATCCGCTGATCGGCCTGCTCGAGCCGCAGCCAACGCGATCAGGGGATCGCGCGCGGACCAGGGGGTCCGCCCCCCTTTAGGTCCCGCCATACGGCACCCTCACGCTGGGACGGAGTGGAAACGGGTCCACCGCGAATCCCCAAAACACTGGATGAACGGAGTAGTTCGTCAGCGAAACGACGATGAAATCTGGTGGACGTCCGCCCTGGCTCGCGTCGCATCCGGCGGCCGAGCAATCGCACGGCACGATCTGTCCCGACGCTGGATCGTAGCGTTCGATATTGATCTGGAACATGCTCGGCGTAAGGCCGGGCACCAGCGGATTGTCGGCGGACTCGGTGGTGCCGCTAATGGCATAATTGATCGCCGCCTGCACATTCGCATCCTGGCCGTCGCAGAAATTCACGCCCTGCTGCGTTCCCAAATATCGCGCCAGCGTGAACATGATTTTCTGCAACATGTAGTACGTGTAGGTGACGCGCGCCAGTTCCACCGTCCCCATCAGCAACGCTATGACGATGGGCAACAGCATCGCCGTCTCGACCAGTACTCCTCCGCGCCGGGCTTTCCCCCTGTTGGTCATTGGTGGATGACCACCTTGCCGGGACCCGCTGAGATCTGGCATCCATCCAGTCGTCCCTGTTTCACCGGCGCGACGCTGCCTGCGTACATCGCGACGAACCGGCCGAACGAATCCGCGGGATTCAGCGCGGTGGACCCTTGCGCCGGGATCAATAGAAATTGCCGGAACCCGAGGACGGTCATCGGCGCGCCGCCGCTCACCGTATCGACAATGGGTATGGTGACGATGCGCCGCCCGTCGCCCGCATAGTCCGTGAACGCGTCGTAGTCGTTGAGATCGGTATCCGGAGGATAGATGGTCGCCAAGTCGTCGATACCCGCGATCCCGCTGCAAGCCGCGGTGGGAGTCGATTCGAAGCGCGCGTCCAGGCCGCACAGTGCGTTGGTGACCACTGCGGCGACTTGATTCGTGTTGCACTGGTTGACGGCTGCGTTCAGCCAGATCGTTTCCGTATTATTGACGCGAAAGCAAGCCTGTCCGCTATCTGTGTTGCCCGGCACTCCGCCGGCCGCGTCGCGAAAAGCTTGAGAGGATTCGTCGGGAAAAACCACGGCGTTCGGATCCAGGCGGTTCAGCAGAACGTAATTCATCGCCTGCGAAGCGCCCGGCAGCAGCGGCGGCTGCGGAGTTCCGGTGCACAGATAGGCAAACGAATATTTTGTTCCCGGAATCAGGCCGAAATCGGTTGCATCGGAGCTGTCGATAGCGGCGACGGCCATGGGTTCGATCCCGCACGCCATGCATAACGGCGCGCTGATTCCCGCGACGGCTGTAGCGGCTACGCCGATGTTGCGATCGGTCAGCAGCGGCATAAAGCTCCAGAACAGAAGCTTGGTTTGCCCTGTAATATTGATGCGGACATGCCTCGCCTGGGCGCCGCCGGTTTGATTGGCGCTGGCCATCGCATCGGCAAGCGTCGCAAACAACCCGGGATCGGAAACCGTGCTGATCAGCGTTCCGTTAGTCTGGCCGATGGGAAATCCGCCAAAATAATAGTTATTCGTCGTCGCCTGTGCGGCGGCGGTAGCGGCGCCGGCGGACGCATCAGTGCCTATGAGTCTTTGTGCCGCCGCGATGGCCGCCGCGCTTGCAGCCGACTTCAATTCGCCCTTGATCGAATAAATGATCCCCAGGTCGACCGCGAATCCGATCAGCGCCATCGCCACGGGCACAAGAATCACCAGAAGTTGCACCGCCGTCGCGCCGCGCTCGGATCGCTTACTGGTTGGGAACCTGGTGTCCACGCGGTCCTACAAACTCCGGTTTCTTTTCTTCTTTCTTCTTGTCCTTCGCGCTTTTCTGGTCAGCGACCGACGGCAGGAACGGCAATACCGTTTGCGGAAGCGGCACATTCTCACCCGGCGTCAACGGCTTGACGAAACGCGGTGTCACCACCACCATCAATTCATCCGACGTTTTCTGCGTCGACCGGCTGCGGAACAGGTTTCCCAGGATCGGAATGTCGCCCAGGCCGCGAACTTTGTTCAACACCTGCGTCACGCGATTATCGATGAGACCCGCTATGGCGAAGCTCTCGCCGTCCTTCAGCACGACCTCGGTTTCCGCAACTCGCGATGAGATCGCCGGAATCGTAAATCCGTCGAGCGTCACCGCGTTGTTGAAATCCAGCGCGCTCACTTCTGGCTTAACTTTCAAACTGATCGCACCCGACGCCGTCACCGTGGGTGTGAAGTTGAGCTGCACGCCGAATTTCTTGAACTGGACGGTCACGATCGGCGCGATGCCGCCGGTGGTAGGCGTAGCCGTGATGGTCGGGAACGGGAACTCGCCGCCTGCGAGAAAACTCGCATCCGATCCCTCCACCACGATCAGATTCGGCTCGGCCAGAATCTGCAAGAGATTTTGCTGTTGCAGCGCTTGCAGCGTCGCGCCCAGGTTCAGATCCGGCCGGAAGATAAACAGGTTCAATAAATTCGAAAGATTGAGATTCGTATTGCTTAGGTTGTTGTTCTGAAATTGGAGCTGCGAAAACAGCGGTTCCGAAAACTGTTGCGTGGACGTAGCACCCACCGTAGTGCTGTTGCGGCTGAACAGGTTGAATCCGAACTCCGAAAGCGCCGCGCGATCCACGCTCGCGAACTTCACTTGCAGCAGGATTTGCCGTGGATCGGGCGTCTGAATCAGATTGACCACTTTTTTCGTGTACGTCGACGCGAGCGCTGCGGCGCGTTTGTATTGGTCCGCATTGTCCACATGTCCGGTGAGCACGATGGTTTCGCCGTTTCCGGTGAATCCAATTTCCGTCCCGGGCAGCGCGGATTTGAATTCTCCCTCCAGCGACCGCTGCAGTTTGTCCGCGTCCGACGTATCTCCCAGAACAGTGATGTCATACTGCTCCGGCGATTTTTCAGCTTCCCAGATGATCAGCGTGGTGTGCCCCGCGCCCTTGGCGTTCACCATCACATCGCGCGGAGAAACGATCACCGCGTCGGCGATTTTCGGCTCGGCGATGGCCACGCGCACGATGTCGCGGTCGAATTGCAGCAACTCGCCTTTTCCCACGGTCAGCGAAAGCGTGCGCACGTCGGCCGCGAACGCAGTCAATGCGATCAGCAGAAGTGCGGCTCTCATGGGAAAACTTCCTGGACGTGCTTTTCTCCGCGATATACGTCGATCACGTTTTTCGGCTTCGGAGGCTCCTTTTTCTGGACAATAACGGGCGGCTTGTCTACTACCGGCGCGGGTTTCGTGCGTGCGACTTCGGTGAACGGATACAACTCGTGTGAGGTGGTCGCACCAGGGTCTTCGGCGCTCGAGTGATCTAGTGGATTGCGAAGCGCCAGGCTGATCTTCCCCTGGTTCTTTGCCAGTTCGACGCGCTGGGCCTGCTCCGGAGTCACCAGCAGCGTGGCTGAAGTCGTGGACGGCCGCGCAGTCTGGGCAATCGATTGCGCCGCTGCCGCGCTGGTTCCTTCGGTGTTGCGCCCGATCGCCAGCACGATCGCGTCTTCCAGAATCGTCGTGGTCACCGCGTCCGCGGGCTGGCCCGGCCGCGTGAACAAAACGTCGACATGCGAGCGCGGTTGAATCAATCCGGCCACGCCGCTCGCATCGGTAATCGGGACTGCGATCGCGCGCTTTCCTGGTTCGATGCTGGCCGCCAGCCCGTCTACCCCAGTCGAACTGCCGATTCTGGCGAGCGTAATCAGCTCATTCGCGCTCACCGGGAAGAGTAGCGGATGATCCACGGCCTGGTTGGCGTCGCGAATTGCAAGTTTCGGGACGTCGTTCTCCGGAACGCGCACCACTTTAAGATCCGCCTTGTGCAGCAGCGTACCTGCGGGCATATCACGCGCGGCAGCCTGGATGGCGATGGTCTTTTCGACTTTAGGCGCCTTGGTTGAGCTGTACAGGATCCACACCAGCAGCCCCGCGGAAATCCACGCTCCGATAAAAATTAAAAGGATTCTCTGGCGTTCCATCTAGGGAGCCTCCCACAGCGTGGCGACTGGATCGGTTGCAAGCCTGGACCAGCCGGCGTGCTCGAGCGCGTCGGCGAGCGCGGACTCGTTGGGCAGCAGGGCGTGCGTAAATCCGAATGAACGGACGATTTCACGCCAGCCCGGCCGCGCCGTGTTCAATACGAAGTACTGTTGCATGAAGTCCGCGCCGTAAAAATCGCTGCGGCCGTCGAAAAACACCTTGTGCGTTCCACTGTAGCGATAAATGAGATATCCGCCGAAATGATCGGTGGCCGCGAGGCGCGCATTTTCCGGCAGTTTTGCGATCGCATCGGCGGCACGAACCGGATACTGCTTCGCTGAAAATCCGATCTGCTGAGAGAAAGCCGGCGCTCGCAGAGCGATCAACATCAACGCCGTCGCTACCACAGTGAAGATTCCCCCGTTGACTCGTGCGTCGATCGCGCGCAGTCCAGCGGAATAGTCGAGGGCCCGTTTGAGACGCCGAACGCCGCGCAGCGCTTGCGTAATCGCGCCATTCGCAAGTGGCAGCACAGCCAGCGCGACCAGCGGAATCACTCGCGCCGATCGCAACGCCGCGAACAACACTACCGACCCAACTAGAAAATGTGCGAATTTTCTCTGCGTCAGCGCGAGCACTGCGCCCATCGCCCCCAATCCCATGGTCAGTGCGACCTGCGTTGCGCTCTTGTCATGAAAGTTGAACGACTGGAACTCGGCGATCCGCGACGTCAGCTCCTCGTTGCGCAAATAAGCCAGCACGTGAGCATGCAAATGCCATCCGTAGGGATTCAAGAAACTCCCCGCCAGCGCCGCCAGCGCGATCCACACGAAACGCAGCGACTTGGCGCGGTCTGTTAAGAAATGTCCAGCAGCGTAAAGCAATGCGATCCCAGAACCCAGAAAGAAACTCGCGTGCAGGTTGGCCCAGATCGCACTGACGCCCACTACGGCCAGTAACGAAGGCCAGCCCACATGCCGGACGCGTTCCAGATATAGCATCGTGCCCAGCAGAAACAGCCATCCGAAAACATGCGGCCGTGCGAGCCAGTGCAAGCTTGCCGTAGTGACCATCGGTGGAGCGAGTAGCGCGGCAATCAGGAAATCGCCGCCCGCCGCGAAGCTTAGCCGGCACCATAGCCACGAGCATGCCCCGATGGACAACGCCGTCAGCACAGCCACGCCCCGTAAACCATCCACGCGATGTGCCAAGCCCATCAAGACGTCCGATCCCCACTCCCAGTCGATCCAGGGCTCTCCTGCTTTTGAGAACGAATATGGATCGGTCCGCGGCAGCGTCCGGGTCGCCAGAATCGATTCGCCGGTGCGGATGTGCCAGCCTGTGTCGGAGTCGCGAAACAACTCGCCCGCCCCGTATAGGAACAGGCAGTAGGCGAGCGTGGCCATCGCCAGCATCGCGGCAAGGTTGGGCAGCAGCAGCGCCGGCAGCATGAATCTCGCGGCGCTATTGTCCGCCCGCGCCAATGCTCTGTACGCCGGTGGTAATGCTCTGATACAAACTGACGATGACTTGGGAAAGCTGATTCACGGTGGCGATCAACGCCAGACCGATCGCAGCCACAATCAACGCATACTCCACCAGGTCCTGACCCTGCTCATCCCGAATGAACTGAACAATAAATTTCTTGATCATCTAAATCCCCTCTAAACACCCGCGATGCGAAAATGTTGCGCGCACTACGGAGTGCCCGCGACGAACCATCCAAATGTCGACGCGACTCGCTTCCAAAAGTTTACCGGAGCCGCCGCCGGAATCGTACTAGGCTTGCCATCGTGCTCGGCGACCAGCCGCAGATTGACGATGGCGGCCGGAAAATCGGACCGGAATTTCAGCGCCTGTTCCAGTTCCTCCCGAGCCTCTTCATAGCGACCTTGCCCGATCAGCACCGCGGCCATATTATTGTGCGCCGCCGCCGGACCCGACGCTCGCTGCCATTCCGCCAATGCCTCGGCCGGCGCCGAAGCCGCGATCAGCGATGCACCCAGATTGTTGTGCGCGATCTGCGACCGCGGATCGATCTCGATCGCCTTACGAAACTCCGCGGCCGCAGCTTCGGCCCGCCCTTGCAGCATCAGGTTGTAACCCAGATTATTGTGGAGCGCGCTCCGCTGCGGATCGATCGCCAGGGCCGCCCGGTGCGCCTCCTCCGCCCGCGCAAACTCGCCGCGCTCATCTTCAAGGATTCCTTCCAGCGACCGCAATTCCCAGCTCTCCCCAGGATGCTTCGCCAGAAAGTTGCCGATGACGGCAAGCGCCTGTTCGGGTTCCGCCATTTGACGCAGAGTCTTAGCAAGTTCCAGCGCCGCGATGCTCGAATCCGGGAACTGCGCTGCCGCCAGCCGCTCATGTTCCAACGCCAGATCCGGCAACCCGCGACGAATATACCAGCGCGCTAACAAAATGCGTGCATTCAGGTCCCTTGGATTTGCCGCGAGCTGGCGCCGCAGCGTACGAGCCTCCACATCGCCCTCGCCCGCATCGGTCGCGTTTTGGACCTGCCGCGCCATCACCGTCGCCACCGAGGTGTGCGCCCCCGCTGGAGCAAGCGTCTGCACCTGATGTGTGCACGAACACAACACCCCTGCCATCGCGATGGTCAAAACCAGCCGGTTCAAGGTCGTACCGCCGTAGACGATTCTGACGCGCTCGTGTAGTACACTCATCCGTACACTTTTTCGAGACTTCTCCGTCCAAATATGGTATTTAATACGGAACGGGTGTTTATAACATAGATGCAGTATCGGTTGCAAACCGGCCTTCTTTTCATTGCACTTTTCGCGGGCACGCCGGCCATGTTGCGTTCCCAGACCACCGCGACTTTCGGCCAGGTGATCTCGCTCGGCTATTCGCCCAGCGACTTGGTCCTCGATGAAAACCGCCAGCGGCTGTACCTGGTCAACACGGCAGCCGGACGCGTCGACGTTTACGATTACTCCCATCAAAACGTGATCGGTTCCGTGCAGGTCGGTCAGACTCCGCTCAGCGCCGCGATGTCGATGGACGCCAGGTTTCTCTACGTGACCAATCACGATAGCGCGACCCTCAGCGTGATCGATTTGACGGCGAACGGTCTGGGGGCCACTTCGATTTCGCTGCCGGCCAAGCCGCAAGGTGTCGAAGTCGGAAACGACGGCCGCGTACTGATCTCCACCGACGGCTCCGGCACCACCAGCACCACCAACACACTGCTCATTTTCGACGCGTCGCAAGGAGGTTCGAACCAGGTTCTACCGGTGGTGTTTGCGCCGCCCGCCCCCACGCCTCCCACGCTGCCTCAGTTATCCGCGCGGCCCAGCACCATCTTCAACGGGAAGCTACAGCGCACGCCGGATGGCAAATACATCGTTGGCGTAAGCAATATCAACAACAACGCTTCGACCGTAGTGTATGTCTACGAAGCGGTTTCGGAAACCGTCTTGCGTAGCCGCATCGTGGTGGGAGTTTCGAGCACGATGTCGGTCTCCCCCGATGGCGCAAACTTCATGGCCGGATTCCGTCTGTTCGACATTTCGACTTTGAACGCGATCGCACAGCAGAATACCGCGAACGCACCCTTCACCGTCGCAGCGGCGTTTTCCACCACGGCCAATGTCGGAGGCAGCGTATTTTCTCCCGATGGAAAAACGCTGTACGGAGCATTCAACACCGCCGCGAACATCACGCCGACTCCGGCGCCGCAATCCAGCACGTTGCTGGTTTCCGATCCGCGCAACCTCGCCATCCAGCTTGCCATCAATCTGCCGGAGAGCATCGTCGGCAAAATGGTTCTGACCTCGAATGGCAGTGACGCGTGGGGCGTCTCCGCGTCCGGCGTCACGCACTTGCCCATCGGGAAAATGTTCACCTATCCGATCCTGATGCCCGAATCGACCACCGTGTTCCTGGCCCAGGACGATTGCCACCCCGGCATCGCGCAGGGGACTCTGAGGATCAACAACCTCGGTGGCGGGACCCTCACTTTTGCTGTTCCCCTCACCACGCTCAGCGCGGCCCTCGAAGTGGACGTCCGCAGCGGTCTCGCTCCGTCCATCATCACGTTTACCATGGACCCGGGCCGATCGGCCGTCACGCGAACACCCGGCACGAATCTCTACACCGGTGTCACACCGGCCGGTTCGGGAACCGCGATCAGCCTCACGCTCCAATCGCCCAACGCGATCAACGTCCCGCCCGCGATCCGGATTTTCATGAACTATCGCGATTCGACCATGCGCGGTCTGATCCACCCCGTCCCCACCACCACTACCGCGGCTGAAGGACTGCAGGACATCGTGCTGGACGAGCCCCGCAATCGCGTGTACATCACCAATTCCGGCTACAACCGTATCGAAGTCTTCGACACCCAAAAAATGCAGTTCCAGAATCCCATTCCAGTGGGCCAGCTTCCCCATCAGATGGCCATGGGCCTGGATGGATCGACGCTCTACGTGGCCAATACCGGCGGTGAATCCATCTCCATCGTCGATCTCGATCGGCAGCAGATTACCGGCACCATCCCGTTCCCGCCGACTCCCGCGGCCGGCAACGCGGCTGCTGTATCGGTTCGCGGTATGGCGATGGGACTCAACGGCCTCGAAATCGTCCTCAGCAACGGGACGTTGTGGAAAGTGATCGGCGGCCTGGCGGAACCCCGCGTCGGCACATCGATCACCGGGATCAACGCGACCACCGGTGCACAGACCGCACTGCCCGGTCCGACAGCGACGGCGATGCTCGGCTCGGACGACGGCGCGTCCGTGATTCTGCTGAACGGCACCGGAGGCGCATATCTCTATGACGGACTCTCCGACGCGTACACCTCGGCGCGCCAGCTTTTCGGAGGAACCACGCCCATCATCGGTTACTATGGCCCGCTCGGCGCGGCTCTGTCTGGAAATTTCCTGCTGTCCGACGGCCTGGTGTTGAATCATTCCCTCACGCCGATCGGAGGTGCGGCCAGTCCTGGCCAACTGACCATCACGCCCCCGACCGGACCCGGCGGAGGGGGAGGAGGAGTCGGCGTCAGCAGTACCGGCCTCCGCAACGTCGCTGCGGTCGCTCCGGTCGGCTCCAGCGCCTTTGTACGGATGACCACGCCGGTCCGAACCTCGCTGACCAGCACCACCAGTGACGACATCCATACGACTCTTGAAGCCGTGGACACCAACACCGGCGCGACTGCGGTTGCCGCGCGAATGCCCGAGAATCCGGTGTCCACCGTCCTCGGCGCCTCCCGGATTCAGGTTCCTCCCCGGCAGATGGTCGTGGACTCGGTGGGCAACGTCTACGCCATCACGCTTACCGGTCTCAGCGTGATGCCGCTGACGCCGTCGGGCACGGCGACACAGCCCCAGATCGCCGCGAGCCGCGGAATCGTCAACGCCACCGACAACACCACGAATTTCAAACCCGGCTCCTTCATCAATATCACCGGCGTAAACCTCGCTTCGGCCGCTGCAGCCAATTCACTTCCCGTGCCGGTAGTGCTGGGCGGATCGTGCGTGCTGATCGATCAAGTCGCCATCCCGCTGCTTTCCACTTCAGCGGGACAAATCTCCGCGCAGATCCCCGTGAACGTGCGACCGGGCGCGAACGTGGTGCAAGTCCGGTCGCTGGCCACCGCGCAACAGAGCACTCCCATCGTGGTGACCGTGCAGAAGCCGTAGCATGAGAGCGGTCCTGATCTGTGCCTTTATCGCCGTGCCGATGAGCGCGGCGACCCTCGGCCGCGTGGTTCCCCTGGTCGGCGGCGCCAGCGACGTGGTCCTCGATGAAGTTCGCGGCCGCGTCTATCTCACCGCGACTACTTCGAATCTTCTGCAGATTTACTCCCTCCAGCGCCAGAGTTTTCAGACCGCCATCCCGACCGATCAAACGCCTTTGGCGGCGGCGCTATCACGCAACGGAAAAGTTCTTTACGTCGCTTGTTACAACAGTTCCGTGATCGATGTGATCGATCTGGACGCGCTTATCATTACGGCCCGCGTGAGCCTTCCGACGCGGCCAGAAGGTCTCGCCGTGGGATCCGATGGCCGTGTGCTCATTTCGACCGCCGGTTCCGGCACCACCGACGTGTTGCTACTGTACGATCCATCGCCGACCGCCGCGGTCACGTTGAGCGCGCTCGCCGTCACGCCGCCCGCTCCGGCAGCGCCCACATTTCCGCCGGCCTCGGGACGTCCGTTTCTTTCCAAGCACAGCCAGTTGGTGGCGACGCGGAATGGATCGCTCATCGCCGGCGTCAACGTCCCTGCGGCCGGGCCCGCGACCGTGTTCGTGTATGAAAGCGCGTCCGCCACCGTTCTGCGCGCTAGGGCAGTTGCCGGATCATCCACTGCGCTCGCCGTTTCCGATGACGGAACTAGGATCGCCAGCGGTTCCGTTCTGTTCGACGCCGCGACGCTTCTCATCCTTGGGCAACAAAACGTCGCGAACGTGTCCTATCCGATCCCGCCGGCCACCAGTTTCACTCTGGCCACCAACCAAGGCGGTGGAGTTTTTTCACCCGACACCCAGACGCTCTATCTCGGCCTGAACGTCGCACCTGTCCAGGGCGCCGCAACCGCCAGCCAGTTGATGCTGAGCGATCCCGATAATCTTCTGGTTCACATGGGAATCCAGTTGCCGGAAAATCTTGCGGGCCGGATGGTCATCTGCGCGGATGGATCGAACGCCTACGCGCTGTCGGATTCCGGATTCGCGATTCTTCCGCTGGGCACGATTTTCCGCAGCCCGCTGGCGGTTCCCGCGACCACGGTGGCGCTGCTGAACTTCGATCCTTGTGGAGTGAACGCGTCAGCCGCGGCGGCGGCCATCGCGATCAACAATGCCGGAACCGGCCGCGTCACAGCCACCGCGCAGCTCCTTCAATTGACTGGACAGGTGAATCCGCCGAGCCCCCTTACCGCGCCCTCCGTGCGCAACTCGTCATCCGGCTTCACCTTCAGCTATAACGCGTCCGCGACGCGTGGATTGGGAACCGTGAACCCTCCCCACGATTTCCTGATTCAATCCCCGGAAGCGATCAATATTCCAGACCATGTGCGCGTCTATGAAAACAGCCGAGCGTCAGAAGCGCGTGGCAGTATCGTTCCGATTCCCACGAACATCTTCTCCACGCCGACGCTCGCCGATCTGGTGTTCGACCAGACCCGCCAGCGCCTTTATATCGCCAATGCGGGGTTCAATCGCATCGAGATTTACGATCTCGCACAGCAGAAACTGCTCCCGCCGGTAAAGGTCGGGCAGCTTCCGAGCTCGATGGCGCTCACGCCGGATGGCAGCACGCTGTACGTCGCCAACCTCGGTGCGGAAACCGTCAGCATGGTTGATCCAGACAAATTGCAAATCATCGGCACGGTGACCTTTCCGCCAATTTCGTTTGGATCGACCCTCGCTCCGGTCACCCCGGTAGCGATCGCGGCCGGACTTAACGGCCCGCAGGTTCTGATGAGCAACAGCACGCTGTGGAAGATCGTCGGGACCACCGCGATTCCGCGCCCCGCCAGCGTGATTCTCGGGGCGACTCCTGCCGTCGGTAGCTCCATGGCGGCGACCCCCGGCGGCGAATTCATCATCCTCGCGGCCAGCAACGGATTTGCTTACCTGTACGACGCCTCGCTCGACGATTGGGTCGCGGGCCGCCAGATTTTCACGCCCGCCGCGCAAACCGGCTATATCGGACCGGTTGCGGCAGGTCCCAAGGGACAGTATTTCGTGGTCAACGGAACGCTCCTGAATCAATCGCTGGTACCCGTGTCGACGCCCTTCGGCCTGGTTTCGGCCGTCGCCGCGATCGGAGATTCCAGCTTCGCGATTGTTTCTCCGCCGCCCGCCGCCGCCGCGAACGCATTGCCCACCACCGCGCCCACCGTGCAACTCATGGACGCGAACAGCGGAAATGTCACGTCGCAGGTGAGCGCGCTCGAAGGACCGGCGACCCAGATCGCTGCGGTGGCTCGCGCCACGGCGATTGCAGGACGCACTCTGGCGATCGATCCGGCTGGCGCCACGGCGTACGCGATCACCACCAGCGGCCTCAGCATTATTCCCTTGGTTCCAGTGCCCGCCGGCGGACGTCCGCAGGTTAATCAGCGCGGCGCTGTCAGCTTGGCGACGCTTCAATTGCCGGTCTCTTCGAACGGACTGCTCGCGATTCTCGGACAGAACCTCGCGGCGACCGACGCTGCGTCATCTACGCCGCTACCAACGACGCTCGGTGGTACCTGCGTCACGTTGAACAACATCGCGCTGCCGCTGTTCATGACCAGCGCCACCGAAATACACGCGCAAATCCCGCCGAATCTCGCCGCCGGATCCTATCCGCTGGTGGTTCATTCCCTCGCGAACCATGCTGCGTCAACGTCGCAAACTCTGTCTGTATCGAAGTACGCGCCGGCCGCCCTGGTCGATGGCAGTGGGCAGATTGCGTTGTTCCACGCCGACGGTAACTATGTGAACGCCGATAATCCCGCGAATCGCGACGAGCCGCTGACCATGTACGCAGTCGGCCTCGGTCCCACTACCGGTGGAGCAGTAGTCGCCGGCACGCCGTCGCCATCCAGTCCGCTCGCCCAGACCGGCACGGTCCAGGTGTTCTTCGGCAATCCAGCCTTCGTGCAAGCCGGAATCATCGTCGATTGGAGCGGCTTGACGCCTGGGCTGATCGGCGTCTATCAACTCAACCTGCGCGTCCCGGGATTCCACATCAAGGGCGACGCGCTACCGGTCACGCTGCGCATCGGCGGCGCGAACAGCTCAACCACCGGTCCACTGGCTCCCCACGTCTGGGTCAACTGAAAAGCCTGCGGAGCAAGCTTTCCGGAACGGATCCGCACCCCGGACAGCTTACAGCGTCGGCTTTAGCCGGCGTTTGGTGAAACGTCGAGATCGACCGCTCCCTCTGGTCGCGGCTCAGTGTCGGCGCCTGTCATGTTTGCCACGCATTGAGCCGCGACCATAGGGAGCGGTGGATGCCGAGTATTCCGCAGTGTCTCAAGCTGAAAACTCTAATTCACCCTTTGAACCGCAACTCTATTTCCGCCGCCGTCAACAACTTCCCACTTCCGTCCGACGGCAACTCGCAAACACTCCGCTATCTTCAGCTCAGAACGGTTTGGCGCTCTCATCGGCTTCCAGACCTACCGCGCGGCGGCGAAGTTCTCTGAGATTCTCCCATCGCAACGTGACATGCAGCTAGC